>Ga0209212_1000623_pt1 | contig 66940 bp, 44 predicted proteins | sample RifGroC2_FD_183996 | JGI IMG/M metagenome (GOLD analysis project Ga0209212, IMG submission 183996) | Groundwater microbial communities from Rifle, Colorado, USA - Groundwater C2 (SPAdes) (version 2) | ecosystem: Environmental > Aquatic > Deep subsurface > Groundwater | place: Rifle, Colorado...
TCGATGCCACCGCTTCACGCAGGTGCCGTTCAAAGCCGCGCGGTAAGTCTTCCAGGTCAGCGATACGCAGCTTCAGTTCATTGACAGGCGCAGCAGCCTTGGCGGATCCAACTTCTTGCTTCTTGTTGGCAACAATCGTTTTCAATATGTCGGGTGTATCGGTTGTCATGTTCACTCTTTCATAATTTGTTGCTGTTGGCTGCAGCTAGACATCATGCCTGATTCGTCAAATCGGCGAGTTTCTGCACCTGCTGAAAGGCACGGCCCGAATCAATCGCTTCCACCGCCAGGGCAACGCCTTCTTCGGGTGTCACAACCTTACCGGCAGCCAGCAGGGCATAGGCAGCGTTCAACAGCACGATCTCCCTGCGTGGCCCTGCTTCTCCCAGAAGAACGGATTTGACAATTTCGGCATTGGTAACCGCATCGCCACCCTTGAGCGCGGACATCGGGCAGCGGGACAATCCCAGCTGCTCCGGGGTAACCGTGAACAGCTTGACTCCGGCGGGGGTAACCTCGGCCAAAAGAGTCTCGCCGGTCAGCGTCATCTCATCCATGCCGTCGCAACCATGTACCACGAAACCATGTTTGCAGCCCAGTTTGTGAAGCACCCCCGCCAGTTTTTCGACCAGCTCCGACCGGTAGACGCCCATGACCTGGCAATCGGCTCCGGCCGGATTGGTCAGCGGTCCCAGGATGTTGAAGATTGTGCGAATGCCGATCTCGCGCCGCGGCCCGATGGCGTGTTTCATCGCGCCATGCAGGGCAGGGGCGAACAGGAAACCGATTCCAATCTTGGCGATACAGTTTTCCACCGTTTCCGGGGTCACGTCCAGGTTTATACCCAATTTTTCCAGAACATCGGCGCTGCCGCAGGCCGAGGAAACCGAGCGGTTGCCATGTTTGGCCACCTTGACACCGCAGGCAGAAACCACAAACGAAACCGTGGTGGAAATATTGAAAGTATTGGTGCCGTCACCTCCGGTGCCGACAACATCCAGGATGGTTTCCCGGTCGATGTTGATATCGTCGCGGTCAATATCCAGGACACCACGACCGACCCGGATCGGAGTGGCCCGTTCACGCATTACCCGTGCGGCTCCGGTGATCTCCTCAATTGTTTCGCCCTTCATGCGCAGCGCGGTAATGAATGCTCCGATCTGGGCCGCGGTACATTCGCCGGACATGATCTGGTTCATGACCTCGATCATCTCACCTTCAGTAAGATCCTCTCGCTCGACAATCCTTGCAATCGCGTTCTTAATCATAATAAGTCCTCACAATCCTGAGATCCGGGTAAAAAAATGGGGATGTGTAAGCATCCCCATCTGCAATGATTTCTGGTATGGTCTTTCTTTCTACAGGCCTTCCCTGATCTTGCGGATGGCCTCTTTTATGAGCGTTTCGGCCAGATCGGGGACCACTTCCCAGACGATCCGCTCGATAACCTCTTTTGAAGCTGATGATATGGCGGCTCTAAGCTGATCCTCTGTCAATGCGGCCGGAGCGGCGGCAAATACCGGAGCCTCAACCACGGCAGGCGCTTCTGTCGCTGAATATTCCGCCGCTGGTGCCACAATGGTTTGTGAAGTCAGTTCCTCAACCTGTTCAGGTGGAGCTGCAAATACGGAAGACGGCTCATCAAAAACAGCAAAAGTCTGCTCGGCGGCTATGAAGGCCGGGGAGGCCGGTTCTACAACCGGAGTGAACACTGGTGCGGCAACAGTGGCGGGTTGGACCGGTTCCTCATCTTCAAACGAGATGTCTCCGAACGTCGTCTCCACTACGGGTGTAGTTTGATCGGCAATTGCAGCGGGAGGAAGCTCGGAGATGGTTTCTTCTTCAAACTCAAAGGTGTGCTCTTCGACAGGAATCCACTGCGAACCGGTATTTTGTTCCGATTGTGCGGATGTCACGGCGGGCTGAACAAGTTGAGCATCCGATTCTTCCTTGACGATTGCAAAAACATCCGGTTCTGTCTCGAACTCGAAAGGTGCTGCTATCGGTGTCGCTTCAAAAAACGGAAGAGGTGCGGTCTGCGGCTTGGATATCGGTTCAGCTTCAGTAGTGAATGCTCCCCAAATATCCGATTGGGTCGAAACGGGAGGAACTTCATTCTGTTGAGTAAACGCAGGTTCTGCAAAAGGTTCCGCGGTTGGAGCAAAAACAGCTGCCGGAGGCTCGGGTTCCATTTGGGGGATTGATTGCGCTTTCGCGGCCAACGCGGCGCTTTCGCGTGCCAGGCCAAGTTCAGCAAGTTCTTTGACCTTGCTGATAATCTGTTGTGATTCGAATGGTTTGGCAAGGAAATCGTCCGCACCGCATTTCTTGGCTTTATCTTCATCAAATGGCTCGAACGAGCCGGTAAGGATCAGGATCGGTTTGTTGGCCAATGCCGGTGTCGCGCGTACCGCCTCGGAGACTTCATAGCCGGTCATGCCAGGCATGAGGGCATCGATCAGCAGTACATCGGGGCAAACTTCTATTGCCTTCTCTATTGCTGTCTTGCCATTATCGACGACCGTCAGGGAGTAATCGTCTCCCCCGAAAATGATGCCGATTACCTTCTGGATAGTGATACTGTCATCGGCGACCAGCAGTTTGATGCTCATCGATCTCTCCCTTGCTGAGTGGATGCGGAAGAATTTTGTATGCTGAAATTAACTAGCACAGGAGTTGTAACGTGTCAAGTTATTAGAGTTTTAGGGCGCTTGCACGTTGTTTGAAATCTCGTCTGCCATGCGTGGGTGTGAAAAGATCGAAACGGCCAGCGTGGATATGTCGCTTCTTAATCTGCTGAACTGTCGAACATCCTGATAGTCAAGACGAATTGTAAGCATGAGCACAAACAGGTCCTGTTCCGGATCCAGCCACAATGAAGAACCGCTGTATCCGGTGTGTCCAAACGACATCGCCGAAAAAAGATCGCCTTTGGGGGCGGAAAAGGGTGACTTGATGTCCCACCCCAATCCCCTGACTATCCGTCCCTTGCTGTAGAAATAGGGCGCCGTCATCTGAGCTATCGTTCGTTCGTTGAACAGCCTCGCGCCTTTATAGCTTCCCTGATTAAGGATCATGGTGGCGAATCTGGTCAAGTCCGAGGCATTACTGAAGAGCCCTGCGTGTCCCGCAACTCCGCCGAGTCTCCTGGCGTTCATATCCTGAACAATCCCCGCCGAAAGAGCCTTGTTGGACCCGGCAGTCGGAGCAATCAGCGTAGCTGTATCCGCTTGCGGCAGGAACTGGGTATCAGCCATGCCGATCGGGGCAAAAACATGCTCTCTGCAGAACATGTCCAGAGGCATGCCGGAAACTCTCCGAACCATTTCACCCAGAAGGATGAAGTTGATATCGGCATAGCGAAAACGATCGCCCGGTGGCGGGCTGTTTTGTGACGCAGTTTTTATCAGTGCTTTCTTGAGTGAATCATCCGCGGAAATTTCCATGTCATCTATCCCGGAAGTGTGCGTCAGCAGGTTGAGCAGGGTAATATCTTCCCGCCCCGAGCCTTCAAGTTCCGGGAACCAGCGGGTGATGGGGTCAAGCAGGTTGATCCGGCCGTTTTCCAGCAGTTTCATCACGGCCGGTGCGGTTGCTATGACTTTGGTCAATGATGCTACGTCAAACAAGGTTCTCTCGGTAAGTGCAGGAGATCCGGGCGTCTGGAACAGGTTGCCTCGCGTGCTCGCGTATAAGAGACCGTTGCGGTTACCTACCACAACGACTCCACCGGCGATAAGGCCGCGCCTGATGGCATTGTCCAGCAGCAAGTCGATCGAAGATGCCCGGCCCGCATTCATCAGCTCATCCGAAGCAATCAGCGGAGTCGAATGCAGTATTAATGAAACCATCAGGAACAATTGTATCAGGCGCACAGAAATAACCCGTTAGTCGATAAAAAAGCCCCCAGGTGCGGGGGCTGCAGGGGATGTGTAATTAATGAAAAGCAAGTTATGTCCGGTAATCGGCGTTGATGCTGACATATTCATGGGACAGGTCCGAGGTGTAAACCTTGGCCGATCCGTGTCCCAAGCCAAGATCAACTGTGACGGTGAAGTCCTGCTTTTTCAGGATCTCGCTGCCTTTGGCTTCCGCGTCCCCGCCGGCAAAGACACCCTGACCGGCCATGACCACGTCGTCAAAACGGAGTGACAGCAGCGACTGGTCCACCTTGGCTCCGGAATATCCGACGGCGGCAAAGATGCGGCCCCAATTGGCGTCCTGACCAAAGAACGCAGTCTTGACAAGGCTTGAATTGGCGATGGCCATTGCGGCCAGTTTGGCGTCGGCGTCATCAGCTGCCCCGGTTACCCGGATTTCGACAAACTTGGTGGCCCCTTCGCCGTCACGAACAATCTGCTTGGCCAGGGACAGCAGCACATCGTGCAGGATGACCTCAAAAGCGACCCCCTCCGGAGTCGCTCCTGAAATAACAGGATTGGCGGCGGCGCCATTGGCCATCATCAGGCAGGTGTCATTGGTGGACATGTCACCGTCCACGGTTATCGAATTGAAAGATGCGTCTACCGCCCTGCGGAAAGAATCATTCAGGAAAGTAGCCTCGACATTGGCATCGGTGATGATGAATGAGAGCATGGTGGCCATGTTCGGCATGATCATCCCGGCACCCTTGGCGATACCGGCAACAGTATAGCCGATGCCGTTCATCTCCCCGCTGCGTGCCTCCATTTTCGGAAAGGTATCGGTAGTCATTATCGCCTGCGCAATATCGTCCAGCGTTCCGGAAGAAAGCCCCGCGACCAGTGCAGGAATGGCAGCGCAAATCCGGTCTGCCGGCATCTGTACACCGATCACGCCGGTAGAGCAAACCTGCACGTTTTCATCGGAAATACCTAGTTCCGCGGCGACCAGATGTGTCGTCTTCCCGGCAACCAGCAAGCCGTTTTCACCGGTGCATGCATTAGCGTTGCCGCTGTTAACGATCAAGGCTTGAGCTTTGCCGCTTCGTATGCGTTCCTCGGACAGCAAGACCGGAGCAGCCTTGACTTTGTTGGTGGTGAAAACCGCACAGGCGACCGCTGGAGTTTCGGAATATATCAACGCAAGATCCTTGCGCCCCGGTTTTTTTATGGCAGCCTCAACTGCAGCAAATTGAAAGCCTTTTATATCCATGTGACCTCCAGATAATCAGTTACTTGCCACAGCATTTCTTGTATTTTTTGCCGCTGCCGCAAGGGCAGGCATCGTTACGGCCGGCGGCTTTCTGGCTTTTGGCCGGTTCCTGGACACGATCCTCGTCTCCGGCCAGGTTGAAAACCAGCTTTTTGCTGCGCTGCTCTTCTTCCATCTCCTCGATTTCCTCTCCGCCGTGTTGGAGTTGAACCCAGTAGACACGTTCGACAACTTCTTCCCGGATACGGATCATCAGTTCCATGAAGAGATTATAGGCTTCTTTCTTGTACTCCTGCTTTGGATCCTTTTGGCCGTAACCGCGCAGGCCGATGCCTTCCTTGAGATGGTCGATATTCAACAGGTGATCTTTCCAGTGGGTATCTATGGCCTGAAGCATCATGACCTTGATCAGGTGGTCTATCAGTTCGTCACCCATTTCCTGGACTTTTGCCTCGAATATGGCCTGGGTCTGCTCCTTCAGGGTGTCGCTGAAATTTACAGGGGTCAGCCGGCTCAGCAACTCCCTTGGAAGGTCCAGTTGCAGGTTGAAGCACCTGAAAACCACATCGCTGATTCCCTGCCAGTCCCATTCGTGCGCGGGCGTTTTTTCTATGGCATAGGTTGCAACGATATCATCGATGGTTTCCTGCAGCATCTCCAGGAAACTCTCCCTGATCGCCTGACCGGCAAGGATTTCACGGCGCTGTGTGTAAATTACCTCACGCTGCTTGTTCATTACGTCATCATACTCGATCAGGTGTTTGCGTATGTCAAAGTTATGCGCCTCAACTTTCTTCTGCGCATTCTCAATCGACTTGGTGATCATGCCGTGCGTGATTGCTTCGCCTTCTTCAATTTTCAGCAGGTCCATGATCTTGGCCACGCGTTCCGATCCGAAAATGCGAAGCAGGTCATCTTCCAGCGACAGATAGAACTTGGACGAACCCGGATCGCCCTGACGGCCGGAACGGCCGCGTAACTGGTTGTCGATGCGGCGGGATTCATGGCGCTCGGTACCGAGAATATGCAGTCCACCCAGTTTGGTGACCTCGTCATGTTCAGCGGCGCATTGTGTTTTGTACTGCTGTATGATCGCCTGGTACTGTTCCTCGCTTGCCTCCGGATTGGCTCTCAGCCATTGCTTGGCCATGGCCTCTGGGTTGCCTCCCAGGACGATGTCGGTACCGCGGCCGGCCATGTTGGTGGCAATCATGATCGCGCCTTTGCGACCGGCCTGTGAAACAATTTCCGCTTCGCGCTCGTGCTGCTTGGCGTTTAGAACATTGTGCGGTATTCCCTGTTTTTTCAGAAGCTCGGACAGCACCTCTGATTTTTCAATGGAAATTGTACCGACCAGACAGGGTTGCCCAGCGGCATAATGCTCTTTGATATCCTCAATCACAGCCTTGAACTTCTCCTGTTCGGTCTTGTAGATTACATCGGGGAAATCCGGCCGCAGGAGAGGGCGATTGGTTGGAATAACAGTAACGTCAAGCTTGTAGATCTTGTGAAACTCTTCAGCTTCGGTATCTGCCGTCCCGGTCATACCGGACAGTTTACTGTACATGCGGAAATAGTTCTGGAAGGTAATCGTCGCCAGGGTCTGGTTTTCATTTTCGATCTTGACCCCTTCCTTGGCTTCTATCGCCTGATGCAGGCCGTCCGACCAGCGGCGACCAGGCATGAGGCGTCCGGTGAACTCATCAACGATCATGACTTCGCCGTCTTTCACCACATAATCCACGTCAATTTTGTACATCACATGGGCTCGCAGCGCCTGGTTCACATGGTGAAGAATCTCGATGTTGCGCGGGTCATACAGGTTGTCAACCTTGAGCAGCTTCTCTACTTTCAGTACGCCCTGTTCTGTCAGGGACGCGCTCTTGGCCTTTTCGTCGATTGTGAAGTCTCCGGTGTACTGTTTACGCTTACCGGAAAGGGTATTCGCCTCGACTTCAATGACTTCACCTTTTTCAAGCTTGGGAATGATGCTGTTGATTACATAATATTTGTCCGTCGAATCTTCGGTCGGGCCAGAAATGATCAGAGGCGTCCGGGCTTCGTCGATCAGGATCGAGTCAACCTCGTCAACGATGGCATAATTGAACCCGCGCTGAACATAGTCATCCAGATCAAACTTCATATTGTCGCGAAGGTAATCGAATCCGAATTCATTATTTGTTCCGTAGGTAATGTCGGCCGCATAGTTTATCCGGCGCTGCTCATCTTCAATACCATGGATGATGATTCCCACGGTCAGTCCCAGAAATCCGTACAGTTTGCCCATCCACTCCGAATCGCGTTTTGCCAGATAATCATTGACTGTAACGACATGGACACCTTTGCCGGAAATGGCATTGAGGTAGGCGGGCAGGGTGGCAACCAGCGTTTTACCCTCACCGGTCTTCATTTCGGCAATCTTACCTGAATGCAGCACCATTCCGCCGATCAGCTGCACATCGAAATGCCGCATTCCGAGAACGCGTTTGCCCGCTTCACGGCAGACCGCAAAAGCTTCCGGAAGCAGTGAGTCCAGTGATTCACCTTTAGAGTGGCGCTCTTTGAATTCCGTTGTCCTGGCTTTAAGTTGATCATCGGAAAGCTGGGAAATGGAAGGTTCGAACGAGTTGATTTTTTCTACTATCGGCCACATCTTCTTCAGCTCACGTTCATTCTTGCTACCGATAAACTTTTTTATAAGGGAACTGAACATTCGGTTATCTCCCGTTGTTTGTGTAGTGACAAAATAGCTTATAAAAATAACATAACCGGCATTTATCCTCAATAAGTAAATGACAGAAAACAAGGCATTTATGTAAACGTTGCAAGCTCGTAACCCAAACATGCCTTGCAGGATTTCCGCCACTGGTCGTCATCAAGGTGGTGAAAGCAAAGAAAAAGGACCTAAGCAACTAAGCTTAAGTCCTCTTTCTTATTGGTGGGCGAAACAGGGATCGAACCTGTGACATCCAGCTTGTAAGGCTGGCGCTCTCCCAGCTGAGCTATTCGCCCTCTATTTTATGGCGGGGTTGACGGGGCTCGAACCCGCGACTTCCAGCGTGACAGGCTGGCACTCTAACCAACTGAGCTACAACCCCCGATGATTACTTTTTCTTCTTAGTCACAACTACGTTGACAGCTTCTTTCAGGGTTTTGCCGGGCTTGAACTTCGGAACAGTTGCGGCAGGAATGTCGATCTTCTTGCCGGTTTGCGGATTCTGGCCCTTGCGTGCTGAACGTTTGGAGGTAGAGAATGTGCCGAAACCGACCAGGCTTAATTTATCTCCGCCTTTCAGAGCAGTGGTCACGCTGGCGATAAATGCGGCGACAGCTTTTTCTGCTTCCACTTTTTTCAGACCGGCCTGTTCTGCAACTGAACTGATCAATTCTGCTTTTGTCACGGTACACCTCCGATAACTTTTAATTATGATAACAAAGCGACACAGTGTTTATCAGATTTCTGTGAATCGTGTCAAGAACAAATTCGTGCAAAGCTGCAGTTTCTGGGCAATTGGAACGGTTTATCAAAATAAGAATGAAACATACAATGTCTAGCTGCGCACACTGAAATTATAACCAGCTGAAAAAAAAGATAATACTATCAGGCAGCGTCTTTAAGTTCCTGTTCATATACTACAATCGGTTTTTCCTTGTGGTAAATCACATCTTCGTTAATAACGACTTCCTGCACGTTTGGCTGGGATGGCACGTCGTACATTATGTCCAGCATCGAGTTTTCAAGAATCGCTCTCAGTCCGCGAGCACCGGTGTTCCTTTTAAGCGCTTCTTTTGCAATTGCAATCAGGGAGCCATCCGTAAAGCGCAGACGAACATTCTCGAGGTCGAACAGTTTCTGGTACTGCTTGACCAATGAGTTTTTGGGTTCTTTCAGTATCTGCACCATGGCTTCTTCGTCAAGTTCAGTCAGGGTTGCCAGCATGGGAAGCCGGCCGATAAACTCAGGGATGTATCCGTATTTGAGAAGATCCTCGGGTGTCAGGTTATTTAGCAGTTCACCAAGCTTCTTCTCATCACGTTTTTTTACATCAGCGCCGAAACCGAGGGTTTTCTTTCCGATCCTCTGCTGTATTACCGTTTCGAGTCCTGCGAATGCGCCACCACAGATGAAGAGGATATTGGTGGTATCAACCTTCATGAACTCCTGTTGGGGATGCTTGCGCCCGCCTTTTGGAGGTATGCTGGCAACGGTTCCCTCAATTATCTTGAGCAGGGCCTGCTGGACTCCCTCTCCGGAAACATCCCGGGTGATCGAGGGTGAATCGGTTTTGCGGGCGATCTTGTCAATTTCATCAATGTATACGATGCCTTTCTGGGCACGTTCCACATCGTAATCAGCGGCCTGCAACAGGCTCAGGATTATGTTTTCGACATCCTCACCGACATATCCTGCTTCGGTAAGGTTGGTCGCATCGGCCATTGCAAAGGGTACTTTCAGGATACGCGCCAGCGTCTGCGCCAGCAGCGTTTTGCCTGATCCGGTCGGACCGAGCAGAAGAATGTTGCTTTTCTGCATTTCCACATCACCCGGCTTGCCGCCGGAATCAATACGCTTGTAATGGTTGTATACAGCGACGGAAAGCACTTTTTTCGCTTTTTCCTGGCCGATTACATACTCATCCAGAATGTCTTTGATTTCACGAGGTTTCGGAAGCTTCTTCAAGTCAGGTCCGAGGGTTTCTTCCATCTTCATCTCTTCCGCGATAATATCATTGCAGAGTTCGATGCATTCATCACAGATGTAGACTGCTGGTCCGGCAATGAGCTTTTTGACGTCTTCCTGGCTTTTGCCACAGAAGGAGCATGTCAGATGTTCCTGAGGTGTATCTCTACGACTCATGGAGTACCCCCTGTTACAGGTTTTCTTGAGAAAACCGCGTCTATCAGACCGTATTCCTTGGCATCTTCAGCTGACATGAAGAAGTCTCTCTCGGTGTCAGCTTCAACCTTCTCTTTCGTCTGGCCGGACAGGTTTGCAAGAATACCGTTAAGCTCGTCCTTCATGCGCAGTATCTCTTTTGCGTGGATACTGATATCAGTCGCCTGCCCTTGGAAACCGCCCAGAGGCTGATGGATCATGATTCTGGAATGCTCAAGACTGTAACGTTTTCCTTTTTCACCAGCGGTCAACAAAATTGCGCCCATTGAAGCCGCCTGACCGACGCATATGGTTGAAACCGGGGCTTTGATATAACGCATCGTATCATATATGGCCATGCCGGCAGTGACCACGCCACCAGGGGAATTAATGTAAAGATGGATATCCTTGTCTGGATCTTCGGCTTCAAGAAATAAAAGCTGGGCAATTACCAGATTGGCAACATTGTCATCAATAGCTCCGCCAAGGAAAATAATTCTTTCCTTCAGCAGGCGAGAATATATGTCGTATGAGCGTTCGCCACGTCCGCTTTGCTCTACAACAATCGGGATATACATGTATTCTGTTCTCCTCAGGCTGTTTTCAATTCAGAAGCATCAACTTCGGTGATTACAGCGCTACCGATCAGTACCGAGATTGCCTTGTCTTCCTTGATCTCGGATATGATTGCGTTCTTTGCGTTGTGATTGGCTGCGTAATATTCCTTGATCCTCGTGAGCATGTCGGGATTGCCGGCGGCAATCTTTTCATAACGCTCATTCAGGTCCTCGTCGGAAACGGCAATATTTTCTTTTTCCACCAGGGCCATCAGCAGCAATCCACCCCTGACCTTGTCTGCGGCATCATCACGGAATCGCACCTTGAATCCCGCCTCGTCAAGCCCCATCATATCGAGCGACATCTGCTGGCTTTTGAGCCGGTTCTTCAAATTTTCAAGCATGTAATCGAGTTGGCGTTTTACCATGGATTCCGGAACATCCAGCGGATTCTTTTCGATCAGCGCCTTTATGATGCGCTCTTTTAGTTCGCTTTCAATGCGCTCGGTCTCATGTTTTTCATGATATTCAACCATCTTTGCCCGCAGATCGGCGATTGTGTCGTAGTCACCGAATTGCTGTGCAAACTCATCGTCGAGTTCCGGTAGTTCCTTGCGCTTTATCTCCTTGACGGTTACCTTGAAAAGCCCTTCTTTGCCCGCTGCTCCGGAATTACGATATCCTTCCGGCAGCAAGAGAGTGAACTCCTTGGTTTCTCCTGCCTTCAAGCCGATCAGTTGCTCTTCAAAACCAGGAATCAGGCGGTTTGCCCCAACTTCCACCACTGCATCCTCGGCAACAGAGCTCTCCTCGGGGAACCCATCCACTGAAAACGAGTAATCCACGGAAACCGAGTGTCCGTTCTCTATGGCGCAATCGCTATCGGCGGGGATAAGTTGCGCCATGTTCTCCTGCATGCGTGCAAGCTCGCCGTCAATGCTTTCGGGTTTGGCAACATACTTTTCCTTGCTGACCACAAGTCCGTTATAATCCTGAAGCAAAATCTGTGGCATTACCTCTACAAGGGCACTGTATTTGAAAGGTACTCCCTGCTCGATAATATCGCTTTCGATCGTTGGTGGGTCAATTGGCTCGATCTTATGATCATTAAGGGCTTTATATAGTGTCTGCTCGTAGAGGCGGCGCATCACGTCATCACGCATTGCATCGCTATAGGTGCGCTTTATGAGATTCATCGGAGCTTTGCCGGGACGGAAGCCCTGAAGCTTGGCTTTTTTCTGGATAACCGAGTACGCCTTTTCTATCTCTTCGTTTACCCGTTCAGCCGGGATTTCGATGTTAATCTTTTTTTGTACCGGACTGATCTCTTCAACGTTTACCTGCATGGTGACTGTCCTCTTTTAAATGAAATGTAATGTTTGTCATCTGGAAGATCAACTAAACAAACACCTGGAAATAGTGTGGTGCGAGAGAGGAGACTTGAACTCCTATACCTTACGGTGCCAGATCCTAAGTCTGGTGCGTCTGCCAATTCCGCCACTCTCGCTGAAGATAAGATAATGATATTATTGTGATACTGATTTGCGGATTTTGCCTATTAAAACCATCAGCTCTCTGCAGTAAGTGCTGTGTAAAGAAACTCTATAGCACGCCTATTCCATTAATGTCAACCTGTCGTGTCAGTGACGAAATTATTATGTTATCTGCTATTCCGGTTTTAATGCTGATTGATCAAATATTCCAGGATACCGGTTGGAATAGCGTGAATTCAATATGGGTGTTGCAGGCGACACTTTTTTTTTTGATATGCGCGGATTTATGCTAATCTCCACCAACTGAACCATATCAAGGTATTTGTGGGGAATAACAGATGGATGCGACCCTGTTGGCAAATATTTCGGGTGACTGGCTTGAAGCGCTGCAGGCGGATTGGAAGCGTGAACCGGATTCCGTTCCGGCGGAATGGTCCGCTTTTTTCAGCGGATTTGAGCTTGCTTCCGAATGTCCACCAGTATTATCCGAATTTGGCGAAAAACATGCTCTGAAACAATCCGGCGTACAATCACTCATCTATCGCTATCGAAGTATTGGGCATCTGCTGGCCTGTACGGACCCATTATCTCACTGCTTGTTACAACACCCGCTTCTGGAGTTGGCCAATTTCGATCTGGATGACAACGATCTGGACACAATATTTTCATGCCGCAGATTTATGAAGCCAAAGGCAACTCTGCGGGAGGTTCTCGCTGTCATGAATGAAACCTATTGCCGTGAGATCGGTATTGAATTCATGCATATCCAGGATCCCGATGAACGCCAATGGCTGATAGACGGGATGGAGTCTGACCGTAACATTCCCAGGCACAGTGTGCCTGAAAAACTCCACATCCTGGAAAAACTTCACCAGGCGGCACTATTCGAGTCGTACCTTCACCGAAAGTTTATTGGCCAGAAACGATTCTCACTTGAAGGGGGTGAGATTCTTGTTCCGTTACTGGACCGGATGATAAGGTGTTGTCCTGAATCCGGTGTCACGGATCTGGTGATGGGAATGTCTCACCGGGGACGCCTGAATGTGCTGGCACACATATTTAATAAACCCTATGAGTCAATATTTGCCGAGTTTCAGGATACATTGGCATTCGGTTTTGTTGGAGACGGTGATGTCAAATACCATAAGGGGCATTCCTCTGAAATAGATCTGAATGGCCATCGCATTCACTTGACCCTTGCCGCCAACCCCAGTCATCTGGAGGCGGTCAACTCGGTGGTTGAGGGCAAGTGCCGTGCGCGTCAGGATCATTATGGAGCCGATGGCTCTTCGCGTGTCCTGCCACTGCTTATCCATGGTGACGCCGCATTTGCCGGTCAGGGCAGTGTCATGGAAGTTCTCAACATGTCCCGGCTTGAGGGTTATGGGACCGGGGGCACCATTCACATCGTTCTCAATAATCAGATCGGGTTCACTACCGCCCCAAGGGATTCGCGTTCTACCCGGTATGCGACTGATGTTGCAATGATGCTGGGCTGCCCGATCTTTCACGTGCAGGGTGAAGCGCCTGATGCCGCGCTTCATGTCGCTGAACTTGCTATGGAGTACAGGAAAGTGTATCGGCGCGATGTCGTCATCGAGCTGATCTGTTATCGCCGCCATGGCCATAACGAGGGGGATGAACCATCATTTACCCAGCCGCTCATGTATAAACAGATATCAGCCAGGCCCCCGGTCAACCGGATTTATCTTAATTCTCTTATAGAGGAAAGAACAATTCCCGCGGAGGTTTTGTCCGCGGTCGAGCATAGAGTCTTGCAGGCACTGGACTCCGCATTCAGCAAAAAACCGCTTGAGACAAAAGTCGGTTTTTCGGACAAGTGGCAAAACATCAGCCGCGTTTACAGCCAGGAGTATGTTGCGACAGGAGTCTCCACTGAAACATTGTTGACTCTTTCCAGAAGACTTGCCGAGCTGCCGCCAGGTTTTATGCCGCATGCAAAAGTACACTCCCTGATTCAGAAGCGCTTTGAAGCCGTGCTGAAAGGGCATGGAATAGATTGGGGCAATGGCGAGACACTGGCTTACGCGACACTGCTGAACCAAGGTGTTTCGGTACGTATATCTGGGCAGGATTCGCGCAGGGGAACTTTTAACCACCGTCATTGTTACGTGATTGACAATAATGATGAACGTTCGTATACGCCATTGAAAGCTGTTGCAAAGGAAGACACCCGCTTTGACGCCTGGAACAGTTTGCTCTCCGAGTTCGGGGTGCTTGGGTTCGAGTACGGTTATTCACTGGAGACGCCCAACTCATTGACTATTTGGGAAGCACAATTCGGTGATTTCGCCAATGGGGCCCAGGTTATCATTGACCAGTTTATTGCCAGCGGGGAAACCAAATGGAATCGTGCCAGCGGCCTGGTCATGCTGCTTCCCCACGGGTACGAAGGGCAGGGGGGGGAACATTCCAGCGCCCGCATGGAACGCTTTCTACAACTCTGCGCTCACGGCAACATGGTGCTGGCCTGTCCATCGTCGCCGGCCCAGATATTTCATCTTCTGCGTCGCCAGGTGCTGCAATCGTTCAGGAAGCCGTTGGTTGTGTTTACCCCCAAAAGCCTGTTGCGTCATCCTCGCTGTATTTCATCGGTTGAAGATCTGACAAACGGCGCTTTTATGCCGCTGATCGCTGATCCAGTGGAAGCTTCGGAAGTGCGGCGAGTACTGTTCTGTTGCGGAAAACTGTATTATGAACTGGTTGATGAAAGAGAGCGGCTGGGAATATCTGATACCGCAATTGTCCGGATTGAACAACTCTACCCAATCGAAGTTAGCGCATTGACTTCCATGATTTCGGGTTTCCCGGTTGACTGCCGCTTTATCTGGGTTCAGGAAGAACCGCGGAATATGGGCGCCTGGCATCATATTCACGGGATTTTCGAAGACATGTCAATTCCCGTCAGTTATGTCGGCCGTCCTCCCGATGCCTGCCCCGCGGTCGGGTCGCACCAACTTCATCTTGCACAGCAGGCTGATGTTGTAAACAAAGCCTTTTCCCTTTAAAACTTAAGTTCCTTCAAGCGGATATCACAGCCATTGCTGTTGACAAGCTACGTTAAGCCGTGTACATATCAGCAAATTTGGATTAAAAGGTTATTCATGCTCAATTTGCTATTCATATCAAATAGTCCCAAAGCACATTACATGAAAAGTGTACTGCAACCGATGCTGAAAGTTATCATCGATGTAGTTCCGGACTTCGACCATGGCTTGAAGGATGTGTTCGAAAAACGGCCGGCAACAGTCTGTATCCAGGATCATATTGCAGGTGTTACCGGGGAAAGCGTTGCCCGCCATATACAGATGCTTCTCGGTGCCGGCTCTCCAAGATTTATTCTCATGCATGAGGGGAGCGGCAAAGCCAAGTCCATCAATGGTCTTTTTGAGTATGTGATCGACTTGAATCAGACCGAAGCCAGTCTTATTGATAACTTCCAGAATATCCTTAAATCATTGCTTGGTGAACAGTGGGCAAAAATATATGTGTCACCCAAACAGACCGTGGCATCAATCAGGTCCGCGGTATCCATTCCTGAAGAATCGAAGGCTGATGCCGACAGGTTGGTCGATGACTTTTTATCGGGTCTTGACACTGGTCATTCAATTTCCGAAGGAGAAACCGTTGAGGCAGACCCGTTTGTACAAGAGTCAACCGAGTTAAGAAGTCCTGATGAAATAGCGGAAATGCTTTTAGTCCAGGCTCGAACACAAAATAACGAGATCACCACCGACAAACCGGTTGAAGTGTTTGCCGAGGTCGAGGACGATAGAGTTATTGAACCTCTTCCAAGCATTGCAGAAAATGATTCCGTACGAACTCTTCCGAAGTCCGGAAATAATGAGAGCCCTTTGCTCCAAACACGGGAAAAGCCTGTTACAGCAGTTCAACCTGAAACAGTCAAGCTCCGGATTCCCGTCAATGGAACACCCATTTCTCCCCCAACTTCAAAAGTCCCATCTTCTGTTTCCAAGCCCGATAAAATTGTTGAGACTGATGTTGCTACTTCGATCTCAGCGGTCACCCCGGCGGAGTTTAAAATCAAAGATGAAACAGATTCATCGGAAGATTTGATACCGGAGGAGCTTTTACAAGCTTTTGAACAGAATTACCGCTCTGAATCAGCATATATGAAGCGAAGTGTTCTGGCGCTGTCGATGCTGTTGATTGTAACCGTCGCGGGCGGTTGGTATCTTCTGAAACAAAAACCGCATCTGCTGGACTCTTTGAAACAACGTATACTTCCATCCAAGACCGCAGTGCAAAAGCCGGCATCTCCCGCTTCCCAATCTCAAAAACAACCTCTATCGAGTCAACCGCCAAAACCGTCTGCAGACACCGTATTGCCCCAATTTATCCCGCTGCAGGGTCATGACAAGAAGTACGCAACAAGTAATCCGGGCTGGGAACGTTATGTAGGCAATAATGTTGAGTTCAGGGTGTTTTCTTCTGGAAATGCAATCAAGGCGGTTCAGGTCCGCTCCATTACGGGCAGTGCCCTGCCGGAACAGCTTCTCAAGTCCGTGCTCACCCAGTTGGCAGGAAGTTCGGACTATAAGGTCGAATCTCGAAAAAACATTTCAGGCGTGACTGAGTTGCGTGGCGCCGCCGGACAGAAAGCGGATATTATCATATACAAAAAAAATGAATCAGTGCGTGCGTTTGTAGTCTCCCTCAAATGATTGTGGCAGGTGTCTCATTTGACTTTCCATAAGGTGTGCAGTATAAGAGCCCTGACATTTCTCTGATATTCGTTTAATACTCAAGACCGAGCCTGGTGTGGAGATGTGATGCCATTTTTACCTGAATTCCGCTTTACCATTGTTAGCGCTTGCCTGGTTGCATTATTCGCAGCTGCCGATTCCGGCGCGGTTATGGACCCTCGTTTCGAGATTGATCCCCAAACACTTGTATCACCCGCACCAAAAGCAAAAGCGCCCGGCGGAATTCATAAACAATCAGCTCGCTCCACTGCCGGTAAAAACTCACATATCACGGGCAAGGGAACAACCTATACCGTAAAAGCTGGAGACCACCTCTTTAAGATTCTGATGCGCGATTATGGCCTCAGTAATAACGAGGCCGAATCCTTCATTGAAGAAATCAGGCGTGAAAACAACATCTACGACATAAAACGTCTTAGAATTGGTCAAAAAATCATTATTCCGCCTGTTAGAAGGCGTGCGGATGGTTCCCTGAAACTTATTCAGCCAGTTCATCCGCCAGCGGACCGACCCGAGGGAATTGAAGCTACGGCCGGCCAGACCTTCGTGCTCGAATCCCCGGTTCCCAAACTTGACTCACAGGAAGCATTGGCGAAACTTCGTGAAACATGGGACAAGGTTATACCCCAAAAAGTTGATCAGCAACCGATCTCACTGCAGACGCCAGCATTTTCACTCTCGCTTGATCCCCAACGTTATCCTTCTTTTTCAGGCATGAATGGCGCACGCATACTGCTGGATCAACACTCCAGCATTCCGCCGCTTGTCAAAGCTTTAATTGAAGAAAAAGACCCTGCCATACGGATTATCAACTATTCTAATGCCGGCACCAAACAATTAGTATCAACAATGTTGGAAGCGGCTGGCTTTTACTCTGTCGAAGAAAACTTCACCCTTGACTTTGGAACAGACCCGAAATTGACTGTTCAGTCCGATTTCAAGGTTGAAAAAACACCCGAGAGTCTTATCAAGCACGATGTGGTTCTGTTGAACAGCGGACATGTCTCCGTGCCACCCGTGCTGAGCAATTTCCTTAAAAATGAAGGATTCACGCTTTACGAGCCTTTTGCCTCTCTTAAAAGCGCTCCCTCGCATGAAGCTTACCCCATTCACGTGATAACGGCCAAAAACCAGCCCGGAATGGTGGATGAGATACTATCGGCGCTTTCGATACCTGCCGATCGTGATCGCAGATTGGACGTTTTTGCCGCTGATAACAACGGCATATCTCTGGCAGTGAAAGCTGAGAGGTACTTCGAACGAGGTGGCCACCGTTACATTGTTACCCGGTATGATGGCGATCCGGTTAATTATACTCTTTTTAGAATCCTGGAAACAAAAGGGTATCGCGTAGTAATTCTCGAATCACGGGATGACTTTCGCAAGGTCTCTGAAAAAATTGTTTCCCGTTTGAAGATAAATGGCTCTTTTGCACAGCACAGTTTGCTAAAGGACAGGTCCTTGGGCTATTCCCTGCAAATGTCCGGCATAAAAGTTGATGACAGTTCACTTCCGGGCGGCGGTCTTTTCCTGACTAATTTGACGATCGACCGTATAATCCGAGATCTGTTGACCGAGAACGGGTATAGCTTAAACAACCGCTAAACGATTTTACTTTCCTGAATTTTCTGTTATAACGCTCGAACCTTACACAAGGACGAGCGTTTTCTGTTTGATCGGGAGCAGGCGGCATATGAGTATCAAAAAAGTTGGTGAGTTGTTGGTTGAACAACAGCTGGTAACCCAGGAACAGTTACTGGAAGCGCTTGAGCTGCAAAAGCTCTTTCCCGATCAACCGATCGGTCAGTTATTGTGCAAACTGGGTTTTATCAAGGAGAGCGACCTGAGTTTTGTTCTTGATCAGAAGAACAAACGTCTCAAGTTGAGTGATATTCTGCTCACCGATGGGGTAATAGATCAACAGAAGCTGCTGCAGGCGCGCGATCTGTCCAAGCAGAACGGTATAACCCTGGAAAAGGCCTTGCTGAAATTGCACTACGTTGACGAGGATATTCTCGCGAAAGCGGTTGCAGCCCAGTATGACATGCCTTACATACACATAAACCTGTCAGATATCGATCAGTCCCTTTCCCGTTATATCAGTGCCGTATACGCACAGAAACAGCGTATAGCTCCAATATCAAAAATAGGAAATACGATAACATTGGCGATGGTCCATCCGCTCAAACCGCATGATATTCGCGAGCTGGAAGACAGCATCCGTCTTAAAATTATTTCCGCGATTGCGACCGAGGCAAGCATATCCAAGACTCTCAAGCGTCTTTACAATATCGACACGGTCAGTACTACCGATGCGGACGATGAGGTCAATCTTGATATAGTACCGGACAGCATCATTGAATTATTAAGTAAAACCTCTGCCGATGAGCCGGAAATTGAAGAAGAAACAAAGAAAGTTACCGAGAAAGACAGTGTTATTGTCAAGCTGGTCAATAAGATTGTGTATGATGCCTACATGGATAAAGCCTCGGATATACATATCGAACCATACCCTGGTAAAAAGGATGTTGTCGTCCGTACCCGTGTCGATGGCCAGTGCTCGATTTACCAGAGAATCCCGTATAAATATAAATTTGCGATCCCCTCGCGCATAAAGATCATGGCTAACCTGGATATTGCCGAGAAGAGGAAGCCGCAGGACGGCAAGATAGAGTTCAAAAAATTCGGGCCGCTCAATATTGAGCTTCGCGTTGCAACCATGCCGACCGTCGGGGGCATGGAAGACGTGGTTATTCGCGTTCTGGCGAGCGGAGACCCGATCGGATTTGAAGAGCTGGGATTGACTGAACGCAATAAAAGAGTTTTTTATGAAGCGTTGAACAGTCCGCATGGGTTGATTCTGGTGGTTGGACCCACCGGATCGGGCAAGACCACCACGCTGCATTCGGGCCTTGCCTTGATCAATCAAACATGCCGTAAAATCTGGACCGCCGAGGATCCGGTCGAGATTACCCAGCCCGGTTTGCGCCAGGTACAGATCAATCCGCGGATCGGATTCAACTTTGCCGCTGCTCTGCGTTCTTTTCTGCGGCTTGACCCGGATGTTATCATGGTCGGCGAAATGCGTGACGAGGAGACCGCCAGCATGGCCGTCGAAGCCTCTTTGACAGGGCATCTCGTCTTTTCCACGCTGCACACCAATTCCGCGCCTGAAACCGTTACGCGGTTGCTTGAAATGGGGTTGGACCCATACAGCTTTTCCGATTCCCTGTTATGCGTTCTGGCGCAAAGGCTCGGCCGCAGGCTCTGTAAGGATTGTAAGCAGAGTTACCAGCCGACTTTGAATGAGTTTAACGAGCTGGTTGATGAATATGGACGAACCGATTTTGCTAATACCGGAATCGACTATAGCGATATCAGCATGTTCCATGCGGTAGGATGCAACCGTTGCAACAATACCGGATACAAGGGCCGCCTTGGCATTCATGAAGTGTTGGAGTGTACTCCGGAACTGAGGGGGCTGATAAAGCGCCGTGCCGATACGGACAGTGTCCGTGCTCTTGCCGCCAATGATGGCATGACAACCCTTAAACAGGACGGCATCATCAAGGTGTTTCAAGGGCTGACTGATATTCTTGAAGTGCGTCGCGTCTGTATAAAATAACCGATCATTCTTTTAAAATATGCTTGCATATCAAGGCGTAGCATGCTACAACAAGTAAAATTTATGTTCACTCGCAGGTGAGCTCGCAAGGCTCACCTTTTTTGTTTTACGGGGTTTGTGATGGCTGCACCAAAAGAAGATACTTGTACTTATGTTAAAGGAATTGCGCTGCCGATTCTTGAATCACTGGGGATTGAGCTGGTGGATATTGAATTCGGCAAGGTTGGACGGGATGCGGTTCTCCGGCTGTTTATCGACAAGGAAGGCGGAATAATGCTTGACGACTGCGCTAATGTCAGTCGTGAACTGTCGATGATTCTGGATGTGGAGGATGCGATTTCATGTAATTATACCCTGGAAGTTTCTTCTCCGGGCCTGGACCGTCCGTTGAAGAAATCTTCGGACTATGAACGATTTACCGGCCGTTTGATAAAGGTTCGCACATATGAGCCGCTGCAGGATGATAAGGGCAACAAGCGTAAGACCTTTTTGGGAAAGCTTGAAGGACTTTTTGACGGTGTTATCAGGATGACACTCACGGAGGGTCAATCCGCTTCGATACCGTTGGAGCGGGTTGCGAAAGCCAATCTTGAATTCGAGCTCTGATGGAATATAAACACGCCAGCAAGGAGAAGCAATCGTGGATACAATCATAAATCTCAAGCACGCCATCGAACAACTTGTCAAAGAGAAGGGTATTGATCGTCAAGTGGTGCTGGAGGCGATGGAACAGGCAGTTTTGACGGCGGCAAACAAGAAATATCGTAATACCCGAGATCTTGAAGCCCACTATAACCACGAGTCGGGAGAGGTTGAGCTGTTCGAGTTTGTTACCGTTGTTGAAGAGGTGCAGGATTCCTACAAGGAAATTTGTCTTGAGGAAGCGCATGAAATCGACCCGGAAGCAGAAGTCGGTGATTCATTGGGCGAAAAGCTGGATTCCAGCGGGTTCAGTCGAATTGCCGCACAGACCGCAAAGCAGGTCATCATACAGAAGGTTCGTGATGCTGAACGTGAAACAATCTACAATGAATACAATGATCGCATCTGGGAAGTTATCACCGGCATGGTGCGCCGTTTTGAAAAAGGTGAGTTGCTGATCGATCTGGGACGCGCGGAAGCGGTGCTCCCCGCCAAGGAGCAGATGCCGCGAGAGGTCTACCGTCCCGGAGACCGTATCCGTGCGATTATCACCGAAATACGCATGACCACCAAAGGTCCACAGATCATGCTTTCGCGCACACATCCAAGCATGCTGGCCAAGCTTTTTGAAGCCGAGGTTCCTGAGATTGCGGAAGGTATTGTCGAGATCAATGCAATCGTCCGTGATCCGGGCAGCCGCGCCAAGATTGCTGTTTCATCCAATGATCGCGATGTTGATCCGGTTGGAGCGTGCGTAGGCATGCGGGGTGCCCGCGTTCAAAATGTGGTTTCGGAACTTCGTGGTGAAAAGATCGATATTATTCCCTGGTCTGAGGACATTGCGCGGTTTGCGTGCAACTCGCTTTCTCCGGCTCAGGTTTCAAAAGTCTTTGTGGACGAGGAGAAGCGTGTTCTCGAAATAATCGTTCCTGACGACCAGCTTTCGCTAGCGATCGGTAAGCGTGGACAGAATGTGAGTTTGGCGGCCCGTCTGACCGGCTGCCGGATCGACATCAAGAGCGAATCAAAAGTGGCCGAGGCCGAGTTGCAGGAGTTTGCATCATACGACGCGACCATTGCCGATGAAGAGCCATCCGTGACGCAGGAAGCGGACACCGAAGCCAAAGCCGATGATCAAGCGGAGTAACGTATAATTAATGGCCCGCCACGGAGTTACAGAACAGCCTCAACGCAGCTGTCTCGGATGCAGGACGAGCAAAAACAAGGACCAGCTTATCCGTTTTGTTCTTTCCCCTGACTCTGAAGTGATGCCGGATCTGGATTCAAAGCTGCCCGGCCGAGGGTCTTATACCTGCATAAACAAGGAATGCCTTGCCGCTGCTTTGGTAAAGGGCCAGTTCAAACGTTCTTTCAAGCAGGATGTTTCTTCGATGCCGCCCGACCAAATGGTGGAACATGTTCGCCAGCTGCTGTTTGACAGAATCTTCGGATTGATCGGTCTGGCTAATAAGGCCGGCTGCATCATCGGTGGCGGCTCGATGGTAAGCGACGCTCTTCGCGCTAAAGTAAAGCCGGGTCTTATCCTGGTCGCAACCGATGTTTCGGAAACAATAGGCGAGAAAATTATTTGTATTGCCGATGTCAATCATGTTCCGCACCGTATCATCATTACTAAAGACGGTTTCGGAGCTATTCTCGGCAAGGCTCCGCGTAGCGCGATTGCCGTCAAGCAGGGCGGTTTTGTAGCTCCGCTGCTTAAATCAGTTGACAGATATAGAAACTTCCTGGGGGAGGTATAATTAATATGGGTAAGATTAGTGTTGGGGTTTTGGCAAAAAAACTGGGTGTGGAGCCCAAAGAGGCAATTGCCAAACTCAAAGAGATCGGTATTGATGCAAAGACGGCCACTTCACAGGTCGATGAAGATGTGGTGAGTCGCTTGACAGCTCCTCAACCCAGAGAAAACGGCACGGATGAGGTCAGGGTAGCTTCGAATATTATTCGGCGTCGTGCTAAAATCATCCCCCTGTCAGATACACCCGAACCTCAAGAGGTACCGGTCAATGTTTCCGAGACGGTAGTTGAGCCAAGTGCCGTTGTTGCACCTGAGCCGATTCCTGCTCCGGTTCAAACTCCGGTCCCGACTCCGGTTGCCGCGGTCACGGATGTAAAAGTACCGGTTGAAACTGCAATCAAGAGTGAACCTGCTGAAACAGTTGAGCCAGTTGCTGTTGCCAAGCCGGTTCCGGTCGCCAAACCCGCAACGCCGGAACCACAAAAAGCCGGACCCAATCAGGCCAGAATACTCGGCATGATTGAAATACCGGGTGTTACCAATCGCCCGACTCGCGTTGTTACCAAGGAAACCCCTGTTCAGCAGAGAACCGCTCCCGCCAGGCCGGCATCCGATACAGCCCAGAGAAGACCGGCGCCTGCTGCTGACCAGAGAAAACCGGCCGGAGCGTATGAGCAGAGAAAGTCGGCGGCTCCCACACCTTCGGCTCCTGCAACCGAGATAGACCGTTCCCGGATGAAACAGGTTCAGCTTGCACCCGCCGCGCCACCGGGCGGCGACAATCGTCGTGGCGTCAAAAAAGACGGACCTGGTTATGGTGACGCCGGCAAGGGTGGTAAAAAAGGCGCTCCACCTAAGAAAAAAGAACAACCCAGAAAGAATGAAATTCTGGAAAAACGTGAGCGCACTTTTGACCCGGTCTATAAAGGTTCAAAGAAAAAGGGCGGCAAAGAGCGTGCTCCCGATACGAAAAAAACCGAGATTACCGTTCCCAAGGCGATCAAACGCATTATCAAGATATCCGAAAGCATCACTGTCGGCGAACTTGCCAAGCGGTTGGGCATCAAGGCCAACGACCTGATCAAGTCTCTTATGAAAATGGGCATGATGGTTACGATCAACCATCCCCTGGATTTCGATACAGCTGTTATCCTGGCGTCGGAATACGATTATGAAGTTGAAAACGTAGCGGTGGATCTCGACGAAATCCTGGAATCCACTCCGGATGCACCCGAAACACTCGAAAAACGTCCTCCGGTCGTAACGATCATGGGCCACGTCGATCATGGCAAGACCTCGCTGCTGGATGCAATTCGTGAAGCCAATGTAATCGCCGGCGAGGCGGGGGGGATTACCCAGCACATCGGCGCCTATGACGTTGAGCTGAACGGCCGCAAGATAACCTTCCTGGATACACCCGGTCACGAAGCCTTTACCGCGATGCGTGCCCGCGGAGCAAAAGTCACCGATATCGTTATTCTGGTTGTTGCCGCGGACGACGGTGTCATGCCGCAGACCCGCGAGGCGATCAACCACTCCAAGGCAGCCGGTGTCCCGATCATTGTCGCCATAAACAAGATCGACAAGCCTGATTCCAAGCCGGAGCGCGTCAAACAGGAACTGACCGAGCAGGGCCTGGTCTGTTCCGAGTGGGGCGGCGATGTAACCATGGTTGAGGTATCCGCCAAGAAACGCATAAATCTTGAAGGATTGCTGGAGATGGTTCTGCTTCAGGCCGACCTGATGGAGCTTACCGCCAACCCCAACAAGCCGGCCAAGGGTACTATCGTCGAGGGCAAACTCGATAAAGGGCGTGGTCCGGTTGCGACGGTTCTGGTTCAGGAAGGAACACTCAAGGCCGGTGATTACTGTGTTGTCGGTGTGCATTCCGGACGCGTTCGGGCCATGCAGAACGACCGGGGTGAAAAGGTAATGGAGGCCGGGCCGTCGATGCCGGTTGAGTTGGTCGGTCTTTCAGGTGTTCCCGATGCCGGCGATATCTTTGTCTCGATGAAGGATGAAAAGCAGGCCAAGGAAATTGCAACCCTGAGGCAGATCAAACAGCGTGAAGTAATATTTTCCAAACATACCAAGCTTTCGCTCGAAGACCTTTACAAACGCATCCAGAGCGGCGAGGTCAAGGATCTCAACGTAATCGTCAAGGCGGACGTGCAGGGTTCGGTTGAGGCCGTGGCGGAGTCGTTGCGCAAACTTTCAACCGATGCGGTTCGTCTCAACGTGATTCACTCGGCGGTTGGCGCTGTAACCGAAACGGACATCAACCTGGCGGCGGCATCCAATGCCATAGTAATCGGATTCAACGTCCGTCCGGAAGTAAAAGCCCAGGCCCATGCCGAAAGGGAAGGGGTTGACATCCGGCTGTACAGCATCATCTATGATGCAGTCGAGGATGTTAAGAAAGCGATGGAAGGACTGCTTGAACCGACCTACAAGGAGAAGTTCCTGGGGCGTGTCGAGGTTCGCGAAGTATTCTCGGTACCCAAAATCGGCAACGTTGCCGGTTGTTATGTACAGGACGGAAAAATGCTACGCAATGCACAGGTTCGATTGCTGCGCGACAATGTTGTAATCTACGAAGGTAAAATGTCATCGCTGCGTCGTTTCAAGGACGATGTCAAGGAAGTTTCCAGCGGCTACGAATGTGGTATCGGCCTTGAAAATTACAATGACATCAAGCTGAACGATATTATTGAAGCTTTCGAGATGGAAAAGATCGCCACTAAATTATAGAAACCGTACAAGCGGGGGTAACGTTGAGCTGACGACTTTACCCCCGCCTTTAACACTAACTTTTATCTGATTTGGATTTTATTATGCACAAACGTTCCGACAAGGTCGCCGAGACCATACATGAGTTGATTTGCTCGATACTTTCACGTGGTTTAAATGACCCGCGCATCGGTTTCGTCACGATTACCGGTGTCGAAGTCATCGACGACCTGAGCCTGGCAAAGATCTTTTTCACCGTGATCGGTGATGAAAAGGCCAAAAAGGATTCCGAAGCAGGCCTTAACAGCGCAAAAGGCTATATCCGCCGTGAAATCGGCAAACACCTCACCATCCGCCATACACCCGAACTTGTCTTCAAGTACGACACCTCACTGGATTACGGCCAGCGGATAGAATCACTGCTCAAGGAGATACATACCGGGCATGACGGAAACAATTCAGAAGATCATTGAAGTAATTCGCAACAACTCTTCCTTCTTATTGACCAGCCATGAAGGGCCGGATGGCGACGCGGTCGGTTCGACCCTGGCGCTGGCGTCATTTCTTCGTAAAACCGGCAAGGACGTCACGGTTCACTTCAGGGATCCTGTTCCCGATCTTTACGCTTTTTTACCTGGTTGCAACTCTGTTCAGGCGCATATTCCGGACCGGTCTTTTGATGCCGCCTTTGTGCTCGATATTGGCGAATTGCGTCGTGCCGGCGACGAATTCTGCAACTTCAAACGATCAGGTATTCTCGTCAATCTCGACCACCACCTCTCCTGTGACAACTTCGGCGATCATAACCTGATCGATTCCGGAGCTGCCGCAACCGGAGTGCTGGTACACCGTATCGCCAGTGCCTGCGGTTATGACTTCGATCGGGAAACAGCCCTCTGTCTGTATGTTGCCATAATAACCGACACAGGTTCCTTCCGTTATTCCAATGCCAACCGCGAGGCTTTTACGATTGCAGGCGAGATGATTGAATGCGGAGTCAATGCCTGGGATGTGGCGGAACAGCTGTATGAAAATCAGCCGCAAAAGCGACTGGAACTTCTTGGCCGTTGCCTGCCTACCCTGGAGGTCTTCAAGGATGGAATGGCGGCATCCGTCACCGTGACACTGGATATGTATGCCGCCACGAATTCGAGTGCCGAATTGACCGACGGTTTTGTCAACTATCCGCGCTCTATCCGGGGAGTGGAAGTTGCTATATTTTTCCGCCAGCTGGAGGAACGCAAATTCAAGATCGGTTTCAGATCAAAGGGCAAGGTTAACGTGGCGGCTTTTTCCGCGGTGATGGGGGGGGGCGGTCATCACAATGCGGCCGGCTGTACCCTGGATGGGACGCTTGAGCAAGTCAAGGCCGCTATCTACAAGGTTGTGGAAGAAAATCTTTGATAAATGGATTTATCATCATCGACAAACCGCCCGGCATCACGTCTCACGACGTTGTCAGCCGGGTTCGGCGTATTATCGGCACCCGCAGGGTCGGGCATACCGGAACCCTGGATCCTTTTGCCACCGGCGTCCTGCCGATAGCGGTCAACGACGGCACCAAAGCCATCCCCTTTCTCGATGAAGGCGTCAAATGTTATGAGGCGCTGATGCAGCTTGGAACGGCAACCGACACGCTTGACATTACCGGCCAAGTGCTGTCCGAACGTGATTTTACATTCGTCAGTCGGGAAATGCTGCTGGATACGTTTGCAAAGTTTACCGGAACCATCAGCCAGATCCCGCCCATGTTCTCGGCCATCAAGCAAAACGGCCAACCGCTCTACAAACTGGCCCGCCAGGGTCAGCAGGTGGAGCGGGCAGCGCGTCAGATCGAGATCCATTCGCTGGAACTGCTCTCGTTCGAATCCCCCTTTGTTTCATTTCGCGTAACCTGTTCCCGCGGCAGTTACATTCGTACACTGGCCGATGATATCGGTGTCATGCTGGGTTGCGGCGCCTGCCTGAAGGAGTTGCGCAGGACCGCCAGCGGGCCGTTCATGATGCAAAATGCGGTTACATTGGATCAGCTTGATAATGCTTCCAGGGAAGGAAATCTTGAGGAGTATTGCATTTCGCCATTTGCATCGCTGTCGCATCTGGCGGAGATATCACTGAATCAGGACGGTGTGGCCAAGGTCTGTCACGGCAGGTCTCCGGAACGGAGCGGGATTGAATCTGAAATACCGCTCCCCGGTGTAACCCACGCACTTGTCAGATTGACCAGTGCGCATGAGCTTGTGGCGGTGGCGGAATATCTGGACGACGCTGATGCCGTCCAGCCTAAAATAACTCTCAAACGCGTATTTAAAACAGCCTGACCCTACTGCTGCCTAGCCGTTCTGAAGTTCCTGATCCTTAAGCTCCACTTCCCTGTCCATCTCCGTACGATACTCCTGAAGCGCCACTGAGAGCTGCACGTCCGAGAGGGCCAGGATCTGAACCGCGAACAGTCCGGCGTTTTTCGCGCCGGCCCTGCCGATCGCCATGGTTGCAACCGGAATTCCGGCCGGCATCTGCACGGTTGAGTATAGCGCATCAACCCCGTTGAGGGCGCCGCCGGGCATCGGTACGCCGATCACCGGCAGGATCGTCTTGGCGGCGACAACTCCCGCCAGGTGGGCCGCCATGCCGGCGCCGGCGATAATAACCTTTATACCCCGTCCGGCTGCTTCGGAAGCAAGCGCCAGCGTACGAACCGGCGAACGGTGCGCCGATGAAATTCTCATTTCGTGTGCAATACCGAATTTGGCGAGAACACCGGCCGCTTCCCGCATCACCGGCAGGTCGGAATCGCTTCCCATCACAAGCAGCACCTTTGGATCTGTATTCATTGATTGTGTTCCTTATCGATTAAATAAACAGCCGTCCATCAAACGCGATCAAGAGCTTTGCGGCCTATGTCGCTGCGGTACTGGACTCCGGGCCAGGAAATGCGGGCAACCCCGGCATAGGCGCCGGCAATAGCCTCTTTTACCGTGCCGCCCAACGCGGTCACTCCCAGAACCCGGCCGCCGTTGGTAACGCATGACCCATCACGGGTCGAAGTCCCGGCATGAAACACGTAGACATCCTCCAGGCTGGCAGCCTGCTCCAGCCCCTCGATGGCATCGCCCTTCCGGTAGTCACCAGGGTAGCCGGCCGCGGCCATCACCACACAGACTGCCGCCTTGTCATGCCACTCGATATCCAGTCCGGCCAGGTCGCCGTTGGCCACCGCCAGCAGAACCGGCACGATATCAGACTTCATCCTCATCAACAGCGGCTGACACTCCGGGTCGCCGAAGCGGGCATTGAACTCCAGGGTTTTTACTTGGCCATCCTTTACCATCAAACCGGCATACAACACCCCGCGATAAGGTCGTCCCTCGGCGGCCATGCCGTCAATGGCCGGTCGCAGCACCTGCCGCATCGCCTTTTCATGTATGTCGGCGGTTACCACCGGAGCGGGGGAGTAGGCGCCCATCCCGCCGGTGTTGGGGCCCTGGTCACCATCGAAAATGGCCTTGTGATCCTGTGCGCTCGCCAGCGGTATGATCTGCCGGCCGTCGGTTATCACCAGGAACGAAGCCTCCTCACCGGTCAGGAATTCCTCGATCACAACCCGTGACCCGGCAGATCCGAAGGCGTTGCCGCTGAGCATGTCGCGCACCGCATCCAGCGCCTCATCCCTGGTCCGGGCGATGATAACCCCCTTGCCGGCCGCCAGGCCGTCAGCTTTTACCACGATCGGAGCACCGGTTTGATCGATGAAACGTTCCGCCTCTGCCAGATCGGTAAAGACACCGTAGGCCGCGGTCGGAACATTGTACTTATGCATCAGGTCTTTCGAGAAGGCCTTGCTCCCCTCGATAAATGCCGCGTCTTTGGACGGGCCGAAGATCTTCAGACCATTGGCTTCGAAAAGATCGACAATCCCCAGAGACAGCGGCTGTTCGGGACCGACCACCGTCAAGTCGATTGAATTGACCTTGGCAAACTCAAGCAGCTCATCGAGTTGATCGACGCGCAGGGCGACATTTTCCGCCAGACCGGCGGTGCCGGGATTACCCGGAGCGCAGTACAGCTTGTCCACCAGGGGTGACTGGGATATTTTCCACACCAGCGCATGTTCGCGGCCACCGCCGCCGATTACGAGTATTTTCATGGTCGGGTTCCTGTTTTGCCTTGATTGTATTAGTGCCGGAAGTGGCGCATGTTGGTGAAGATCATCGCAATGCCGTGCTCATTGGCAGCCTTGATCACCTCTTCGTCGCGTACACTGCCGCCCGGCTGAATGATGGCGGTGACACCGGCTTCGGCGGCGGCATCAACGCCATCGCGGAAGGGGAAGAACGCATCCGAGGCCAGCACCGTGCCCTGAGTCGGCAGCAGCGCCTTTTGTACCGCAATCTTAGAAGAATCCACCCGGGACATCTGCCCCGCGCCGATACCGACGGTCTGGTCACGGTTGGTGAAAACGATCGCGTTTGATTTGACATGTTTGCAGACGCGCCAGGCAAAGTCGAGCGCTTCGTATTCGGAAGCCGAGGGTGTGCGGTCGGTGACCACGCGGCAATCCAGCGCGTTGATCATGCCCAGATCCCGTCCCTGGATCATCAGGCCGCCGGTGACCCGTTTCAGGTCATAGCCTTTTGCATCGTAACTGTTAAGGAGCGGCACCTGCATCACGCGCACATTCTTCTTGGCCGTGAAGATATCCAGCGCCTCATCGGTATAACCGGGAGCGATCACCGCTTCCAGAAAGGTGGATGTCAATTCCCTGGCAGTGTCGGCATCCACGGTGCGGTTGAAACCGACGATGCCGCCAAAGGCCGAAACCGGATCGCATTCGCGGGCCTTGAGATAGGCGGTCAGCGGTGAATCCGCCAAAGCGGCTCCGCAGGGATTGGTGTGTTTGATGATGACAGCGGCGCTCTGCTCGAATTCCTTGACCGTCTCGATCGCGGCATCCAGGTCGATGATATTGTTGAAGGAGAGTTCCTTGCCCTGCAACTGCTGGGCATTGGAAACGCATGGCTCGTTTACTCCGCTCTCCACATAGAAGGCAGCGGTCTGGTGAGGATTCTCACCATAACGCAGATCCTGCATTTTCTTTACCTGCAGTGAGAATGTCGGCGGGTACTCCTGTACCTCTTCCGTCAGGCGCGAACCAAGATAGTTTGAAATAGCGCCGTCATAAGCCGCGGTATGCTGGAACACCTTGACAGCCAGACCGAAGTTGGTCTTGGCAGACACTGCGCCATTATTGTCCCGCATTTCGTCCAGCACCATGGCGTAGTCGTATGAATCCACCAGCACTGTTACATCGGGGTAATTCTTGGCAGCCGAGCGCAGCATGGTCGGCCCGCCGATATCAATATTTTCAATGGCATCTTCCAGTGTGCAACCTTCCTTGGCTATCGCTGCTTCAAACGGGTAAAGGTTGACCACCACCATGTCGATGTTCTCGATGCCATGCTCTTTCATCTTGGAAACATGCTCCGGGTTGGAGCGCATTCCGAGCAGACCGCCATGAACCTTGGGGTGCAGGGTCTTGACGCGCCCATCCAGCATCTCGGGGAAACCGGTGAATTCCGAGACATCCTTTACATTCACTCCGGCATCGCGCAGAAGTTTGGCGGTGCCGCCGGTGGAGAGAATTTCAACCCCATGGCTGGCCAGTACTTTTGAAAACTCGATGATGCCCCTTTTGTAGGAAACACTGATCAGCGCCCTGGTTATTTTTGCCATTGATGAAGCTCCTTATTACGATTGTTATTGAACAACAAATATAGTTGGGTGGTTCAGATCAGGAACGCGGAAAGTTAATATTTTGAATAAACCTTGTCTCAAAGACTGGTGTTCCCGAGAGCGGCACTACCCGGAAACGTTGGCCGAAATCCTCGACAGATCCGAAGCCGTCGCCCCGTGTCAGAGCCGTTTCAACTCCGGTCAGTGCCCCTTCGGGCGTAAAGCGGGTGATATGTATCATGCTTTCGTCAAAAACTCCAATCGTTTTCAGCCAATCAGCGCGTAAAACCGCACCGAACGATCCGGTCAGAATCACATTCTTCAAAGCCTGGCAACGTATACACGACTTTTCGGCAAGAACCTCGATTCCGGCCCTGATGGCGCTCTTGGCAAGCTGCACCTGGCGAATATCGTCCTGGGTAAGCAGAATCAGGCGTTGCGCATCCCGGTGAAGTACAAAGGCGTTGGCGCCATTATGACTGATTATCTTGGAGGCGAGATTTGATGAAATCTCACCTGCATCGTACAGTCTGCCGCTTGCCTCCATGATTCCGCAGCGAAGCAGTTCAGTGATCGCTTCGATGGCCGCCGAGCCGCAAATGCCCAGCGGTTGGCCGTTGCCGATCACCTGTAGCCTGACCCGGTCCTCCTCGATGCGCACCGAATTGATGGCGCCAGGCAGCGCAACCATGCCGCAGGAAAGGTTGCCCCCTTCGAAGGCCGGGCCGGCGGCGGCGGAAGTTGCCCAGATCCGATCGCCGTTCAGCAGCGCGATTTCCCCATTGGTGCCCATGTCCAGGCAGAGTGTCGCATCACCCGGCTCGGCTCCGTACAGAAACGAAACCGTATCGCCTCCCACGAATCCTCCCGGCATCGGAAACAGGTATATTTCCGCGTTGCCATCCCAGTCGAGATCAACGGCCTTGAGATTTGTTCCGGAAGTGTAGAGCGGGCGATAGGGTGGAAAAGCCAGCGATTTAAGCGGTAGTCCCATCAGGATGTGCTGCATGGCCGGATTGCCGGCAATGGCCGCCCTACTGACATCTTCCCAGGCGATACCGCTCTGCCGGCAGAGCTCATGGGCCATGCGCAGGAGTTCCGCCCGGATCAGGTCCGTCATCTCCCGCTGCACGCTCCCGGAACTGATGGCAGCGTCCAGACGGCTGATGACATCGGCTCCGAATCTGCGTTGCGGATTCATCGCACCCAGCATCGCAATGCGTCGGCCGTCGCCGCAATCGACAAGCGACGCGGCCAGCGTGGTGGTTCCCAAATCAATGGCTAGCGCAATCTCTGGCATTTCAGGCAATCTCTATCAGGAACTGGCCGGACGGCATTACCGAGCCGATTTTGCGGGTGAAAATGCCCTTGTCTTCCGCTTCGGAGATAAAACGTCCGGCATCGTCTGGGGCCAGCGCGATCAGCAGTCCGCCGGAAGTTTGCGGGTCAAACAGCGGCAGCATCCGCTCCTCGTCCATATCTTCGGAAATGTGCAGGAATGGCAGATAGTGGTCACGGTTGCGGTAACAGCCGGCCGGAACCATTCCGTCTTTGACCAACCCGGACACTCCGCTCAAAAGTGGAATTGATGCCAGCTCCAGCCTGATCGTGACCGCGGCGCCCCGCGCCATCTCGCAGGCATGGCCAATCAGGCCGAAACCGGTTACGTCCGTGGCGGCGGAGGCCTGATGTTCGATCATCATTTTCGCCGCATCCCGGTTGAGGGTTGTCATCCACTGAACAGCGTCCTGTACCGATTCGGTCGAAGCCATCTCACCCTTGATGGCGGTGGAAATAATGCCGCATCCCAGCGGTTTTGTCAGAAGCAGAACATCGCCCGGCCGGGCCGTGGAGTTGCGGATGATCCGGTCCGGATTCACCAGGCCGGTCACGGACAGACCGTACTTCAATTCTTCATCCTCGACCGTGTGGCCACCCACCAGGCAGACTCCCGCTTCCCGCAGAATACTCTGCCCGCCGGCCAGCACTTCACGCAGAACCTCACCCGGCATGGAGCAGACTGGAAAGAAGACCAGGTTCATGGCGGTTACAGGTCTGCCCCCCATCGCATATACGTCGGAGATCGCATTGGCGGCGGCAATCCGGCCAAAGGTATAGGGATCGTCAACCAGCGGGGTGATGATATCGGCCGTCTCCACCAGGGCGCACTCCGGCGATATCCGGTAAACACCGGCGTCATCGCAGGTTTCCGGACCTACCAGCAGATTTTTGTCATCGAATGTAAAAAGCCCGTCCAGGGCCTTAGCCAGGCTTGATGGGCCCAGTTTAGCGGCTCAACCGGCTGCTTTTACAAGCTGTGTAAGCTTTATCATCTGTCAGATTGCTCCTGAAACCGCGTGTTATTTCAGATAGACTCTCGGAACCCGTTTGCTGATGCCGCAGAAAATCTCATAGGGGATCGTGCCGGCCCAGTTGGCCAGCTCTTCAGCCTGTATCGCATTGCCCTGGCCATCGGGCCCCAGCAATACCACCTCGTCACCAACCGCAACCGAAGGAATGTCAGTTACATCCAGCATGATCCAGTCCATGCAGACCGTGCCGGCCACTTTTGCCCGGCGGCCACGGATCAGCGCTTCGCCCCGGTTGGTGAGAGCGCGTGGATAACCATCGGCGTAGCCGACCGGAACACTGGCGATCAAGGTTTTACTTTCAGCTGTAAAACGTCTGGCATAGCTGACCGTGGTTCCCGCTTCAACCAGTTTGAGCATGGCAATGCGGCTTTTGAGATGCATCACCGGTTTTATGTTCAGCTTGCCCTGGAAGTCGGCGGACGGCAACGCTCCATAGAGGGCGATCCCCGGCCGCACCAGGTTGCACCCCGGTATTTCCCTCAAAAGGGAGGCAGCGCTGTTGGCAATATGGATGTAACGCGGGGAATACCCGGCCTTGCGGACCTCGGACACCGCCCAGTTGAAACGCTCGGCCTGCAGCCTGGTGAAATACTGTCCGGACTCGTCCAGTTCGTCGGCACTGGCGAAGTGCGAGATGATGCCCTCCAGGGCAATGTTCGGAAGTTTTTTCAATTCAGCCAGGAACCGCGGGGTGGAATTGTATTGCACGCCGAGCCGCCCCATGCCGGTATCAATTTTCAGGTGCAGCTGTGCCTTGCGGAACAGTTTACCGGCGGCGTGATTCAACGCCACTGCCTGCTCCATCGTGAAAACCGTCGTGGAGATGTTGTAGCCGATGCATTTACGTTCCTGTCCCGGATATACGCCACCCAGAAGCAGGATCGGCTTGTCGATGCCGCTTTTGCGGAGCTGGATGCCTTCCGCCAGAAAGGCCACGCCAAAGGCATTGACGCCCAGTTTTTCCAGTTCGCGGCTGATGTCCATGAAACCGTGGCCATAGGCGTCGGCTTTTACAACCGCAAGAATTTCGGTGCGAGGCGGGATTGACGAGCGGATGGTTTTAAAGTTGTGATGAAGCGCCGAAAGGTCTATTTCGGCAAGGGTGGGGCGACCGTCGTACAAAATATGGATACCTCTGAATGCCTGTCGAATTTTAAATGCGGACGGAATCTGTTGACCGCGTAAAATATCATGCCTGCAACCGGCTGTAAAGCGGTGCGTGCAAGCAGGAATACTTTACAAGGACAACTTCTTGCGCGCATTCGCCAGGCAGCGCCTGATATCGGCGCTGCTGCGGCAGGCCAGAACGGTTCGCGCCAGCTTGCGGCAGGCGTCCATGCCGTGGTTGCGGATGGCCTGTTTGACGACCGGGATACTGGGGGCGGAAAGGCTGAATTCGCGGATACCCATGCCGGCCAGCAACAGCGCATTCAGCGGATCAGCGGCCATTTCGCCGCAGACCGATGCTTTCTTGCCTGCCTTGGCCGCCGCGTCGGCGACCCGTTTGATCGAATGCAGAATGGCCGGGTGGTGCGGGTCGTAGTACTGCTTGACGCGGGAGTTGTTGCGGTCGGCCGCCAGCGTGTACTGAATCAGGTCATTGGTGCCGATGCTGACATAGTCCACTTCCCGCACCAGGTATTCGATGATCTGCACCGCAGCCGGGATTTCGATCATGATTCCGAACGGGATGTAACCGCGCACATCGTGCCCCTCGCGCAGCAGTTCGTTTCTGACCAGGGTCATGATCTCCCTGATCTGGCGGATCTCGTCCAGGCTGCTGATCAGGGGAAACATCACGGTCGGGTTGCCGGCCTGGGAAGCCAGTAGTATCCCGGCCAACTGTTCCTTGAAGATGTCCTGGCGCTCCAGCGATACCCGGATCGAGCGCCATCCCAAAAACGGATTATCCTCGGCGGGATAGGAGAAATATGGCAGCCCCTTGTCGCCGCCGATATCCAGCGTCCGGATGTTGACGGTCTGTCCGGGAAATCCTTCCAGTATCTTGCGGTAGATGTTGGCCTGTTCCTCGCGGTTCGGGAAAGCTGAACGGGCCATGTAGGGAAATTCGGTGCGGTAAAGCCCGACCCCCTCGGCGCCGTGCAGGTTTGCTACCTTGACATCGGAAATCAGGCCGATGTTGGCGCTCAGTGTGATGGCGATACCGTCGGTTGTGACAGCCGGCAGGTTGCGCAACCCCTCCAGCTCCTTCATGCGCGTGCTATGGTCATGTTCCAGCCGGACATATTCCTTTTTTATGGCTGCGTCCGGATTAAGGTAGATGTGTCCGGAGGTGCCGTCCACGATGATTTCATCCTTGACGTTGGCGGCCGACATCAACCCTTCGATGCCGAGTACGGCGGGAATTCCCAGCGACTTGGCCATGATCGCCGCATGCGAGTAGGCGTTACCCTTCTCGGTCACGATCCCCAGGATCTTGTCATGGTCGAGCATGGCCAGGTTGGAGGGGAAGATCTCCTCGGCAACGATCACCCTTTTTTCCTTCAGCATGATGTCACCGGTGTTGTTGCCGACAATCACATCGATGATGCGCCTGCCGATGTCATCCATGTCGGCCGATCGCTCACGCAGATACGGGTCGGCCATGTCGGAAAAAGCCTGGATATAGTGCTGCACGACATCGTGGACGGCCCGGCTGGCCCCTACTCCTTTATCGATCAGGTCAATCACCTTGGACGAGAAACCGCGATCTTCCAGGATCATCAGGTGGGTATGGAAAATGGCGGCGTCATCGGCGGAGAGTGTTTCGCTGACCCGCTTTTCCATGTAGATGGTCTGGATCTTGGTCTTTTCAAGCGCGATATTGAACTTTTCCAGCTCCTCCGACTTGCTGCCGACCCTGGCCAGTTTCACCACCTTGTCGTTGAAGCGGTCGAGTATGTAGACCTTGCCGTGGCTGAAGCCCCCCGATACGGCGGTGCCCGACAGCGACCTGGATCTGGAAGTCCGCTTGTCGGCACTCTTTGAAGGTTTCGCACCGTTGAGCGAGCCGTTTTTTACCTTGGCCAGCTCCTGCTCAAACCAGGCCCGCTCCTGTTCCTTGTGCTGGATGGAATCAAGCAACCTGGCATTGTGGATGATGCTGCCGATCTGAAATGTGATCGTGCGCAGCGCGCTGATTTCATCCTCGCTAAAACGGCGCGCCTCTCGGGTCTGAACAACGATTGCTCCGATCGGAGCCTTATGCTCGAACAGCGGCAGCCCCAAAAAGGAGAGGAAACGTTCTTCCTTTGATTCCTTGAAATATTTGTAGCGCGGGTGAGAAGGGGCGTTGTCGGTCATGACCATGTCGCGGCTTTCCACCGCCAGGCCGGTCAGACCTTCATGGACTTTCATCGATACCCGGTTAATCGAGGCTTTCGAGAGCCCCTTGGTGGCCTTCAACACCAGTGTCTCGCCGTCAGCCTCAAGCAGGTAGATCGAACAGACATCGCTGCCCATGCGCTTTGCTACCAATGTCACTATATTGTCGAGGGTTTCCTGCAGGTCGTGTGAATGTAATATGATCGTGCTGATATCTTCGAGGGTACGCAAACTGAGCGATTGCTGGGTTTCTTTCATCGGAATGCCCCGTTGCACTGGATTTCTGGGGAGTATAGATGTTTTTTAATTGAAAGTAAAACACTGATGACCGATATACGCTGGAAATGTCCCGGAGTGTCTGCTATCTTGGTCAACGATTTCAATCGGAGACAGGGGATTAGTTATGAGCGACACAGTTATCAATCCGGACATAAAAAAGGGGCTTGACCTGCTCGACTCGGGCAAGATCAAAGATGCGATCGTAATATTTCTGGGGTATTGGAACAACCACAAGGGTGAGCCGGACAGCTGGTTCTATCTCGGTGACGCGCTGGCCGAGAACGGACAGCTGGACGATGCGATCGAGCGTTACCGGGAAGGGCTCAAGCTGGCTCCGGAGGATGTTGATGCGCTGACCACGCTGGGAGACATGCTCTTTGAAGCCGGAAAGCACAAGGACGCCATCGCCTGTTATAAAAAAGTGCTGGATATAGACCCGAAGGACGCCGACGCGCTGGTCAGCATCGGACTGGTTCACGGCAGCCAGGAACGCGGTGACGAGGCCATCAGCGCTTTTGAACAGGCTCTTGAACTGGAGCCGGATAATGTCTTCGCCTGGAATGCTCTGGGTGACGCGCTCTATGGCAAAGGCGATGTGGAAGGGGCGATCGACGCCTTTGAAAAAGGGGTCGAGATTGACCCCGAGGATCCGGTGGCCCATTTCAACCTGGGGGAACTGTTATACGACCTGGAAGAACTGGAGGAAGCCGAGGAGGAATGTCTGGAAGCGATTCGCCTGGACCCGGCCTACGGCATGGCCTACCTGACCCTGGGAGGCATCTGCATGGACCAGGATCGCACGGCCGAAGCGATCGCATTTTTTGAAAAGTATCTGAAATATGAGACCTCGTCGCAGGCGGCCGAAATGATTGCCGAAGTCAAGGCGGTTGTGGAAGGTCTCAAGGAAGAGTTGAAGGGATAGCCGATGAGCGATTCAAAGCCGATGCTGATCGATTCCCATGCCCATATCTACTATCATGATTATGCGGGCGATTTCGACGAGATGCTGGCGCGTGCCGCCGATGCCGGAGTGGCGGCCATGGTCGTGGTCGGTACCGATATCGAATCCAGCCGCGAATCGGTCGAGCTGGCGGAAAAGTACCCGCAGCTGTATGCCGCGGTCGGAATACACCCCCACGATGCCGGGCGTGTCACCGAAAAATGCTACGACGTGATCCGCGAACTGGCCCAATCAAGCACCAGGGTCGTCGCGATCGGCGAGATCGGACTGGATTTCTACCGCGACCGCTCACCGCGCGATGTCCAGGAAACTGTATTCCGCCGTTTCCTGCGGATGGCTGACGAACTGAAGCTGCCGGTCATCATCCACGATCGCGATGCCCATGAGCGGGTCATGTCGATCCTGCGGAAAGAGGCGGTGCGCAGCGGTGTGCTGCACTGTTTCTCCGGCGATGCGGAAATGGCCGCCATGGCGATTGCGATGGGGTTCCACATCTCGATCCCCGGAACGATCACCTATCCGTCGAACGAGGCCTTGCGGGACGTGGTGCGGGCCGTGAACATCGACCGCATGCTGGTGGAGACCGACTGCCCCTACCTGACCCCGGTGCCTTTTCGCGGCAAGCGTAACGAACCGGCCCACGTGTTGCTCGCGGCAGAGAAGGTCGCCGAGCTGAAGGGGCTGACCCTGGCCGACGTGGCCCGCATCACCACCAAGAACGTGCGCGACCTGTTCGGTATCCGCCTCTGGGACCAATCGACCAAGATCGCCTACCGCATCCGCAACTCGCTCTACCTGAACATCACCAACCGCTGCTCCAACCGCTGCAGTTTCTGCGCGAAGTTCGACAATTTCACCGTCAAGGGGCACAACCTGTTGTTGGACGGCGAACCCTCTTTCGAGGAGGTGATGTCGGCCGTGGGGCAACCCGAGGGTATCGATGAAGTGGTCTTCTGCGGCTACGGCGAGCCGCTGATCCGGCTTGAGCTGGTCAGGCAGGTGGCGGGCGAGCTCAAGCGCCGCGGCTACCGCATCCGCATCAACACCGACGGCCAGGCCAACCTGGTGCATGGCCGCAACATTCTGCCCGAACTCAAAGGGCTGGTTGACAGTATCTCGGTCAGCCTGAACGCGCCCGACGCCGAAACCTACGCCGCGCTCTGCAATACCCCCTTCGGCGAAGCCGGTTTCGCCGGTGTCTGCGATTTCATCCGTGAAGCGACCCAATTTATCCCGCAGGTGGTGGCCAGCGCCGTGACCGTGCCGGGCAGCGATATCGAGGCCTGCCGCAGTCTGGCGGAATCGCTGGGGGCCGAGTTTCGAATCCGGGAATACGCCGAGGTGGGGTAGGGGGGGTAAGGTTAAGGGGAATGAAAAAAGGCCGCGTCGGGAAGACGCGGCCTTTGAAATTTTGGGGTGGCTAGAGGGATTTGAACCCTCGAATGTACGAGTCACAGTCGTAAGTGTTGACCGCTTCACCATAGCCACCATAAAGAGACGAGATAAATAAACTAAAACAGCTGATCAAGTCAAGGTAATTTTTAAATGCAGGCTTGATTTTACCCGGATCAATTTTTTAAGGCGGCCCCGACATATAATCATTGACAGGAACAAAATAGTTTGATAGATACACGTTTCACTTTGTGGGGCTGTAGCTCAGCTGGGAGAGCGCTTGACTGGCAGTCAAGAGGTCGACAGTTCGATCCTGTTCAGCTCCACCAAACAATTCAAGGGATTAGCGGAAACGCTGATCCCTTTTTTTGTGTTCAAATTAGACGGCCTTATGTCAATTTGCCTGTTGACTGATTGCCGGGCTTGGCATACAGGTGAATATATTTCAATCTACGAGGCAGGGCAGCTTATGAGCACGGCACTATTACTGATAGACATACAGAAGGATTACTTTCCCGGCGGCCGCATGGAGCTGGTCGGCAGCATCGAGGCTGCCGGAGCCGCAGAACGGTTGTTGGCCGCGTTTCGGCGCGCAGCCTGGCCGGTCTACCACATCCGGCATATTTCCTCGCGACCCACCGCCAGTTTCTTTCTGCCTGACACCAGCGGGATCGAGATTTACCCCGGAGTCGCGCCGTTGCCGGACGAGCCGGTCATCACCAAGCATTATCCCAACAGTTTCCGCGACACCGATCTTCTGGAGCGCCTGAAAGCCGCCGGAATCAGCCATTTGCTTGTCTGCGGCATGATGACCAGCATGTGTGTGGACGCCACGGTCAGGGCCGCCTTCGATTTCGGTTTCGGCTGCACCGTGGCGCAGGACGCCTGTGCCACCAGAAACCTATTCTTCGCGGGTGAAGATATTCCCGCCAGCCATGTGCATGGTTCTTTTTTGGCAGCCCTGGGAGCGGTCTACGCCAATATCAGGACCACCGATGCGATACTGGAAGGTATCACCGCCGCAGATCGATAAGCAGGAGAGCTTCAACCGCTATAGATGTTGGAGCATATTTACCGCCTGCCGGGCCGTAAAGCGGTGGTAAAAGCCAGGGTGTGACTGTACCGCCCTGAATGCCAAACCCGGCTCTAACAGGTGTATCCGAAGAAAGGAATAACCATATGGACTTCTATGTTATGGCCAAATCCTACAACCGCTACGGCGGCCACACGACGCTGTCCCGGATTGGGGATTTTCTTTTGATGGGAGGAGGAAGTTTTGGCGATGCGATTAAGGAAATTACAGTCACTCTGCACTTTCGGGACTCTGGCCCTGCAAGAAAGACTCTGGAGACGCTCTTGGAGAGGCACAATAGCTACCGGTCAACGCTACCGAAGATAACTTATCGAAGAGCAAAATTTAAGGTCGAAATTGACATTGCAAGCGAGCTTATGGATGGGCAGGACTGGAAGCCTTCGCCAACAACATCTCTCCCACTCTTTAAAAAGGGAGTTGAAGAAGTTATAGAAGCATTGAGGTTGCTAAGAAAACGATTAAATAAAACCGATAATTTCAATTTTGACAATTTCATAAGCCATTGTGAAGCCGCCAGAAAGCTGATCCCTAATTCGGAGGACGATCTACAAGACCTTGCTGCAAAGTTGAAGGCTGCAGACAAAGCCAAGCGCGATGCGATGTCTCCGTTGGAGAAGCTGGGGATAGACTGGGAGGATTTTCACCCCAGCGCTCGCGACATTTTGGACGATCCATTCTTTTGGGAGTGTGCGGACGATTTCTCGCCGAACGGCAATGACACCGGAGCCGACCTACTGGAGAACTATTGCGATTGGCTCAAGATGCACAAGGACGGGCAACCGATTAAATTCCTTGAGAGCCTTGCAAAGCAGTGGGGATACAAAGACATAGGCGCTATAGACGAAGTTACTCGCGATGAAGTATCAATTGGTCTCGCCTTTGCTGACATCAAGCTTAGAGCTACCTGTGACCGGCAAGCGCGACAACTAGCTCTAGAAGCCATCGGACGTCAACGAGCCTAGGCACAAGCGGCGACAACTTGGTCACATCGAGATGAAAAGCTAAAGGCTTTGGACAGGATCGAAGCCAAGCTACAGCAAACGGATAACAAGACGGCGGCACACAGACGCTGACGCTCTGGTGCGCCACCACGACGTTGAGCAATTTAAGAAGAAAGACTAAGAGGCTAGGAACAAAGGTGTCAAAGCAACAATTCTCGGTCATAGAACGCGAAGCCATATTTGTGGCCTACGGTAAGAAATGTGCTTATACAAGGGAGCCACTTGATTTTGGTACCTTCCACATTGACCACATCCTGCCGGAATCTTTATCGGACGATCCCGTCCGATTCGAAGAAATCAAAGCCCAGCTGAATATTGGAGAATTCAATCTAAGCGGATTTGGCAATCTTGTGCCTTGCAAGCCAGAAATCAATCTTCAAAAAGGACACCTAGTCCTTGAACCGGCACACGTTCATTATTTTTTGGGCATTGCAGCCAGTAAGATCACAACCATAGAAAATAACATTGCTCTGATTGCTGCACGTAACGCAAAAGGAAAAGCGCTGATCCTTTTGCAAAGATGTCTTGATAATGGCCAATTGACGGTTAAAGAAGTTGCAGCTCTTCTTGATAAGTACCAAGACAACACTGAAGAAATATTCAATTTAATCGTTAATATGCGATTTGCTGATACAACCGAAGTCTCTGTAATTTCAAAGTCAGACATAGAAGGTTTAAAAGATCTTCCAATGAAATTTGGGAGGAACGACCATATAGACGGACTGAATCTTGTAGGTAAAAATGAGGTAAGACGTTATGTCAGGACATGCCGCCAGTACATCGATGCAGTAATGGCAGGGTTTTGCCCCGCCTGTGGCTTTGACATAAAGATTGCTGCATACTTCGAGCATTACTGTGGGCTTTTGGTTGCCCTTGAGGCGGCCACTATTCCTACACAAGCTATATTTCCGCACCATACGTCAGTATTGCCAACATGAACTTAATGCCATTTGACATGTTCCCTCAACTTGGTGACACAGTTATTCCAGTAGAAGGAACATATCAAGACCAAATAGACAAAAGAAACCTGCGTGTTCGCAATGTTACAAGTAACTCCTTCAATGTGGAATCCGAGTATATGGGTCACTCGTTAGTCGAAGCTGTGAGGGCAGATTTCAACAACGATGGCTTTGAAGATGTTCTTTGTTTCGAGTACAGCTATGCCACAAAAGGTACGTTAGGGTTTGGTGGCATCAGAGTCCTAACCCGATTGTCTCCAGAGAGTCATTTCGAGCTAGCTATTCCAGAAATCTGGGACGTTAAGCACCTCATTGAAGCATTATGCCTTCGTGCCTAAGAAATACTTGCTTCTGAATGGACATGGGCATCTGAAAAAGCTCAACATGAAGTTTACCAGACCGAGAATCCGTCTGGTAAACTTCAACCCCGTTATGCGAGAAGAAAATGAAAAATGAAATAATGCCTTGGAAATGCCACTGCTGCGGGCAGGAGTTCGAGATCGCTAGTGGCGGAATTTGTAAAGTTTGCGGGCAAGCAATCTGCAACATTTGCTTTGGTCTCGGAAAAATCGTGAGTATAGCAAGGATGAAACTGCCACAGTTGAGAGTTTGTCGGGGTTGCTCGAAATTAAATCAGTACACAGAGAAGGAAAGTTCATTTGAGAAATAAGGCAACAGATAAATAAAGAACATCATGAAAAACAAATACATCGGAGAGCTGCTAGGTGTTGTAATTCTAATCCTGAGCGTTGTCGCTCTCACCATTGGACCCGCCTTCATACGAGAGCACGCAGTTGTCATAATTGTTCTGCTGGTCTTGATCATGATGATAAGTGGTGCAGCAGTCTGATGGCATAACCAGCCCCATAACCCGGGGAACCCATAGGGGGACGCTGCTAGCTAATCAACTATTGTAATAATTAGTTAATTAGCTAGCAGCGTCCCCTTCTCCCGACACTTTTATGTGCCGTTCACCGCTTTTTGAACTTTTCTTGCGCACAGTCGTTTTTGGGGCGATCGGGGTTTTTTACTGCGAATGGAAACCACTGAAGAAACCACTGGGGGTAAGAAATCACTGGGGTCTACCAAGTTGATAAGAACAAACTTATTATCTTGGGTGACCCTGATGGTGTGACCTGACCCTGATGGTGCCTCTGTTAATGGGTGCCCCCAGAGGTTCCGAAGATGACCGGGTTTTGTTGCTCACGGGATTAATGGCGACCACAGGCTGCCTATTATGAATAACCAAATTGAGGTATAGATTGGGAATGAAAAAACTTATTGGTGTCAATAAACCGTCGCTTACAATAGGCGCTTTCTTAGGTCGCATTACTGCCGCAGTCCTGCTGCTGAATTTGTTTGTCATTGCCCTTATAGTTTTATCGCTGCACCAGAGCCGGAATCAATATGAAGAACGGGCAGCAATTGAGACGCGGAATCTGTCGAGGGTGCTTGAGCAGCATATCGACGGCATCATTGACAAGACCGATTTGGTACTGTTTTCTGCAGTGGAGGAATATGAGCATCAGTTCGCAAGAGGAGGCGTCAATCGGCATGAACTGAAGGTTTTCCTCAATCGGATGGAATCCCAGATGCCGGAACTAGAACGCCTGGCTTTAATCGATGCTCGTGGCGAAGTGGTCTACCATACGGGTACCGGCACAGGGACCCTGAGCAATGTTTCCGACCGCGACTATTTCCAGAAGTTGCGTCAAAACCCGGGATCCGGTTTGTTTATTTCAAAGCCGATCAAGAGCGGTATCAGCGGCAAGTGGGTGGTCATACTCGCGCGCCGGATTAATCTGGGCGATGGAGCCTTTGCCGGGACAGTCTGCGGTGAACTCTCTCTGGAATATTTCCTTCAGCACTTCTCCTCTATCAACGTCGGACCTAACGGGGCCATTGTGCTGCGAGACTTGGAACTGGGGGTGATTGCCCGTTATCCCAAGGCTGGCTGGCCAGGGAGCACGATAGACTTGAAGAAAGTATCCAGCGAGATGACGGAATTGTTTCACACAGGAAAAATGAGTGGTACCTTCAAAACTACCGCACAGAGCAACAATATCGAACGTACCTATTCATTCCGGAGGCTCGTCAAATATCCGCTTCATATCATCGTCGGCTTTGCCAGCAGCGACTACCTGAAGGAATGGCGCGCCGAGGTCGTAAAAATGACCGTGACGGCCTTCCTTTTCCTTGTTGTTACGCATTTTTCCTCATGGCTTGTATATCGAGGGTGGAGAAACAGAAATAATTTTTTCCGAGCGCTCAAGGAGCAGGAAATCAAGTACCGGACGGTCGCCGATTACACTTACGACTGGGAGTACTGGATCGATCCCGACGGAGTGTTTCGGTATATTTCTCCGGCATGCAAGCGGATAACCGGTTACGACGCTGAACAGTTTTACGAAGATCCCGAACTTTTGAGCAGGCTGTTGCATCAAGACGACAGGGAGTTGTATGCCACCTTTCGTTGCGCAGAGTTGCATAGGGCCGACAATCTTGTCTTTCGAATTTTCCGCGCCGACGGCGCCATCCGCTGGCTGGAACACTCCTGTCAACCAATTGTGGACGAAGCCGGTGTTTTCCTGGGCAACCGATGTTGCAACCGCGACATTACAGAACGCAAACAGGTCGAGCAGTCGCTCTGGGAAACCCAGTATTCCGTTGATCACGCATCAATAGCGATTTTCTGGGCATGGGAAGGGGGACGTTTCTGCTATGTGAACCAGGCTTGCGGTTACCTGGGATATTCCCGTGAGGAACTGCTGGAGATGTCTGTTTACGACATAGATCCTGATTTTACGTTCGATGAGGGCGTCAAGATGGTGCAAATGATCAGTGAAAAGGGTTCATGTACCATTGAGCGACGCCACAGGACCAGGGAAGGCGTCCTGATTCCCGTTGAAGTGACGGGTCATGCTTTGCAAGTATCCGGGAAAGTATTCATCGTCTCCTACGTCAGGGACATCAGCGAAAAAATAGCGGCCGAGGCGGATATTGCCCGTTCCGAACAGAAGTTCCGCGCCATCTTCGAGAGCGCCCGCGATACGATCTTCCTCATTGCCGCGGACTCAAGATTCATCGAATGCAACCCAGCTGCAACGGAAATGTTCCGTTGCACTAAAGCGGAACTCCTCAAAAGGAATCCCCAATATTTTTCCCCCCCCACACAGCCCGACGGCCGGGACACGAATCTGAATGCCAAAGAATTGATTACAGCCGCGCTGGCGGGGAATCCGCAAAGCTTCGAGTGGAGGCACCGCCGTCCGGACGGGAGCGAATTCGATGCCATGGCTGTACTGAGCCGTTTTGAACTGGATGGCGCACCAGTGCTCCTGGCGATTGTACGCGATATTTCCCAGAAAAAAAGCCTGGAGAACCAGCTTTACCACGCGCAAAAAATGGAATCCATCGGCACTCTTGCCGGAGGTGTGGCACACGATTTCAACAACCTGCTCACCGTTATCTGCGGCTACGGCTTCATGATAAAGACAAGGCTTGCGCCTGATGACCCTCAAATGGTCATGATCGACCAGATACTCTCTTCATCAGACCGGGCGGCCCAGCTGACCCGGGGCCTCCTCACCTTCAGCAGGAAGCAGGCTTTTGATCCTAAACCGGTCGAACTCAACGATATCGTAGGTAGGGTGGAAAAACTTCTGGGACGCCTAATCGGAGCTGATGTGGAATTCATCACAAAACTTTCCGAGCAATCGTTGAGACTCTTAGCCGACGAGGGCCAGATCGAGCAGGTACTCATGAATCTGGCCGTGAATGCACGTGATGCAATGCCTGAAGGAGGATCTCTTATAATTACTACAGAGGAAAAGAGAGAGGAACATTACAGCTTCCATGGGCTAATCAAGCCCGGGAACTACGCTATTATCAATGTTTCTGACACCGGTTGCGGCATGGACGAGAATACACGGGCAAAGATCTTCGAGCCGTTTTTCACAACAAAGGAACTGGGTCGGGGTACGGGTCTTGGTCTCGCAATTGTGTACGGGATCGTCAAGCAGCACAACGGGTTCATCAATGTTTACAGCGAACCGGGCAAAGGCACCACCTTCAAGATTCATCTTCCGCTCATCACCGAAATGATCGCTACAGCGGATGCCGAAGTCGAACCACCGCCAAGAGGGGGCACGGAAACCATTCTTTTCACGGAAGACGACGATATTGTCCGGACTATGGCGGGCAGCTTTCTCCGGGATTCCGGCTATCGCGTCATCGCTGCCGTTGACGGCGAGGATGCGCTGGAAAAGTTCGCGGAGCACAAACATGAGATCGATCTGCTGATCCTGGATGTAATGATGCCTAAGAAAAGTGGCGGAGAGGTATACAAAACCGTGAAAGCTCAGCGCCCGGATATCGACGTCCTGTTTGTCAGTGGGTACGCGGCAGATATTATACAGCAGAAAGGGATCCTCGGAGAAAATATCCAGTTCATTTCAAAACCGGTGAGGCCCAATGATCTGCTCAGGAAAATCAGGGAAATGCTGGATATGAAGCAGTAGTAATATCTGAAAAGCTCTTCCTTAGAGTCTGTCGAAACAGAATGCGGAACCCCTTGGGGGACGGGAACCCCATTGGGGACGTAGCTGCTTTATTGCTTTATAGCAAAAAAAAGCAGTGCCATTTCTGACCCTGCTTTTATGTAAATTATTTCGACAAATATTTTGTTACTTCTTAAACCTCCTCCTGATCCCTGCAATCCCAACCAACCCCAGACCGAGGAGCAACACGGTGCCAGGTTCGGGTACTGGTGTTCCGAAAACTTGAATGTTCGCATCCGAACTCTTATCCCAACCATAACCATCCGAATCCCAGGAACCGATATCAGTAGCTATATCAGATCCCGGTGCAACGAGTGCATAAAGCATTTGGTTGTCAGATCCTTGCTGTGAAGATCCGCTCAAAGCCGCATTGGAAGAATGAAGAAAAGCGTACTGAAGTCCATTAAGGAAAAACTGATAGGTAGCAGATCCACTTAAGACCATATTAAGGCTAATATCAAGTTGATAAAGAGGAAGGTAAGAACCAGAAGACCCCTGATAGCTACTATTGTCAGAATATGTCGTTGCTGAGACCAAAGGTACACTCGACAACTGGCTGATAGTGCCCCCAGCCTCACCAAACCAGACAGAAAGCCCGGTATTGCTTGTAGACCAGATTCGGATCTTGTCAACAAAATAGTTTCCCGTACCACCTATTTTAAAGTCATCACCAGCAAGCCAACTGCCGTAAGAATCAGAGCCAAACGCCCACGCTACGTTGCTGCGGCTTGCTCCGGCCGCATTGTTAAGGTTGCTGGTCGGCAAACCACGGTCAAGCAAAAGAGAGGTCGCAGAGGCAATGCCACTGTTAACGATAACCATTCCAGCAACGACCAGGAAAACAATCAATTTTCTCATTTCTTCTTTCCCCCGTTCAAGTTTAATTTCATTGCAAAAACAACAGTAGTATTAAAGCATTTTATATACCAATACCCCTGATATTTCTTGATTGGATAAATTAATAACGATAAGTGGCTAATATTGCAGTTTAACACCATTCCATAGATATATTTTTAACTATCAAATTATAATTTTAGTCGCCGTCAGCAGTGCAGTGTAAATAATTTCGACAAAAAGCACGAACCCAATCATGACTAACCTCCAACAGCTTAACGATCCTGCCGTTTACATAACCCGGCAATTCCGGGGACGCAATTCCGTGGATCTCCATGATAAGTTTTGTCAAGGGGAAAGCGGAGATTTCCCATAACTTCCCGAACTGCCACCGGTAGCTTTTTGTTGCCCCTTCCTTGCCCTTCAATTTTTTACTCTTGTTCTAGGGAATCCCTTGGGGGACGGAATCCCTTGGGGGACGTAGCTGCTTTATTGCTTTATAATCTTTTTCTGTTACTCTTTCACACATGCCAAGACAAGCCCGATTAGATATTCCAGGTTTATTGCAACACGTCATTGTTCGGGGCATTGAACGCTCTGACATCTTTATGGACGACATTGACCAGGAACGATTTTTGGAACGCTTTAGCAGCCTTCTTGTTGAAACCTGCACCGACTGTTTTGCATGGGCTCTGCTCCCCAATCATTTTCACCTCTTGCTTCGATGCAATCACTTTGATCTTTCACGCTTCATGCGAAGGTTGCTGGCCGGCTATGCCGTCACGTTCAACCGGCGCCATGCTCGTTCCGGCCATCTGTTTCAGAACCGTTACAAGTCTATTGTCTGCGAAGAAGAGCCATACTTGCTTGAATTGATCCGCTACATCCACCTGAACCCATTGCGAGCAGGTCTCGTCAAAGATCTTGAAGAGCTTGAAAGCTTTCCTTGGTGCGGTCATGGGGTGCTGCTTGGCCGAAAGACACTTATCGGACAAACGGTTGACGAAGTTCTGGCATTATTTGCCAACAGGAAGAAGGCAGCCCGTCATGCCTACCGTCAGTTTTTGTACGCCGGTGTTGCCATGGGGAAACGTCCTGAATTGGTTGGCGGCGGTTTGCGGCGTAGTCAGCTAATTGAGGGCAATATTGCTGTCATGGGTGAATATGATGAACGAGTACTTGGCGGGAGTGATTTTGTGGCGTCACTTCACGATGAACCTCGACTTGCTGGTAAGCTGTCCCATACAATTGATTTGAACTCTCTGCAAGCAAGTGTAAGCGACTATTTCAAAATACCGGCAGCGGATATCCTGCGTCGTGGCCGGCGGAATCAATATTCCGAAGCTCGTGAGTTGTTCTGTTATCTTGCCGTCAGGGAGTTGGGATATTCAGGCGCGAAAGTCGGTATAATGCTCGGAATGGGGACCGCTTCGGTAAGCCGTGCGGCAAGGCGTGGCGAGAAGTTGGTTGAATCGCGGCCTGTGATGAAGGAGTGGTGGGTGAAGCAGTTAAAGCAATAAAGCAGCAACGTTATATAGGCATAATAGGTTCGTCCATGTCACTCTCGAACCGGTTGGCGCAAGATAATTACTCCAAAACGAGGTCATCATGAATACTGTTCGTACCATCAAACTATGTGTGGCAATCTGTTGCTACCTGCTTTTTTGTGGGTGTGCCACAACAGCACCTAAAACCCAGATCACATCGGGACCGCAAGCTAAAATTGCGCTTGTCCTTGGCGCGGGTGCCGCCAAAGGCTTTGCCCATATCGGTGTGCTGAAAATCCTTGAAAGCAGCAAGATCCCGCTCCATATGATTGTCGGCACGAGTGTGGGAAGTTTTGTCGGCAGCCTCTACGCCTATGGATATGATGCCTATGCCCTGCAAAAGATCGCCATGACTCTGCAAAAAAGCGATGTGGCCGAATTGACGATACCGGATAACGGGTTTCTCAAGGGAGAGCGGTTGCGGGACTACGTCAACACCAAAGTACACTCCGCCACATTGGATAAACTCAAAATCCCTATGTATGTCGTGGCCACCGATATCAAAACCGGCAATAGTGTCGTATTTAATTCCGGCAACACCGGCATGGCGGTTCAAGCAAGCTGCTCTATTCCGGGTGTCTTTCAACCGGCCAGATTTTCCGGGGCAAGTTATGTAGATGGCGGCGTAGTTAATCCACTGGCGGTGGATGTCGCCCGGAGGTTCGGCGCGGATATCGTGATCGCCGTCGATATATCTTCCGGCATCGATGCTGTTGTTCCCGCGACTACCATTGAAACGATCATGAAATCGATACAGATCATGTACAGCAAAATGTCCCTGATTCCACTCAGCCAGGCCGACGTGGTTATCAAGCCGGTCGTCGGGTTTGTCGGGTCAGCGGATTTCGCCCAACGCAACGAGGCGATCATGGAAGGGGAAAAGGCGGCCTTGGCGGTCATGCCCCAAATCAATGCGATGCTGGCCAAACTCAGGCAGAAAGGTCGCTTGCCATAACTATGCCGCCATCAAACGAGGCCAGAGAGTGTTTCAGCTTTGAACCGAAAGAGAATATTGAGGGCACACATCCACATTCTTTCACGATCAAGAAATAGATCTCTATAGGAGGGGAACATGAAGAAAAAAATATCTCTAATTGTTCTGTTGGCGGCTATTATTTTGATTGACGTCGCTATCCCGCTTAAGAGCGACGCAGCCGGGACCGTGAGTCTCCCCAGGACCGGGCAGACCGCAAGCTATGCGGCCGGCGACGATGGAGCCCAGCAGATGGGTGTTGCCTGGCCCGCTCCACGATTTACCGTAAGCGTGGATTGCGTCACCGACAACCTGACCGGATTAATCTGGGCGCGGAATGCCAATCTTAATGGTGCTCCTCAGACCTGGGATTCGGCCGTTGATCTCGCCAAGGGGCAGACTCTTTGCGGCCGCTCCGACTGGCGGCTTCCGAACGTGAATGAACTGGAGAGCCTGATCTCCGCCTCTGCGCCTGTTCCGGCCACGTGGCTTGCGGGCCAGGGATTTACAGGGGTTCAGCCAAATCCTTACTGGGCTTCATCCACCTATCTCAACCAGACCGATATGGCCTGGACCGTCTGCCTGTGCGACGGGCAGACCGGCCTCGGACCCAAGAGCAACAGTACCCAGGTGTACGCCCTGCCGGTGGCCGGGACCACCTCATTGACCGCCAGGGTTTGGAAGACCGGGCAAACCGCTGTCTACAGGGTGGGAGACGACGGCGACAGGCAGGACGGGGTCGCCTTGCCAAGCCCGAGATTTACTGCCAACACCGATACCTCTATTACTGACAATTTGACAGGACTGATCTGGGCGCCGGACGCTAATGTCATGAATACTCGGGATCCGAATTGGGACGACTACGGGACGAAGGAAGGGAAGGTCATTTGGCAACGCGCCCTTGATTACGTGACCAAGCTGAACAACGAATCGTACCTGGGGCATAGTGACTGGAGATTGCCCAACAGGAAGGAGGGGTTCAGCTTAATGGACCGCACCAGGTATAATCCCTCGCTTCCCACCGGTCACCCCTTCTACAATGTCCAGGCGGGCTCCTACTGGACCTCCACCACGTTGGCCTATAACACCGGCTACGCCACCACCTTCGGCACCTATATCGGAGGAATCGGTAAGGCAGTGAAGACCTCCGGTGACTCTTATACCTGGCCGGTCCGGGGTGGCGGGGCGGACACCCCCAGCGTCACTACCTCGGCGGTATCCGCCATAACCAATACAACCGCCGCATGCGGAGGCACAGTCGCCGCCGACGGTGGGGCGGCGGTGACAGCCAGGGGGGTCTGCTGGGGGACTTCAGCCAACCCTACTATCTCCGATAGCAAAACGACCGACGGCTCCGGCACCGGCGCTTTCACCAGTTCCATTACCGGCCTTTCCCCATACACCCTCTATCATGTAAGGGCCTACGCCACCAACAGCGCGGGGACCGGTTACGGGAGCGATGTTCCCTTCAACACCCCCTGTCCGACCTATGCTGCACAGATCGGGACCACCCCTTACAACACCCTCCAGGAGGCGGTGAACAGCGTCTCGGGAACGGCCGAGATCAGGGCCGTGGCCGGAGAATGGCAGGAAGTGCTGACCTTCTCCGGAAACAGGACAATCACCCTTTCCGGCGGTTACGACTGTATCTGCGACGCTGTCACGGGGGTGACGACCGTTCACGGTTCCTTGACCGTCGGCGGCGGCGCAGTCGTAACCATGAACAATATGGCGGTCTACTGAGCGATATATCATCAAACCCTAAAGCGGATCTGATTCGTTCTAATCCGCCGCAAAGCAACTGCTAAGCAGTCCCCTCTCCCTGAGGGAGAGGGCCAGGGTGAGGGGGAAGGATGCAATATGTTGCATTGCTTCCCCCTCATCCGGCCTTCGGCCACCTTCTCCCCCGGGGAGAAGGGATTAGCAGCAGATTAAACGAATCAGGTTAAATTATTGGGCCGATATCCAGCCGCGCGGGATGAAGAACCCGTTGCTGCCCGCCTGCAGCGGATCGACCCCGACGATATGGGCTCCCGGCGCCCCGATGCGGCGGTTCTTGTTGTAAGAGACCAGTGGGGTCAGCCCGGTGTCGAATTCAAAGATGCCTTCCAGCGCCTCCAGCAGCCTTTCGCGGCTAAGGTTGCGACCGGCCCGGCGCAACCCCTCCACCAGGATCTTGGCTGAAGAGTAGGCCGCCAGCTGTGCCGTCGGATGGGTTACCGCCAGCTGCTGCCGGGCTGCCATGGCCCGGAATTCGCTCAAACCCCACTCCTTGCGGTCGTCGGGCAGTGACGGAAACGAGAGCCAGACCTTGTCCTTGCAGGATGGCGGAATGCTGTAGATGGCTTTTCCAGCCGGCACGCCCGGCATAAGCAGTGTGGTCGCGCAGCCGCCGTCGCCCAACGCTTTGAGCAATGTTCCGGCCTCGCTTTCTCCGCCCAAAAACAGCAACAGATCGGATCCGCCGTCGCGCAGCCGCTCCAGTGCCGCAGCCGGAATTACGCCACCGGATGCGTAACCTGTCCGGGAGATGTTCTTCCACCCTTTGGATTGGAAAAGTTCCTCGGCCGTTGCCAGCATCCCGGCCAGCCCTTCCCGTTCCGGGTAGATGATCTGTATGCGCGGATTTTTCAGCGGCAGGCTGTTGGTGGCATGGCGGGCCAGCACCAGGATCTGTTCCCGCAGTCCGGCGTACAGGTAGAAGCGGTAGCGGTGCAGCAGCTGGTCTTCGATCGGGAAAAGCGAGAAGGGGGCGATCAGCGGCAGATGCTGCTCTTCGATCAGGTTGCCCAGCTCCGTTTCCATCGCGGGCGTAAAGCTGTTGACCAGCGCAAATACTTCCTGCTCCGGAGCCACCGATCGCAGGAATCGCGACATCTCGGCCGTTGTGCGGGGCCTGTCCGTCGTCAGTGTCAGGCTGCGGCCATAAATTCCGCCCCGTGTGTTGATGTCGCTGAAATATGCCTCGATCGTCCGTTGCATCACCTCGCCCAGTTCGGCCGAGGGCCCCCCGGCCGGCAGCAGTGTTCCGATCCTGATCCGCGAATCGTTGATGCCCGGGTCCAGATAGCTGTCCAGTCTTTTCAGGTAGGCGACCAGATCATCCAGATCCCGCGCATCGATCCGGTAAACCGGCATCGACGGGTCGCCCTGCCTGCCGCCGGGGTAGATGCCGTCCTCCATGTAGCTCTTCAGGCTCTCCACCGTGAAGGGGCCATGCTCCAGGCCGTCGGGGTGGATATGTCCATAGCTCTTCATGATCCGGGGCCAGGTGATATTGGAGGGGATCACGCCGCTTTCGGTCCGCCCCAGTCCGTCATATCCGTGACAGCTGGCGCAGGTGGCCGATTCTCCCGGCACTTCCAGCAGATCTTTGCCGAAATAGGCCAGGATCGGGATGCCGGCCGGGCTGGCGCCGTTGACATAGACCTGTCGGCCGCGTTCCTCCTGCGGGGTCAGCGGAGCGGCGGCGGCTTTTTGCAGGCAGAAAAAAGTCAGGCAGAACAGCGCCAGCAGGATGATCAGTGCCGTCCGGGAACGGCTCGAAGTGTCAGCGCGCAGCATTCTGTCCCTCCGCCAGTTTCAGCAGGTTATCCGCCAGCACCTTGGCTTTGGTGTCGGGGCGTACGGTCATCCAGTGACCCGACTTCACATTGCCCAGCAGATAGGTGGCCTTGTGGGTGGGGGGATCCTCGGTGTAATAGCCCAGCTTGTAGTTGATCCAGTCCACGTTGAGCTTGCTGCCGGTCAGAAACAGCCGGCCCGCCCTGGCGTTCCAGGCCCTGGCATAGGCCTTGACCAGCTCGGGAGTGTCGCGGGCCGGATCCACCGAGATGGACAGGACCAGGATATCCCTGCCCAGCCGCTCTCCCAGCAGGTTCTGCAGCTCGGCCAGCACCTTGTTCTGCAACGGGCAGACGGTGCCGCAGTCCAGGTAGTAGAAGCTGATCAGGACGGTTTTGTCCCTGAGGATGTCGGTGTAGAAGCGTAGCTCCCGCCCCTCGTTGCTGGTGACTCTGAGGTCGGTGAAGTAAGCGCGCCTGGCGGCATCGCTATCCTTTGCCCCCGGCAGCGCCGTTGCAGCCTGGGACCTGGACGCCAGGGCGCAAAACAGCAGGACAACGCAGATCATGGCTTTGAACAGGTTCATTTCAGTGCTCCCGGTATCTTTATCTGGAACGGGCCGAGGACAGCTCGTTCAGCGCGGCCAGCAGCTTGTCCGCGGAAGGAAAACCGTAGAAGCGTCTCCAGACCCCGGATTTGCCGTCTCCGACCAGTATCGAGGGGGTGTGGTTGAGGATGTCGGCGCTGAACATGTCCAGTCCGACCAGCACCTTGTCCACGTTGACCTTGTTGCCGGTCATGAAGCTCCAGCCCGGCTTGGCTTTCAGCTTTCCGGCATAGGACTTGAGCCGTGGCGGAATGTCGTTGACCGGATCAATGCTGACGGTCACCAGGAAAATGTCCTTGCCCAGGCGGCCGGGCAGCTTGTCCTGCAGCTTGACGAAAATCGAATCCAGGATCGGGCAGATCGTCGTGCAGGTGGTGTAGGTGAAGGTGATCGCCACCAGCCTGTCTCCGATCACGTCGCTTTTGAAGCGCAATTGCCTGCCATCCTGGTCCAATAGTGGCAGGTCCTGCAGCTGGACGCGTACCGTGGCCGGTTTTGCCGGCGTGGCGCCCAGGGAAACGCCGGGTTGGATCAGGACTGCAAGCAGTATCAGGGTGGCGCCTGCCAGTGTATTCCATTTCATGGGATCATTCCTTTGCGAAGTTTACGGCCGCTTTTCTCCGGCCGTTTTCGGGGCGGAACTGTTTCGTTCCACCAGATAGTTGACGGTAAGGATGTAGTCGTCTATGTGATCGATCTTTCCGTCACGGTTCAGATCGAAGCGCGAATCTTTTTGCGGTCCATCCGGCTTGAGGTAGCGCAGAAATATCTCTTCAGCCGAACCGTAGGTTGCCAGCAGGGCCGGTTCCAGCGCCGGGGCCACCACCAGCGGAAACAGGATCGTGCTTCCACCGGCATTGACCGTAAGGCGGGCATTGATACTGTCCCTGGCCGGTCTGGCCTCGATCAGCCAGCTTCCGTCTTCGGCGTGCTGCAGGGTAATCATGCTGGCCCTGCGCAACGAGAAGCTGGGGGTCTCTTTCAGCGTCAGCGGCAGATCTACCCGCAGCCTGACGACACTTTCACCGTCCGAGACAGCCGCCCCGGGCTCCTGCCGGACTATTTGCCCGGAAGCCGGGGTGAGCAGCGCTGCCAACGCCTGTGGTGTTCTCGGGCCGTCATATTCCCGGATGCGCTCCAGCAAGCCCGGGTAGCTCACGCTTTTCAGCGGAACCAAAGACTCCGGCTTTGCCGTGTCCGGCGCTTCTCGCTGCCGGGGCGGCGCAGCTGCCGGCTGTTGCACGGTGGGCTGCGCTTCCGTGGGGACCGTCACTGCCGGGGGCGCTCCGCTTTCGTTTTCAGGCTGGTCTGGCGGCATTGTCTGTGTCCCCGGCATGTTTGAAACCGATGAAGCTGTCGTGCTTGTCCGGGATGCGCTCGCGACCGGTTGGACATCTTGAACGATGTCCGACGCAATGGTCTCGGGCGTGGTTGCCGGGGCCGTTTCAGGCTGCGGAGCAGATGGCTGCTGGGGTCTGCTCATGATCCGCACCGTGGCGGTCACCGGTGTTGCCGTCACCGAAACCAGGTTGGCGCTCATGTTCAGGATGCGTCCTTCGGCATTTTCCACCCCTTCGAATATGAGCCTGGCGATCGTGCCGCTGCCGTTGATTGCCCTTTTGGCGATCCGGCTGAACAGGCGTATCTCTCCCGGCAGGGAAGGGTTGAAGTCGAAGATCGCATCGGACGGGATCAGTTCCCCCCGGACCGCCTGCGGATTCCGCATGACGGCTGCGTCGTAGGAGAATTCGAAATCGAGCGCGGCCAGGTTTTTGAGTCCGCTTCCCCGGAGCGTGAATACATTGCCGCCCTCCGGAACCAGTGACAGCTGCACTTCGGCCTCGGCAGCGCCGACCGCCGCCATGCTCAGAATCGCCTGCAGCAGCAGGTATATGGAAAGTATTTTCCGGTTCATACGTTCTCCGGTCGATGGGAGTTGATACGATCCGTTCAGCGCACTTGCAGGTCCAGCGGACGAAGCTGGTTGACCTTCAGCTGCAGTGACGGGATCGTAAAATAGAAAGTGTATCTTCCGGCTCTGGGTGCATTGAACTCGATCTGGTAGCTCCCGTCATCCAACGGGGTGGCCGCATGGTTCTGTCTCCAGGACCCGGTCGGCGACAGGCTGGCCAGGCCGCTGAGGTCCTTGATGCCGGTCACCGGCTGGCCGCTGGACGAGTCTTTCAGCCTGAAACGCAACTTGTACGGACTTCCGGCGCTTAACCGCAGCTCCTTGTCCATAAACTCGATATCAACCGGCCGGCTGCTCTTCAATTTCGCCATGACCGGATTTGCCGCGGCTTCGAAGTCGAAGCACTGCACCAGGCGCGGCGAATCCAGCAGGAAAGCCAGGTCGTATCGTCCACCGGCCGGAATCCTGACCTTGGCGGAGTAAACCCCCGGAGTTGTCTCGCGTAACTGTCGATTGACTATGCTGACCGCCCGTGGAACCCTGCCGTAGGTGCGGAAATTCCCGGCCGGAACCCCCATTCCTTCCATGTAGTAGACGATGGTCGCATCCGCCGGGCTGGCGATCAGCACTGCGTTCCCCTCGGGGGTCGCCACGATGTTGTCCGCCAGGGAAGGGCGGATCGTGGATTCGCTAGGCGCGATGCCGCCGCCCGAAATCCTCAGCGGGGTCATCTTGTCCCCCTTGCCCAGGTTGGACAGCGCAATCATGGTGACTTCGGCGGTTTTTTTGGAACGGATGTAGGCGAACTCTCCGGTGAAGGTAATTTGCTCCGGCTCGTTGCCGACTTTGCCGCCGTAGGCAATGCCGTTGCCGGATGCGTCAAAAACCGAGAGCTGGCGGGTCCTGGAATTTATCACGAAGCCCCAGCGATCTCCCGGTGCGAATCGAAGCGCCTTGAGGCCCGGTTCCAGCGCCATGCGCCCGCTGATTTCCAGTTTGGAGCCGTCGATAACCGCAACGCTGCCATCCCCTTCATGGGCGACGTAGAGTGTCTTGCTAAGTCGCGAATACGCGATGCTGAGCGGTTTGTCGCCGGTTTTGATGTCCTTGACCCTTTTCAGCTGCTGAATATCGATCACCGATACGGTTCCACTGTCACGGTTGCTGACAAAGGCGTGGATGCTGTCGTCGCTGAAGGCAAGTTCGTGATGGCCGGCCCCGGTCGGCAGCCAGGCTGCCGGCTTGCCGCTGAGCGCGTCCAGAACCGTGACGCCGCTTGAGTTCCCCTCGGCATTGTTGCCGATCCAGAGATATCTGCCGTCCGGCTGGATCGCGATCCTGAAGGGGGAATCGCCGGCGGCGATGTTCCCGGTCACCTTGAAGCTTTCCGTATCGATAACCGCCACCTGGCCGGCCTTGGGCATCGTCACAAAGAGGGTCTTTTCGTCGCGGCTGTATACCCAGTCCTCTCCCGGGCGTGCCAGGGCAATCATCGCATACAGCTGCGAATAGCCCGCCACCCCCTTGATCGGGTCGATAACCCCGATCGTGGCGTCGTTGTTGAGGGTCAGGATGTAATAGCTGTTCAGGTCAATGTCCGGGCGAAAGCTGAGGGTGCCCTGCAGGTAACCGCGTACCTTGTCGGCGCAGGTGATGGCCGGTTGACCTTTTTTATCCCCTTTGAATTCCTTCTGCAGGTCGATCCAGACTTTCGGCATCATGGCGGTTACCGGCGCTCCGCTGTCGGCATCACTCAGTTTCAGCCTGACGGTGGCGTACTCTCCCTCGCGCACTTCGGCTGCCGACTCTCCGGCGGCGGCAAGCGGCACAACGTCCACTTCCACCCGGATGCCCTGCCGCACCGTTTCCCTGATTCCGGCCGGCGCCTTGGAAGTCACGGCGCCAGCGGCTGCCGGGCTTACCCCGTTATCAGCGGCAGCGGCAATTCCCGGAAAAAACAGAACCGCCAGCAGCAGCGCCGTGCAAACCCCCTGTAACTTGTTGCTTTCCATTGTCAAAGCCCCGCTTGCGTACCGAGATGTGGTTGAGATCACTATATGAGAAATCTGTTCTTAACTGCAACAGTCAAAAATTGTTTGCGGTAATTCATGCACATTTCAGGCTTAAATTTGGTTCGGCTCTGATTGTTCCGCATGCCTAACACACTAAACACAAATGCTTTTTTATGCAAGATAGCAAAAATCCGGACTGGCGCTGATTTTTTTTACAGCTGCAATGATCAACAAAACCGGTTTGTTAGATTCCGTATGTACCCTCTGGCCGCTGGCAGCCAATATTTTTTTGGCACCCCCCGGCAGATTTAGGCCGGATGGGCAACCGCTGCAATATCAAATATTTATGTTCGGATTAGGGGCGGTTTGAGTGCTGGCATGCTTGTTGATATGGGATGGATACCCGACGGATGTTGTCGGATTTCAAACAATGCTGATGTCATCTATTCAGTCGAACCGGATTTAGCGCCTCATTGACGGAAACATAAATTAAACGGCCGCAGATTATGGGTAACGGAGGAAAATCATGAAAACCACGAGAAGATTGATGGGATTGTTGCTGACGGTGGTAATGCTGCTGTCGGTCTGCGCCACCGGGGCGGAAGCGGTGATGAAGGATTTCGGCCCGCTGAATATTTACGGATTCCCCTCCTGGTATCGCGACAACAACGGTCTGGCGGTGCAGCAGTGTTTATCCAGGGCCATTTCTCCTGTTTCGGCGCTGCCACTATGTAACATCCTGCCGAACCCGGACTCCAATCCACCATTTGATGCGACCCAGCCGATCACGTTCCCGCCCAACCCGCCGACCGGCTACAACTTTCCGGATGAATCGTTCTACTACAGCATCTCGCCGGACGGTGACACTTTCTCCTTTGCAGCCGGCAGGGGGCGGATCGTAGTGGTTCTGGCCCTGGAAGCCGCTTTCAATGTTGGTGATCCGATACCCGGCGATCAGGTCGTTTTCTCCCGCGTTCGTGTCTACCTGACCCAGGATGTTCCGGACGGCAACTACAAGATTACCCACCCCTACGGCGTCGAGAACCTGACCGTCACCGGCGGCCTGCTGCGTTACACCCGTGACATCGGTATTGCCGGAGTCGCATTTACCGGACCTCTGGCCGGTGACGTTGGACCGTTCTTCGCCTGGACAGTTGATCCGGCCAGGGTCATCGCCGGAATCCAGAACCCGGACGGCACGTTGAATGGTATTGATCCGCTCACCAGTCTACCGGGCGGCCAGGTGTTTCTGGGCGATCCCAATTTCCCGCATACCTTCAGCGGCAGCCCCTTTGGCACCAACTACTGGCGCTGCGACGGTCCGGTCGGTTCCGGAATCGGCGGCCCCGGCATCGATTTTATCGAAACCAACCTGGGACTGATAGAAGGATGGAAGTATACGACTCCGATTCCCAGCAAGCTGAACATCGATCGACTGACCTACCGCCGTGACGCGCTCAATGCCCAGATCGATGTATTTGCCACCGCGGACCAGACCTCCAATCAGAATACCCCCTCCAGCCTGACGATCACCGGCGCCAACCTGGCACCGTTGGTGATGACCTCCAACGGCGCCGGCAAGTTCTTCTCCCACATCACCAGCCTGTTGCCGAACCAGATCCCGCCGCAGCTGACCATTACCAACACCTCCGATAACCAGGCTGTTCCGGTTATCGGTGATGTGGTGGACGAGGTGGTGATCAGCGAGGCGGTCTTTGAGCCGAATATCAAAAGCCTGACCATCCGGGCCGCTTCCGGTGACCTTCTCAACAACCCGGCCCTCTCCGCCGAAGGCTTCGGACCGCTGGCCTCGGGTATCTTGACCATTCCGGCGCTGGATGTGCCGCCGGCCACGGTCAAGGTGCTGTCCGCCGCCCACGGGACAAACCAGGTGCCGGTCCTGGTCCGGACGCTGTTCCCTCCGCTGGCCGTTGACGACGCCGACGGAGTGGCTACCGGCGGCAGTGTCGCAATCAATGTGCTTGCCAATGATACGGCCACCGCGCCCGCCACGATCGATCCCACCAAGGTGGTGATCGTGTCGTCGCCGGCCCATGGAACCGCGGTCGTGAACCCGGCAACCGGAGTGATCACCTATACCCCCGACCTTGGACCGGATACCGGCGACAGCTTCACCTATACCGTCCGGGACAGCAACAACATCATTTCCAACGTGGCCATAGTCAACATAGCCATCAGCGTGATCAACGTGGCTCCGGTTGCAAACAACGATACGGGCAATGCCGTTGCCGGAACGCAGAAAAACATCGCCCTGCTGATTAACGACACCTCCGCCACCAGCACGCTCAATCCGGATTCGATCGCGGTCAGCAACCTGACCGTGCCGCCCGGTTCCAGCACCGCTTCGGTTGTCGCAAACGTCAACGGAACCGGCACGGTCAGCTTCACCGGCGATGTTCCCGGAATCTACACCTTCCAGTACACGGTAACCGACCAGTTCCCCGGAACGCCGCTGACCTCCAACCCGGCCACCGTCACGGTGACGGTTGTGGCTCCCAATGTTCCGCCGGTTGCCGTGGCCGATTCGGCAGCGCTGTTTACCGGCAATTCGGTCCTGATCAACCTGATCGGCAATGACTCGGATCCCGACGGCGCGGTCATTCCCGCCTCGCTGGTGATCGCCTCGGCTCCCGGCAACGGCACCGTGACCAACAACCTGAACGGTACCGTGACCTATTTCCCGGCCAGCGGCTTTGTCGGCGCCGATTCCTTTACCTATAACGTCCAGGACAACCAGGGCGCGATTTCTAACAACGCCACGGTCAGCATTACGGTCAATCCGCCCACCGACGAGACCCTGACCATCACGCGGGCGCAGTATACCCTCAGCACCAGGACTTGGCGCATCGACGGCAACACCACCGCCAGGGTCAATGGGCAGAAGATCAGAATCTTCAACAGCGCCCTGGTACCGGGAGATCTGACGACCGGCCTGATCGCGGAAGTCAACGTGGCCGCCAACGGTTCCTGGACGCTCTCGCAGGTCAATCCGGTCCTGAATACGAGCCGCAGAATCAGCTTCCATTCGAGCCTGGGGGCGACAAACAGGGAGAACGTCACGGTCACGGTACGTTAACCGGAGCTGCAAATTAACGGCACTATCTATTAGATAACACGCATTAATGTTTGGAGGGTATCCAGATGAAAAGCTTCAGATTGTTCGAAAAAACTCTCAGCCTGATATTCCGGTCGGTTCTTGTGCTGGCGGTGACAGGCGCCGCGGCTACGGCTCTGGCAGCCACTCCCGTTGTTTCCGGCGGGGGCGGCCACAGCCTGCTGCTGCGATCCGATGGAACCCTTTGGGCTTCCGGCTCGAACCAGACCGGTCAGCTTGGCGACGGCAGCGGCCAGAACCGCCTGACCCCGGTTCAGGTGGCGGCCGGCAACTGGGCCAGGGTCTCGGCCGGATTGAGTCACTCCCTGGCTGTCAAGGCCGACGGAAGTTTGTGGGCCTGGGGCAGCAACCAGTTCGGCCAGGTGGGTGACGGCAGCGGTGTGGACAAGCTCTCCCCGGTCCGGATCGGCTCGGCCAATGACTGGCTGGCTGTTTCCGCCGCCGGTTTCTCCTCCTTTGCGCTGAAGGCCGACGGTACGCTCTGGTCCTGGGGGCAAAACGCCGCCGGACTGCTCGGTAACGGCAATACGCTGGACCAGGCCACGCCGGTGCAGGTATTGAATCCCGGCAACAGCAGGTACGTTGCCGTTTCATCCGGCGGCGAACATGCGCTGGCGCTGCAGGCCGACGGCACGCTCTGGGCCTGGGGCTTCAACCTCTACGGCCAGCTTGGCAACGGAAGCGTAGTTAACAGCTCCGTGCCACTGCAGGTCGGAAGCGCTACCGCCTGGAAGTCGATCTCGGCCGGGGATGTCCATTCGGTCGCATTGATGGCCGATGGCACCATCTGGAGCTGGGGACGAAATGATGCCGGCCAGCTCGGCAACGGGTCGGTCGATGCGCTGGCCCACCCGGATCCGGTCCAGGTCGGCAGCGCCAGGGACTGGGCCGCGGTTGCCGCCGGCGAACTGCACACGCTCGCGTTGCGCCGCAACGGCTCGGTTTACGCCTGGGGACAGAATCTGAGCGGTCAGCTGGGCGACGGCACCGTGATCGCCAAAAGTTCGCCGACGGTGGTTAGCGGTCCGGTCGAATTCAACAACGTAGCGTCAATTGCGGCCGGTGGAACCCATTCGCTGGCGCTGCTTGCCAACGGGGAGATCCATGCCTGGGGCAATAACGGCACCGGCCAGTTCGGAAACGACACCCAGATCTCTTCAACGGTTCCGGTCCGGGTGGCGACAGATACGGTCAATTGGACCAGGAGCGAGCCCGGCAATGCTTTCACGGTGGCGCTCCGTTCCAATGGCAGCCTGTGGGCCTGGGGCGATAACAGTTTTGGGCAACTGGGCGATGCGTCACTGGTTACTCCCCGCAATACTCCGGCCGAGGTGGCCGGTGGCGCAAGAAACTGGCTGGTTTCGGCCTCCGGGTTGAGCCATACCGTGGCAATCCGGGCCAACGGCACGCTGTGGGCCTGGGGTGACAACAGCAGCGGCCAGCTCGGCGATGCCGCTATCAGCGACAATACCACCCCGCAACTGATCAGCGTCACCCAGCCGGCCTCCGCCGCAAACGACTGGAGCGCGGTCGCCGCCGGCGACCTGCACTCCCTGGCGCTCAAGGCGGATGGAACGCTGTGGGCATTTGGCGAAAACGGGGCCGGCCAGCTCGGTATCGGTACCGCCGATGCGTTTAAAACGCTGCCGACCCGGGTCGTGACAACCAATCCCGGCAACTTCGACCGCAACTGGGTCGCGATCGCCGCCGGCGGCACCCATTCGCTGGCGCTGCAGGCCGACGGCACGCTGTGGGCCTGGGGCGACAACGGCTCCGGACAGCTCGGCGATCCCCTGATTGTAACCGGTGTCAACGCCCCGATCCAGGTGGTCGCCCTGACACCGCCCAGCCCTGGCTATAACAGCAGCTGGGTTGCCATTTCAGCCGGCCTGGGGCATTCGCTGGCGCTGCAGGCCGACGGTACGCTCTGGTCCTGGGGCAGCAACTTCACCGGTCAGCTCGGTAATGGCGATGCCGCCCTGCCGAATCCGGCCAACCAGGCTTCCCCGGTCCAGGTCGTAAACTCCGGGAGTTCACCCTATGTGGCTTTCGCCGCCGGTGATTCCTTCTCGGTTGCCCGCCAGGCGGACGGGTCGCTCTGGTCCTTTGGAAGCAATACCGCCGGACAGCTGGGCATCGGCAGCACCGACCCGGACCCCTTCGACCCGGTTCCGCATTCAACGCCACAGCGGGAGCTGACCCTGGCCACTGACTGGGCATCCGTTTCCGCCGGCGGCCAGCATGTGGTGGCAATCAGGGCCTCCGGTGTCCTGGAGGCCTGGGGAGACAACAGTTTCGGGCAGCTGGGCGATGGCACCTTCACCGGCAGGAACAGCCCGTCGGCGCTGCTGGAACCGGTTATAGTCGCGCCTTCCGCGATCACCTTCGACACCGTCACGGTCTCGGTCGGGCCGTTTCCGACCAAAGCGCTGCTCATCAGCAACCCCGGCAGCGGTACGCTGACAGTCAGTTCAATCGCGCTGAGCGGAGCCGACAGTGCCATGTTCGCGCTGGACCTGGCCACCTGCGGCGCGGCTGTTCCGTTCGACCTGGCTGCCGGCGCTTCGTGCACGGCCACCGTAACCTTTACCCCGACTTCGGCCGGCGCCAAAAGCGCCCTCGTGACAATCACCTCCAACGCCCCCCTGGCGCCGGTGGTAACCGTCAGCCTTTCGGGCAGCGGCGTCATGCCGATAATACTCAACGCCTCGGTCAGTCCGACTTCACCGCCGGGCAGCGGCGTCATGTCGCCCAGCGGTGCCGTGGCGGTGACACCGGGAGGCAACCAGACCTTCGTCTTTACCCCCAACCCCGGTTACAGCGTGCTGGACGTGGTCGTGGACGGCATCTCGCGCGGGGCCTCGGCCAGTTACACCATCTACAATGTCCAGACGACCCATACGGTTGTCGTCAGCTTCACCAGCACCCTTACGATCGCCGCCAGCGCCGGCACGGGCGGAACCATGAGCCCGATCGGCGCCGTGACCCTGAATCTGGGCGACAACAAAACCTTTATCATCACTCCCGATTTCGGCTATGCGATCTCCGACGTGGTCGTGGTGGAAATGGTTGAGGTGCTGGATGGCAACGGTAACGGAACCGGGATCTTCAATCCCGTGACAACCCACCTGGGCGCGGTCAACAATTTCACCTTCTTCAATGTGATGCGCAACGGCTCCAGTATCAACGCCAGCTTCGTTCCAACCAACATCCGTACCTGGAACTGGCGCAATCCGCTTCCGCAGGGGTTGACGATCAAGAGCGTCGATACGGACGCAGCCGGTAATTATGCGGCAGTCGGCGATTTCGGCGTGATCATGACATCCGCTAACGGCATTGACTGGGTCATGCGCCAGAGCGGCACGATGAACCTGAACGGTGTCGCGGCCGGCGCCGGCAAATACGTGGCGGTCGGAAACGGCGGACGGATCCTGCTCTCCGTCGATGGCGGCACAACCTGGAACGAACAGAGCTCCGGCACCGCCAGCCATCTGAACTGCGTCACTTTTAACGGCACGGTCTTTGTCGCCGTCGGCAACAGCCAGATCAACGAGAACCCTCCCTACGTGCCCAAAATCACGGTCCTGACTTCCACGGACGGTGTCAACTGGGTCGATCGCAGCCCCTTGCTGGCAATCAACGAAACACTCGACCTGTTCGATATCGCTGCGGGGGCCGCCGGCAAACTGGTGGCGGTCGGAATGGGCGGCGTGATCTTCACCTCGGCCGACAACGGTGTCAGCTGGACCAGGATTCCCGATGACCTGGTAAATCGAGGAGGCAGCATCAATTCCATAACCTACGGCAATGGCACCTTCGTTGCGGTGGGCGATTTCGGCCAGGTAACCACTTCCTCCGACAACGGTGTCACCTGGAACCCGATCAGCGTTTTCTCGGTGGCCAATCTTAAAGGGGTCGCTTTCGGGACCATCGGCGACGCCGGGAATCCGCAGGATATCTTCGTGGCGGTCGGCAGCGACGGCGAAGTGCTGACGTCTGAAAATCTGGGCGTCAACTGGACCAGCCAGTTTACCGGTCTCGCAAACTCCGGCAGCGGCGCTGTGCTCCAGACCGCGGTGATCGGGCTCAACCGGAGTGTCGTTCCGAATGTTCCCCAGGTTCTGGTGGCCGGCGACAAGGGCCATATCCTGACTTCGGCGGATGCCGTGGCCTGGACCAGCCAGTTGAGGAGCGTCACCTCCGCAACCCTTAAAGCTGTGACACGCGGCAACGGCGTCTTCGTCGCGGTCGGCGGCGAGCCGGCCAGCGGCAACGCCCCGGCCAGCGCGACGATTGTTACATCGCAGGACAACGGTAACACCTGGATCTCCCAGGCCGTTCCGGCCGGCGCCCAGAACCTGACCGCGGCCGCCTACGGCAACGGGATCTTCGTGGCGGTCGGCAGGAGCAGTTACAGCGCCTTCCTCAACCCCGGCGGCAAAGCAACCATATTGACCTCTGCCGACGGAACCAACTGGATCAGCTGCAATTCCGGCAGTTTCCTCGGAATCAACGGCATCGTCTTCGCCAACGGCAGGTTCATCGCGGTGGGCGACTACAACCAGTCCGGAGGCCCGCTTCCGGAAGGCGCCGCCATACTCACCTCCACGGACGGCATCAACTGGACCTTTGTACAGAAGATCACCCAGACCGGCTGGCCGCTGACCAGCATCGCCTACGGCAACAGCAGTTATGTGGCAGCCGGGGAGCTGGGAGCACTGCTCAAGTCGGACGATGGTATCTCCTGGGACGAGGTCATCAGCCCGGTCATCAACGGCTTCGACCTGACCGGCGTTGCCTACGGCGATGGAGTCTATCGCGCCGTCGGCATCGGCAACGAATCCTTCGTTTCTTCGGACAAGGGCCAGAACTGGACTTCGGAACTGTTGCCGGTGCCGGCCACCCTGATCAACAAGTTCCAGGGCATCGCCTATTTCAACGGGCAGTTCGTTGCCGTGGGCAACGATGATTTCATCATTTCCAAAGAGTCGGCCGGCGCCGGCTGGGTAGTCAATACCGGAGCCGATTACATCAACAGTTCACTGTTCGGTATTGCCGCAGGAAACGGCACCTATGTGGCGGTCGGAGCCCACGGCACGGTTCTGCAGTCCAAGCTGCTGGT
>Ga0209212_1000624_pt1 | contig 66902 bp, 67 predicted proteins | sample RifGroC2_FD_183996 | JGI IMG/M metagenome (GOLD analysis project Ga0209212, IMG submission 183996) | Groundwater microbial communities from Rifle, Colorado, USA - Groundwater C2 (SPAdes) (version 2) | ecosystem: Environmental > Aquatic > Deep subsurface > Groundwater | place: Rifle, Colorado...
AAATAGAGGACATAACGCGCTGGATTGACGGCGATAATAAATAGTCAGGTGCTTCTTGGGTCGCCTGTCTCGAACCTTCAGCGCAATGGGGTGTGATTATGATTCAGATGCAAACCGTTTTAAATGTAGCGGATAATTCGGGCGCCAAGAAGGTCGCCTGCATCAAGGTCTTGGGGGGATCAAGGAGACGTTATGCAAGCCTTGGCGACGTCATTGTCATTGCGGTCAAGGAAGCCATCCCCAATTCAAAGGTAAAAAAGGGAGATGTGATGAAGGCCGTTGTGGTCAGGACCGTGAAAGAGGTAAGGAGATCCGACGGTTCTTACCTTAAATTCGACGATAATTCGGCAGTCCTCATTTCTAACCAGATGGAACCGGTTGGAACGAGAATTTTTGGGCCGGTAGCTCGCGAACTTCGGGCGAAGCAGTTCATGAAGATCATATCGCTGGCACCCGAGGTCTTATAAAAGATTCAAGACAAAGAACGACTGAGGAATAGGCAATGCTGGGAAAGCGATTGAAAAAAGGGGATACCATAAAGGTCATCGCCGGTAAAGAAAAGGGGAAAACGGGGAAAATCATGAGTACGATTATCGCCCGAGACAGGGTCGTCGTCGAGAAGATTAATCTGATCAAGAGACACAAAAAAGCGGATGCCAAAGGCAAGGGCGGGATTGTTGAGAAGGAAGGATCGATACACATATCCAATGTGATGTATCTCTGCAATAAATGTGGCGCCGGTGTCCGGATCGGCTACAAGATCATGGACGAAGGAAGAAAGACGCGTGTCTGCACGAAGTGTCAGGAAACATTGGATGCATAGGCTGGGGAAAGATGTCAAGACTAAAAGAGCACTATAAAAAGGAAGTCGTTCCCGCATTAATCAAGGCGTTTGATTACAAGAACCCTATGGAAGTTCCCAGGCTCGTAAAGATCGTGGTCAATATGGGTCTCGGGGAAGCGGTTCAGAATGTCAAGATACTTGATCGAGCGGTGGAAGAGATGACCATGATCGTGGGACAGAAGCCGGTGATCACCAAAGCTCGGAAGTCCATCGCGACCTTCAAGCTTCGTCAGGGGATGTCCATCGGCTGCTGTGTGACCCAGAGACGGGAGCGGATGTTCGAATTTCTCGACAGGCTGGTCAATGTCGCTCTCCCGCGCGTCCGCGATTTTCGGGGAATTTCCGCAAAGTCCTTTGACGGCAGGGGAAATTTTGCCCTTGGGTTGAAGGAACAGATCATTTTCCCGGAGATCGAGTATGACAAGGTCGAAAAGGTCAGAGGCATGAACATTGCCATTGTCACGACGGCCAAAACGGATGATGAAGCAAGGCAGCTTCTGAAGCTGATGGGTATGCCGTTTAGAAACTGAAAATAGCATGACAAAGGATCTATCTCTGGAGGGTTGAGAGTGGCAAAGACATCTTTGATTGTGAAGTCCAACAGAAAGCCGAAATTTTCGGTGCGGATATACAACCGGTGTCCGCTATGCGGAAGACCGAGAGCCTATTATCGAAAGTTTGATATGTGCAGAATATGCCTAAGGAATCTTGCTTTGAAGGGAGAAATTCCCGGGGTGATCAAATCGAGCTGGTAGAGTAAATTGTAAGGAGTAATCATATGGGGATGACCGATCCTATCGCAGATATGTTGACCAGAATCAGAAATGGAAGCCGTGTACGTTTCAAGAGTGTGGATGTGTTGAGCTCGCGGATAAATCTGAACATGGCCAAGGTTTTGAAAAAATCCGGTTACATCAGCGGCTATGACATCAAAAAGGATCCGCAGGGTCACGAGGTTTTGAAGCTCTATATGAAGTATCCTGATGCAAAGCGATCCGTCATTACAGGCATTCAGCGGGTCAGCAAGCCGGGCAGAAGGGTTTATGTGAAGAGCGAGAAGATCCCCAAAGTGTTAAACGGCTATGGTATCTCCATCCTATCCACTTCCAAGGGGATTATGACGGATACGGAAGCCAGGGAATTGAGTCTGGGAGGAGAACTGCTCTGCAACGTGTGGTAAGTGACAAGCTGGTAAGCATCAGGAATCAGGAGATTGCTTCATGTCAAGAATTGGAAAAATACCCGTAGAAATTCCGGCCGGTGTCAAAATCAGCTGTGATAAAGATATGGTGAGCGTTGAAGGTCCCAAGGGCAGACTTTCCTTGGAGGTGCCCAAGGGCATCGATGTGATTTTAGGCGAGCGGGTAGTGGAGGTCAAACGACCGTCCGATGGCAGAAGAGAGAGATCCTATCACGGGCTGGTACGCACCCTGATCGCCAACATGGTCAGGGGGGTCAGCAGCGGGTTTGAAAAGAACCTCGAGATAGCGGGCGTTGGATATCGCGCGGAAGTCGCCGGCAAGAATCTGAAGTTGATCGTAGGTTTTTCCGCGCCGATCGAGTATGCGATACCGGACGGGATTCAGATCAAGGTGGATAAGCTGGTCAATATCGCGGTATCCGGTATCGACAAGCAGATGGTGGGCCGTGTAGCCGCGGAGATCCGAAGCCTGAAAAAGCCGGAGCCGTACAAGGGTAAAGGTATTAAATATAGCGGCGAACATATCCGGCGTAAAGTCGGAAAATCCGTAGGGGCTTAATAAAAAGGTCCCGAGTACCGAGTAAAAACTTTTTGGGCACTCGGTGAAGGGGTAGGACATTGGCAACGAAGAAGATCGAAAAGATAAGATTGAAAAGGAAGAAGAGGGTCAGGGGAAAGGTGTTCGGGACCGAGGTGAAACCACGTCTCTGCGTATTTCGGTCTGCATCGCATATCTATGTGCAGGCCATCGCGGATGATGAGGGGAGGACCCTGGCGGAGGCATCGACGCTGAGTAAGGAGTTGGCGAGATCTTCTGAGAGTTCGAAAAAGATCGAGGCTGCCAAAGAGGTGGGAATGCTTCTGGCGAAGCGACTCCAGGGGATCGGTATCCGGGAGGCGGTATTTGACCGAGGCAGATTCCTTTATCATGGAAGAGTGAAGGCGTTGGCCGACGGCGCGAGAGAAGCGGGACTGATTTTTTAGACTGCACTGAGGCATTCACTGCAGAGCGGAATGATTGTGGGAAACGAAAATATGGAAGAGTTGGAACTTCTCGACAGGGTGATCGCGATAAACAGGACGGCCAAGGTCGTCAAAGGTGGACGCCGATTCCGGTTCAGCGCCGTGATAGTGGTCGGCGATGGAAAAGGTTCCGTCGGCGCCGGACTGGGAAAGGCCCATGAAGTCCCCGAAGCGATCCGAAAAGGCATGGAGCAGGCAAAGAAGGCCATGGTCAGGGTCTCGGTCGAAAACAGGACGATCCCCTACAGCGTCATCGGGCATTTTGGTGCAGGGAAAGTCTTACTGAAACCGGCGTCCGAAGGGACGGGACTGATTGCCGGAGGGGCGGTCAGGGCGGTTCTGGAAGTGGCCGGTGTTCACAATATACTGACAAAATGTCTCGGTTCGCATAATCCTCACAACCTGGTAAAGGCGACCATCGAAGGTTTGAGGCAATTGAGGGCGCCGGCCGAAATCGCTGCGAGCAGGGGTAAGAGCGTTCGGGAAAATTAACGCTAAAAGGGGTAGGTTGTGGGAAAACAGCTGAAGATCACACAGGTGAAGAGTTATATTGGCAGACCCGAGGCTCAGCGCAGGGTCCTTCGAGGATTGGGATTGGGCAAGGTCCACAAGACAGTCCTGCTGAATGATACACCCGAAATTCGCGGTATGATCCAGAAGGTCATTCACCTGGTGGCTGCGGTAGAAGTCGAGGAGAGCGGAAAATGAATCTGGGAACATTGAAACCGCCGGCAGGTTCGCGGAAGAAGAAAAAGCGGGTGGGCCGGGGCAACGGTTCCGGACACGGCGGTACAGCTGGCAAAGGGGCGAAAGGACAAAATGCCCGTTCGGGGCACAGTGTCCGTCCCAATTTCGAAGGAGGGCAGATGCCCCTCTCCAGAAGATTACCAAAGATAGGGTTCAAGAATCCTATGCGCCGGATCATCGCGACTATCAATATCGACCAGCTGAAGAGGTTTCCGGAGGGATCGGTCGTTGATCGAGAAATGTTGCTTGCCGTCGGTCTCGTGAAGCGGAAGGCGGACGGAATCAAGGTGCTGGGCAACGGGGCGATCAGCTATCCGCTTTCCCTGAAGGTGGATATGGTCAGCCGCGGGGCGCGGCAGAAGATCGAAGCCGCAGGCGGAACAATTTCGGAGGTCGCTTGATTTGTTAGAAGGCCTGAAAAATGTCTCCAAGATACCGGAACTCCAGAAACGGATTCTCTTTACGTTTCTTTTGCTGGTAGTTTACCGTATCGGTGCTCATGTACCCACACCCGGGATCGACACGGCGGCGCTGGCGGCTTTTTTTGAACAGGCCAAAGGGTCGCTGCTGGGTCTGTTTGATATGTTTGCCGGAGGCGCGCTGAGCAATCTTTCGGTGTTTGCCCTGGGGATCATGCCTTATATCAGCGCCTCGATCATTCTCCAACTCCTGACCGTGGCCGTTCCTTATCTCGAAAAGCTTTCCAAGGAAGGGGAAGCGGGCCGGAGAAAGATAACCCAGTACACCCGTTACGGAACCGTTGTCCTTAGCCTCATTCAGGGATTCGGTATTGCCATCGGGCTGGAAAACATGGCGGGGCCCACGGGAACCTCGATCGTCATCACGACAGGCTGGGCATTCAGGCTGATGACGGTGATCACCCTGACGGCGGGGACCGCGTTCATCATGTGGCTGGGGGAGCAGATTACCGAAAAGGGTATCGGCAACGGTATCTCGCTTATCATTTTCGCCGGTATCGTGGTCCGCGGGCCGGAGGCGATCATCAACACCTTCCGCCTCCTCTTTTCGGGGGAAATGGGGATTTTTTTCATCATCATTCTGATCTTGTTGATGGTACTGGTCGTTGGTGTGATCGTCTTTGTCGAGACAGGGCAGAGACGGATCCCCGTGCAGTATGCGAAACGGGTTGTGGGGAGGAAGATGTACGGCGGTCAGTCTACCCATCTGCCCTTGAAGGTGAACTCGGCAGGGGTTATCCCGCCGATATTCGCCTCTTCGATCATCATGTTTCCGGCGACGATCGCGAATTTTATCCCCCATCCCTGGATGAAGACGATTGCGGGTCAGTTGATCCCGGGACGGGCCGGTTATGAGCTGCTCTATGTGGCTTTTATCGTCTTCTTCTGTTTTTTCTACACAGCGGTGACGTTCAATCCGGTGGATGTAGCCGATAATATGAGAAAGTATGGGGGCTATGTTCCCGGAATCAGGCCGGGAAAGAAAACGGCGGAATACATAGATGATGTCCTGACAAAGCTGACATTCGGGGGCGCCATCTATGTCTCGGCGGTTTGTGTGCTCCCCAGCATACTGATCAGTTCTTTCAATGTGCCCTTCTATTTTGGAGGAACCGCTCTGCTGATCGTCGTGGGTGTAGCCCTTGATACGGCAGGGCAGATTGAGACCCATCTGCTGACGAGGCAATATGAAGGTTTCATGAAGAAGGGACGTATCGCCAGAAGACGTTGAAGCGGCGTAACTTCCCCGGCACAGGATCATTGACATGGTTATCCTGAAACTGCCTGATGAGATAGAGAAGCTGCGGACAAGCAATCTGATCGTTGCGGAGATACTGGGCGAGCTTCGGGGCAGGGTCAGGCCGGGTGTGACCACGGGCGAGCTTAACAGTTTCTGTGAGGAGCTCTCCAGGAAGAAGCGTGTGAAACCGGCCTTCAAGGGATACAAGGGCTATCCTTTTGCTCTTTGTACATCGGTGAATGGCGAAGTAGTTCACGGAATGCCGTCGGATAGGCCGCTCATTTCAGGCGACATCCTGAGCCTAGACTTTGGTGTGAATTACAAGGGATTTTACGGTGATGCGGCGATTACCGTTCCGGTTGGGGTTGTCTCGGATGAGGCGAGTCGACTTTTGAAAGTGACCGAGGCGGGTCTGCACGACGCCATCCGACAAGCTCGAGCCGGCAACCGCTTGGGAGATATTTCCGCTGCCGTTCAGGAACCGGTCGAATCGGCAGGGTTTTCGATCGTCAGGGATTTTGTCGGGCATGGCATAGGCAGGAGCCTCCATGAAGATCCGCAGATACCCAATTACGGCGTCCGGGGAAGAGGGATAGAGCTTAAACCGGGGATGGTCCTGGCGATAGAGCCGATGGTCAACGAGGGTAGTTACGAAGTGCAAGTTCTCCCGGATGGCTGGACGGTGGTCACCACGGACGGTAAACTTTCCGCCCATTTTGAACATACCGTCGCAGTGACGGAAAACGGACCGGATATCCTCAGCCGGATTCAGTGAATCTCTCTGGGGGAGGCTGCGGCAACGAGGGAGATCTTGAGAGAGATCGGGAATTATGTCGAAAGAGGAAGCAATCGAGGTAGAAGGCAAGGTGATTGAGCCCCTGCCGAATGCCATGTTTCGTGTGGAACTGGAAAACGGTCACCGCGTTCTGGCCCATATTTCCGGTAAGATGAGGATGCATTTTATCAAGATCCTGCCGGGCGACAGGGTGACGGTTGAACTGTCTCCCTACGATCTGACCAGAGGAAGAATCGTTTACAGGACGAAATAGTGAAGGCGGGCGACCGGCAAGAGGTATAGGCTGCGCCCTTGGCGGATTCAAGGAGTGATCATCGTGAAAGTACGTTCTTCGGTCAAGAAGATTTGTGAAAAATGCAAGATTGTCAAAAGACGCGGTGTGTTGCGTGTGATTTGTGAGAACCCGAAGCATAAGCAGCGTCAGGGTTAAGGATTGATTTTTCAGGAGGTTGACAGGTGGCAAGAATTGCGGGTGTGGACTTACCTAAGAACAAGAGGATGGAGATCGCTTTAACCTATATCTACGGCATAGGAAAGACAAAATCGAAGGAGATCCTTCTGGAGGCCGGCGTCGATCCCGACATCAAGACCGATCAGCTTGCCGATGCGGAAATTACCTCCATCAGGAACATTATCGATAAGGAACATAAAGTTGAGGGGGATTTAAGACGGGAACTTTCCATGTCAGTCAAAAGGTTGATGGATGTGGGGACTTACCGCGGTCTTAGACATAGAAAGGGGCTTCCTGTCCGGGGGCAGAGAACGAGCACCAACGCCAGGACAAGAAAAGGACCGCGAAGGTCGATTGCCGGCAAAAAGAAATAATGTGTAAAGGGATCCGGAGGACGAATGGCTAAGCCAGTCAGGAAAACAGGGAAGAAAAAAGAAAAGAAAAATATCTCCGAGGGGATAGCTCACATTCAATCGACATTTAACAACACGATCGTGACCATCACCGATCTTTCCGGTAATGTCATTGCCTGGGCATCGGCCGGGATGCAGGGATTTAAGGGTTCGAGGAAAAGCACCCCTTTTGCGGCGCAGATGGCGGCAGAGGATGCGGTCAAGAAGGCAAGGGAACATGGTCTACGGGCTGTTCAGGTCTATGTAAAAGGGCCGGGTTCCGGTCGGGAATCTGCCCTGAGGTCTCTGCAGGTGGCAGGGCTCAAGATCAGCCTCATTCGGGATGTGACGCCGATTCCCCATAATGGGTGCCGTCCGCCCAAGCGAAGAAGGGTTTAAAAACAATTTTGATCACCGATCAGGGAGGCATTTTTGGCAAGATATAGAGAATCCACATGCAGGTTGTGCCGGAGAGAGGGTCTGAAGCTGTTTCTCAAAGGGGATAGGTGTTACAGCGAGAAGTGCGCCTTTGAAAGGCGGGGTTATGCCCCCGGTGATCATGGCCAGCTTCGAAAGAAATTTTCCGATTATGGCGTCCAGTTGAGAGAGAAGCAGAAGCTCAAAAGGATGTATGGTCTGCTGGAAAAGCAATTCCGGGGATATTTCGATAAAGCCGACAAGCAGAAGGGAATTACCGGAAGCAATCTCCTCATTTTTTTAGAGAGAAGACTGGATAACATGGTCTTCCGGATGGGCTTTGCCAATTCGCGAACCGAAGCAAGGCAACTGGTGAGGCATAACCATTTCCTGGTTAGTGGGAAGCCGGTCAATATCCCTTCTTATCTGATCAGACCCGGGGACGAAGTGCAGGTGAGAGAGGGAAGCAGAAAGGTTGAACGGATACTCGAGGCCATGGGAACCATTTCCCGGCGGGGTGTGCCTCAATGGCTGGAAATTGACAAGGCCAACTTCATGGGCATTGTGAAGACCCTTCCGGCCCGTGAAGAATTGACAATGCCGGTACGGGAACAGCTGGTCGTTGAGCTTTATTCCAAATAGAACGATAACCAGACATCCGAAGGGCAGGGAAAGGAATTATGCAGAGAAACTGGCACAATTTGATTCAACCGAAAAAAATCGATACAAACGAGACGACTCTGACCCGCTTTTACGGGGAGTTCATCTGTCAGCCCTTGGAACGCGGCTTCGGCATTACCCTGGGAAATGCTCTCCGGAGGATATTGCTCTCTTCCATTCGAGGAGCAGCTATTGTTTCCGTTAAATTTGACGGAGTGCTTCATGAGTTTTCCACGATCCCCGGGGTCCGAGAAGATGTGACCGATATCATTCTGAATCTGAAAGGCGCGCGCCTGAAGCTCAATCAGGACGGGCCGCGGACCGTTCATATCGATACATCGCGGGAGGGTGTAGTCACCGCGGCAGACATCGTGACCGACGGGACAGTCGATATCCTCAATCCCGAGCACTATATCGCTACACTGGTCGGGGAAGCTTCCCTAAAAGCGGAGATGGTGGTCAAAATGGGTAAGGGCTATATCCCCGCACAGAGAGAAAGGGATCCCGAACAACCCGAAGGAACAATTAATATTGATGCCATCTTTTCACCGATCAAAAAGGTCAATTATACCGTCACCTATTCCCGAGTTGGGCAGGTAGCGGACTACGACCGACTCATTCTGGAGATATGGACGGATGGAAGTGTTCTCCCGGAGGATGCCCTGGCTTATGCCGCCAAGATCCTCAAGGAGCAGATGGATGTCTTCATTAATTTCCCCGAGGTGGGAGTCGGAGAGAAACCGCACGAGAGCGATCCTGCCCCGGAAGATCCGAATGATCTCCTACTGCGGCATGTCGATGATCTGGAACTCTCTGTCCGTTCTGCAAATTGCCTGAAGAATGCCGGTATCAACCTGATCGGCGAGCTCGTTTCCAAGAGCGAGGCCGAGATGCTCAAGACCAAGAACTTCGGAAGGAAATCGCTAAATGAGATAAAAGAGATTCTGTTTGAGTCGGGCCTGGGCTTCGGCATGAAGATGGACTTCCCGCCGTGGAATAAAGCCGAAAAAAAGGGTGAAGATTCTCAGGCAGAGGAAGAGTAGAGTCGAAAGGATAATATTCAATGGGCCAGGGAAAATATGGAAGCAAGCTGGGGAGAACGACCAGCCATCGGAAGGCGATGCTCAGGACAATGGTCACTTCTTTTTTGAAATACGAAAAGATAAAGACCACCGATACCAAGGCTAAGGAGCTCAGGAAAGTGGCGGAGAAGATGATTACCCTCGGTAAGCGGGGGGATCTCCATGCCCGCAGACAGGCCGCGGCATTTGTCCGGGAGCGCGACGTGGTGGGAAAACTGTTCGGGGAGTTATCGGGACGGTATAAGGACAGGTGCGGCGGTTATACCAGAATCGTCAAGATGGGCTACCGTGTCGGTGACAATGCACCTATGGCCATGATCGAGTTTATTCGTGATGTCGAAGCGGGAAACATAAAAAAGAAGAAGACGCCATCCCCCCAGAAATAGCGCTCAGCGAGGGCGGGTCTGTGACCCGCCCTTATTCATTTTGACCAATTCCCTCCCATTTCCCCCCTTGTGTTTTTAGCAAAAAGCGATATAGTCCCCCTATCCGGACTTTTTAAGAAGCCGTCAGATGTATTCATCGTCAAGTGGAAGGAGGAGCGATCATGGCTGAAAAGAGAATCGGCGAAGTGATGAAATATTTTGCAAAACCGAGCGTCGCAGCTGTCAAGATCACCGATGGAGAGATCGATGTCGGGGATACCATCAAGATCACGGGACACACAACAGATCTGACCATGGCGCTTGATTCCATGGAGATCAATAATCAGAAAGTGCCGAGGGCCCTGGCCGGCGACTATATCGGGATCAAGGTGGCGGACCGGGTTCGGCCCGGCGATGAGGTATACAAGGTAACCGCCTCGTAAATAAGTCCATGACGTATCGAGATACGCTCGCATATCTCTCCAGCTTGAACAAAATGGGCATTCGTTTCGGGCTTGATCCCATCCGTTTCCTGCTCGAGCGGCTCCACAATCCCCAGAACAGTTATCCCGCTGTCCTGATTGCTGGGACGAATGGAAAGGGTTCGGTGGCGGCGATGACGGCTGCGATTCTCGTCTCCGGTGGATTCAAGACAGGACTTTACACTTCTCCGGACCTCATCGGTTTCAGGGAAAGGATCCGGATCAACGACCGGATGATCAGCCGCGTAGAAGCGACGTACTGCGCCGAAGCGGTAAAAGAAAAGACGGAAGAGGATATCAGCTATTTCGAAGTCCTGACGGCGATGGCTTTACTCCATTTCCACCGGCAGCGGGTGGATATCGCCGTTTTGGAGATTGGAATGGGAGGGAGACTCGACGCCACGAATGTGGTCAATCCCCTCCTGTCGGTGATCACCAATGTCTCGCTTGAACACCGCGAATATCTAGGCAATACCCTGGAGAAGATCGCTCATGAAAAGGGAGGGATCATCAAAGAAGGAGGGACCTGCCTCACCGCAGCCATGCAGGGGCCTGTGATCGAGACTCTCAAGACACTCTGTCGGAAAAGAGGGGCAACGCTTTACCGGTTAGGGAAGGAGATCCGCACAAGAAGTCAGAGGGATGGGACGTTTTCATACCATGGCATCGGAGCGAGCTATGAACGGCTTGTCTGCCCTCTTGCGGGGAGGCATCAACTCACCAATGCGGCATTGGCGTTGGGTGCTGTGGAGCTGATCGGGGATAAAGGCTTCGGGGTGGATGAACGCGCTGTTGTCGAAGGCTTGAGACAGACTCACTGGGAGGGTCGGCTGGAGCTACTCCAGCGCAACCCCATGCTGCTCGTGGATGGCGCACATAATCCGGCCGGTGCAGCAACCCTCCGCCGGGCGTTGAAAAACGATTTTTCATACCGGCGCCTATGGTTGATTTTCGGTGTGCTCGGGGACAAGGATTACCGGGCAATGGTGAAGCGGCTTTTCCCCCTGGCCGACACGGTCATTCTTACCCGCCCGGACAGCGATAGGGCCCTCCCCCTGGATATCCTGCTGCCGACGGCCAGGGCCTTCCACAAGAATGTCGAAGTCATCGAAAATCCCGGCGATGCGATGCAGCAGGCCCTTTCCCAGGCCGGAGAGAAGGATCTCGTTTGCATCGCCGGATCGCTCTATCTCGTGGGGGAAATCAAAAAATTGCATCGGACCAGCCGCCGGCCGGATGCAATCAAAGGGGAACGTGTGCAATGAGAGGTGACGGGCAATGCTGAATTGGACAAGTTTTTGCCGTACAGTGCTTGCCCTGTTTCTCCTTCTGGTGGCGTCTCCCGCCCTCACGGCATCCCAGAAGGATATCGCCGAAGGGCCGGTCAGCATCGAGGCGGACAGCATCACCTACGACGAAGAAGAAGGCACCCTTCACGCGGCCGGGAAGGTCATGATCACCTTTCCCCGGGGATTCCTCAAGGCCGACACCGTGATGTTCAGCCGCAGTACAAACATGGCGCTTGCCGAGGGACAGGTTCTGGTCCATAGCGATCAAGATGTATTAGAGGGTGAGAAGGTATTTTTCAATGTCGTGACCAAGATCGGAACGGCAACCGACGGGAAGATATATATTGCCCTGAGCCATCTGCACATAAAGGCAGAAAAGATCGAAAAGAAGGGGGAAGCGACCTATCGGTGCCAAAATGCCACGATAACAACCTGCGACGGCAAGAATCCTGATTGGAGAATTGCGGGAAGTGACCTCGATGTCACCATCGACGGCTACGGGGTCTTGAAACATGGGCGATTCCTCACCGGTGATGTCCCTGTCTTCTATATGCCTTACTTCGTTTTTCCCGCCAAGACGAAGCGCCAGTCGGGTTTTCTGCCCCCCTTACTTTCCTTCTCCCCGGACAGGGATGGCACAGACGTAGAACTACCCTTCTTCTGGGCGATTTCGGAGTGGGCCGATGCGACGTTCTATCAGCGTTATATGGAGAAGAGGGGCTACAAGCAGGGTGTGGAATTTCGTTATTTCCTCAGCCCGGAAACCTTTGGAACCCTTTACGCCGATTATATCATCGACCGTTACTGGGTAACGAAACCCGACGAGTGGGTGAGCCGTGACTGGCAAGGGGATCGGAACCGCTGGTCCTTTTATCTGAACCACGAAACGAACTTAGGCTCCGGATTCTCCCTCCGGAGCGACATCCGTCATGTGTCCGATCACTGGTATTTTAGAGACTTTTCTTCATACAACTACTATCTGAGCAACTACTCCCAATCCGGCGAGACAAGGTTTCGACGCGTCTCATTCCTGGGCAATGAGTCCCTTGGGTCGCTTAATTCCACGGTCCGTCTCACCAAAGACTGGTCCCTGTATAATCTGACAGCCCTGGTCAGCCACACGGATGACTTTACCACTTCCGATAATAAAGCGACGCTCCAGGCGTATCCGGTGGTGACCCTGGCGGGATTCCGTCAGCCGCTCTTCAAGAGCCCTCTTCAGTTGGAATTCAATGCCACGTATGTTAACTTCTACCGTGAGGAGGGTCAGAGGGGCCATCTCTGGGAGCTGAACCCGACCCTCTATCTGCCGATGAAACTTGGCCCCTATGCGCAGGCAACGGCCCTGGCGGGATTCCGGGGGAGCGTTTGGGAACGGACCGACTCCGGGACGAATATGGATACCGAGGATAAATACGGCAATCGCCAAGTATATCCATTAGGCGCCTCCCTCTCTACGGAATTCAACAGGGTTTTTGTTGTCGGGAGTCCCGAGAAGGTCGGGATTGAAAAGATCAAGCATGAGATCAGGCCGGAGATCTATTACAACTACAACTACATCCCCAAGAACGAATCTCAGGAACGCGGCCCCGATTTCCTGACCAGATACGGGTTCCAGAACAGCCTGACCTACTCGCTGACCAACACGCTTGTCTCACGGTCGAGAAGTGCGGACGGGAAGGTCAGTTACCAACAGATGATGCGCCTCATGCTGGCTCAGACGTACAACATTCTTGAGACCACGAGGGAGGTCACAGGTATTAATGGCGACATTCGCCGTCCCTTGAGCGATGTGACCGTGGAACTCGATCTGACGCCCATCCCGAATTTCTCCCTGTATGCGCGTAACGTCTATAGTGTCAATTACAGCGACTGGCCAGCGAGCAATTACAGTATGACCGTGTTTGACAACAGGGGGGATCACCTCTCCGTGGGGTACCTCAATACAAAGACATTAGGGTACAACGTTAAACAGACTGTTTTGGAGGAACTTAATCTCTTTCTGAAGGCATCCGTGACGTCATCGCTGGATGCGATCTATATCCTGAGGAAAAATCTGCTGGATCGCAAGACTATCGAATCCACGTATGGGATCAAATACAGCAAACAGTGCTGGAGCGTTGAACTCCGCGTGTCCTCCATGGAGAATTACATGCTCGTCATGGCCTATTTCTCCCTGTTGGGGTTGGGGGGGAGTCCGGTACCCCTTCCGGGATCGGGTCTTTTTTCTTTTTGATTTTCTATACAGGTTTCTCTTGACAAATTTGGCAAATTTTCATATCTATACTAATTAAAATTCAAGATCACTTGGTGAAATGATGAAAACGACCCACGCAAAGCAAGAAGATGTGACTCGCGACTGGTATCTCGTGGATGCCGAGAACAAGATTTTAGGCAGGCTGGCATGCGGGATTGCCCATCGGCTGCGCGGCAAGCACAAGGCCATATTTGCACCCTACATGGATACGGGTGATTTTGTAATTGTGGTCAACGCTGAAAAGATCGCTCTCACCGGTAAGAAGCTGACCGACAAGGTCTATTACCACCATTCGGGCTATCCGGGCGGGATCAAGGCCGTGACGGCGGGGAAGCTGCTCAAGGAGAAACCGGAAGAGGTGCTGCGGACGGCGGTAAAGGGGATGCTCCCAAAGAATACACTGGGCAGGGCGATGCTGAAAAAGCTCAAGATCTATGCAGGTGGCGACCATCCGCATGAAGCCCAGTCCCCACGCATTCTAGAGTTATAATTTTTTTATTTCAATGATATAGATTGGGTCGGAGAACATCATATGGAGAGAGAGATGACGGAAAAACGTTTTTATGCGACGGGGAAGAGAAAAAGCGCCATTGCCAGGATCTACATGAAAGAAGGGACGGGCATCCTGCAGGTAAACAAGAGGAACTTTGACGACTACTTCACACGGGAAAGCCTGAAGATGCTAATCCAGCAACCGCTGGAGATGACGGGGAAGAAAGGCCGGTTCGATTTCTACATCAACGTAGAAGGTGGCGGCATCGCCGGTCAGGCGGGGGCCATCAAACACGGCATCTCCAAGGTCCTGGTAGAATATGACGGGGAATTGAGGTCGGCCCTGAAAAAGGCCGGTTTTCTGACGCGTGATTCACGGATCAAGGAACGAAAGAAATATGGACAGCCGGGGGCCAGAAAACGGTTCCAGTTCTCAAAAAGATAGATTCCGGGGGAGGCTGAGGCCTCCCTTTTTTTTAAGCGGAAGGAGGCGCAAAGGTGATCAAGGTCGGTATCTACGGGGGGAGCGGATATACCGGGGAGGAGCTGCTGAGGTTACTCGTCTGCCATCCCGGGGTGAAGGTTGTGTCTGTGACCTCGCGGCGGTTTGCCGGGGTTCCGGTCGCCGAGGTCTATCCCGTTTTTTCCGGATTGACCGATCTCGTTTACACGGACTCCTCTCCCGAATCGGTCGCCGATTTAACCGATATCGTCTTTATGGCGCTTCCCCATGGGGTTTCCATGGAATTTGTGCCCCTGTTTTTTAGAGCCGGTCGGAAGGTCATCGATCTGAGCGCGGATTTCCGTATCCGCACGGTGGCGACCTATGAGGCATGGTACGGCCGGCATAAGTTTCCCGAAGTTCTTGAGGCGGCGGTTTACGGCCTGCCCGAGCTTTATCGGGAGAGTATCCGCAACACGCGGCTGGTCGCCAATCCAGGCTGTTATCCCACCAGCATCATTTTAGGGCTGGCCCCAGTTCTCAGGTCGGGCTGGATCGATACCGACTCCGTTATCGCCGACTCAAAATCGGGTGTCAGCGGGGCCGGGCGGGATCCTCAGATCGCCTCGCTCTACTGCGAAGTGGCGGGAGGATTTAAGGCTTACAAGGTAGGAGGGCATCGGCATACCCCGGAGATCGAGCAGGAATTGAGCGTGCTTGCGAAGCGGGAGATGAAAATCTCTTTCACGCCCCATCTGCTGCCGGTGAAGCGGGGTATCCTGAGCACCATCTATGCGAATCTGATCAAGGACGTGACCGCGGAAGAGGCGACGGCGCTGTATCAAACGTTTTATCGGGAGGAATCCTTTGTCCGGATCTGCCGGTCCGGCCAGTTCCCCAATCTCTCCTCCGTTGTCGGTTCCAACTTCTGCGACATCGGAGTCACTGTGGACAAGCGAACCGGGAGGGTCATCATTGTTTCGGCGATCGACAACCTGATCAAAGGGGCTTCCGGTCAGGCCATCCAAAACATGAATGTGATGTGCGGTTTGAAGGAAGAAACCGGTTTGCCTGCCGTAGCCCTTTTCCCCTGATCTGCCGGAGGAGCGATGTCTCTGCGAATATTCAATACCCAAACGAAGAAAAAAGAGGAATTCCTTCCCATTCAAGAAGGGAAGGTCGGTATCTATGTATGCGGTATCACTGCATACGATGTGTGTCATGTCGGGCACGCCCGATCAGCTGTGGTGTTTGACGTCATCACCCGGTACCTCCGATACCGCGGCTACGAAGTGACCTATGTGAAAAACTTCACCGATGTCGACGACAAGATCATCGAGAAGGCCAGCAGAGAACGGAAAGGGATTACCGAAATTTCCGAGCGGTATATCCGGGAGCACAATGAGGACATGGAGGCGCTTGGCGTCGCCGTGCCGACGGCAACCCCCCGGGCGACCGAGCATATCGACGGGATGATCCGCCTGGTGGCTACGCTGATAGAAAAAGGGCTGGCTTATGGAGTGGATGGGGACATTTACTATGCGGTGGAAAAATTTCCGGAGTACGGCAAGCTCTCCGGCCGGCGCCTCGAGGACATGCTGGCCGGCGCCCGAATCGACGTGAATGACAAAAAACGTAATCCCTACGATTTTACACTTTGGAAGGCGAGCAAAGAAGGAGAACCCTGGTGGGAAAGTCCCTGGGGGCGGGGCAGACCCGGTTGGCATCTGGAGTGTTCCGTCATGAGCCAGAGGTATCTGGGGGACACCTTTGATATCCACGGGGGCGGGGAGGACCTGGTCTTCCCCCACCACGAGAACGAAATCGCCCAGTCGGAGGGTGCGAGCGGCAAACCTTTGGCCCGGTACTGGGTCCATAACGGCTTTGTCCGGGTCAACAGCGAGAAGATGTCCAAATCCCTCGGCAACTTCTTCACCATCAGGGATATCCTCGAGCAGTATCATCCAGAGGTCCTCAGGCTCTTTATGATGCAGAGCCATTACCGGAGCCCCGTCGATTTTTCCGATGTCGCCCTAAACGAGGCCAGGCAGGGGATGGATCGGTTCTATTCGACGCTCAAAACGATCCGGGACCTCCGGGCCGCAGGGGTGGAAAGAACGGATCCGTCAGGGGAATCCTCTGAAAAAGACCGGGAACTCACGGGCCAACTCCAGAATTTGCGGGAGCGGTTCATCGAGGCAATGGACGATGATTTCAACACGGCCCGGGCGATCGGTTATCTGTTCGATACAATCCGTTTCCTCAATGCCTCGCTGACGGGAAAGAAGGCGGAAGCGTCGGCTTCAGCACTCGACCAGACCGAGAAAACTCTGCACGAGATAGGCGCCGTCCTGGGTCTTCTCCTCGCGGAACCCGACGACTACATGCGTCTCGACCGGGACCGGGAGGTGGTAAAGCGCGGTCTGGCGGTTGCTGAGATCGAAGCCTCGATTGCAGATCGGTGGTCCGCTCGAGAGAAAAAAGAGTGGCAGAAGGCCGATGAGATCCGGAAAAGCCTGGCCGCTCGAGGGGTGATTCTCAAGGACACGCCGACGGCCACGACCTGGACGATCGCATAAATGCAAGCCAAAAAGATCAATGTTCCCTCGGAAGAGAGCTGCATACGGATCATGGCGGACATGGGCATGCTGGAAAACATAATCGCCCATTCCCTGAAGGTCTGCGGGGTTGCCCTGTTTCTGACCGACCGTCTCGGACTCCCCGGGCTCAACCGGGAGCTGATCCGGGCGGCGGCACTCCTCCACGACATCACCAAGACACGAAGTTTCCGTACCGTCGAGGATCATGCCGAAACGGGTGCGCGCCTGCTCATGGATCTTGGCTACCCGGAAGTGGCCGGGATCGTCGGCCAGCACGTCCGCCTAAACCGCTATGTACTTAGCACCTCGGTTCCGACGGATGCAGAGATCGTCAACTACTCGGACAAGCGGGTTCTCCACGACAGGATCGTCCCTTTGAGCACGCGTATGGGGTATATCCTTGAGAAATACGGCAGCGGCCCCGAGCGGAAGAGGAACATCCTCCTCCTCTGGGAAAAGACGGAGAAACTTGAGAAACGGCTTTTTGCCGGGCTCCCTTTTTCCCCCGGCGACATCAGCGGGCTGCTTTCTGCAGAAAGTTCACCTCGGGTCTGTCGGGGCCTGCCGCACATCGTATGACCTCATAACCGGCCTTCTGCAGCTTCAAGACATGGGTGATACAGGGGATCAATTCCTCCTGGTGGTGCGTGATGTAGATCAGGTCGGTCGATCCCTCGCTCCCGATGCTCTGCATGAGTGCAAGGACCATCTTCCGGTTTGACTGGTCCAACCCCTGGCAGGGTTCGTCGAGAATGAGGAGTTCGGGCGACTTGACCATCGCCCGAGCGATGAGCATCAACCGTTTCTCCCCGTAGGAGAGGCGATTGAACGGTCTGTGCGCCTTGTCAGTCACGCCGAGAAATTCCAGCCATTGATCGGCGAGAGCGGCCTGCTCTTTTGTGGCCGTCCGATAGAGGCCGATCGAATCGAAGAAACCGGAAATGATGACCTCACGGGCGGGGATAGGATACCGGTACTGGAGCTGCAATTCGGGAGAGACCACGCCGAGCCTCCGCCGGATATCCCAGATGCTTTCCCCTTCACCCCTCTTTTTCCCGAATAGATAGACTTCGTTGGCATAGGCCTGCAGGTTGTCGCCCGTGATCATGCCAAGGAGGGTGGTTTTCCCCGAGCCGTTTGGCCCGACGACCGCCCAGTTCTCGCCCCGTCGGACGGTCCAGTCGAGGCGCTCAAAGACGGCAAGGTCGCCGTAGGCCACGGTGACGTGCTTCATCTCCACCAGAAGATCAGTGGTCGCATCCGTTGTTGTCCGCTCTGCCGGCAGAGGCAGAGCCGGTAGACGTTTTTCCAAAGCGGGTTTCCTTTCGCTTTGAAACGATTTCATCTGCTCCGGCGTTATGACATCGCTGCGGCGCCCCGTCCGGGCAACGCGGCCGCCCTGGATGAGAAGGACATGGGAAATTCCAGGGATAACCTCCTCGATGCGCTGGGTGACGAGGATCATCTGTGTCCCGTGGTTCATCAGATCGGTGACCGTTGCTGCAAGGAGCTCCCGGCTGCCGACGTCCAGACCGGCAAACGGATCGTCGAGAATCAGAAGCTTCGGAGAACGGAGCAGGGCGCGGGCGATCAGGATTTTTCGGAACTCGCCGTTGGAGAGCGTCCTCAGCCCGTGTTCAAGAAGAGGATAAAGACCGAGGAGCTTCACAAGGCGGTCGATGATGGTCGGATTTCCGTCGTCCCTGAGCAGCATCTCACCCGCCGTAAGCGCATGTCCTTTGTTGCCGCCAAAGAAACGCGCCTCCTCATTACGGTCCTCGCGGAGGAGGATCTCCTCCTGAAGCTCGAAAGCGACATAACCGATCCGCGTTCCTGCGGCCTCCGGGTCATGGCGGAGCAGTTTTCCCCTGACATGAGGGATGTCCCCTTTGATCGCCCTGGCCAACGCCGATTTGCCCGATCCGTTGGATCCCAGGATCGCCCAGTTTTCCCCTTCCCTTATCTCCCATGAGGTTCCGGGGAGGAGCATCGTATCGCCTATTCGCAGCGAAATGCCATCCAACGTGATGAGAGGCTTCCCTATTTGCTCGCTTTTGTGATCCAACAGGTTGTAATCCTCCTGAGTTTCTGATACAGTGCTCTCGTTATTGCGTTCTGTAAAATTGCCGCCTATGGATAGCAGAAAATGAAAAAAATGCCATCTTTTTCCTCGAACATCTTTCGAAAGCGCTCCAAAGAATAAACGGATGTTCTGGAGTAGGGGGAATATCAAGGCTGCTGCCGTTTTTGCTGCAATGGAAACTTCAGGAGGTTGAATCGATGATGAAGGAACGAGTGGTGTACCTCGATGGAGAGTATCGCTCCTGGGACGAGGCAAATGTCCATATCATGAGTCACAGTTTTGGTAGAGGATCGGCGATCTTTGAGGTGATCGGATTTCACGAAACCGAAGCCGGACCGGCTGTTTTCCGCCTGGACGAGCATGTGTCGCGTTTTCGGAAATCGGCATTACTGCTCGAGATGGAGCCGCCCCTCACGGATGGAGAACTGCACGAGGCAGTCCTGCAGACGGTGAAACGCAGTGGGCTCGGAAGCGGTTTTATCAAGATGTTCGGCTTTTACCCCGAGATCTCTTTCAAGATTCTTCCCTCCCAGAAGAGATTTCAGGTGGCCGTCTTTGTGTTCTCTCATGATGAGGCCCTCGGTGAAAAGCAGGACTCTGCGGACAAGAGCGTGACCGCGTGCGTTTCGCAATGGCGGCGGCTTGACCCTGAAACCGTACCGGTAGAAGCCAAGGTAGCGGCCAATTATGTCAACGGGATGGTGGCCAGGATGGAGTCGCGGAAGAGGGGATTCGATTATGCCGTTCAGCTTGATACACAGGGTTTTATCGCCGAGGGGGGGACCGAATCTCTCTTTCTGGTGCGGGACGGCGGCCTTCTGACACCCTCTCTGGGGACAATTCTCCACAGTATCACCCGCAAATCGCTCCTGGAAATTGCGGAAGCAATAGGAATAAAAACCTTCACAGGTCGTCTGAGCCAGAGGCTCCTCGATGAGGCGGATGAGATTTTTTTCTCCGGCACTTCGACCAAACTCCTTCCGGTTCGCCAGGTAGAGACCCGGATCCTGAACGCGGCGCCTGGGCCCGTGACACGGAAGCTCTCGTCACGGATTGAGGTCATCACCGCCGGACGCGACGAGCGGTTTAAAGGATGGCTCTTTCACACCACGCCGACATAATTGTATGAAATTTCCTTGACATGCAGGGATGCTTCTCATAGTCTAAAAACTACTGGAGTGAATCGGTATCAGAAAGGGCCGGTTATTCAATGCCGCAGATATGGCCTATCGGAGGAGGGAAAGGCGGGACGGGCAAGAGCTTTGTAACGGGTTCGCTCGGCATCTTGCTTGCCAGAGAAGGTTATCGGACCCTACTGGTCGATCTGGATCTGGGAGCGGCAAACCTCCATACGATGATCGGCGCCCCCAGTGGGGAGAAGAGTCTTTCCGACTTCATCAATAAAAGAGTCAAATCCCTCAACGAAACGATAGTCGACACGCCGACGCCGAATCTCTCTCTGATCAGCGGTGCGATGAACAATCTGGATATCGCCAATCTTGCCCATGAACAAAAAATGAAGATCATGCGGGATATTGCGAAACTTCCCTATGATTATATATTGCTGGATCTGGGAGCGGGCACCTCTTTCAACACCATCGACTTCTTCTTGATTTCAAACACGGGCATCTTCGTTACGATGCCCGAGCCGACCGCCACGGAAAATATCTACCGTCTGATCCGTTCGGTCTACTTCCGCAAGATCCGCCAGGTCCTTAATGTGCATCATTTCAGATCGCTGGCGAAGGAGGCAGAGGAACGAAACAGCAAGGCCACCGTGACCAACCCGGATCTGTTGCTCCATATCATCAGTGAATTGGATCCGGAAAAAGGCGAGATGTTGGAGGAGACGCTAAGCGCTATGGAGTTCAGTCTGCTCATGAACCAGCACCGCAAGCAGGATAATTCCAATATCGGCGAATTCATCTGCCGGATCATCGAGAATCACCTTTCTCTGAAAATGCATTTTCTCGGAAACGTGGCCTTCGACGATCATGTTCATCATGCCATTTGCGAAAAACGTCCCTTTCTCGACCTGTCTCCTCATTGCAAAACAGCCCTCGATCTGAAGAGTTGTTTCAAGAAGATGCTGTCTTTAAATGATATTTCCGGTACGCCGTCGGTCACATTGGCCTGAAGGGCATCTTTTTTCGGTCTGAAGATGAAAAAAAATCAGAAGCAAACCCATTATGACCTCCTCCGTGTTCCGATGGATGCATCGCCGCTCGAAATATGTGATGCATACCTGGATATCTTGGAAGTCTACCAGGATCAAAGCATGGCGGCCAATGCCTTCTTTTCGGAATCCGAAAGGAAAACGATCCTGTCCAGGCTGGAAGAGGCCTATCTTGTCCTGAGCAATCCCGAATCCAGATCTGCTTATGATCGTTCATTAATAGAAACGGGGATCATGAAAGAGGGAAAACAATACCGGGGTAAATCGAGACAGACGGTCTCTCTTTATCATGTCCGGAGGAAGCGGACCCTGCCTCAGTGGCCCAAGCAGCCGGAGGTGGAAAAGTCGGTTGTCTCCGAAAACGCGCTTGTCCAAGAGATCTTGAAACAGGACCTTCTGACCGGTCAGGATTTGAAAAAAATTCGAACGACACTGGGTATTCCCTTGGAACGGATTGTTCAACAGACAAGAATCGCGACCGGCACTTTGGAGGCCATTGAAGAGGATCAGTTCAACCGCTTGCCGCCGGTCGTTTACCTGAAAAGCTTTCTGAAACTGTACGCCCAATATCTTCAACTCGATACGAATATCATCGTTAAGGGCTATATGAATCATTTCAAAACCGGATAATATATCATAAAAAGATGGAAACGATGGACAACCGACCAAGAGACGAAGGTGAAAGCGGTGACGATCGTCGCCTCGTAGAAGAACTGGAATCTCTCTATCATGAAGTCGCCAGGTTGGATCATCCGGAAACAGCCTCCAAAGAGGGCATCGGGGATCTTCATCAAGATCAAAAGGTTGATGGGTTGCACCCGACCGGCGCCATATCGAGTATCGATCCGGCTGCGGAAACCGCCCGCAGATACAGCGATCATAAACTGCCGTGCAGGGAAGCGTTGACGGAAAGATTGAACAAAATCAGAGATGCTTATGAAATGATGCTGACGTATTGGCCGTATACATCGGGTGATTCACACATGGCGGGTATGAAAAAAACATAATGTGCTTCCTTAACCGCATGACAGAGACGCCCCGTGAGCAACGTCCGCGGGGCGTCTCTGTATCTGCGTGTGTCGGATGAAGCAGTGGTCGGGTTACTTTCCCGCTTCTTTCTTGAGCAGCTTTACCATGTCGGTCTTTTCCCAGGGGTATTTGTCCAAAAATAGAGTCCGCGGGATCCGGCGGTAGAGATCGCTGTTGAGCAGGTCGAAGCGCTGGATCATTCCGGAGGGGGTCAGATCGAAAAGCTTCTCGACGATGTTCTCGAGTTTCTTATCGGCGATCTTGCCTGTGCCGAAGGTGTTCACATAGATCGAAAAGGGTTTGGCGATCCCGATCGCGTAAGCGAGCTGCACCGAACATTTTTTTGCCATACCTGCGGCGACGATATTTTTTGCCACATACCGGGACCCGAAGGCGGCCGAGCAGTCCACCTTCTCCGGCGACTTGTTGACGACGGCCCCGCCGCCAAGCTGAGCGCCGGGATAGCCACCATAAAACTGGACAACCAACTTTCGACCGGTGACACCGGAATCTGCGGCGCTGCAGGAGTTGACCGCTTTCCACTCGCCTGTCGGGTTGAAGAGGAATTCGGTCTTCTTGTCCACCCAGTCCTTCAGGCAGTCGAAGGCGATCTTTCTTGCTTTAGCCTCGATCGCGCAGGCATCTTTCCCCTTTGTATAGCGGTAATCGATGGCGTTGGACATCAGGACCTTGGCAAGCCGGACGGGAACCCCCGTTTCATCGTCATAATCCACCGATACCTGACCCTTCCCGTCCGGGGCGAAGATCGGATCGCCGCAATTCTCGAACGCCCGCATCAAGCGGGTGACGAGGACATAGGTGAGAGGGAGGAGCTCGGGGGTCTCGTCGCAGGCATAACCGTACATGATCCCCTGATCTCCTGCGCCGATCTCTTTGTATTTGCCGGCGTCGGCACGGGTGCCGATGTTGATGTCGGGTGACTGCGGGATGATGGCGTTGAGAACACCGAGAGAATTACCGTTCAGACCGACCGCCGAGTCGTTGTAGCCCAGAGCCAGAACCGTCTCCCGGACGCACTTGTCCAAGTCGATCCAGGACCGAGTACTGACTTCGCCGCCCACGACGCAGAGCCCCTTGCCGAGAAATACCTCGACACCGCAGTGTGGCATGGTATTGATATCCATTCCTCTTTTATGTTCGCGGTCCAGGATGGTGGCGATAATGTTGGCCGCAATCATATCTGCGACGATGTCCGGATGTCCCACCTTGATACTTTCCGATGAAATCTGCATACGTTTTCTCCTTTAGTGAAATTGGATTGCTCTTTTGTAAATGAGGACAGGCTTGACGCTGTCCTAAAAAAAAACCCGTGCCAAAGCGCGGGTCATTCATTCTTGTCCGGCACTTTAGCACATTTATATAGCGGAGCAATTGACCTGTAAATTCCCGCTGCGAGCTCTCATATGGCATGAGTGACGGAAAGTCAAGAAAATTGTTTTCGTTATTTTTTTGCGTACGATTGTCCGGCAAAAACCGCCCGCACCTCGGCTGCCGAGGTGGCCTTCAGGAGTCGCCCCATACGTTCAGTCTCCTGTATCTGCAGGAGTTTCACATTGGTCAAAACCGCCTCGAGCTTATCCGCCGGAAATTTGACCGCACCATCCTCATCCATGTGGATGATCTCGCCCGGAGATACGTCCATGCCCCCCACCGAGACCGGCGCGTTCACCGAATAGACGGCCATATTGCCGTGCCCCGCGGTCACCCCGGTCAGCATGTATTGGAACTTCATCGGGCGGATCTCGTCCAGGTCGCGCGACGGACCATTGGAGATGACCCCCAGACAACCCACGGCCTTCATCGCCGAAGTCATGTTGCCGCCCGATAGACCCACCTTCCCGGCAATCTCAGGCGGGAATTTCTGCTGCAATACCAGGATTGTCGGTTTCGGGGAGGCGTCAAGCGCATCGATAACGTCCATAAAGGTAAGCCGGTTAAAACCCGGATCGGGCAGGCCATAAACGCAGGTGACCGCATAGCCTACGGTCCGCCCGAGTTCCGGGTACATGCAGTGAATCGTCTGGTCGGTATACCAGTTCTCGGTCCAGGGGTTGTATAACCCCAAGCAGAGGGGATTCGATGGATAGGTGGCCAATACATTGGTTATTGATGGGGTGTCGTAATCCTTGAGCGCCTGCAACATCTGCTGCTGAGTCATTTTTTTCACGCCAATGTCTCCTTTGAAGTGTATGTAAAGCTGTAAAGATCCATTGCCATTCATATTATGCGACGTCGATATATCTTGCAAGAGAAAAAATTATCACTTTGATATCAATAACATACTTCAATAATGAAAAAATATTAAAAAAATATTAAAAAAAAGCTTGACAAATATTTTTTTTTATTTATCCTAGAGCCGTATCGGAATTATCTGGAAATGTCTGGATAAGGTTATAAACAGGTGGAGGTTCCGCTAACTGTCGGTAAATGACAGACGGGCATATAAAGCGGGATGGGAGTGTATGTCGGTTGTAAGTAAGGAGATCATTGGAAAATTTGGTATCGTTATGGATGGTTCAAAATATTCCGAGAGAGGACGAATAGAAGACTGCATCCACAGAAGAAGACGGGCTAAAAATATGATAGTAAATACGGGTATTTTTATCCATGATACGAAAAGGCCGGACGGAAGTTTTTTTCAAGACAAAATGGGGCCGTACCGGAATTGTTCGGAAGTATCGGAAAGGTCATCTATATGAAGGAAAATAGACTGAAGAGCCGGCGTATTGCAGAAGGACTTACGATTACCGATCTGAGTCGTCTTTCCAAAATAAGCACCAAGGTCATTAGCCAAACCGAGAGGTTCTTGATCGATCCGACCGAGGTCACGAAAAGAAAGATCGTAAATGGATTGAATGCGGTAAAGAGGTCAGGGGAGAAACCTTATGAGTTTGAATATATTTTCCCACGAACCGACAGGGATTGATTGCGCAGTCGACGAAGCTGAGGAAAAATGGTCATCTGTTTTAATTGACGTTTTATATTCGAGGGCAGAAGCAATGAGATTAATAGCCAAAAAACACCTCCCGAAGCCTTATTGTTATGGAATACTTCTGATGCTGGCGTCACTTGTTTTTTCACTATCTTGTGCGCATTCTCCGGATAACTCCTCCAAGTTCGACGCCAGCATCCAAACCGCCGAAGATGTCGGGCGGTTAAAAGCCCTGGAGACTCAGTTGACGGTGACTCCGGAAAAGGCTGCACTGCATGCCGAATATCAGGTGATCGACAACATTGCGGTTCCCTATGTTCTGGAATACAAGATGGGCCCCGGGGACGTGCTCGAAATCGTTTATCACCTCAAATATGAAATCACCCCCGATGATTATCGCCTGGAAGTCCAGGATAGGGTAAGCGTCAATTTCCCCTTTCAGCCACAGTTCAGCACATCGGTCATGGTCCGACCCGATGGGAAAATCACCATGCCGCTCATTGGTGATGTCGCCGTGGAATCAAAAACCGCAATGGAAGTTGCGGCGGTATTAAATCGGGAATATATGAAGTACTTTTCAAAACCGAGTGTTACCGTTGCGCTTGAAGCGTTTAATGTCAAGATTGACGAGTTGAAAAAAGCGATAACCACGGCAGCCAGAGGGCAGAGTAAAATCGCACCGGTTTCCCCGGATGGTCGCATTTCCTTCCCGCTGATCGGCGGCATGCAGGCGCAGGGATTTACGGTGGCACAACTGGAAAAGATGATCAATGAACGCTATGCCAAACAGGTTCGAAACCTGAATACTACCCTCATCCTCTTAGAAATTCATCATCCCAAACTGTATGTTATCGGCGAGGTGGAAAAACCGGGGGCTTACGACATCGGATCTGTTCCCAACTTGCTCAACGCCCTCGCGCTTTCGGGGAGCTTCAAGAAGAGCGGCCAGATTGAAGAAATCGCCATATTCCGCAATGAGGGCCTGGAAAGGCCCATCGCCTTTAAAGTGAATATCTCAAGGGCTTTAAGAGAAGGAATCGCCTTGGCCAATATCAAGTTAAAACCGGGAGACGTCGTTTATGTTCCCAAAACGCGGCTTGACGAGGTAAACGACACTCTTGAGAAGATCTTTACAAGGGGTATTTACGCCGTGCTTCCTTTTTCAGCGGCAATAGGTGCAACTTACTCCATCAACAGGCCCTACCTTTACCCATGAGGATGATATCGCCATGCAAAACATGTTTAGAGAATTCATTTTTATCCTGTTCTATAGGTCGCGGATCATCATTACGGTGTTCCTTGCGGTTTTTATCATCGCAATCGCCCTGGCCGTAACGCTTCCGTCGATGTACCGCTCCACAGCCAAATTTTCTATGATTGTTCCACAGAACTTCGACCCCCTGCAGCAGGAAACCTCCTATGATTACCGAAACAGGGTGCGCCGGTTTCTTCAAGAGCAAAAGGAACTGGTGCTGTCTAATCGCGTCATGGCCAAGGTGGTTCAGGAGCTGTACCCCGGAACGAATGATCAGTCCGATATCAGCAAAAAAATTGACGATCTTCGAGAGGATTTGGATGTGGTCCCGCCTGGCGGGGAAACCTTTGAAAACTCTAATGTGTATAATGTGGATTATGTGCACAAAAATCCTGAATGGGCAACCAAGGTGGTGACGTCCGTCACCAAGAGCTATCTAGAGGCCTATCGAGAGATGTCTCAGGCAAAGACCAATTACTCGCATACTTTTTTTGCGGAACAAGTCGAGAAGCTCACAAAAGAAATGAAGGAAAAGGAGGACAAAGTCCGTGACTTTGAAACTAGGCAGGCACTGGCTCTGCTTGAAATATTGAACCTGGGAGAAGGTAAATCAAATGCGGAAGTAGGGCCAAACACACTGTTAACTCAGTTTTTGGGAAATTATCACGCCCTTCAAACCGAGTTGGCCGGTCTTCAGGTGTCGATTGCATCCCTTGATCGAGAGAGCAATCGAAATGATATCCCGGTAGTCTTACCGGAAATGGAGGTGTCGGGTCGCTCCATCACGGTTTTTAAAAACAAAATCTCCCAACTGCAGATTCAACTGAACGAAATGAGACCTCAGTTTACGGAGAATTTCGAGCCCATGAAGCAGGTCGAACAGGAGATGATGCTGAGTGTCGATTCTCTGAAAAAAGAGCTGAAAAGAACCGTAAGTGCGCAAAGAATAACTGCGCAAAGCATCAAGGCAAGGATCGGACAACTCGAAAAAACGATCAGTGATCTCAGAGAGCGGATCCAGACGATAGCTAAAGAGAAGGCAACCTATGACGCCCTGAAGCAGGACTTTTTTATTGCAAAAGATAATTACACGCGCGCCCAGGCCCAAATGGAACAGGCGAGAATGGCTCAATCTCTGAATCAGGATAAACAATTTTTGAGCTTGATTGATAAGCCGGCCGTTCCGGTGAAGCCGTTTAAACCCAACCGGTTTCTGTTGATACTCGGCGGCCTGCTTGCGGGGCTTTTTCTGGGCATTACGGCAGCATTGACCGTCGATCATTTTGATCACCGCATGAAAACCTCTTATGAAATTGAAAAAGTGCTGGGCATTGAGGTGGTAGGATCGATACGAAGCTTGTAATCTCATTATACAAAGGCAACCAACATGTACGCACCGCAGCAAATAGCTCGTGAGATCGATGACCGGTCTAGTCTGCCGATAATCCTTCTTGCAGCTTGGATCGTTGCCACTGCGGCATTGGGTCCGAATTTCTATGTTATTCGTTTTGCCGGATTCGTCGATATCACCATCGAGCGTATTTTATTTGTGATCATGGTGGCGTTTTTGGTGGTGGGTTTATTTCAGGGAAAGGCTAATATTCAAAAGAATATTGCTATCGAACTCTTCATGGGGGTGTTTGCTCTGATCTGCCTTGTGTCGATGACTCAGACAGGATTCCTTCCTATCACTCCGGAATTCATCTCCCCATGGTTTGTGTTTATTTCAGGCTATTTTTTCCCTTTTATCATCTTTGTCTTTGCCAAGAAATACATTGTGAATGAAAAGGATATGCTCATTATCCTTCATACGCTGTTTTATTTGGGCGTATATTTATGCATCATAGCCGGTTTAGAATTCTTCAATCTGAAGCAGTTTGTTTTTCCGCGTTACATTGCAAATCCCGAAATAGGAATACACTGGGAGCGAGCCAGGGGGCCGTTTCTCAATGCCCCTTACAACGGTGAGGCGATTCTGATCGGATTCATATGCGGCCTCCATCTGCTTCAAAAAAAGATGGGGTTTTCCAGAATATTCCATCAATCAGCGCTTTTACTGTTTTTCCCGGCGGTATTTTTTACCTTGACCCGTTCCGTGTATGTAGCGATGCTTGTTGCGCTGATCATATTGCTTGGATGGTACAAGACTTCGTTCCCAAAATGGAAATTGATATCTCTGCCCCTGGTGATCGTACTGATCGTCGGAATCGCGAACTCTCCCCGATTGTTATCAACGGAAAGGCGGGAAGGCGGCGTTTACCAGGTTAAAGAGGTGGACGTACGTTTCGCGTTGTTGAAAAGATCGGCTTATTTGTTTTCCGAAAGCCCGTTTGTCGGCATCGGATTTGCCCAGTTTTTGCCCTCGAACCTTCGATCATACAAGGGGCGCACTCCGTATTCCTCCGATGAATTAACAGCGCTTCAGCACAATCATTTGCTTGGGATCGCGACGGAACTGGGAATTCCAGGGATTCTCATCTATCTGGCCATTGTCATCCTCATCCTGCGGCGGTTGAGGCAGCTTGCAGGAAAATTACCGGAAACGGGGATCATGGGAAACAATATCAGAATCGTTATCTTTTCGATTTGGGCTGTTTATCTGACCAATAACCTGTTTCTCGAGCCGTCAAACAACCTTTTTGTCAACGCGATTCCTTTTCTATTCGCCGGACTGGCTGATGGTCTGTATGTGCGTTCCCTTCAGCCGGGTGTAACGTCTCCAGTGATCATGTCTCGATCAACCATGAGGATAATTAGAAGCCATGTATAGAACATTCTATCATTTGACCGCAGACCCGTTCAATCCGCATCCCGCAACGGATACTTTTTTCATCTCGTCTACCCATAAGGAAGCGTGGTATTATCTGCTCTTCGGGATCGATACGCAGGAACCCTTCCTGGTTCTGACCGGCGAATACGGTATGGGAAAGACACTTCTGTGTCTTCAGCTGCTTAAGATGTCGAAAGAAAAAGGGATACATCGGATCGAATATATACCCACGACCAATGAGGGCTATGGCGGGATATTGCGAAGAATAGCCACGAACATGGGTATTTCTCCGCTTCCTGAGAACGAAGAGATCCTTCAGGATATGATCCATGACCGTTTCAGGGCAGAGAAAGACAAGTCACGGTTTTATTTGATTATTGATGATGCCCATGAGTTAGACATCACAACCTTGAGCAAACTGAAGTATTTATCGACATTTAGCTATGATGAATTCTTTCCGATGGTCATTGTATTTGTAGCGCACCCTTCATTTCTGCAGGACCTGAAGACCTCTGCTTTAAGTTCGCTCAATCAGCGAATTAAAAGACGATATCACCTGTCCAGATTCAACCTTGAAGATACAAAAAACTATATATACTATCGCCTTCTGAAATCAGGGGCAACCGGGATACCCTCCTTCTCCGATGAGACGATCCAGAAGATTTTTGAGTACAGCGGGGGGGTCCCCCGTCTCATAAACAATATTTGCGATACTTGTTTGCTGATTGGCGCTTCAAATCACATGGCTTCAATCCCTCCGACCGTCGTCGAGGACGCAAAAAAACTGGTTGAAGGCAGCCTCACAGATAGTGAAGTACAGGCGCTAAAAGATCGGGACTCCGGAGCTGCCCCCGGAAATATTATGGATTTTCCAGAAGATACTCAAACTGCAGATATTCCCGCACAGGTGAATGATTATTCAAACAGAATGGTTATTGATGAGTACGAGCAGGATACCGCCCCTCCTGAAGTATATACTCCTAGAAAAAAATATAAAAATATAGTGAGTATCCTTTTGGTGGTTATTTTGGTGATTGCTATTATTGCCGTGTTATCTCAGATTTTCATAAAAGATAACGATATGTTTCCGTTTTCTTCCTCGAAAAAAGTGACAACGACGGAACGACCCCCTGTAGCTGTTGAAAAAAATGATGTAAAAAATCCTGCACCGATCGTTGAAAAAAATGATACACGAATTCCCGTATTGCGCGATGAATTACCTGGTACACCATCGGATGTACCGCTGAAGAAATAGTACGGCGTTATGGAGATTCATCTGTACTTAAAAGAGACTGAATAGGCAAAAAGTAACAACATACAAGGAGCAGGCCATGAATTTATGGGAAGACGTATATTCCAAGCATAAAGAAGGGGGAAGAAGTCCCATTAATCCAACGATGCAACCGAATCATGTTTTATCTGATTCCACGAACGGTATAATGGAATCAGGCAACTCTCGTTCGTTTGAAGAAATGTATTACCGGAACAGCAGGAAATCGCAGACTGCCGATCAACGCGTCCAGGCTGAGGCGCAAAGGCCGAAAGCTCCGACTGCCAGCCAAAGAAGCGTTCAAGACCCGGAACCGCAGACGAAAACTCCGAAAAAAGAGCTGAAATCGAAATACGTGCCGAGGGTGCATACGGGCGCTCTTTCCGCTCCCTATCCGGCGACACTTTCCAAAATGAACTTTGGCCTCTCCGACATATGGTCGAATATCCTTGTCGGAAGCGACCAGAATATCAGGACACTGCTGGTCTGCGGGGCAGCCAGAAAAGAAGGAAACACGCTTATTTCTTATCATTTAGCGATGTTTTTGTCAAAAGAATACGCTATGAAAGTTCTGTATGTCGATACCAATCTCAATCATGAACCCGTCCCAAAAATTAAAAACCTTCCCGGACTGTACACCTTTGTATCAGAAGGGAGGGAACTCGCATCGCTTGTTGTAAAAACCGATTACCCGGGACTCTATTTGATGCCTTCGGGAGCGGGGACGATCGCGAAAAATCTAGGCAGCAATATGCTGACCCGGGAGCCTATTGAATATCTGATTCAATTCTGCCAGGATCATTTCGATATCGCAGTCATAGACGGCCAACCTTTGACTCTCAGCCCCATCATGTATGAATTTGCAAAAAAAGTGGACATGACACTTCTGGTATGTCGGTTTGGGGTCTCACGACAGGAAGTCAGCAAACTGGCGGTTGAAAAACTTATAAATTGTAAAGCAAAGTCGCTCGGGGCGATATTAAATGATCGCCAATTCATCGTGCCCCAGAAGCTATACAAACTTTTGGGTTAGCGGACAGAAATCACTGTTATAAAGCCTGTATACGACTAATGTGTTGAATATAGTCGACGTGGCTAAAGATGATAAAAATAGCGGTAACAGGTTTCAGGGGTGTTCCGGCGACGTGGGGAGGTATCGAACATCATTGTGAAAATCTTTATTCGCGTTTGTCTGAAATTGGGTATGAAATCACCATCTATGCCAGGAACTACTATGTTCCCAAGGAGATATCCGGGTATAAAGGTCTGAAGATCAAGCGGTTGCCCACCCTGAATTTCAAATATACCGATGCATTACTGCACACATTTTTTTCCCTGATTCATATTATTTTTAAAAATCCGGACATCGTTCATATTCATGGAATTGGCCCCTGTTTTTTTAGCTGGATTCCTCGCGTTTTCAGACCGCGGATGAAGGTTTTTTTTACCTGTCACGGACTTGACTGGCAGCGAAAGAAATGGCCCTGGTGGGCGTCCAGACTTATATATTTAGGCGAACTGAGCGCAATTCGTTTTGCCCAGTATCGGATTGTGGTTTCCAAGGAACTGCAAAAATATTTTGATTCTGTGCATGGAATCGAAACGACCTATATTCCAAATGGAATTATGCCGATTCCTCTCAAAGAGCCAAACTTGATAAAACAATGGAACCTGACAACCCGGAGCTATTTTCTCTGCGTAGGTCGTATGGTCCCGGAAAAGCGCGTGGAAGATATCATAAAAGCCTATTTACTGAACCCCAGAGGTTGCAGTCTGGTGGTTGTGGGAGACAATGCTGCCGCTGGACAGTATATGAAGGATTTGTTGAAGATGGCCTCGAATACCCCTTCCGTCATTTTTACAGGGTATCAGTTTGGTCCTGTTCTGGAGGAGCTATTTTCCAATGCCCGCGCTTATGTTACTGCGTCAGAGCTGGAAGGGCTTCCAATCACCCTACTTGAAGCATTGTCTTATGGTGTCATATGTGTTACAAGTAACATCGGCCCCCATAGGGAACTGACGGATAGCCTCAAACCGGGGCTATCGTTTCCGGTAGGAGATGTCGGAGGTATTTCAAAATGTATGGATCGCGTTGAAACCATGACTGACACCCAGCTCGATGATTTCAAGAAAAAAGCGATAGCGATGATTTCCGAGGCTTTCAGTTGGGATGCCACTTGCGGTAGTCATGACCGTCTATATCGGGAAAGCCTGGGACAATGAGGATAGGGTTCGTCATATGAGAAATGATAAGGGAATGATAAGGCGAATCGAGCTTTTCTCGGATACACTTCTGACGGCCCTCGTGTTTTTGGGTGTTTTTGCGGTCAAGAGTAGCGATGTACTTGGTCCTTATGCAGGACTGCTCAGGACTGCCGACTATCTATCATTATTCTTGATGATCATCGTCATCTGGTATGTCACCCTCGGTTTTGTAAATATCAGATACAGGTTCTCTTCCAACAGGGTGGGCTTCATGGTGTTGGGAGTATTTAGAGGAGTCACGGTCAGCACGATTATTTTGGTGCTTGGCATGTATATTTTCAGAATCGTCGATGTCAGTCGTCTCCTCATTTTTATGTTTTGCACGATTGACATGGTTGCTCTTATTGCTGCCCGCTTGATCATACAAAAACTTATCTTTTCAAAGCGGGGCGAATATTTCAACCGGTATATACTCCTTCTGGGAAGCCGTTCTACAGCCAAAGAACTCATCCAGATGATTCAAAACCAAACGGATACCGACATTAAAATCATCGGTTGTGTAGAAATCAAGCGGGAAGATGTCGGGAAAACCGTAAGCAGCGGGGTTCAGGTGATCGGGACAATGGAAGATCTTCGGGACATTCTGCTGCACCAGGTCGTTGATGAAATTCTCATTACCATGCCATTGAATGAAATTGACAATTCCGAATGGTATCTATCATTTATCAATACCTTCGGAATCATCGTCCGAATCATTCCCCAGTGGTATATTCGTAAGTTCATCTCTAAACATACCTCTCACGGATTCGAGGTCGAAAATTTTTTGTCAGAACCTGCTCTGACAATCAGCAGGGGCCCAGAGAAAAAGGACGCCCTGTTAATCAAATCCATCATAGATTATGTTTTGGCCATTTTAGCGCTGATCGTCACGTCTCCGATCATTGCGATCACACCCTTCCTCATCAAAGGGTTTTCTCCCGGGTCTGTTTTTTATAAACAGGTCCGCTGCGGTCTGTATGGCAGAAAATTTACACTCTTTAAGTTCCGCACCATGGTCCCGAATGCTGAAGAGATACAAGACAGTCTTTTCGTATTTAATGAGGCAACCGGGCCGGCATTTAAAATCAAGAAGGATCCACGTATTATCCCATATATTGGGACGTTTTTAAGAAAAATCAGCCTGGATGAAATCCCCCAGTTTATCAATGTGATCCGAGGTGAGATGAGCGTGGTGGGACCCAGGCCCCCGATCCCTTCTGAAGTGGAAAAGTATGAACTCTGGCAGCGCCGGCGACTGAGCATGAAGCCGGGCATTACCTGTCTCTGGCAGGTCCAGCCCAGACGAAACGATATTTCATTCGAACAGTGGATGGATATGGATATGAATTATATTGATCACTGGTCACTATGGCTGGACATTGTTATTATCTTGAAAACCATTCCGGCCATCCTATTTGGGCGAGGCAGATAACCATATCTATATTTTACCCTCCGTCTTGACGTTCAGTAATTTTTTTCAATATTTGTTGAGCCCTTAGGTAAGTAGGGTTCATAGCGATCGCTTTTCTGGCAAATTCCCCCGCTTCTGAATATTTGGCAAGTCCCAGGCATGTTTCCGCGAGTCCGCAATATAGGTCAGGATAGAGAAGGTTGAATCGTTCCAGGGCGTATCCATGTCTGAGGGCTTCTTGAAATCTACTCTGCTCTTTTAACAGATTGAACAGATTCAATCTGGCTTTGATATAATTCGGATTCAGTCGGACGGATTCTGTAAAGCACCGTTCGGCATCTTGGATGTGATTGAGCTTTTTATAAAGTATGCCCAAGGTATAGTGAATATCGGAGTATTCGGGAAAAGCGGCCTTGTAATCCTGAAACAGAAGCAACAGGTTTTCCAGGTTGTCTTGGAGAGAATCCCCTTTTTCAATCATGGCCATGATGTCATTCAAATTCGGACTGATACTCAGATGGGTTAAAAACCCCTTGACGAGTTCATCGATCTGATCGCTGTTGCCGACGTAGGAAGTAAACAACGGGACCAGGTCAAAAGAATCATCTCCATGTGCTGCAATGATATTTCGTCCGGCTTCAACCAAGGCCAGCAAGTCCTTGTCCGATGGTTCTAACCTGTAGGCACGTTCGAGCATGTTGATTGCCGGCTTGTATTGCTTCTGCTGACAGTAGAGAACGCCCAATTTTAAGATGGCGTCCTTATATGCCGGATTAATCGTTACAGCCTTTTCCAGATCCCGGACTGCCTGTAGAATTTGCCTGTTGCTTGCATGGATGATCCCCTTATAATAATAGATATCCGCAAACGAAGGTCGTTTTTCAAGAATAAACGACAGATTTTTTTCTGCGTCATCATACCGGCCGGCAAATCCCTGGCTGATACCCAGCTTGATTCGCGCTTCCGTGTAATAGGGATTGGAATCCACGGCTTGCTGAAAGCTGCCGATGGCCTGTTCTATTTTCCCCTGACCCAGTTGAATAACCCCCAACTTGTAGTAGCTGTCGGCATAGGTTGGATGCGTTGCCATCAGCTGGAGCTGGGCGGAGGCTGCCGAATCCCAGGAGAAGAGTCCCGGCAAAACCGTTAGCAGTGATACCGTAGAGACCTTTTCCAATAGCCGTGCAGTCCGCTTAATCTCGAAGGGTTGAATGCTCTTCCATTGATTGAAGCCAGAATTGGTGGTAAACCCAAGCAAATACCCTGAATCTGCTGCAATCACTGGTGTTTCTGCAGTGATATAATGGGGTTCACCAACCGGATAGGATATGCTCAGAACAGGCTGATCGATATTCTCCTCGATAATAAGTTTGGATAACAGCATCTCCTCTTTTTGAGCAGTGGGGCTGAGCGTCGATAACACCCGATGGGTATGGGTATGGGAACCGATGGCGATATGGTGTTGCGCCATTTCCCGAATCTCTTTCCATGTGAGGAGCTCCTTATTCTGGAGCTCCGAGTCCGGAAGCGGCACTTCACATGCCTCGGAAAGCTCGGATAGCAAGTATTTGGTGTGCTCGTACTTTTCCTGTTTCATCAGCAACTGAAAAAAGGCGATGGCGTCCTTTCTCTGGTCGCCCATCGGAAATTGTCGGCCATCAACAAGGATGAAGGGTTTGGCGCACCGCTTGATGAGATAAGCGATGACATCCCACCAGGCAACCTGCCGGGCATGGACCATCTGGGTCGCCACAAACAGGATGGCCGGGACCTCAAAATATTTCAATATCGGATAGGCGAGGGTGTAGTTGTCCAAATATCCATCATCAAACGTGATCACCACGCAGGGCGCGGAGGTTTTAGGCGCCGCAAAAATCCCATCTTTGTTGTGGGCAAGCAGATCCCTTTCAGACATGATCCACGTATTGCTTTTTAGCCAGTTGATTTGCCTTGCTAATTCATCCTGATTTAGACTGAAGACCCCATCGTCAAAGGGTGTGGAAAACAGAAAATCATTCGGTCGGATGCGATGATAATTCAAGACGATCAGCTTGTTCCGCATCGGCAGCCGTTTGAACAGGTTGACAATGTTGGAATTGAACAGAATGTCCGCCAGAAGTTCTTTTTTACCTTCCATGGTGAATTGCTCTTCCTCTCCAACTCAGTTGAAGTCGTGCCGGAAAGTGTGGGGTTACTGTGTATCGCTTGCGTCATATGTTTGATGCAATATCCCTTTTCGATAGCAAAAAAGATACAAAGGCTGGCATTATTTGTCAAGGAGATTTTGGAGATTTGGCGATAGTACGCCTATATTGCCTTGACATGCAAGACCGACAGTCCTATATTTCCTCCCACAAAAAGGAAGCTCTTATCGAGGAAAAGAAAAGGTTTATGTGCGGTATTTGCGGAAAAATATATTTTGATCCCTCCCGGACAGTCGACGAGAGCGAGATCCGAGGGATGACGGATACAATCCGACACCGAGGACCGGATGACGAGGGGTACTATGTGCAGGATAACGTCGGTCTGGGATTCAGAAGATTAAGCATCATTGATCTTAGTACAGGGCATCAGCCTCTGACGAATGAGGATGGATCGCTTTGGATTATCTTCAACGGCGAAATATATAATTTCCAAGAGCTTAGAGATCTTTTACTCAGTAAGGGGCACATCCTGAGAACAAAGACAGATACCGAGTGCATTTTGCATCTCTATGAGGAGTTTGGACACGATTGTGTTACTTACTTGAGGGGGATGTTCGCCTTTGCGATCTGGAATAATAAAAATAAGGAGTTGTTTTGCGCAAGAGACCGTTTTGGGATTAAGCCATTCTATTACTGTTTTGATCAGCACTCCTTTATTTTCGGATCCGAAATCAAAGCGATTTTGAAAGCGGCCGATGTCGATCGTGCGGTAGACCTGAATGCACTCGATTTATATTTTACATACGGATATGTAACCGGCAGCAGGACAATCTATTCAGCAATAAGGAAACTTCTACCTGCCCATACGCTGTCGCTCCATCCATATTCCTCATCGCACCCACACATCGCACGTTATTGGGATCTTCATTTCCAGCCCGACTTTTCGAGATCGGATGCACAGTGGCGTGATGAGATCGAAAAAGAATTTTCCGAATCGGTCCGCCTTCATATGATTAGCGACGTGCCCTTCGGAGCTTTTTTGAGTGGCGGCATCGATTCAAGTTCCGTTGTAGCTCTCATGGCACGGCATTCAAATGAACCGGTAAAAACATTCTCCATCGGCTTTTTAGAATCGCAATTCAATGAACTTCAATATGCAAGGGAAGTTGCGCGGCAGTATAAAACAGATCATCACGAACGGGTACTCGAGCCCGAATCGGTGAATCTCCTGGCTACTCTCGTAGATGCATATGATGAGCCGTTTGCAGATAATTCTGCGATACCGACTTACTATGTGTCAAAATTTGCACGCGAATATGTAGCGGTCGCCCTTTCCGGTGACGGTGGCGATGAACTATTTGCCGGTTATACAGACTATTACAAATTGAGAAATATCGAACGGTATAATTTTCTTCCGTCTTTTGTAAGTAAACCTCTTGCAAAAGCGGTTCATTCATTTATTCCCAATACGATGAAAGGGAAGGGGCTCTCGTATTTACTGTCACAAGACGGAGATATGGTAGGTGCGTATATCGCGGTGTTCAATCAGCTTGAGAGAAAAAAACTCTATTCGCGCCATATATGCGAAAAACTTCAAGGGAGCTATGCTGAGTTTCAGAAAGAAAAGATCATTAGAAATTCTAAAGCAGAGGAATACGTGAGCAGGATGCAGGAATTGGATATCCGGAGCTATCTGGTCGATGATATCCTAACGAAAGTTGATATCGTCAGTATGCAAAATTCGCTCGAGGTGAGGGTGCCGTTTCTGGATCATAAATTTGTTGAACTGACTTTGAATATTCCCGCTCGATATAAGATACACAACCGAAAGCAGAAATACATTTTCAAGAAAGCGATGTCGCCGCATCTTCCTGCATCTGTTCTTAATCATAGGAAACAAGGGTTCACCGTTCCCTTTAACGTCTGGTTTAAAAAGGATCTTAAGGAATATATTGACGATCGTTTCCTTGCTACAGATTCAAGATTGTCTGACTATCTGAATATGGACTATGTAAGAAATGTGGTCAATGACCATCGCAGAGGCGACAGAGATTTCACAACAAAGATATGGTCGATCCTATTTTTTGACGCATGGCTGGACCGATTCGGTATGAAATAGGAGATAGCAAGGCGAGACTTTTACAGACGATCAAGAGTTGAGACGAGACGATGGCTGGTCAGGAACCGGTAGAGCGCCTCTGCCACGATGTGATTGGCGGCGGCGTTCGGATGAGGGTCGGTCAAGCTCACCCAGAACCGATTGGCCTTCTTCCCTTCGAAGTCGTGATAGAAATCATACACCGGAATTGAGTGTGCTTGGCAAAATTTGGTCACGGCTTGGTGGTATTGCAACAGCGGATAGTTCTCCCGACTCAACGAAACGAAGGCGGGGAAGACCAGCACCGCAAATCTGGCGCCGACGCTCCGTGCCAGTGTATCCATCTCAAGCAGCGCTTCCTGTGATCTCTTCCATCTCTGGCTATTTTCTGTGAACTGGTTGGTGTAAGACCCGACCAGGCCGATGTTATGGATGCCGACTTTTCGCAGGACCTCACCCAATCGGGGGGAAACAAACCTGAATAAATGCGACCTATCCTTCAGGTTCAAGATGAAGCGGGTCAATCCAGCGCTGTGTCCCATCGGCTGGCCAATGTGCACTTCACCGGTCATGGTGATGACCTCATCCGTATCATTGAAGACATACCCGACCAGGATCAGATCGGGACGCAGGCTGAGCCCGTCCTCACGCAGTGCGGCTAACTCCTGTACCGTATTGTATCCTGGGACCCCGAGATTCACTGATTCATAACGGACTGAGGCGGATGGTCTCGACTTGTTCAGGAGTTTCTCCAGGGAGCGCAGGTAGGTGTCTTCATAGTCCACTCCCGCTCCAAAGGTATAAGAGTCCCCCAGCCCCACTATGCGAAAAGTTCCACGGGGTTTGTCGCGGGAGCACTCGTCTCCTCTGTACCCAAGGGAGTTGGTGTGGATCTTTACGCCGTCGCGCAGGACGGTGCGGTTGGGCAGCATTGCAAAGCGCCGCGGCGAGTCCTTGAGAATCCGGGAGAGCGGCTGCTTGTCGGGACGGGGCTCCATCAATCGCACACCGATCTCGCCCAAAAACAGCATCAGTAGGATCGTTCCGGCCAGAAGGGCAAAGTTTTTAAAAAACTCCCGCACCTATAAACCTCTTTCCATCGCCATCTTTACCACAACCTCCTGCAACTCTTTCGTATGTCGCTCGTTTGGTATCCCTTTCATTTTCAGGCCTTCGTTCTGGTTTTCTACACAAACATTGGTGTCCATTTCTTTCAACCTGCCACACAGGGGAGTCGACACAGCAAACCGCGCACGATTATCGGGTGGTCATTTGCCCATAAATATTCTCAACCCTTTCTTCAAACTCTTGCCAATTCCCACCTGCTGTATCTTCTTAAAGGTCGTAAGATCGAATAATTTGAGTATTCTTCTCACCCTGTGCAGGTTTTTTCTGTCTATTTGTTTTTCTACTTTATCAACGATCTTCCTGAATCTTTCCAGAGGTATATTCATACAAAAATTGTTGACGGGACTCTGATGATTATATAAAGAAACATCATAGTCATCGCCGATCATCCCTTTTTTCTTGCATAGTTCAAACGCTTCGGTACCCGGGTAAGGAGTAAATATGCTATAACTTATCGCGTCGCACTTGATTTTTCTCATTGCTGTGATCGTGTCGCGCAAAGTCTCCTCGGTATCCTGAAGAAATCCGACAATAAAAAAGACTTGCAACGCAATTCCTTTCTTTTTTATAAGGTCGCATGCGTCAAGAGCTTCCTCTATTGTGATGTTCTTTCTAATAAGAGACAGGATATCATTATTGCCTGATTCAATACCCATCTGAATAGAGAAACAGCCGGCGTCTTTCATGAGTGATATATTCTCTTCATTGACCAACTGTACTGGAATCTCGCAGCTCCATTTTATTCCCGGACAATGTTGCATAAGAGCATTGCATAGGCCGTTTATATACTTTGGACTGACCCCAAAGGTGTCGTCGTCAAAATGGATATATTTTAGTCCGATCTTCTCAAGGCCCTTTATCTCTTTTACAACATTTTCAGGAGAGCGGAATCTTACCTTCCTGCTCCATATATTGCGAGACCCGCAAAAAAAGCAATTATAAGGGCAGCCACGGATTGCAAATATATTTTTGAAGGCCATTTTAGGATATTTATTGTAATCTTTAAGTATCTCTGGAGCATATTCATGCGGAAAACAAAGAGAGTCCAGATTCGCTATCAATTCTCTTTGTGGATTTCTTATAACCTGCCCATGTCGCCTATAGACAATACCTTGAATGTCATCGAGTTCGCCTTGAGCTTCTATGGCATTGAGCAATTCAACGATAGTAATTTCACCTTCCCCTATGACGCCTATATCAACTTCTGGATAATTCAACAGGTCTGTTCCAACCATGGAAGGGTGTGCCCCACCCATGATAACAACCGCCTGTTCATTGAGCTTTTTTACGAGCCCTGCTACAATTAGGGCAGACTTGAAATTCTGAGATTTGGCGGAAATCCCTACGACAGTGGGACGATATTCTGCTACGGTGAGTTCAATCTCTTTCCATATCTTTCTGGATAGATCATTTAGGTTATTGATATAATTATTAAAACCAATACCAGTCAGATAACTTGTTCTAATGAATTCGACATCAGGCTGAAAATCAGCATTGTAAACCATAACACCCCACGTGGTGTTTTTCCTTATCTCTCCGCCCAGATAGCCTAGAGACAATGGGTATCTCTCAAGACAGTAGGTATCCTTAAACAATCTGTAAAAAGGCGGTTCGATAAGTAGAATCTTATGCTGATCTTGTTTCACCCGAAAATGCACCTTTCGCTATTCGTCAGGATTGTGTGGGAAGCATACGAAGGCAGGCCTTGTATGTCAAGGAGATATTATCCGTCGACGATCAGTATTTTCCTCACTATTGCCTTGACATACAAGATCGACCCTCGTTATACTTACCCCCGCAATAAAGGAAATTCTTATCAAAAAAATGATCGACGAGCAGAGCACCACCGAAGACCACAGACCATCCTTCTGTCTGGTTGCCCACAACGCCGCGGGGGCGATGTTTGGCGGCAATCGAGGGCATATCGGCGGAGTCGAACGGCAGACCAGCCTCATGGCGAGGTGGCTGGCGGCGCGGGGTTACGGCGTCAGTCTGCTGACCTGGGACGAGGGACAGGCCGACGAGGAGATCGTTGATGGCGTGCGGGTCATCAAAATGTGCTCACGCGACTCCGGCCTTCCGGGATTGCGATTCTTCCACCCGCGGTGGACCAGTTTGAACCGAGCGTTGCACCGGGCGGATGCGGATGTCTATTACCACAACTGCGCGGAGTATGTCACCGGCCAGATTGCTCTGTGGTGCAGACGTAACGGAAGAAAATTCGTTTACTCCTCGGCCAGCGAGATGGACTGTACACCGGGGTTGCCGTATATGAATAAGTGGCGTGTTCGGGTTCTGTACCGTTACGGCCTTCTTCATGCCGACCGCATCGTGGTGCAGACCCGCAAGCAGCAGGGCATGCTCCGCGATGGATTCGGCGTGGAGTCCACTGTGCTCCCGATGCCCTGTCCCGGACCTTCATCGGCTGAGTATCAGGCGCCGGAACCCCCGCATAACGATTCCTACCGGGTTCTTTGGGTCGGACGGATCTGTCCGGAAAAATGCCCGGAACGTTTACTCGAGTTGGCCAAACTCTGCCCGGGGGTGCAATTTGATGTGGTAGGCCCTGTGGATGACGGTAAGTATGCAAAAGAGATCTGCGATCGCGCCCGCACCCTGCCGAACCTAACGCTGCATGGTTCCATGCCGCGAACGCGGATGTCCGAGTTCTATAAGCGTGCCGCGTGTCTATGCTGCACATCGGTGGTAGAAGGCTTTCCCAATACGTTCCTCGAGGCATGGAGCCACGGGTTGCCGATTGTCTCGACATTCGATCCCGATCGATTGATCGCCGAACAGCAGTTGGGTGTGGTGGCAGGGGACGCCGCAGGTTTGGCCGCGGGAATCCAGGGGCTTATCCAGTCGCCGGACGAATGGCTCCAGATCTCTGCACGTGCACGTTGTTACTATGTGGAGAACCACACCTTGGATGCCGTCATTCCAAAATTTGTTGGGATATTTCTGGATGCTCTCAGCGAAAGGACTACCGGGATTCAGGCCCGCGCCGTGTAATTGTTTCCAGGCTGGAGATCTCAATGTCGCGACGACCCTCTCATCCTCCGCATCCGATCGTGTTGGTGATCAGTAACCTCGAATACGGGGGCGCACAGAGGCAAGTGGTCGAATTGGCCAACCACATCGATCCTTCCCGCTTTGATATCCATATCTGCTCGCTTTCAGACTACGTGCCTTCGGCCGATCGGATGGTAGATCCCGAGCGCCGCTTGCACGTCATCACCAAGAAATGGAAGTACGATGTGACGGTCGTTCCACGTCTGGCAATGCTGCTGCATCGACTCAAAGCCGACATTGTTCATGGGTATCTGTTCGATGCTGAAATTGCCGCTCGCCTGGCCGGCAGGCTGGCCCGTACACCGTTGATCTTCGGATCGGAAAGAAACACCGATTACCTCCTGAAGCGTCGTCAATTGATGACCTATCGATTGACCCGTGGCTGCATGGACCTGGTCGTTGCCAATTCCAACGCAGGGGCGCGATTTGATTGTCAATTGCTTGGATACCGTCCGTCACAGTGCAGAGTCATCCACAACGGTGTGGATACGCAGCTCTTCCAGCCCCATGACGAACAGGCGTTACGGCGTGAACTAGGCATCGGCGACCAGGAGTCCGCGGTGGGTATGTTTGCAAGCTTTAAGAAACAAAAAAATCACCCGTTGCTGTTCGGTGCGGCCCGGCGCGTGTTACAGCGTCTTCCGCAGACACGATTTCTTCTGGTTGGCGATGAACTGTATGGGGGCATGCTAGGCTCGGATGATTACAAACGGGATATGGACCGGCTGGTGGATGAATTGGATATCCGCGAGCGGTGCCTGTTTCTGGGAAATCGACACGATCTGGAAAGGCTTTACTGTGTGTGTGATCTGACCGTCCTGCCTTCGCTTTTTGAGGGGACGCCAAATGTCGCCCTGGAATCGATGGCCTGTGGGGTTCCCGTGATTGCCACACAGGTATCCGACAATGCGCAGATCATTCCCGACGGGCGAGCGGGTTATCTGATTCCGCTGGGCGATGAGGTTACCCTGTGCGAGAGAATTTGTCAGTTGCTGGAAGACGGCGCACGAAGGCGGCAGATGGGGCAGGAGGCACGCGCCTGGGTGGCGTCGGAGTTTTCCATGGCTCGTATGGTGGATAAAACCGCCCGGGTTTACCAAGACGCCCTCGACAGTATAGGTGTCGATGCGAGTTGATGGAACACAGACGGCTGAACGAGAAGGGTTTGGGTCAACGGATGTATAGCCGAAATAAAGTAGCTCTGCGGAGAGATCATTGTGAATAAAACGCTACATCATTCCGATGCGGATGTTTTCATAGAAAAAATCAGTGACTACAAAAATAAAATATCAGTAAAATTAAGCAATATTAATATTTTTATGCCTGTTGGTACCTGGGAGACATCATACCCCTTTAATCTAATAGAAAAGATATTGGATGTCAAAGGCCCTGCATTCTTATGCGATGAAATAATGAGGGATGAATCACCGGAATACGTGCAGAAGAGTTTTTATTATAATATTTTAGGACACGTTAATCCAGAGCAGTTCAGAGGAAAAAGACTACTTGATTTCGGTTGTGGGAGCGGCGCATCCACGATGGTTCTAAACCGAATGTTGCCCGACTGTCAAATAGTAGGTGTCGAGCTCGAGTCAAGGTTGCTGGATATTGCCATATTGAGAGCAGCCCATTACAAAATACAGGGGTGCACAGAGTTTATGTTATCCCCGGATGGAAATAGTTTACCAAACGATATTGGTGAATTTGATTTTATTTTCTTAAGCGCTGTTTATGAACATCTTTTACCGAAGGAGAGGAGAACTTTATTGCCATTGCTATATAGACATCTAAAGCCCGATGGAATACTTTTTTTAAACGAAACGCCTGATCGATGGTTTCCGATCGAGTTGCACACTACTGGCGGTCTGATATTTATCAATTATATGCCGGATGTTATTGCATCATCTTATGCCCGCCGGTTCTCCAATAGAAAATTGATGAAAGATGACTGGCCCACATTGTTGCGAAATGGAATCAGGGGGGGGAGTGTCGGAGAAATTCAAAAAATACTAGAGAAGCATAAATACCATCCTATTTTTATGACACCGAATCACCTTGGACTAAAAGATAGAATAGATATGTGGTATGCAGAATCCAGCAGCAAATCAAGATATTTGGTTATAAAGAGATTATTTTACTATTTCTCTAAACTCATAAAAGTTGTGACGGGACGAATCTTCTTACCCACATTGTCCTTGGCGATTAAAAGAACCGCCGGTGATTAACCATTCCCCGTCGTGCTCATGATTTAACTCCCATACGGGCATACAATTCGATTAGGCGTTCCCTATAACGCGTAGCGGTGAAATCCCGTTCTACCCATTCCCTCCCCGCTTTGCCCATTGCCAAAACGCTCGCATCGGACATGGCCGTAAATTGAAGCAGCTTTTCGGTTAAAGCCGCCGCATCGCCGCTGGGAAATATGGCGCCTGTTTCTCCTGGGCGAATGAGTTCAGGAATACCGCCAATTGCCGCGCCGATAACGGGGCGCTCCAAGGCATAGGCTTCCATTACGCTCATAGGTGCATTTTCATACCATTCCGAAGGCAGTACCACGGCCCTTGCATTGCTTATAGTGTCTGATAATTCATTGCCCGTTTTATAACCAAGAAACTCAACATCGGCACTCAGCTCCTGCGCCAACCTACATAATTTCTCTTCTTCGGGACCTGTGCCTACAATCCAGCCTTTCACACCCGCCAGGGCGGCGGCGCGGATAAAAGTCGCCAAACCTTTTTCAGGCCCTAAGCGTCCGAAATAGACAAAGGTCTTGCCCACTTTGCCACGCGGTGAAAATTGACCGACATCGACAAAATTAGGCAGGTAGACAAATTGCTCACGTCGCCATCCCCATTCGACAAATTTCTCCAAATAAAAACGACTGGGGGTTATAAATTGATCGACATTTCGCGCGTAACAACCCAGTAAACGATGAACAGCGGACTCCATCATGATTACCAATGACAATAGTCGCGACTCTTTTACGCACTTGTGCAGTGCCACGTTCCAAATCGCTCCCCCGTTGCAACGCTCGCATGTTCCATCATGCGTGAGCATTTTATATGCAGGACAGGCGATCTTAAAATCGTGCAGGGTTAATACGGTCGGGATGCCCAGCCTTTTGAGTTGACCCAAAATGGCCGGAGAAATGTGATGATAAACATTGTGCGCATGGGCTATATCTGGCTTAACCCGGGCGGCTAAAGCGGCAATTTTATTTCGTGCTTCGAAGGAGTATGTAATTTTTGCGGCTTTTGCGGCTTTTTCCAACAGGGAATAATGCGAGCCAAATTCAATTTCGTCGATAAAATAATCTTGCCAGGGCGATGTTAGGTTATGGGGATGCTGCATGGCAAAAGGGACAACTTGCCATCCCTGTTCTTCAAATAAACGTATTTGCTCCAAAAAAACTACTTCGGCACCGCCGCGACGATAGTAATAATTATTGATGGCCAATAGTGTCGGCATTGTCATTTATCCCTCTTCTATTTCTGCCGTAAATCGTACCATCCTCGCTCTGACTCAGAATCGGAAGTCTACAAGCCGATTTGATTTCATTCTCGGTGGGTAGATCCGACCGCCGTGGTATAATCCCGTTTAGGTATACGACCACTGCTTTGCCTTCTGTACACTCTTCGCACATCGCCTTTAGTTGGTCTTGATAGTTCTCATTGTGATTACGCGTCGTTACGAAGGTGTGACCCGGAATCATGACAGCATCTCTCCCGGTCTTAAAGCGTATGACATCTGCTCCATTAGAGTAAATTATCACGGCCTGACCGAATGACTTGAGCTGTGATAAGGTCGTGGACTTGTTCCACTGCCTTGAATTATAGCCGATTCCATTCGTGTGCATATCGATTGCCACTTTGGTCACACGCATAACGTTGATGCTGACAAGCACCAACAGGCCTAAAATGAAGACCCACCAGATCGTAGGTCTTTGTAGAGCACCCGATAAGGACCATGCCAAAGAAATCGCAGCGATTGCGAGTAGCACAAACACAGGAAGACAGATTCGGCCATCTAGAGCAGTATTTGCATCGAAGAAAGATATGGATAAGAAAACCAGCACAATGTAAACCAAGCCGAACAGCATGCCGAGCGATGAAAATATCACTGCGAGAGAAACCGTGCTGAGTTTTATGAAGCGTGGCCTGAGCACAATAGCCAGTGCCAATAAAAGAGCGCCGACAAATATCGTAATGTCTATAGCTTTCACCCACACCGGGATAGGTATTGATCCGTAACCGGGCAAAACGTAATCGTGCAAAGTCACGATCAAATCCTTGACATGGCTGAGGCCTGCGGGATGGATTGCAAAACTTCGATTTGCGGCTGTATGCGCTATCATGATATTTCGAATGAACCAAACTGCCACGGGAACAGATGCGACCGAAACGGTAATCAAGATATCTGTGATTCTATGCCTGAGCGGTCGATTCCCGAAAAGAAGCAGACCAAACAGCATCGGGGGAAGCAGTGCAATGCCCGGATAGCGAGTTGCAATTGCAAGGCTCGATGCGACAGACGCCGCAAGAATCAATGACAACCGCGGAGACGCAAGATGCAGAGAAAAGAGGACAAAGGCAGCCAATAAAAACGTGATGAACGGCGACTCTGACCAGGCAAATGAATGGGTCCAAAGGACCGCTGTTGACGAGAAAAAGAATAGGAAAGCGCAAGCTGTAGCTACTGTATTCTGTCTTGTACAAATATATATGGATAGCCCGAAAAGAATGGCATTGGCAGCATAAAGGAATGCGTGTAACAAACGACCTGCATCAAGAATGTCATGCCCCAAAAGACCGGCCATCGCCAGCATGAGTGGATAAAATGGCGGGTAGTGAGTCATTGGCTCACCACCCGCATAGAACCCGTTACCTGCCAGAAGGTTTTTCGCAGTCTCAATGTATATAGTCGAGTCAGGGCTGACGCCGAGTCCATTCGCCGTGACCCAAAGTAACATGACCGATGCAAACGTCACGACAAGCGTAATGACCAAGAAAGGCAGGAGATGTATTTTCTGTCTTTCCATCATCTTTTTACTCTCAAGCTGATCTTTAACACTTCCCGGGTTAGTCTTTTCAATAGTTATTTTTATAGCAAGATTCCGTATCCGTCAAGTCAGGTTGTTGGGTTCAGGTTGTTTGGCAGCGGGGATTATGCTTCTAAGTACTTCATACAAGATGGTTCCGATTTTCTTTACACCCTGTGGAGTCATGTGTTCAAAATCGTAGAAATCGTCATCAGTCCAACTGGTATGGCTCGCCAAGTCAATAAAAATGGCGCCTTTCTCGTCGGCAACAGCTTTCGTCACGCTGTTGAGCCGCCTCATCATATGAAAGTAGTCTACACCGTTGATCGGGTGGCCTTCATAGGAACTCACAGTTCCTTCACCTTCGATCCCATGTGGTGTGATTCGATATTTCCTAGATTGTTGAGAAACAAAGATAGGTTTTGCACGGAAATCATACGTCTTGTCTGCGAGGATGCGCAAGCGGTCCGCGTATGCATCGAGTCTACGTTGCATGAAGCTGTAATCGTCTTGAAGGGCTCGCCTTGTCCACTGTAGCTCTTTGAAATCTATCGATCGGTGCCCGATCTGCCTGACTACCATCGCCTCGTATGTTCCACGAAGCGTTCTGGCGATGTGCCAGAGCACGCTATTCTCCTGGATATGTCGTCTGAGATTAAAACTCCGGTTTTCATCTAAGAGATGGTCGTAAGTGTTTCCGGCATCTATGTAAAAATCGTTGAGTCCGATATAGAAAAGGATGTAATCTGGTGCGAGATTAGGGATGTTGGGAAACCACCATTTGAAATTCATGATATGACCGAAGGTCGATTGTCCGTCGACCCCCGCATTTGCGACTATGACGGTTACTCCTGTTTGTTTAAATCGATTCTGAAGAACGTCCTGCCATGTTGCCCCGTCGCTAATGGCGCGTTGGTCAGTTGTGCTACCGCCGACTGTAAGGATATCAATGCTGCCTGGGTTAGAGTGACTGCCGCGAAGACCGTATTTGTCCCGGGAGTACACGATAATCGGGTTCGGAGATTTGTACAGGTGGGATACATCGCACGTGTTATGGTAGTTTTTGATGAGATTAAGGCGGTTGAGTTTACTTGTACCTAACCATTCGCCGAAGGCGAGCTCTATTATCACAATGCCGATTGTAAGCAGCACGCTGTTGACAATTAAAATTTTCAGAACGCGTTTCAATCGTTTCATATCTTGAGGTCTCAAGCAACAATCAAATTGATCTCATTCTTACCCAATGCAATCAATAAATAGTTATGTTCCCTTTATACTGCATGATGAGCTCTTTATCAGTTAAGATCTGATCTACTTTTTTACCGATGAAATAATAACCAGATGCAGCATCATAACTACCGGGATTTTTAACTAAAAAGTAGTCGAGGTATTTCAAATAGAACGAAGTGAAATGGGCAAAATCGGCAATTAATGATCGGATGTAATGCGTTTTCGAGAAACTCAGCAAAAAATATTTGTATGACCATGCCAGTGCCATTCCAACACCGCCAGAAACCCCGCTATCAATTTCCATAAAATGTCTGAATAATCGTCTGTGGCCAAGATGTGTGAAACGTGTGAAGTCAAATTTCCCCATGTGAACTTGCTGCATGAATGGTGTTTCAGCATATACAATGCCTTGAGGTTTTAGAACTCTATATATTTCCTCGACACACCGGTAGGGGTCGACCACATGCTCCAACACCGCTTGGATTGCGACGCCATCGAATGTCTCTTTTTCGAACGGTATATCATGAGCGTCGCAGATGATAGATGTCCGGGAGCCAAAAGTGACATCTGTTTCGACTAGATTGACTGACGTATCGGACGTTATGCGTTCAACACCTGCACCTAGTTCGCTACCGCCTAAAACCAGCACATTGGGTTGCCTAGAGAGCGAGGTGGTAAGGGCCTCTGTAAACCGCTTATAATTTTTCTTAGCACTTAAATTAAGGCCAATATGAGGTATTAATTTATGATGGAACCTTTTAAACCAATGAATCTTATTGGTATTAATTGTGGTACGACTATGGGATATATAATCTTTTATTGAGAACAAACTTTCCTTATCATTAATGAGAATGGGAACATTGTTAATTATCGGGAAGGAAGCACCGCAATCGATATTATTACATGTCAATTGATCCTTGACAATTTCTACCTTGTCTTTACAGACGGGACACCGTAATTCCCCTCGGAGTAGTGCAGATATTTTTAACATTTCCATAAGATGTCACCCTTTACCTATCTCTACGTAAATGATTCAAAAAAATTCCTTGTATGGCTCATCATCTTTCTCCCGAAATACATGCCAAAGCCGACATTGCCTTCGAAACCCCATATATGTTCATTTCTTCATTTGAAACGAAGTAAAAATGGCGCATATTTTCGGACGAGCACATAAAGTTCTTGAAATAAATAATTACCCAATATTTTATTTAATAGAGATAACACAAATGACCATAATGTATATTTCATCGATTTTTTTACTGCAATGATACATTTATCTTGTATTTGAAATGTTGAGTCTTTACCAAACCCGATAAAGAATAAATCATTATTTGAACTACCCTCAATAATAAAATATGAATTCAACCAATTATCATAATACAATATACTGAAATCTTTTCTAGTAAGATTTTTGTAGTATTTCCAACCTTTATTACATGTCAAAGGAGAATACTCCGGAGATGTACGAGCAGTCCCATGTTCTCCACGGCCGGCCGAAGCACAAGAGATGATGATCATGCCATCGCTTTTCAACATTCGAAACATATTAGATAGTGTTTCGATCCAATAAGGGTTATGCTCAAAACATTCCGTAGAAATTACAACATCAAAGTGATTGCTGGGGAATTCTAGCATTTCTCCTTGTATTGCAATATCAACATCTCTTCCTTCAGCGACATCACAACCTATGTACTCGCAATCTTTGAAGTAAGTTCGTATTGAACCATTGAGATTCAATGAACCGACTTCCAATATTTTTTTTGTGACAAAGTATTCTGCGTAGTTTTCTTTGATTATGGCAAAGTTGCCCATTTGAGATGGATGAGCCATTATTTATCCTGATATTTTCGATTTATTAATCATACCGTCAACGTTCTTATCATTGACCGTCGATTCTGCTGCGGATATGCGCGTTATAAGCGAAAATAGAGCGGGCTTGGGTCACTCTGAACCAACCAACCGCACACTATAAACAGAATCAATCATCTGCCTTATTTTCTTAGCCCCGTCCTCTGGCGTGAAAATCGCGCGCGCGCGTTGCTGTGCCTGTTTGCCAAGTCGTTTCGCGACCTCTGGATTCTCCAGCAGGTATTTGATCCGCGAAGCGAGGTGTTCAGCATCACCCGGCTCTACAAATAGTCCTGTTATTCCCTCTTCAATATACTTTGATGTGACCGACGTTTTAGTGACAATGATTGCCTTCCCGAGAGCCATGGATTTATCCAGTACTTCCATACCGGAAATCATCAATGGATCGCGAAGAGGAATTACAACTATTCCGCTCTTCCTTAGGATTTCATGAAACATCTCAAAAGACAAATCGTAGAGTAAAGAGACATTCTCCGGCACTTTTAAACCGTCAAAAGAATGCCTCCAGGATACGGCGATTGCAGGAGCATTCACCACCCGCATGGCTTCAAGAAACGTTGTCCAATCGCGATTTGCAGCACCTCCTGCAAAAATATAGTTCTCCACGTTCTCTGCACGACCCTCTTCAAACTGATCCTTACCCACACATTCCGGAAACAATCCGGTCTTGGACTTGGGGAATCCAAATAACTTCTCGTAGTATTGTCCAATCGCCTCCGACCCAACAGCCAGAAAAGCAACTCGCTGGAAAGCAAACCGGTAGATCAATATCCTCAGAGTATCTTGAAACCAATTCTTCCTGTGGTAAATGAGATTGAGCATGATGATTTGCTGTCGACTCGAACGTGCGATCCGAAAGAAGCAACAGGCAATAAGTCCAACTATAGAATTCCAGAACACGATAATGTCGAATTCTTGTCTCTTATGAAAGGTTCGGTATGCCAATGAGACCCACCTACACCAACGGACAAGACTCAGATAACCCCTGGATGCATGGAACAGTTTGTAAGGTGTGCCGATCGTTTCCACAGGATAACCTGCAGATCGTAAATGATCCTGCAGGAACCAATCTTCTGGAGGAAGAAAATCCATTACGATTAGCACTCGGGGTTTTTCACTTTTTCCCATTCCTCAATCCAGGACCACAGATCCAGTTATTGACTATTTCTTGCGTGCATATACGCTGATCGATTCAGAATACCGCTGCTTGTCGTGCGAAAAAATCCACAGAATGGGCTTGACCAGTTGCACTTGCAATCGCAATTTCCATTCTGTAGGGGACGACAAATTCCTTGTTTTACGCCAAAGCTCTATACTGCGATACGCGTACAGTGAATGAGGTAATTTGGGAACCCAGCGAACAATCTCAAAGTATGTCTTCCGCAGTAGATCACCCAGCGTGCCGGGCGTGAAATCATAAAGATGTCTAGGAGGATCGAGGCCATACCAGTGCTCCTGGAAGATCTCCGCATCAAGGCAGGCAAAGTTCGGGACATTAATAAAGACCATTCCACCGGGTTTGAGGATCCTGTATGCTTCGCCAAGGACTTGAGATGGAGAATGAACATGCTCCAGGATATGATTCATCGTCACTGCATCAAAAAAGTTCGCTTGATAACCGGCACCCATCAGTTCGCCACAGAACATTTTCATTCCTCGTTCAGTTGCAACTTTTGCTGCCTTCGGATTGATCTCGACCCCGTACGTATCCCACCCGTGTCGGCTCATCCACCCTATCATTTCCCCATCGTTACAGCCCACATCGAGAATCCGACCGTTGCGTATAAAGGGGACGACAATGCCAATTCGATCTCCGAGAAATGCTCCAAGGAGTCTTCCGACTAGCCGCCGAAGTCCGTGGACGTCCCGGTTATATCCAGGGCGGCTTTCCCTGACCACTTGTTTGAATCGCTTCAACAACGCTCCCCGACTCATTTTTTCCTGGGGATCATTGTACAGGGATGAAGCATAGTATCTTCCGATACTTGCCTTGGTTGGTCGAGGGTTGACATACACCAGTCCACACTCCCTGCAACGGACTAACGGAAACCGCCCTTCCACGTGCATATCATGGTCAACCATCGTAAACAGGACCTCAGTATTGTCGGAACCGCAAAGATCACACGGCACAGACTCACAAATAACCGAGGCTGATAGTTCGCATTCGGTTGCCTGTTTAGTCAATTCACTTGGATTGACGAGGCATTGTTCTTTCATCGAAAGAGTATATGGAGAGGGATCTTGTGTGTCAAGAGGATTTCGCCGGAGGATTTTGGCAGGCGTGGATTTTGGTGGGCGCTGCAACTCAGGTACTTATGGGAGCCTGGAGGGTGAGCGAGAGGCGGGTGAAGGCGTGAAAAATCCTCAACACCGCGGTCGTTGGGGAACTTTGACGGCGTCGGGGGTACACACTACAGGGAGAGCATTTTCAGCGACAGCAGAATTCCGTGACTCGGAAAAAAGTAAGGGCGATCATCTTACGTGCAAAGGTTATGCGTGGAGAACGTTTAATCAAGAAAACCCGAGTCGATAATTTGGCGTGCGAAAAGTTCATGGGCCCGCTCATTCCAATGTCCCTCATCGTATTGAGGATACTCGAAAAACATTTTGTTTACAGCGTAATCTTTCACGAAAACCGGCTGCATATCAATGACTGGATGGCCAAGCATGCGTGCCTTGAAGAGAACGTATTTTCTCATATCAGAAAAATAGCTTTCCTCTGCCTTCATCAAATCTGCGGGATTGTAGAGATGCGGCCTCATTCCGTCTATTCCGATTAAAATATTCTTCCTGGGAACCCCACAGGCGTTTTCAAGCATCTTAAAAAACGCATCCACCGCCCTTTTGGAATCGGCCTCATGGTGAGAATCCACATTGGCGCTCGTCTGGCCTACATACTCAGTTTCCCGTCCGGAAAAGGTGTCCTGCATTCGTGTCCAAACAATTCTCAAACGGGAGCCTACCTGCAGATTCATATTGATATACATGAAGAGCGCGGATTTTCTGAGAGTCTTTTTAAGAAGGCTGACTTCGTAGTCAATCCGCTTTAACGTGAGACCACCCGCGGTATCCTCGACGAAGTAATGAAAACCTGGGCCGTCACCTCCGTATAAGGATAGACTTTCATCAAAATCGTTGCCGATCAGAAGAAATACGTAATGATCGGGGCGGAACTCTTCCTTTGCATACTTTGCATAGGCTATATATGTACTCAATTGGGCACCGGATGCACCGAATGCGTAAAAACGACGTCGGTTCTGGAACTCAGTGTTTAAAACAGCCACTGCGGTTCGGGTCTGCTTCACCATAGGGGCCTCGATATAACTGTCACCGATGACGGCCGTAAGAGGAATATCCGACGATGGGTCATAATCGATTGTGCTGATAAAACCATAGTTATTGGATTTCAATTGATTCACCAGGGAAAGATTCCAATTTTTGGACCATGTAAACGAACGGTTTGGCTCAAACCGTCGAATGGGGCTTCCCTCGTTCACCGGCAGCCATCCCATACTCTCCTGGACAGGCAGAAAGCGCAAACCAACCTCCAGCAGAATTCCAAACGCTAAATAGATGATTCCTAAATAAAAGATTCTTTTGTATAGACGCATCATATTTGTCTCGGAAAACAGGCCGTATCCAGCCTTACCTTCATGACGAAGCATGTTTTAAAAAAGGAACCATTGCGCGAAGAATCCGTCTACAAATCTGCATCAGCAGGATATCGAGTCCAAGTAACGATACTCCGTGCGATATGCCAAAAAGGCGTAATCGGTAATATTTTTTCCGCCCTCGCCTATCCATATTATCGTGCCATGTGATTGCCCTGCTTGTGACATACTGAACCTCGGTCAAATATCTCTTATAGCGCCAGGTGAACCAGGGAAACTTGGGAAGACTGTGAAAGTCATACGTCGTCCATTCTTCCAGACTTTTTGGCTGTCTGAAGCCCAATTGAACGGATCTGTCAAAAAGGGGTGTGCCGGGGTATGGGGTATAGATGGCAGGACCAAATAGTGTGACCCCTTCTTTTTTGCTCAAGCTGTAGATCAGGCCGGCGGTAGCCTTAATATCGGCTGCGGTCTCATCCGGAAAACCGATCATAAAATGATAATTCACCCTGAACCCGAAATCCAGCGCCCTATCGTGGGCCCTAAGTACATCCGCGACTCGGATATCCTTGCATATCAATTGGAGAATCTTGTCTGAACCGCTCTCCACGCCAAACGTCAGTTCCGCACAACCGCTGCGTTTGATCAGTGACAAAAGTGCGTCATCATACTGCAGAAAAGTGTCTATCCTCATGTCCGCTTGCCATACTACGTTAAGCTTCCGTTCGATCAACCCCGCAGCTACAGCGCGAACGCGCTCCTTGTTGACGAAGAAATTGTCTGATGTAAAATTTATGGTATCAATGCGGTACCGATTCACCATATCGGTAACGGCGTCCAACACCTTCTCGGCGCTCATACCGCGCCATCGTCTTGAATTGTATCTCAGGTTGTAGCAGAAGCCGCAGCGATTCGGGCATCCCCTGTCGGTATTGAGATCCAGACATCTCTCCCGTTCCCCCATATAGGACCGCTTCTGGTTCGCATAATACTCTACATCCACCAGCCTGTAATCAGGCAGTCTGAGCTTGTCCATTTCCAGAAAACGTTCCGTGCGCTGTGTATGGATGATTTCGCCGTTTCGTTTGTAAAGAATGTTGCAAACGCCGTCCGGGGAAACATGGTTTTTCATCGCTTCGACAAGATCCGCAAGGGTCGCCTCGCCCTCTCCAATAACCACGATATCCACCGCCTCGTGCCTGAGAGTCTCCTCAGGAAGCAGACTTGGATGCAGTCCGCCCCATACCACCGGCACCTTACTGATCCGTTTGACCGCGGTCGCAAAGTCGATTGCGCCCCTGATCTGATACCCAGTCATAACGCCAACGCCGGCAAGAAGGGTGGTTTCTTCCATAGCGCTGCCAAGAGCCTCTTCCCAGTTCTTTGTCGTTTCCGTATCTATGATTTTTACTGAAAAGCCTCTTGCTGCAATCTCCGAGGCAAGGTAGAGCAGGCCTAATGGTGCGCGATGACTGGACATCGCCTCCGAATAGACTTCTGTCGGACGAAATAAAATGACGTCAGCCATTTTCCCTTACCCCTGAATCGAATGTTCCAGTGGAGGTATCATATGTATTCCCTGATAAAACGGTTTCCCGAATAGCCGCCCGTGTATTACAAAAAGAGCCTGCTACTTTCTTGAAATACAACTCCCCGAAAGATTTCATGATGACGCTTTTAGTCATACACTGCCCTTGTCTCCTATTTTATGCCGACAGGAAAAGTTACTGCCTCGAGGAAGGCTTGTAATGTTTTTTCTCAGCCCTACCAGGATATGTTTGAACGTTTTCAAACCGTTCTCGATCCTGAATTTCAGGAGAGGTTTTTGCAGCCGAACCGATATCAATCGGTTATGATGGGTTGCCAGACTCATTTTGTAGCGACTGTCCCCACATAGAAAATCATATGTTTTGTGACCAGCGGCCGCATTGTGCTTGATCGCTTCAACATGAGCTACCAATCCCGGTTTCAGCCGCTTATCCAGAGCGTAGTTGATGCCGCTCTGGTAGAAATACACATTGTTTTTATAAACAAAATTGTACAGGCACCCTATCGTGTTATTCTCGCATTTGATTCTGAGTAACTGTATTTCATCATATTCAAATCTGCTTTGGATCAATTGCTTGTGGAACTGAACGATGTAGTCTGAAGAAAACGCTCCCTCTTTGTTTCTATTCGCCCAGGTGTTTTCATGCAAACCTATCAATTCATGATAGATATCGATTGCGCTCCGGGTATCATGGGCGGCTTCACACCCCACCGGCCCGGTTTTTTCGCACAATCGGTAGGATCGATGAATCTGAGCCCTTGTATTGGCCGATAAAAGCGACAAATAATCTCCACCCCTTTCGCGAACCATATCCAAATCAACGAATGGAGACATAAGATCATCATCCACTATGGTCTTATAGGGGAAGAGATTATCCAGCGCCGCCGTTCCCGGGAAAGATCGCGCATCCAGACCCGGCAAATAGAATTCATCCCAAAAGGGGGGCAGGCTCTTTAATATATCAATGAATCGAAAAGCTTCCGGCTGTTTGCAAAGAAAACCGTTGTACTCGATATAGAGGCGATCGAAGGCAGGAATTCCCGTCGCATTGACAAACCAGCCTCGGCTCCCGAATAAATGCTTCCTTACCAGGTCCGCTTTCCCTAAGAAAAATGCCAGGAGCGGATCTGTCCCGTCCAGTAACACGACAAACTCAGGTTTGGCATGGTTGGGGAGACTGGTAATCCAGTTTTCGATCCACCCCCAGGAAAGGAAATAGGAATTATTGGCGCTTTTCTCCAGGCTTTCCCATATTTCCCTGATTCGTTTTAAGTTCCCGGCGATAGGAATCAACTCAAGTTTCATGGAAAAGCCTTCCGATCCATTCCTGTCTCCGCTGTGATCGATGGGGTTGGATATAGACCTGGTGATGTTTTTTAAGGATTGGATAAGATTTCAGGACTATAAATCCGAGGAGGCCTGCAGGGGTGGCGTTAAAAATATAAATAGTTGATTTATCATATGCTCTTTGCATCCAATCCACGTGCCATTCTGCATCTGTGATTAAGTGTATGTTGTTGATCGTGCAATCCTCCCTGCTCCATTGGATGAAGAGGTCCACCAGGAGGTTTCCAATGCGTAGCATTTGTAATCCTCATCATGGGCACTGTCAAGTTTTTTATGTGAAATTGACAGTTGCCAGTATTGTGTTGACATACAAGACCGTTCTTATTATACTCTTGACTATTCGGAAGTGATGTCTTATCAAATCAACGAAACCAAAAAGGACCGTTATTTAAGATTGTGGTTCTTACTTGCGGGTTGGTACAGGGATGTGGGCGCGATAACCGGTTACAATGTTATAAACGAGCCTGTAACAACTACAGACAGTTGGTTTTGTTAAAAGGTTTTCCGGGGCGTAAAGAGATACTTATCAATAAAGGCACTGGGGGGGAGGGATGAGATTTAAGCTTTTTGCTATTATAGGAATACCGCTTATTTGGGGGGTATTATTTTCACAAGAAGCTTACGCATACTTGGATCCTGGAACAGGGAGTTATATTTTTCAGCTATTTATAGCTTTTGTGATCGGCGGATTGTATGCGGTTAAACTATTCTGGAATAAAATCATTTTTTTCATCAGGAATTTATTCCGAAAAAGCAATCAATGAATGTGCCAACAAATAATCGTAATGTTTCTGGATCGTTCCGTGATCCAAGCGGATTTCTTTTTTGCCGAGAAGGATCAATTTTCAGACAAATCAACCTTGTTTATAAAGAAGAATACGAATTTTTGATGGAGTCTGGTCTCTACAAAGATCTTGCAGATAGTGATTTGTTGATTCCGCATGAAGAAACCGACATTGACGGTCCCGCACCTCATACGCTGTACAAAGTCATTAAGCCAGAGAAAATACCATTTATATCATATCCATACGAATGGTGTTTCTCACAGCTGAAAGATGCGGCCTTGGCTACGCTTGCAATACAGAAAAGAGCCCTTAACTTTGGGATGACCTTAAAAGATTGCAGTGCCTATAATGTTCAATTCAAGAATGGGAAACCGATATTTATTGATACCCTTTCTTTTAAAAAATACAACGAGGGGCAGCCCTGGGTTGCCTATAGACAGTTTTGCCAACATTTTCTTGCTCCTTTGGCTCTAATGAGCCACAAAGATATCAGGCTAAATCAACTTCTAAGGGTTTATATAGATGGCATTCCGTTGGATTTAGCCAGCTCACTTCTTCAATTTATTACTCGTTTAAAATTTTCTTTGCTAGTGCATATTCATCTTCACGCCAAAGCTCAGGAATATTTTTCTCACAAAACTTCAAAGATAACAAAACGCAAAATATCATTTTTTTCTTTTTTGGGGCTTATTGACAGTCTGGCGTCTGCCATTAGAAAACTGAGATGGAATCCCCAAGGTACCGAATGGGGTGATTACTATGATCATATAAATTATTCGCCGGAAGGATTTCGTCACAAATTGCAAATAGTATCTGACTATTTAGACAAACTAAATCCGAGAATTATCTGGGACCTCGGCGCTAATAGAGGAATATTTAGTCGAATTCCTAGTGATAAAGGAATACAAGTCATCTCTTTTGATGCCGATCCCGCTGCAGTTGAAAAAAATTACATGCAGTGTGTCTCAACAGGTAATAAAAATATCCTTCCGCTATTGATGGATTTGACAAATCCAAGCCCGGGCATAGGTTGGAGTAACGAAGAAAGATCATCTCTGATAGAAAGGGGTCCGGCGGATATGGCCTTTGCTCTCGCACTGATTCATCATTTGGCCATTTCCAACAACCTGCCCCTTAACGAGATCGCCGATTTTTTTAGTAGAATTTGCGATTCGCTTATTATTGAATTTGTTCCAAAAGAGGACTCACAGACACAGAGGCTTTTGTCTGCCAGGAAGGATATTTTCCCCTATTATACTCAGCAAATGTTTGAATATGAATTTGGAAAAGTTTTTGTAATACGAGACTCTATACCCATAAAAAGTTCCAAAAGAATCTTATATTTAATGGAAAGGAGGCGAATGTGAATATAAGGAAGCCCCTTATTATCCACCCGTTTTTGTTTGCAGCATTTCCAGTTTTATTTCTGTTTGCACATAACATTAGAGAGCTTCAAATTTCTGTAGTTGTTATTCCAATAACGTTTATACTGATTCTTACGTCATTGATGTTTTTTTTATCCAGGCTAATTATAAGAGATGACCAAAAAGCGGCGGTCCTGTTGTCGTTTGTTTTAGTCTTATTTTTTTCCTACGAATCATGTTCGAGTCTTATGCAAGATTTCCGTTTATTCATAGGTAGTTTTGTCATCGGTCCCCATAAATTCTTTTTGATAACAGCGGGTAGTCTGTTTTATTTTGGAGCCCATTTTATTATCAAAACGCGTAAGGGTTTGCACAATCTTACGAAAATAATGAATGTTGTGGCTTTATCCTTGGTCCTAATTCCCTCATTTTCCATTAGCCTAGATATATTTACACACTGGAGGGTGGGTATTGACAATAGAGGGAAGAACAATGCAAAAATGAATGAAATAATATCAGGTAAGACTACAAAACTTCCAAATATATACTACATCATTTTAGACGCTTACGGAAGCGCAGGTATTTTGAGTGAGGTATATGGCTATGATAATGGAGAATTTATCAATTTTTTAAAGCAAAAAGGGTTCTATGTCGCCGATAAAAGTAAATCTAATTATCAGTCTACTTTCTTATCCCTATCCTCGTCATTGAATTTATCGTATCTTAACCCCGCGGATGGTTTTCAAGAGAAAAGATATTCCAATAATAGAGTTTTTTCACTAATGAAACAAAATGGTTATACAACCGTGTTTGCTTCTTCGCTGGCTGGGGATGTAAGGATGAGTAATGCCGATTTTAATTTAAGAATTGGTTGGTTAGATGATTTTGAGTATAATCTCCTTAATCTCACGCCTCTTCCGGAGTTATTGAGAAGGCTACACTTATCTTTAGGATCATACAACAGGCATAGGGAAAGAATTAATTATACCTTTGATACTATTGCAGATACAACTGGCTGGGATTCGCCTGTTTTCGTGTATGCTCATATATTTTCTCCCCATCCTCCGTTTGTATTCGGCCCAAATGGGGAGAAGCTCCAACCAAATAGAAAGTATAGTGTGAACGATGCGACAGATTTTTTTGCCGAGGGGGGAACGCGGGATGAATACATAAAAGGTTATAGGGAACAGATACAGTATATTAATAAAAGGTTAATAAAGCTTATCAATCACATTCTCTCAAGAAAAGATAATTTATCGGTCATTATTTTGCAGGCTGACCACGGTCCCCGGTCCATGACAGATTGGTCGAATCTGGATAAAACATATTTGAAAGAGTGTTATTCAATATTAAATGCGTACTATTTACCGAGCAATGGCAATAACGTGCTGTATGAATCAATAACGCCAGTAAATACATTTAGATTAGTTTTCAATCTTTATTTTGGAGGAAGTTATGATTTGTTAGAGGATAGAAGTTACTACTATAATATCCTCTTGTCACCTGCAATTGTTGATGTCACCATCAAGGCAGATATAGGTATAGGGCGGAATTAAATATGGGTGCGATTATGCTCACGATTCGCGAGTCCTTCATGTCACACCTTGTCAAATCTGTGCTCGATTGCTCTTCCCGCTGATTACCAGGGTACGCAACATACGGGCTAATGCTTCCCAACAGTTGCTCAAATCATCGGTACGAAACATCCAGACAACCCCCAAATAGGATATGCACACGAGGGTTAAAGTAATCGGGAGATATATCCATCTTTCGATTGTCACCATCCGAAATAGTTGCAAAGATAGAAATCCAGTTCCCAGCATACAGGCGGCAGCAAGGATGATCCTGTAAAAACTGGAAAATATTTCCGACAGGTCGGATATGCCCAGACGCTGTTTCAATAAATAAACAAAATAAATTGAAATGATGAACATGGTGAAACTGGTGGAAAGGGCAATTCCCCTGACGCCGATCAGGTGCATAAATACAAAATTAAAAAACACATTTAAAAAAATAGAGGCGATTGTCATGTATAAAAGGGCCTTGGTATTTTGCAGCGCCGCGAAAAAGCTGCCATTGATAAACGTGTAAGCATAAAAGAAAAGACCGAGGCTGTAGCAGACCAGAGTTTGTGCGGTCTGTCTCGTAGCTTCCATATCGAATGCGCCCCGTTTCAGCAACAGAATGACCACGTCTTCAGAAAACAGCACCACCAGGCAGGTAATGGGGATAGTTAAAAACCCTAGAAAAATGAGGGCGTATTTGAAAATACGCTTGAGATTCTCGTCATTTCCGGCAGCCGCTTCCTCACCGATGAATGGGAAAATGGCCATTGAAATCGCGGTAATGACCACCTGGACGGGAAAATCATTGATCCGGAAGGCATAACGCAGTGTTGAAACAGATCCGGAGGGGAGCTGGGTGGCCATTACCTGGTCTATCATAATATTGGAGTTTGCGATCAGTGCGTTCCCCAACATGGGAATGGCCAACAACAAAAACGGTTTTATTTTTTGACGGTCAAACGGCTGAGGGGTGCCATATTGAAATCCTTCTCGATAAAGCGCGATACCCATATAAATGGTTTTCATCGCTGTTCCGATGAGAAATCCCCACACCAGGACATAAATATCCAGCCCCATATCAAAGAACAGGAGAAAAATAATTGTGATATTCACGAATAGCGGTGCAATATACAGGTGGGAAAAAAGCTTTCTTGCGTGCAGGATTCCCCGGAAGATAATCCCCGCTCCATCAATGAACATTAACAGGAGCAGAAGCCGCTCCATGATAATAGCCAACTGCTTCTCCCTTGGCTGAAATCCGTAGCCGATCAACTGAATAATCTCTGGGGTAAAGACAAAGCAGATCAGGGCCAGGCCCGAAAAAAACAAGGTGGTTAAATAGAGCAGCCAGGTGGCATGGGAATCTGCCTCCCGAGACGAATGGTTGCGCCATTCCAGATACAGAGGAACAAACGCTGCGCCCAATACACCGGAAAACAGCATAATGGTCCCTGGAAATGAATAGGCCAGATTGAAGACATCCAAAGACGCCGAAACACCAAAGCGATGAGCTGTCATCATTTCCTTGCCCATGGCCAGGATTTTATCCACCATTGACCAGATCATGATCACCGCACTGGCTTTTCCAATCTGGCCGGCAAGACTTGACGACTCACTCATTTTTTAACCGTGACTTCAAATTCTGCCCTTCGGTTTATGGCTCGGCCTTCCTTGGTCTTGTTGTCTGCAATGGGTCTTTTCTCGCCATATCCCACGATCCGGATCCGCGAAGAGGCGATCCCCTTCTCGATCAAATACTGACGCACAGCATGTGCCCTTCTTTCCGACAGCTTCTGGTTGTATTGGTCCGAACCTATGGAATCGGTATGCCCTTCAACGGTAACGGGCGATGATGGATTTGCACTCAAATAGGCCACATGCTGATCCAGGTCCGGAATATAAATCTTTTTGATATTGTACTTGTCAAAGTCAAAATGTACGACAGGAAGACGGGCTATTTCTGCCGCCGCCTTTTCTTTAGCCGCAATCGGTTCTTTTACTGCCTCGGGTAATATAATGGCAGCACTTTTACTTCGAGACGTGTATAGGACCGTTGCGTAAAGCTGCCTGTTGGCATCCAGCCAGAAGGCTATTCCGTCTTCATCCAAAACGTATTTATATTTCATGACCTTTCCATTGTTGTAAAACATGTACAACTTTTTATTGCCCGGGTATTGAAGCGGAAATTCTCCTTTCTCCTTGCCGGTGGGGTCCGAATTATTCTCGGTTTCGGTCGTAGCCTTGGTCTGAATGATGGGGGAGGGCTGGTAGTTGAGTTTATGAACATCCCCGTGCGCTCCGAATTCCTTTTCAATATCCGAAAGCTGAATGCCGGCTGATCCCCTCTTATTGCCTACAGATCCCTTGAAGTCTCTGGAAAGATAGATCTGTTCCACCTGATCGTTCTTATTCAAATACACGCTTAATCCCAGGGATTCGTATTGCAGGCACATTCCGTCGCTCTTGATGATGTCTGGGGTTCCCAGTGTTTCAATGACCTCTTTATGCGGCATGTCCAAAGCGATCAGGCGAAGGGTATCCTCAAACTGGATGCTCATCGTTGTGACGGAGTGGCCGTGGAGAGGAAATGCCAGTATCATCATTCCACACAATACGGCTACCAAGGTTTGACGGGTTTTTATGGGCCTTCTCCTCACATCTGTCGGGGTTTGGCAGGTTTTCATTGGTATTCTCCTTTCTGAATATCCGTTGTACACTGTTCGAGTAGATTGATGAAGGTCGTCATACGTGTATTTTCCATTTTCAAGGCGGTCTGCCGGGCCTGTTGTCCAATCTGTTCTGCGTATTCCTGGTGATCCCACAGATACCGGATATGATCAGCCAGCTCCTTATCATCGCCTGCCTTAAAAAACAGGGCGGAATGCCGATGAACCGCATATTCTTTTGAGGCCATATTCTCCGTGACGATAAGCGGTCTTGCCAGGGCCATCACCTCCAGCATACTGATCTGTCCGGCGGAAATCCGGTAATCTTTCAGGGGAAGAACCACCATCCGGCTGGATGCAATCCATTGGACCATCTCCTTGTCGGAAACATACTCCCGGAGTATGCAAACATTTTCCGGCACCGGAGTCTTAGGTTTGTATTTATGGGTTAGAATATAGGTGTTAATATGCAATGGGGCAACCGACCGAATTAATGTCTCAAAGTCTCTGTCGCTCTTCCCATAAGAAAAAATATAATCCTTCCTGGGGTGACTCGGTTCCTCGAAACTAGACGCAGCTTCCACCAGAGGCAAAAAGAGAATCCGACTCCGGGGAATATGAAACATCTGGCTGTAAATGGCTTCTTCCTCGGTCGACGTGCAGCAAAAATAATCAATCCCCGGGATTGCAAGTTTCAACAGGGCAAGCTGAAACCGATAAAGCCACCGGGTTTGTATCAAGTCAATATGAAAATCTTGAATGATATGTAACGGCGGCTGTTGGGGATGAACGATTCGTTTCAGGATGCCATAGCAGATGCCGATGCGCATTTGCCAGGAGACAACAACATCAAAACGTTTTTTCCGGACCACTGCCAGGAGCGGCACATAGAATTCGGATGAATAATTGGATATAGATGTCCATCGGCTGCTGATTTGATGTTTGAACGAAACTGGCTGAAGAATATCGACACTTTTGACCTTATTCTTTAGCGAAAGGAGAAAAGACCAATCGCCTTTTTCCTTCCAGTTGACCAATATGACAAGCCTCAATCTGGAAATCATCGCGTGCCCGTCTCCTGGAGGCTATTCCGAGTCATATGAGTAGAGAAATAAGCTATCATCCTTTAGGTATCCAGTCCACCGGAACCGGCACTCGAGGAGCTTTTTTCATCATTCCAGTTTTATCCGAAAAATCCCGGTCCCATTAAACCCGACATATCCTGCATCCGGCTTTTCCGCCGAAGAGGTAATGGCAGTGATACTTACCTTGGGAATATCCATAGGAACCCGTCTGAACGTTTTTGCACCGTCTGTACTGATAAAGAGTCCCTCGGATGCCTTGTTATCATAGCGAATCGTCCCCGCCAAGACCACTCCCGGGCGCTGGGGGTGGATGGCTACAGTGTATACGGCCATTTGAGGATGTGCCGTCACGGGAAGACGCGTTTCCTGCCAGCTCTTCCCCGCATCATTTGAGACCAAGATCGTGTTTCCGGCACTGCCCGCCACAATCCGGGATGGCATGGAAGGATCTATAGCCATTCCAAATGTAAATCGGTCTCCGGTTGTCACGCGTTGCCAGGAGCTTGCGCCATCGGTGGATTTATAAATACCGCCTGCCAGTGTGCTTGCAAACAAAGTTCCGGGAACCCGGGGATGAACCCGCAATGCCCCCGGACCTTTGATAAAAGGGGTGCTCAACCCCTTATTCATCGGAGACCAGGTCTTGCCCGCATCGGTTGTTTTATACACGCCATACCCATTGGTTCCTACATAAATCGTGTCCTCGGAAAAGGGGTCCATCTCCACATTGGTCGCCCGACCATCGACATATCCCCGTTTGGGAAGGGCTTCTATGGGGGCTGTAAAACCGATACCCTTCCAGCTTGCCGCGGAGTTTCTGGATTCATAAATATCAACACGCCCCCTTGTGTTATAGATACCCTTCAGCAAGACCATCCGGGAAGGATCTTTTGGGGATATTTCCATTTCCTGGGCATGGCCGTCGCCTGCGCCATTCATCGCCCTCCTCCAATGTGTGCCTGAATCCTCGGAAATCATCAAGCCGTTGTCCGAAGCGCACAGATACAGGATTTTATGGTTCCGGGGATGCACCTTCACGTCATTGACGCACGTGTTTTGTAGCCCATGATGCTTTTGATGCCAGTGGTCTCCTCCATCGTCGGTCTTCCAGATGTTCATCCAGTCTGTCAGAAGGATTGACTGGGGCGTTCCCGGGATAAATGCCATTTTTTCAGGGCTTGAAAGGGTACTGGTCCAATTGGGAGGCCCTTCCGGATCTACCCGAAACGAGAGCATGGATTTCCAGGTGGATCCGCCATCCCGGCTTTTATAAAGCAGATGCGGCCAATCATCGGGGAACGAGCCGATGTATACCAGGTCCGGATTGTTAGGATGAACGAGAAGGGATTTATACCCCTTGGGCTTTTGTCTCTGCGAAGCGAGCGAAACAGGGCGACTCTCCCAGGCGAGGGCTTTTGCATCCCACCGGAACAGGCCGTGCTTTTTTTCAACCGCGTAGAGTGAATTTCGTGAAGAGGCGATATCCGCAATCTCGACAGAACCCTGTAAGAGTCCTTTATTCTGCTGTTTCCAGCTTTGCTTCTCCAGTCGATAAACACCACCGGAAGTTCCTGCGTACAAATATCCATCATACACCGTAAGCCCGTTGACCTTCAAACGTTCCATTCCCGGAACCGGCTGCGGGGGAGCTTTAAGATCGCTCAAGGGGATTTTGAAGATCCCTTTTGCGTCGGTTCCGATCCACAGCGAGTTTGAGGTAAATAGCAGCAGCCTGCTTCCAAAATACCGTGAAGTGTAGCGGATTTCTCCAGATGTTCGAATCCAGTCGTCGCCCTGATTGATGCTGTAATACAGACCATCGTTGGTCAGGACAACAAGCTGATGGGGGGCTGCAGGGTTTCTCGCGATATCCGCGACAGCAAAGCCTTCCAGATTCTTTC
>Ga0209212_1000625_pt1 | contig 66840 bp, 59 predicted proteins | sample RifGroC2_FD_183996 | JGI IMG/M metagenome (GOLD analysis project Ga0209212, IMG submission 183996) | Groundwater microbial communities from Rifle, Colorado, USA - Groundwater C2 (SPAdes) (version 2) | ecosystem: Environmental > Aquatic > Deep subsurface > Groundwater | place: Rifle, Colorado...
GAGTCAATAACTTCTCTAAAAGCCCCGTTACCTGCCGAAGCATCTGTGATTATAATGTTTGCAACATTTTTTACTTTATAATGTGCTTCAGGTACAGTTATCGCTGTTCCTGCCCATTCTAACGCGGAAATATCATTTATGTCATCACCCAGAAAACATATTTCTTCGCAAGAAAGCTTATATTTCTCTGCAATTGACTTTAATGAAGTAAGTTTGTCTTTTATTCCCTGATGAACGTCTTGCAAACAAAATTTATTTGCTAATTTATCAATAATTTTGTTTTTTTCTCCTGAAATTATTGCAACTTTATAGCCGTTTTTTACAGCAAGAGAAATTCCCATAATATCTTTAAAACTAATTCTTTTAATTTCTTCATCAGAAACAGACGAATAAAAAACATATCCGTCTGTTAAAACACCGTCAAAATCAGTAACAATTAATTTTATATTTTTATTTAATCGGAGCATATTTACACTTGTAAGCTGGCTTCACTATAAACTTGTCTTAATTTTTTAATTATAGGTTTTTCGCTGTTATAAACAACTTTTTGACCATCCCCGAATAAAACGGGAATAGCTCGCACATCTCGAGTAAGACGGAATAAACCTGTCGGCTCAAGACTTGCGGCATGGTCGCTACCCCACATTGTTCTGTCGAGTGTAATATGTCTTTCTATAGAGCAAGCTCCAAGTGCAACAGACAATATTGTAGGGGTCAGACCTCTTTCGTGTCCGCTATATCCGACGGGATAATCGTATTTATTAATAAAGCTCTGAATGGCAAGAAGATTGGATTCATTAGGGTCTGTTGGATAAGTAGAAGTACAATGATAAAGTACTATATTTTCCGAATCTATTACTTTTAAAGCATGATCGATTTCCTGCATGGTACTCATGCCTGTAGAAATTAATAAAGGTTTGCCTTTTGAAACGGTATGTCTGAGTAAATCATCATTTGTCAGTGTTGCAGAAGCAATTTTGTAGCAAGGAGGATTAAAATACTCAATAAAATCAACAGAATTTTTATCCCAACAGGATGCAAACCACATGATACCTTTTTTCATGCAATATTCATCAATTTCTTCATAATCTTCAAATTTTAATTCAAGACCTCTTTTAAGGTCACCGTTTGTTTCCCCAAAAGGATTTGATCTTGGCATAGCAAGCTCTTCCGGGGTATAAACAAAATCAACAGTTCTTTTTTGAAATTTAACCGCGTCACATCCGGCAGAAACAGCAATATCAATCAATTTTTTCGCAATTTTTACACATCCGTTGTGATTAATCCCTATCTCGGCAATAACAAAGCATGGTAATCCATGTCCGATTACTTTGTTTCCCACTTTTACTGTTTTACCCATATACTCACTTACCCCGTTCACTGTAGTGGTTTTTGCCACTTTTTTCTAATTGACTATGATTTTTTCATACGTATTTAATATAATACCACTCTTGACTTTGAAATTCTTGCATTAATTAGATGAGAAAATAATAAATATACAAATTAACTTGAATTAACCGATAAATTTAAATAACTGTAAATTAACAAAAGTTTAAATAAGTTCTATATTATTTTCATTTTAAGTATAATAAAAATGTTAATTTATTAATGTTAGGAGGAAACCCATGAAAGTAAAGATTGAAGATGGTTGTATAGCTTGCGGTGCTTGTGAATCTATTTGCGAAGCCGTTTTTACTGTAGAAGATGTTGCTGTTGTTAACGAAGCTAATATTGCAGGCAATGAAGAATGCGTTAAAGAAGCGGCTGAAGCTTGCCCTGTGAGCGTAATCATTATCGAATAGTAAATTTCAATAAAATTGAAACAAAAACTCCTTTATTTTTTAGTAAAGGAGTTTTTTACAAATAACATTATGAAATTTGGTTTTTCTGGTAGACTATTGATGAGATATGATTAATTAAGAATAGCTAGAAAAATTAAATGTTTATAGATAAAGCAAAAATTAATATTACTTCAGGTTCAGGCGGCAACGGAATGGTCGCTTGGCGAAGAGAGAAATACGTTGATAAAGGCGGACCGGCAGGAGGAGATGGAGGAAAAGGCGGCGCAGTTTTTCTTATGGCGGATTCCAATTTGTCAACTTTATTAGATTTTAAATACCAGTTAAAATTTTTCGCAGAAAATGGCGAAAAAGGTCGTCCTAAAGACCAGCATGGTAAAAATGGCGAAGATATTTATATAAAAGTCCCTTGCGGAACTATTATAAAAGATGTTAAATCAGGAAAAATCATAGGTGATTTGACATATAGCGGACAAACATTACTTTTGGCATCGGGAGGAAGAGGAGGCAGGGGAAATGCAAGATTTGCAACTCCTATCAGAAGAGCTCCTCAGTTTTGCGAACCCGGAGAGCCGGGTATCAGCAGAGAACTTGAGCTGGAATTAAAATTAATCGCGGATGTCGGTCTTTTAGGAATGCCAAATGCGGGAAAATCTACTTTAATAAGCGTAATAAGCGCTGCAAAACCCAAAATAGCTGATTATCCTTTTACCACACTTGTTCCTAATCTTGGCATTATCAAAAAGCCTGATGGCGATGGGCTGGTAATTGCTGATATCCCCGGACTTATCGAAGGAGCAAGTCAGGGAATCGGGCTTGGTTTTGAATTTCTGCGTCACGTGGAAAGAACAAGACTTCTTGTGCATCTTTTGGATATGACAGAAGAAGACCCTGTAAATAATTATAAAATTATCAATAAAGAACTTGAAAAATATGGTGGAAGATTGAACGAAATTCCGCAGATAATTGCTTTGAACAAAATTGACGCGGCAGACCTTGAAATAGTCGAAGAAACAGCAAAAATATTCAAAGCTGACAACAAAGAAGTCTTCACAATTTCTGCTGCAACAGGAGAAGGAACAAAAGATTTAGTTTATCATTTAATTCAAAAAATCGAAGAAATTCCGCTGCCCGAATTTAATATTGAAGTGGAAAAAGATGAAGACGCGAGCGACCATGACGATAGCGAATATAAAATCCATAAATTTGACCACTTTTTTATTGTAAAAGGCGGCAGGGTGGAAAGATTGGTTTCAGTTACAGAATTAAGAAATACAGAGGCTATCTTCAGACTCCAAAATATTCTTAAAGGGATGGGAGTTTTCAAAGCACTTGAAGATAGTGGAATCAAAGATGGCGATACCGTAAGAATCGGTGAATTTGAATTTGAATATTATTCTGATGAGATTAAAATAGAAAACAATTAGGATTTTTTAGATTGCAATTTTGTTTAACCCAATTTTTATGAATTTGCACTGTATATCTTGATAAATTACGAAAAAAATTCTTTATAAAATTTTTATAAAGAATTTTCTATGAAGTTGTACAATAAAATTAAGGTTGAAAAATATAGTTTTTAAGAGGATGAAAGAATGAAAGATAAGCAATTTTTAATGATTCCGGGACCTACTCCTGTACCTGAAACAGCACTTCTGGCTATGGCAAAACACCCGATGGGGCACAGAAGTTCAGAATTTTCCGCGGTTCTTGCAGAAGTTTTTGCGGATTTAAAATGGTTATTCCAGACGCAGGAAGATGTGTTTATCTTAACCTCAAGCGGTACAGGCGCTATGGAAGCTGCAATTTATAATCTCGTAAATCAAGGAGATAAAGTTCTTAGCCTTGTTATAGGAAATTTTGGTGAAAGATGGGCAAAAATTGCCAAAATGCGCGGCGCTGATGTGGAAACAATAAACGCTGACTGGGGAAAAGCAATTGATCCAGCTGTTTTAAAAGCAAGACTTGATCAAGACGTAAATAAAGAAATTAAATTCGTTACTTTAACTCATAATGAAACCTCAACTGGCGTTACAAACGACCTTAAAACTTTAAACGATATAATTCAGGAGCATGGCGCGATTTCTGTGGTTGATGGAGTTACCAGTGTTGGAGCAATTCAACTTAAAATGGATGAATGGGGCATAGACGTTCTGGTTTCAGGAAGTCAAAAAGGATTTATGATTCCTCCCGGCTTAGCATTTTTGGCTTGCAGTAAAAAAGCGTGGAAAGCTTACGAAAATTGTCAAAATCCGAGTTTTTACTTTAATTTTGGGGCGTACAAAAAATCTGCCGCAGAAAGTACAACTCCTTACACACCTAACGTTTCATTGATTATGGCTCTTCGGGAAACCTTAAAAATGATGAAAGCAGAAGGCTTGGAGAATATTTTTGACAGGCATGCAAGACTCGCAGCAGGCTTGAGAGCCGGCGTAAGAAGTATGGGCTTAAAATTATTTGTAGAAGATGACAGCATTGCAAGCAATGCAATCACGGCAATTCTTCCTCCTGATGGTGTTACTGTTCCTGATATTAGAAAAACACTTAATAAAGACTTTGATATTGTAGTTGCAAACGGTCAAAATCAGCTTCAGGATAAAATTTTCAGGATGGGGCATCTCGGATTTGTAAGCGAAAGAGATTTAATCACAGCAGTAGGCTCTCTGGAGATGGCTTTAGCCAAGCTCGGTTATAAGTCGCCAAAAGGTGAAGCTACAACTGCCGCAATTAAAGCTTTAATATAAACTGTCATTGCGAGGAGCAAAGCGACGAAGCAATCCAAAATATAGCATTATCTTTTTGGATTGCCACACTCCCGTTGGTCGTTCGCAATGACAACAAACGAAAGCCGTGCAACATAGGCTTATTGCTATTATTGCTGTGTTGTATTTGAATTTTTTAAATGCTGCATTAATTCTATAGGGAATAAAACAATTGTATTTGACGGTGAAGCTCCCAGTCCGTCAATAGTTTGTAGGGTTCTTAATTCCATTGCGCCTTTGCTTTCAAGCATAATTCTTGCCGCCTCGGAAAGGTTGACGGATGCAAGTTTATCACCTTCAGCTTTAATGATTGTGGCTCTTTTTTCTCTTTCGGCAGAAGCCTGACGCGACATAACCCTTTTTAAATCTTCCGGCATCTGAATATCAAGGATTCTTACAGAATCAACATACATTCCCCATTCTTTAACTTTTTCTTTAAAATGCTCATAAACTTCTTTTTGCACTCTTTCTCTTTCAGCGAGGACTTCATCGAGGCTCAATCCGCCAAGAACATCCCTAAGAGAGTTTTGAGCATATTGAGAAATTGCAAACCTATAATCCTGAATTTTTACTATTGATTTTTCCGCATCTTCAATCTTGAAAAATACTACGCCATCAACTTCTATCGGCACGTTATCTTTTGTAATTACGCTTTGTTTTGGGATATTTAAGGTTAAAACCCGCATGTCCAAAAATTTTGCATAATCAATTATTGGAATAACATATATAATTCCGGGACCTTTCACGGAGTGAAAGCTGCCAAATCTAAGAATAACTGCTCTTTCCCATTGCGCGGTAATTCTAATACCGGAAACAAGAGTTGAAATAGTAGCTAATATAATTGCTTCCAGAATTATAATTATTCCAAAAGGCATCCCTGTTGCAGCAAAAATACCAAACATTAATAGCAAGGAAATAGCAGCACAAATTGAAAATATGATTCCTCTAAGCCCTGAACCAAGGGAAACATGCTCATAAGATGGTGACGCAAAACTTCTTGACATATAACCGTCAACAGGATTTATAATAGACATACAAACCTCCTTAATTTATTTAAACTTTAATTATATGTAAATAAAGTTTGTATGTAAATAATATTTAAAGTTATACTAAAATGAGTTTATATTTTCGAAAACTCATCGTTTCCGAAAATAACGCTCCTACTATCGAATACCGCTTTTTTATTGGTTGTTAAAATCCCAAATTTATTTTTGAAGCGGTATATATGTTTTTCGGAACTGTCAGATCGGTAAAACCTATTTCATTTTTATCAATTAAAGTATATAAATCTTCAGGTTTTTTCTTTCCAAGTAAACCCATATTACTGCAATCGTGGTATTGTTTATCAAGTCCTGCGTAGAAATCTTTTCCGACTAGAAATATATTTGGTTTTTCGTTATTTTTTGTATATTGCGCCGCAGTAATTAATGAAACTGCTCTTTTAAGAGTTTTTAGTCCTCCGGGAAATATTAAATAATTATTTTTATGTTTTGTTATATTTGCATTTTTTTCACTGTTTTTGTTTAATAAATCAATTTTTTCGGCAAAAACATTATCCTGGTTTCGCAAAATATCATTAACAAGAGCAACTTTATCTAAAGTTTTTACAGGAGAATACAGATCTTCAGCTTTTGTTTGTCCTAAATAACCGTGATCTTCTAATGTTTTAATCTGTTCTCTCATTCCGATAAAAGGTTTATCGCCTATTAGGTATAATTTGCTGGGCAAATTTTTCCCTCTTGAATATTTTCTTTCAATGAAAGAAGTAAATTCTTTAAGAGTAGCCGCGCCTCCCGGATTAATAAGTTTAATTTTCGATGAATAATCAAATTTAATAATTCTTTCGTCTTCAGATTTTGCTTTGTCAATAACAACGCAATTTTCAAAATCCTCATCCCCATACGGAGGAATCATAATTATTGCTTGATTTCTATTTTTTTCAATTTCTTTAGCAGCTTTATAAGCTGCGCCCATAATTCCAAACTTGCCATTACCTGTTAAAATCGTGTTACCTTTTCTGACAAGCTCGCTTGAAACATCATAAATGAATGTTTCATAAGGCTTAAGTGCTTCTGTGGAACGAGAAGAGCCAAGAATAGTAATAGTTTTATTTCTATTTAAGTCTGCTTTTTTAACATCCGAATTTCCTTTAAATGTAATTAAATTCGGAAAGCAAAACGGTTTTAGCATAATTATTCCTTCATAATAAATATAGCCAGTTTACTTAAAACACCTGAATATAAAAAATTGCCATGATTTTATAAAATTCTTATTAAGATTGTTTATTTTCTTTTATCAAAATGGTATCTTATAGTCATGAAATATTTAGAGAAAAGGAGTTATTATGAAACCAAGAGTTTTAATTACGGATAAAATTGATAAAATTGCGGGAGATATTCTTTCAAAAGTGGCTGATGTGGATTTTGGCGAAACTTTATCTGAAGACGAATTAATAAAAATTATCGGTAAATATGATGGTTTTATGGTGAGAAGCCAGACAAAAGTAACTCCAAAAATAATGGAAGCTTGCAAAAATATGAAAATTATAGGTAGAGCAGGTGTAGGCGTTGATAATATTGATTTGGAAGCCGCTACAAACAAAGGTATTATTGTTGTAAATTCCCCGGAAGGAAACACAACAGCAGCTGCCGAACATACTATCGCGTTAATGCTTTCAATGACAAGATATATCCCGGAAGCTGCTGCTTCTATAAAAGACGGCAAGTGGGAACGCTCTAAATTTACAGGAATAGAAGTGTTTAATAAAACTCTCGGGACTGTAGGACTTGGAAAAATAGGTTCGCGTGTGGTAAAAACAGCAGTCGCTATGGGCATGAAAGTTCTTGTTTATGATCCGTATGTTACAAAGGAAAGAGTCGAGGAAATCGGCGCAACTTATGTAAAACACCTCGATGAATTCTGGGGAGTGTGCGATTTTATTACGATTCACGTCCCAAAAACCAAAGAAACCGCTTATCTTATCAATAAAAACACTTTAAACAGGATGAAAAAAGGCGTAAGGATTATAAATTGTGCAAGAGGCGGAATTATTGACGAAGATGCCCTTAAAGAAGCTATCGAATCAGGACAGGTTGCCGCCGCAGCACTTGATGTTTTTGAAAAAGAACCGATAGATCCTAATCATCCTTTGTTAAAAACCGACGGTCATCTTATAATGACACCGCATTTGGGTGCAAGTACCGAAGAAGCTCAATTAAACGTTGCAATAGACGTAGCAGAGCAAATAAGAGATGTACTTTCCGGTAAATCCGCCAGAAGCGCAGTAAATATTCCTTCGCTCAGAGCTGATATTCTAGAGCCTGTAAAAGAATACATGAACCTCGCCGAAAATCTCGGGCTTTTTGCAAGGCAAATAAGTGAAGGCGGCATTAAACAGGTTGAAATCATAACAAGAGGAAATCTTGCAAACTATGATTCATCTCCTTTAAGAGTGGCAGTGCTGAAAGGCATACTTTCCCACAGCCACGAAGGAATTAATTATGTAAATGCTCCAATTGTTGCAAAACAAAGATGCATTGAAGTTATTGACTCCAAATCAGAGAAATCCACAAATTATGTAGGGCTTATAACTGTAAAATTAATTACGGATGCAGGCTCACATTCTGTTTGTGGTGCAATGATTGCCGACAAAACTCCGAGAATCGTTCAAATTGATGACTTCAACACAAGTTTTGAAGTTGCAAAGCATATTTTAATTGCACCGCACCATAACAAACCGGGTATGATTGCGAAAGTTTCCACTGTACTTGGAAATAACAACGTCAACATAAGCATGATGATGGTTGCCAAAAAAGAAGAAACCGCCGGTGTTGAGTCAACAATGATTATAACAACTGATGAGCATATTTGTCCTGAGTTATTAACGGAAATTAAACAAATTGACGGTATTAATGACGCTAAATATATTTATTTAACACCTGATAAACAAAAATCTTCACAAGAAGCAGTCGTTGTCTAAAAGCTTTTGTTGTCATTGAGAACCATTTAGCAGGGCAATAAACTAAAATTAATCTTGCGAAGTAATTTTCTAAAAAATTGTCTTTAGGAAGATTGCTTTATTAGTTCAATTATTGCATTTTAAAGACAAGGCAAGCCTCGCAATGACAGTTTAAATATTAAATTATAAATTTAATTTATAGCTATTTCCATTGATTTGTAACAGTTTTGTAATTTAATATTTAAATAAAGACAATTTTTTCTTTCAGGACTCTTATATTAATATGAATACAATTTCAAATATAAGGAGATAAAATGCAGATTAATTCAATCAGGACAACCTCTTCGCCGGCTTTTGGTTGCCATATATGCAAAGCGGCCGAAAAAACTCTTGTACAAGCTAACATACATCCTGACAGTGCTAAATATATTGTAAATGCAGCTAAAGAAAGAATCTCCCCTCATGTTAATTTTTGCGAATTGCCTCAATCGTTAAAGATTAAAAAACTTTTAAATCCATTTTTTGATACTGCTGAAACAACTGCAAAAAACATTCAAGAAGGAAAAAATCTTGATGAATTATTACAAGATGTCTTTCAAAAAACGAATTAGATGACAGATTAGAATTTTAGTATTTTCTCTTAAGCACTAATATCAATGTTTAAATTTAAAAAAGTGATAGTATTTTTTATGACACTTATAAATTACTGTCATTTTTTTAATTGGGAGAAAAATCATGAAATGCAGCGAAATAATGACAAAAGAGATAAAAGCATGTCATCCTGAAAGCACCATAAAGGAAGCTGTTCAGCTAATGAAAAAATTAAATTGCGGTGTTATACCCGTTGTTGATAAAAACAATGTTTTACAAGGAATTGTAACTGACAGAGATATAGTTTTTTATACAGTTTTAAACGATAAAGAACCCGAATTGACTTTTTTAAGCGAATTCATGACTAAAAACGTTATTACGTGCCATGCTGATGATAATTTGGATACTGTTATACACAAAATGAGCAAGTCCCAGGTCAGAAGAATCCCCATAGTCGATGATAACCATAAACTTCTTGGATTAATAACGCTTGGCGATGTTGCAGTTAAAGGACATGAAGAGCACGAAACATTCGAAGCTCTTGAACACATATCCGAACCTGGCATGAAAAGATATTAAAAAACATTAGTTCTAGCGGCTACAGGGTTTTTAAACTTAGTTATGCTGCCTTGAAAAAGCAAATCAACACTGCCTATAGGACCGTTTCTTTGCTTGGAAATGATTATTTCTGCTTTACCTTTTTTGTCTACATTATCAGGCTCATAATATTCTTCCCTGTAGATAAACATAACTATATCAGCATCCTGCTCAATACTTCCGCTTTCTCTAAGATCGCTGAGCATAGGTTTTTTGTTTTGTCTTGATTCTACAGCTCTCGATAACTGAGAAAGTGCAATTATTGGCGTTCTTAATTCTCGGGCAAGGTTTTTTAGTCCTCTGGAAATTTGTGAAATTTCCTGTACCCTGTCAAATTTCTTTGTACCACTGCCTTCCATAAGCTGTAAATAGTCGATAATTACTAATCCCAGCTCTTTTTGCTCCATACAAAGCCTTCTGCATTTTGCTCTTATGTCTGTAACTGTTGCGCCCGCAGAATCATCAATAAATATAGGACAATCTCCCATATCACTCATTGCCTTAGCCAGCTTTGACCAGTCATCTGTATGCATATGCCCTGTCCTTAGGCGATTAGAATCTATTTCTGCTTCAGAGCAAAGCATCCTCTGCACAAGCTGTTCTTTTGACATCTCAAGACTAAAGATGCATACAGGTTTTTTCTTTCTTATACCTACTTCTTGGGCAATATTAAGACAAAAAGCCGTTTTTCCCATTGAAGGTCTTGCCGCTACAATTATTAAGTCAGAAGGCTGAAATCCTGCCGTTAAACTGTCTAAATCATAAAACCCGCTAGGGATTCCTGTTAATTCATCTCTATTGTTGTAACGTTTTTCAATTTGGTTGTAGCTATCAAGGACGATTTCCCCGACATGTGTTAAATTAGTTGAATTTTTTCTTTGCGAAATTGCGAAAACTAGCTGTTCTGCCTGATCTACTGCTTTTTCAACATGCTCATCTTCATAACCAAGAGAAGCAATCTCGCTTCCGGCTTTTATAAGTTCTCTTAATACGGATTTTTCGCTAACAATTTTGGAATAATATTCAAGATTTGCAGATGTAATAACAGAAAGGGCAAGATCGTTTATGTAAGCCCTTCCACCAACAAGTTCCAACTTGTCTATAGTTCTTAAATGTTCTGATACAGTAACAATATCTATAGGTTCATTATTGTTAAAAAGAGATACTATGGAAGAATAAATGAATTTGTGTGACTGCTTATAAAAGCTGTCAGGTCTTAATGACTCAACAACTCTTGTTATTGCGTTAGGATCAATAAGTAAAGCTCCAACAACTGCCTGTTCTGCTTCAATACTTTGAGGCGGAAGCTTTTCTATTCTTTCTTCCATAATATTTTCAACTCTGACATTAAATAATAAAAATCATCTACATTATTACCTATATTATCATGCAAATGTTTTAAGTAATTTAAAATTTTATTTCAATTTCTATTCAAAATTTAATAAACTGGCATTGTATCTTTCATCAAGCTTTCTGGTAATATTTGTATCGATAAATTCTTGTACTATGCCTTCAACAGTAAGATAAACTTCTGCTTTAGTTCTTATACAGCCAAGTTTTGTTTCTTTTTTGTTCCCAAATCCGGCATGAAAATGAATTTTAGGTTCATCGTCTTCCCACGCAAAAATTCCGAGTCCGATAATTTCTTTGGCATCTTTAAAATTCCACCATTCAGGATTTGGAGGATATTCTTTCTTTTTGGGACCAATAACCGCATCTGTATTTGTAAGCGCGCCGATAAGATGAATTACGCCTGATCGAACATTTTCTTTTTTTATTAAATCTTTAAGTTCTGTGATAAGATCTTCTTCCGCATCAAATCTTACTGCAAAAATTCTGCCGATATTTGCTTGAGTATATTGCATTATTTACCCTCCCGCTATTAAAACACCGCAATAATTTTATCATCAAAAACAAAATATGCACACAAATAAAATCCCCTTTTCTACAGTAAAAGCCAACTTTTAAATTTACAGATTACCTGACGCTTATGCCTTCGTTGAGGTACTTAATTAGCGGATAGATAAAGAATTCGATGATGCGCCTCTTTCCGACTTTAACTTCCGCAGAAAGGCTCATACCCGGGGTTATTTTTTCTTTTTTTCCTTCCACGATAAGAGTCTGCTCTAAAGGAGTAACATAAATTTCATAAACAGGACCAAGTTTTTCATCCTGAATACTGCTTTTTGAAACACTTTTAACAACACCTTTAAGCAATCCGTATTTCTGGAAACTGAAAGTGTCTATTTTGATTTGAACAGGCATTTTCTCTTTTACAAAGCCTATATCTTGATTTAAAACAGTAGCTTTAATTAAAAGAGGAGTATTTGACGGTGTAATAGAAATTAATTTCTCCGCAGGTGTTACAACGCCGCCTATTGTATGAATTAAAAGTTTGTCAACATAACCATCTACAGGAGAAGTTATACTTTGTTTTTTATTTTTAAACTCTATTTGTTCAACTTCTGATTTTATTTGGATTTCCTGCTTTTGTTTATCTGCAAGCTCTTTAAGGGTTTCGGATTTAAAGTTTTGTTTAGTGTAGGCAATTTCATTATTTAGTTGAAGCTTTTTATAGCTTAGTTGCTGGAGTTTGTATTTTAATTTATCTATTTCAGTCCTGTATGACTGGATATTGTTAACTTCTTTAGTGTACTCATCTTTTGAGATAATATCTATAACTTTTTTAAGCCTTACTTCTCTCTCCAAGCTTGTATTTAAAAGATTTTGATAATTAACCTGCTCGGTTTGAGCGGATTTAATTTCTTCTTCTGTACTTTTTAAATCTTCCTGTTTAGCTTTTAATTGCTCGTTAAGACTTGAAATGCTTGAAGAGTAAAGCTCATTCTGTGTTGCGGCTGTGTCAGAACCGCCTGTCGAGATGAAAGACCTGCCGTTTGCTTGAGCGTTAAGTCTTTTTATTTCAAGGCGGATGTTTTGTTGATTTTCTTTTGAAGACTCTAAAGCAGGCTCTGTGCTGGAAGGGTCTATTTCCATCAAAGTTTGCCCTGCTTTGACAAAATCTCCTTCTTTAACAAGAATTTGTCTTATAGAGCCTGTATCAAGCGGCTGAATGATTTTAACTTCGCCATCTGGAATCACTATGCCTCTTGCTGAAACCACAACATCAACTTTTCCTATAATCAGCCATAAAACAGTTATTATGATTAAGGCAACGATTGTCCAGAAAGTAAAAAGACCAAGCGGGCTTACCGGATTATCTTCTATTTCTGAAAGAGTTGGCTTAAATTCATGTGAATCGTCTTTATTTATTAATTCTTTAATTTTTTTAATTATCATTTAGGATTTTACCCCTTCCTGCTGGTCAATAAGAAATTGATAATAGCCGTTTTTAGCGACTAACTCTTGATGAGTTCCTGATTCTATTATTTGTCCTTTTTCAAGAACTATAATTATATCACTGGATTTAACCGCTGAAAGTCTGTGAGCAATAATAAAAGTTGTCCTTCCTTGCTTTATTTTATCAAGATTAGTAAGAATTATTCGCTCTGACTCATAATCAAGAGCCGATGTTGCTTCATCAAAAATTAAGATTTTAGGGTCGGTGATTAAAGCTCTTGCAATTGCCACTCTTTGTTTTTGTCCGCCTGAAAGAGTTGAGCCTCTTTCTCCGACAATTGTATCGTATCCTTCAGGAAGCTGGGATATAAATTCATGGGCTCCCGCTATCTTTGAAACGTGAATAATCAGCTCTATCGGAGCATCAGTTCTTGGCATAGCTATATTTTCTCTTATAGTTCCCGAAAATAGATAGTTTTCCTGAAGCACTACGCCAATATTTGACCTTAGCCAAAGAGGGTTCATGTGGCGAATGTCGACCTCATCGACATAAATAGCGCCTTCATTTGTAAGATATAGTCTTTGTATAAGCTTTGTTACGGTGCTTTTTCCGCTGCCGCTTCTACCGACTATTCCTACACTCATCCCCGGCTTTATGTCAAAACTTAATTTTTCAAGAACATTTGGGGTATTTACCGAATATTTAAAAGAAATATTTTCAAATTTCACACTTCCCTGAAGTTGTGGAAGGGTTATAAGCTTGCTTGACTGGATTTCTACAGGGTGGTTCAGGATATCCCCAAGTCTGTCAACTCCTAAAAGTGCCTGTTGGAATTCATTCCAGAGATTTACAAGCCTTAGAATCGGACCTGTAAATTGTCCTGCAAACATCTGGAAAGCTATTAACTGACCTATAGTTAATTTATTATCTATTACAAGCTTTACCCCGAAGTAAAGAATGCATATTGTCATTGCTTTTTGGAATAATCCCGATATTGCAGAGGCGATATTTCCCATATTAGAAAGTTTAAACCCTGATTTGACATAATCTCCAAGATAATCTTCCCATTTTCTTTGCATAGAACCTTCAATGGCAAGGGATTTTACTGTCTGGATTCCTGTAACTGATTCTACAAGATAAGAATTAGATTGAGCGCCCATTTGAAACTTGTCTTCAAGCCTTTTTCTAAGCTCGGGAGTTATTGTTACATAAAGTATGGCAATTAATGCCACGAATCCAAGCACTACAAAAGTAAGTTTCATGCTGTAAAAGAACATAATTACAACAAAAACCGTCGAGAAAAACAGATCTATTATTAAAGAAACCGACTTGTCTGTAATGAAATTTCTTATCTGATCAAGTTCCCTTATTCTTGAGATTATGTTCCCGACTTTTCTGCTTTCAAAATATACAAATGGCAAGTTAAATAAGTGTTTAAAAAGCTTAGCGCCAAGCTTGGCATCGATTTTTGAAGCAGTATGAACGAAAATATATTTCCTGCTGACATTTAAAAGAAATTCAAATATCATTACCGCAACAAAAGCGAAAGCAAGAACGTCGAGAGTTGTCATACTGCGATGGACTATGACTTTATCAAGAATTACCTGCGTAAATAAAGGTGTTATCAACCCGAAAAGTTGTATAATAAAAGAGCCAAGCATAACTTCCGCCATTACTCTTTTATAGTGCATTATTTCGTTAAAGAACCATTTAAATCCGAATTTTATCTGTGAATTAATCATTTTATGACTTATAACAATTAATTCACCTGTGGAAATCTCGTCAAACTCTTCAAAAGTCAGTTCTTTTGAGTTTTTTTCAAGCGGTGAAAACACAAGCATCTTTTTATTTTGCGCATCTATTTTTAAAACAGCAAGGCAGGAATTGTCTTTAAGAATTGCCATTGCAGGAAGTGGATATTTCTCTGAGAGTTTTTCTAAAGAAATTTGCTTTATTTTAGCTTTAAATTCAAAGTTTCTTATAATTTTGATGAGTTCTTCTTTAGAAATTTCCTCGTCAGTAATTCCGTATTCCCTAACCACAGTCCTTAAATCAACGTTTATCTGGTTAATTTTTGCTATTAATTCAAAACAAATTAGTCCTGTTTGCATTATTTTTATCCTATTCCTGTCATCCTGAGCGAAGCGAAGGATCTGTCACTTTTAGGATTGTGCTTATATTTGTTAATTAGACAGATTCTTCGGCTATGCCTCAGAATGACATTAGTATATTTTGTCATTTCTTTGCTCCTTAACATTTTTAATTTTTGTTTTAGAAGAAGCCGGAAGTTCTTCTCCTGCTTCCGCAAGAATTCTCAGTTTATACGCTGCTTCTTCCGAGTTTATTCTTGTTTTTTCAAGTTCAAATTTCTGTGTTATCAAGTCAGACTTTTGTTTTAGATAAGAAATTTTATCTATAAGCTGCTCTTTGTTTAATTTTTCTATCATTGCAATTTTTTCTTCTGTTAATTTTAAAGCATTTGCTTGGTTTTCAAGTTTTTGATTAGAGTCTATTGATTCTTGATAAGCTTTTTCATAGAAACTTTTGACTGATTCAACTTTTTTATCTCTTTCCAGAGCCAGTCTTTCGATTTCAAGTTTTGTTTTTTCTCTCTGCGCCTGATTTTTCAGCCCGTCAAAAACAGGTAAAACAGAGGAAACTCTAAAAGTTAAACTTCTGTCTTCCATATCCCCGAAAGAATGAAAATAATTGTTTTTATCTGTGCCATAGAAGTAATAATTAGTAGTAAACCTAAATTGTGGCAAATTTTGCCTTTTTAACATAGATAGCTCTGCTTTTTTCTTTTCTATTTCAAGCTGATATAGCTTGTATTCAGGAAGATTATTTATATCAAGAACTTCTGATTCTTTAATTTCAAGTTTAATGGGAGTTTTACTGTTGTTAGTTACCGGAATTATTCCTTCTTCATCATCAAAAAGGTTTAGAATCTTATCAGAAGTCGTATAATTTTCTTTTGTGTAAAAAGAAATATCAGAAAAGTTTTTCTTAAGCTCGGTTTTTAAATCATCAATTTTGTTTATCAAAACAGCGACTTTCAAAGCCTGATCTGCCATATCTGTTTTTCTTGCAGTGCCGGAGTTATATAATTTTTCATACATTGAAAAAAGAGTTTTATTAAGAGAAAGAAGCTCCTCATTTGTTTTTAATTCCCTGCTGACAAGAAGAGTTTTTGTATAAGCATCTGAAAGATTTAATTTTAAATCTCTGAAGTTTTGAGTATAGACGGTTTGTTTTTGCAGTTTGCCTTTTTTAGCAATATCAAGATTTTTATTTCTCACCCCGAAGTCAAAAAGATTATACTGCAACCCTGCAGAAAGAGCATTAAGATATCTTGTACTGTTTGTAACAATAGAATCCCCGACAGGTGTAAGAGAAGAAGTCCCATTTGTTAGGTCTTTATCGTATTGAGAGTTGTAATTTAGCGAAACTAGAGGAAAATATTCAGACCTTGCTTCTTTAATCTCTGTTTGAGCAATCTTTACGTCAATTTCAGTGATTTTAAGATCATAAGAATTTTTGACAGCTTTCTCCAGAACACTTTTATATACCAGTGTTTCTGCTTTTGCTGTATTTATTCCTATTAAAAATATTATTATTCCAATTATTAATATTCTCATGTTATTTATTTTATCTAAAAATCAATTTTAAAAACATTTATTATATAATTTTTTTATGAAAATATTATTTTTACATAGAAATTTTCCTGCTCAATTTAGGCATTTTGCAACTTATCTTGTCCAATAGCGGGTTTTTTATGAACTTAAAGAGTCGACGATACTCTTTTTTAAAACTTAAAACGAATATTGTAGTTTAGATAGCAATTTGCTACACCGGCAAATTTATTTGAAAGAATTGAAAATCAGCTCTTTATAATGACATACAAGCGTATGGAATTTGTTCGGCAATCTCTGGAGTAATATCGGTAAATTTCAATCCTAATTTGTAAGTTCCTGTACTTTCATCGTATTCTTTGCTTACAACTTTTGATTTAGTATTAATTTCAAGTCCATTAAAATTAAATGTCAAATTTATTTCTTCGCCAATCGGAATATCTTTATCAATTGAAATCCCCGCCCCACCTGATGAAATGTCTGTAACTTTTATATTTACATCACCCAGACTTGGAATATTAATAACACCGTCAGCGTTAATATTATATCTTAAAGAGTCACGTATATTTTGACTTTGATCCCTCATATCAGTAGGATTTAAATTTTCTTCGACATCTTCCTGGGTTTTTGACATGTTTTCATTATTATTTTCATTTCCGGTATTAGAACTGTTAGTTATGGTTGGATTAACGCTTTGATTTCTGTCCGCGTCAAGAACTTTGGCGTTTGTTTCAACTTTGCTTGCATCAGCAGTCAAATAGAACCCATCAGGGGCGTAAATTTGAATGTCTTTGTTATCTTCAAGCAGTCCTAATTTATTTTTAATTAAAATAGACCGCTTAGGAGTATTTATATCAAATCTGCTTCCGACTTTAACCTGTTTCCAGTTTAAGTTATCTCCATGAGAAAAGATTTTTGCATTATTCGAGGCAAATTTTTCTATTTCAAAGTTACCTGCATTTACATTAATGTCTGTTGTATCAACATTTGAATCATTAGTTCCCATCATATAGAAAGAAAGAGGGTTCTTTGAATCTGTATCTACAAAAGTTCCTTTAATATTATCAGCAATCAGTTTAACTTCTTCTGCAACCAGAGCTTTATTGATATCAATAAGTCCGCCTGCATTAAGGACATTTAAGTCTATTTTCTTGGGATCAATGGTTTCGATATCAATTTTATTGCCGTTTGCAATTATGGTTATCAAGTCAGCAGCGCTGATATGATTAATTATAACGTCACCGGCTGCTGTTGTAAGTTTTATAGAGCCTATATCTGCTGTTATACTGTCAGAAACCAAATCTCCGAAATTTTCAACGGTGTATATATCGTTTTTGGCTGCCATATTTATTTTATTTGAGGAAACAGTTCTTAAATCCCTTGTTAAAGAACCGATAGAGCCATTTACAGCGGTTAAGGTCAATTTTTTACCTGTAATATTTGTTGAAGCATCCAGACTTGAATCAAGAGCATCAAATATTGAGTTATCAGCAGTTAAAGTCACATCACCGCTTGTAGAACTTATTGTTTTTACGTTAATATCACCGGTTTCTGTTTCCATATCCGTGTTATTAGCTGAAACAGAAGCAACTGTTATATCGTTTTTAGCGGTCATATTGATTGTATCAGTAGCTGTTGCAATCAAATCCCTTGTTAAAGAACCGATAGAACCATTTACCGCGGTAAGAGTCAATTTTTTACCTGTAATATTTGTTGAAGTATCCAGGCTTGAATCAAGAGCATCTAAGATTGAGTTATCAGCTGTTAAAGTCACATCACCGCTTGTAGAAGTTATTGTTTTTACGTTAATATCACCGGTTTCTGTTTCCATATCAGTATTATTAGCTGAAACAGAAGCAACTGTTATATCGTTTTTAGCTTTCATATTGATTGTATCAGTAGCTGTTGCAATCAAATCTCTTATTAAAGAACCGATAGAACCGTTTACAGCGGTTAAGGTCAATTTTTTACCTGTAATATTTGTTGAAGCATCCAGGCTTGAATCAAGAGCATCTAAGATTGAGTTATCAGCTGTTAAAGTCACATCACCGCTTGTAGAAGTTATTGTTTTTACGTTAATATCACCGGTTTCTGTTTCCATATCCGTGTTATTAGCTGAAACAGAAGCCACTGTTATATCGTTTTTAGCGGTCATATTAATTGTATCAGTAGCTGTTGCAATCAAATCCCTTATTAAAGAACCGATAGAGCCGTTTACCGCGGTTAAGGTCAATTTTTTGCCTGAAATATTTGTTGAAGTATCCAGACTTGAGTCTAATGCATCTAAGATTGAGTTATCAGCTGTTAAAGTCACATCACCGCTTGTAGAACTTATTGTTTTCACGTTAATATCACCGGTTTCTGTTTCCATATCCGTGTTATTAGCTGAAACAGAAGCAACTGTTATATCGTTTTTAGCGGTCATATTGATTGTATCAGTAGCTGTTGCAATCAAATCCCTTATTAAAGAACCGATAGAACCATTTACAGCGGTAAGAGTTAAATCTTTACCTGTAATATTTGTTGAAGCATCCAGGCTTGAATCAAGAGCATCTAAGATTGAGTTATCAGCTGTTAAAGTCACATCACCGCTTGTAGAACTTATTGTTTTTACGTTAATATCACCGGTTACGGCTTCGATATCAGTATTGTTTTTTGAAGTTGAGGTCACAGTTCCAGCTACGTTAATTTTAGCGTTAATTTCACCGTCAACGGAGTTCATATTCAAATCCCCGCTTGCTGTTGTATTTGTAATAATGTTGCCTCCGCCTGCTGTTAAAGTTGAATTAATGCTTGCAAGAATATCAGCGTCAATATCACCGTTTGTTGCAGTTATAACAACATTTCCTGTTGCTGACATATCGCTGTTTACACCGTTTGAGGCAGTTAAAGTTATATCAGCACCCGTTAAATTATTGCTGCCCGAGTTATTATCCGTAATTGAACCCGCCAGTGCAATTAATTCTATGTTTCCATCGGTTGATTCAATTGTATCCAGACTCATAGCACCTGTCGTTTCAGTAATTTTAATATTATTTTTGGCTGAAGCTCTTAAATAACCTCCGGCAATAACAGAAGCATTTAGCGCGCCTTTATCAGCCTGCATCATAATATTGTCTGTACTTGAATTTGCTGTAAGTGCTAAATCCCCGTCCGTTTCATTAATATATATGCCTAAAGGTGCTGTTGCATTGACACTGTCGGAATTTACTTCTAAATAATTATCTTCCGCTGCGATTTTTGCTGCATTTAATGTTATGTTTTTAGATTCAATATTGTAATCTTCATACTCACTGCCATCTATAATATTGCCTGTTGTCTTGAGTACAACGTTTTCCAGCATTTTGGGATTTTCGTTATTTTTGGCGGAAGAGTCTATTGATAACAGTTTTAAATCGTTCGGAGAAGTTATATATGCTTCTTCATAAGAAGATGCTGTTAAATATCCAGTTGATTTGATATTCAGGTCATCTACTAAAGTTCCGATACTTCCCAAATTAGCTGTTAATGTGACATTTGCGCCATCAATATTTAAATTTTCACCGGCTTTAGCGTCAAGTATTGACCTCTCTGAAATAAGGACAACATCACCTGATTCGGAAGTTATTGTTCCGATTCTTAAATCATCTGCATAGGTTCGGGCTAAATTGATGTCATTTTTTGCAGCATCAGGAATTACATGATTTGTATTGCTTATAATTATGCTCTGTGCAGCCTGTGCGTTTATTATCCCTGTTAAATCCACATTAACATTGCTAATTCCGCCATTTTTTATGCCTTTTTCATCATAAGAAATTAAATCCAGATTATTGGCTTTAATATTTGCCACATTTACGTGTGTTTCATTATTTTCATCAAGATCTGCCGAATTGACCTGTAAATTATTGGCTGTAATATTACCTGTTGAAACTAATTTTACATTTCCTGCATCGGAATAAACTTTATTGATATTAATATCATTCAGGGCATTGATATGTATGTCTGTTCCTGCCTGAATCTCTAAATCACCCGGTGTATCAATAAATAAAGCCAATTCATCCGCAGAAAGATTTCCTGCATTTCCCGTAATGTCCAAAGTTATATTTTTTGCGGAAATATTTACCAGACCTGCATCTCTGTCAGAATCTCTGTCTATGGAAGCAGCTGTTATTTTTACATCTCCGTCTTCGGATTTAATAAGGTTTGCCTTGATATCTCCGCCGTCTTCTTTGATAAATACACTTGATTTCCCGTCAACACTTAAACTTCCTGTTGTAGAAATTAATAAATCCTGAGAAATCGTGCCGACATCGGCAGTTTTAGATGTTAAATTCAAATTATGACCTGTTATACCCGGATTGAAGTTGCCTGTAGCTCGAATAGCACCGTCAGCGGTTAAAATAACATCTCCTGCTGTAGAAACTTTATCAACAAGCATTTGACCGGATATTTCTTCTATATTTATCAGCCCTGCATTTGAAGAAAGCGCAGTTAAACTTCCATCTCTTAAATCGGTTTTAATAGCTTTATCGGCATCACCGATATTATTTTTAGCATTTAAATTAATGTTTTTAGACTGAATGGTAGAATTCCCCATGTTATAAATATTTCCCCCGATATTAGAAATATTTATATCCCCTGAATTATTCATAACATTTTCTTTCAGGTAAATATCGGAACTTCCGTTGTTGGCAATGGTTATTTTACCCTGTTCTTTTCCTAAAAATTCAATACCTATAGGCTGTTTTGCTGCTATTGTATCTGTATAAGAATAGCTTGCCAGTGACCAATTATATTTTTTTCCGTGCCAATATTCTGTCCACCAAGACCTTGGTACATAATACTGGTACCAGTAATATCCTGTAGCAGGTTTCTGATATGAAGCATCATTATTCGGCTTATATTGCGCGGTGTTTGAATCAAAAATTGTTACATTTGACGAACTTATTTCATTATCATCATAATCTTTTACCTGAATTTCCCCATTATCAGTTCTCGAAATATTTATTTCATTTTCGTCAAGATTATGGTCTTCCATGTATTTGTTAAGTGTTATTTCTTTATTCACAATCTTATCAGCATCAGCATTACTTACTTTAAAGTTATTGATGTAAATTTTGCCGTTAACTTCCTGATTTGTGTTTAACTGGTTAATTTCAAGGTCATAATCAGTATTATTAACCACATCTATTTCACCGTAACCGGAAACAACTTTTAATTTACCGTTGCCGGTGCTTATAATTTCGCCTTGAAGAACTATATTTCCGCCCCTGATATCGGCTCTGTAAAGTTTTATTTTTTGCGTATCAGGATCCCATACGGCTTTAATCCCGTTAATATCCTGATTTTCGCCTTTAGTTGTGACAGGAATAAGTTCGGTTTTTTCGGTTACATCATTCCACTGCAAATCAGTATCAGGATTGAAATCGTTAATAACAACTGATCTGTAGTCTGTACCGCTTTGAACTGTGCCGTTTATATCTATTTTTTGGGCAGAAATAATAATATTTTCACCTGCATAAAGAATGGAAGGTTCTTCGCCAACTCCGCCTGTAATATAGCGTCCTTTGGTAAATTCATGTATATAATCTCCTTTAGGCACATAAATAAAGACATTTTTAGCATTAATAAGCCCTTGCGTCATAACGCTTCCGCTCATGTTTTTAATAATCAAATCCCCGCCGAGGTTTTCTATGTCTTTTGAGAACAGCAAATCGGAGCTGTCAGCCTGTTCCAGTAAAATTGAAGGATCATCAGGATCATAAGCGTTATTAATTGAAATAACCTTGCCGGAATTATCGCCTGTTATTTCAAGGTTTACACCGTTATAACTTCCTGTTTTGGCTTGACCGTTTATCTTAATATCTCCGTTTGCGTTCTGGTTGATTTTTAATATGTCAAAAATCATATTTTTTGCGGTTCTGTTTGTAACTTCAATGGAAAAATCGTTGCCCGGCGCTTTGATAGTTCCGCTACCGCTCAAATCTCCGATAATGTTTACATAACCGGAATCAATAGTTGCAGGTTTGACTTTTAAGGCAGAGATAGTTGTTCCGCCTTCGCTGTCTTCTTTTAGTTGTTCTAAATCTGCTTTATCATCCTCCAAGCTGGCTATGTCTGTATTAATATTGTCAACTTTCTCCTGTTTGTTGTCTAAATCTGCTTCAGCTTCATCAATTTGGTTATTTTTTGTGTTTATATCTGCTTGTTTTTCTGAAATTTGACCTTCAATGTCTTCAACTTGACCGTCCAAAGTAGCAATATCAATATCAAGCTGTTCTATATCATCTTCAAGCGTATCAATATCAGCCTCAAGCGCATCATAATCTTCCTGATAATCTTCATCATCAGTGTCTAATGCATCCTGCTGCGCTTTTTTATCAGCTTTAAGCTCTATTTTGTCATCTTTAAGGTCTATCTTATCTTCTTTTGTCGAAATTTTGCTATTTTTATCAGATTCAAGAGCTGTTTTGTCATCTTTAAGTCCGTCTAATTCCGTATTTTTTGTATCCAAAGTAGTTTGTGCAGCATCTCTATCTGTTGCAGCAACATCAAGATCGTCATTTTTTTCAACAATATCGTCTGTAATAGAATCTATTTCTACCTGTAGCTCTTCTGTTCTGTTGTATTCGTATTCTTCAGTTCCGTCAAGGTTAACGCCATCTTCTGTTATAGTGCCGTCAAGAGCTATTGTAAGTTTTCTGTTGTGATAAAGACCGCTCTGAACGGTACCGTCAATTTTTATGTTGTTACTTGTAGATGTGTCACTGCTTCCGCCATGCTTATATCTTGTAATAGGAATACCAAACAATAAATAAAACTTGGATTTTGACCTGCTGTAACCGTCAGCATAAGTTGTTCCGGTATTTGATATCAAGTTTACATCTTCACCGGCCGTTAAATTTGCGCCTGCTGCAATTTTTATATCATTATCAATTGTTACGTCAGCATCAGCATGTACAGAACCAAATCCCCATAACAAACCTGATGATTCGCCTTTTGCAGTTGCTTTGGCTTTATTATAAGCAGCATTTCCTTTTATATCTTTACCTATAACAAAATAAGCGTCTTTGTTCGGTCTGATTGTTGCGCCTTCCCTAATATCAATCAAGTTTCTGCTGTAAACATTAGCCTTTGCGCTGCCATCTGCAATCGGAGCTAAACTTTTACATTCGGAAATAATATAAGCATCCGCGTTTGTATTTGATTTTAAGTATGTTTTAACATCGCTATATGTATCAATTGTAGAATTTGCACCGAAAACAGCGGACAATACATTGTCAATATCTATGCTCAAATCAATATCAGCCACAGAAATAGCGCCTTTTGCGACCAATTCAGCACTTTCCGAAATAATAGAGTCAGCATTTAAGAATAAGTTTAAGTCTTCGCCTATATCAAGTGTAGAATTATCACCGATAAGAGCATTAATAGTGGAATCTGCGGTTGTATCGGAATCCCCTGCCCCAAAACTTCCAAAGCCCGAAGCTCCACCATGGAGGCTGTATCCAGAGCCGAAATCAGATATTTTATTGTAGCCGTCAATAGTTAAATCACCGCCTGTTGTTATATTGTTATAATTACCGATTGTCAAATCACTATCCAAATAAATAGTGTTTTCTATCCTTGGAACTCCGGCTGCAATAATACCTGTTGAGCTGTTATTATTGGTTGTCCTGTAAGAAAGCGTTGAATCCGCGTCCATAACGAATGTTTCACCGGTATTTATGTTATTTTGTGTTAAATTCGTGTTATTTTCAGTATAAATATCATTATTTGAGTCTACATATAAATCTGCCAGCGAGCCAACCCCTGAACCCAATCCTCCGCTTCCTGCATCAGCGTTTGTTTCAGCTTTTTTAGTTGCTTTTGAAATAAGTTTTATATTTTTGGCATTGATAGTTTTACCTGAAACAGTATTGGATTTGATATAAACATTGTGGTCTTCGAGAATTTTTGTTTTTGCTTCTGTATAACCGCCTGCAATTAGACCGTAAGCTCTGCCTGTTGCATCTGATTGAGCGTCATTATACGAATTTATAGTTAAAGAAATATCATTTTGTGTTTCTATTGAAGCATTTTGCCCGATATAAGCATTTATTGCCGAATCAATAGAAGCAAACGATTTGGATCCATTTCCGCCTATCAAAGCCCCTACTGAAGTTTTTGCGGTTGCTTTAGCCATATTATCAGTTCCGTTATTATGGTTAACGGTCAAATTGATACCTTTTGCTTCTATATTGGCATTATTACCGATATATGTTTCAATTGTCGGTGTAGCTGCTGCTTCTGCAATTGAAACCCCGACAGAAACGCCTCCTATAGACGCACCTAACGCATCCGCAACAGATTGAATTTTTGTTGTTGTATCAATATTAATATTATTTGTTAAATTAATAGCTGCATCATTGCCGATATAAGCACTTACACCTGTTTCTATGTTAGTACGCGCATCCGAGCCGTTTCCTGATGCTATACCCGCTGCTCCGGCTCTTGTTTTCGCTTCCGCAACAGTTTTTGAATTTGCATCAATATCTATACTGCCGGCTTTTGAGCCGGATTGACCAATATCAGTATAAGAACCGATATAAGCGCTTGTTGCACCCAGTATATTTGTTCTTGCTATAGATCCGCCTACTGCTACTGCGCCCGCTGCCCCTCCAAGAGCTTCTGAATAGAGGTCAACATCTCTGTCTGCCTTGATAACAATATCATCAGCTTCTGAAATTGTTACATCATTCCCTAAATATGCTTTAGTCGAAGTTCTTGAATTTGTTTCGGAATATGAAGCCTGCGCTGAGGCATATAAACTTGCAGCACCGGCTAAAACTTTGTTATCAGTGCTTTCAACAGATTCCGCAATAATACTGATATCTTTAGCTGCCGATGCATCGGCAATTGAATTATCAATATAAGACAATGTTGCATTATTAATATCAATAGTGGATTTTGCCCCGCCAAATGCCGCTCCCGCCGAAACTCCAACACCGCCGGTTTTGGCAACGATATTTTCTGTTGTATTTAAAGAGTTTATATCAATACCTTCAATGCCTTTGATATCGGAATTATCTGCTATATAAGCCTTAACATTATTTTCTATATCAATATCAGAGGTTGATGCCGCACCGGAAAAACTTGCCGAAGCTGCTCCTGCAACAGCCCACACTTCTATTTCCTGTGTTGATTTTGCGTCTATATCTATTTTTCCGTCTGCATCAACTGTAGAATTTGAAATATAAGCCTCTATGTCATTTTGTATATCATTATTTGCAATAGAAATACCGATTCCCACACCGCCAAAAGCCGCATTTCCTGCAATAGAAGCAATATCCGAAGTATCTTCTGCCAGTATAGTTATATTTCCTGAAGAATTAATATCGTTGCTGTTTAAAATATAGGCTTTAATATCATTTTGAACAATATTTTTTGCCTCTGAACCTGATGCTGCAACGCCTCCGCTCCCTGCAACTCCTATAGCACCTGTTTCTATTGTACTTTCTGTTTTAGCCGTTAATGTAATATCGTCTGAATCAACAGTAGTATTTTCTATAAAAGCTAAAATATCATTGTTAATCTCATTATCAACTTTGCCGCCGCTTACTCCTATATAACCACCGACAGCAAGAGAGTCATTTATTGATTTTATAGTGCTGTAATTGGTGGCTGATAAGTCTAAAATCCCGTCAGAAACTGCTGTTGAATTAGCAATATAAGCTTTTACTTTATTATCAATATCATTAAATGATACAGAACCTGCCGCACTTGCAGTTCCTGCACCTGCTCCGGCCGCAGATATTGATTGAATAAGCTCATTTTCCAAGCCTGTTAATCTTATTAAGTCGCCTGCTTCCAGAGAAGAGTTATCAACATAAGAATAAGTTTCGTTAGAAATTGTGTTATCCGCAATTGAACCGCCAAAACCAACACTTCCTCCGATAGCAGCCGCACCCGCAATGGATTTTATCTCAGAAATATCTTCCGCAAATAAAGTTATATCTCCATCGTTAGATTTTATTTTTTTTATCCCGTTTGAATTTGTTATGTATGACTTGGTTTCATTGTTAATTTCATTGCTTGCATCAGAACCCGCAAGTCCGACTTTCCCTGAAGCGCTGAACGCTATAGATAAAGCTTCTATAGTATTATCAGACTCTGAAGATAAACTTATATCACCTGTTACGTCAATATTTGATGAATTAATATAAGCTTTTATTTCGTTTTCAATGTCATTTGTGACAATAGAAGCTCCTGCTGAAATGCTTCCTGCTAATGCTGCTGCTGCAACTTTTGCGTTTATTATAGAAGTATCTTTTGCTTTAATTTCTATCTTTCCGCCGGATGTTGCGGAAGAATCATCAATATATGCGCTCGTATTATTATTTATTTCATTTAAAGAAACACTTACCGCAATACCGGCGGTTTTTCCGACTCCGACAGAGCCGGTAATCGTTTCAATTGTGTTATTAGAAGTGGCTGTTAAACTTATATTTCCAGAGTTAGATATTGTTGAACCTGTAATATAGGCTGAATTTGTGTTATCTTCATCTTCTCCTATGGTATTTAAAGCAAATGCCGCTCCTACCCCTGCTGTGCTTCCGCCTGCTAAAACACCGCCGTATGCTTCAATATTTGCATCATTTGTTGATGTTAAACTGATATCATTAATATCTTCTATATTACTGTCCTTAATATAGCCCGAATTTTTGATATTTAAGTCGTTTATGGATACAGATCCTGCAACAGCAAGACCTGCTTTCCCTATTGCTCCTGAAGCTCCCGCCGAAATTGCCCAAATATCACCTGTATAATCAGCTGTAATCGCTATATCTCCGCCAGCACTAGAGTTTTCAATATCTGTATTTAAAATAAATGCTTCTATGTCAGAGTCAATTTCATTAGAACTGTATGAACCTGCAATTCCAACGGATTGACCATTGCTCTTTGATACAGCCAGAGCTGCCGAGCCTGAAACCGCTTCAATATTGTTATCTGATATTGCAGTTAAACTAAGATTATGCGCTTTTGTATCAAGAGTTACATCGTTAACATAAGCTTTAATGGTTTCATCTATTGTGGAAATTCCGACATCACCTGAAACCGCAAGACCAAATTTTCCTGAACCTGATTCTCCGCCTTTGTTTGCAACATCTTCAGAGCCTACACCAGACGGATCATTTGTTACAATAGCACCTGCCAGTCCCCATGTGCTAATCAAGCCTGTATTTTCAGCTTCCAGCAAAATATCCGAATCAGTTGTTAAATCAAGATTGTCTTTGACTGTTTCATCGTCAAGATTTTTACCTAATATTGCCTGTGTATCCCTTTTTATTTCCGAAACACTAAGAGATGCGCCAATACCTGCATTCTCTGATTTTGTGACACCGCCTGTTATGTTCATTGCTTTGGAATAATCAGTTGCCGTTAGCTCAAGCCCGTTTTCTATTTCATCATCTTCCGAAAAACCGTCAATATCCCTAACGTTAATAGTTGAAGCACTGTCAATTTGGGCTAAAGTAGTATTGTCAATATCCAAAAACCCGAAGCTCCCCGCAAAAGCATACTTTCCTGCTTTTGATGCAGATGCGGCAATTGACAAATTATTTACACTTGAATCAGCATTAATCTGCAAGTAATTTGCATCAATAATTGAACCTGAGTTTATTATTGCCTGCACATCATTATTATAGCCGATATCAATATAAGAACCGCCTGCTCCGCCTTTTCCCGCATCAGTTCCAAAGAAAGTTAAACCTACTATTCCTGAAAAATTAACAGTTTGCGCATCACTTTTGGCATCAACAGTAAGCTTTTGAGAGTCTGTTCTTATGTCTTCATCCTGATTTATTGATACATTATTGCCAATAATGGCTTTACTTGTAGAGTTAAAGTCTGCAATATTAACAGCACCGGCTATTCCTATGCCATCTCCTGTTCCGCCTGAACCATTGCTTGTTCCGACAGTTGATCTTGCCCATGTAGTAAATATACCGTTTTGTATGCCCAAATCACCGTTTAATTTTTCAACAATATCGCTTATACCGTTAATTTCGTGCCAGGTAATGTGATAAGGCATTTTATGCAGTGATTTTACTTCAATATCGTGAGAAGCGTTTAATGTTGAACCATCACCGATTTTTGTTTCAGAATTGTTATTAAATGTTGATATTGCTACAGCTACCGAAACCGCATTTGATTTTTGTGTTTCATTTTGGGGGTTAACAAAACTTTTTGCCGAAACTTCAACCATTTCTTTTGTTTCGGAATTTAAAATTATATTTCCCGAGTCGCTTGCAGAATCTACAGCTTCCAAAACGGAATTATCTTTTATATTAACTGTAGAGTTGTTGGTATGATCAGCGTAAGCAACTCCGCCTGCCAATGCCAATTTAGTTCCGCCGGAATTGGATTTTGTCGTAGATTTGTCTTTATCTCCAAACCAGCTTGACATTTTGCCTTTTAATCCTGTATTTTTAGCAATAGGAACCATGATTTTGCCGCCAATTCCGCTGCCAACATCCGTAGATGCTTTTGTTGAGTTGCCTGCCTCAAAGTTTTTATCAGGATTGGCATCATAGTTATCATATTTATCAACTACAGTTACGTTGGATTTAACTTCGATGTTCTTTGCTTTTAATGTTCCGCCAACGTCGGCTGTATTATTAACTTCCGAGGTTGATACTGCAACTGATATTCCTGCTTTTCCGTCTTCAAGGCAATTGCTTGTTGCGGAAACGCTCATATTTTTATCGGTATTTGCATTTATGTTTATATTTGAACCGGCTGTTAAGTTTGAAGTGCTTGATATATCTACTTTCGTGTCTGCCTTCATGTTTCCGTAAGCTATGGTTATATTAGTAGATGAACCGGCATGATCCCCAAAATAATAGGCAGTTACGGAAGAATTGACTTTTGATTCGTTAGATGCGCTTATTTCTATGTCTTTTCCTGAATTAATTGAAACATTATCACCTAATATAATATTTGCATCAGAATCGACTTTTGCTACAGAAACGCCAACTCCGGTTGTAGTTGTAGTTATGCTTGCCTCGGCTTTTGTTTCTGCATTTGCAGTAAAATCATTTTCACTGGTTATATTTACACCATTGCCGATATTAATTTTTGATTCAGCTTTAACCTCTGAATATCCTGCAAAAACAGAAAAATTATCCAGATAATCAAGAGGAGTTTCTATAAACTCTGAAGTATCTTCGTCAAAATAATGTGTACTGTCTGCTGTAGCGTTAAGAGAAATATTATTCCCTTTCATCACAACATTTTGACCGATATCAATTAAAGAATTAATGTCTGCATATACGGGCGAATTTCTGTTTGCATTTGCATTTAAAGTAATATCACCTGAATTATATCCGTTATTTGCAAAACTAAGCAGCTTAGCCCCACTGTTTACAGTAATTTCGGGAGCTTCAAGAGTTAAATTTCCTGAATTTCCTATTGAGTTTGCTGTTAAATGGTTAGCATTATACGGATCAACAATTTTTCTTGTAGATACAGTAATCCCTTCGGCTATATCAATAAATTTATCTGCCTGCAAAGTCAAGTCAGCTCCGGCAGTAATGTAATCCGAAGTTATTTCAAGCTCATCTGGATCAATTAAAATAGAGCCGTTTTTGCCGTTATAAGCATAAGCCTCAAATTTACCGCCGTTTAAGTTCACACTGTTTTTTGCGCTGAGTTCAATAAAGCCCGCATCACCGGAAATAATTCCACCTTTTACGTCTATAAGGGCATTTTTGTTGAAAGTTGAATTATTATCAGCCCATATATTGATGTTTCCGCCGTTTGAGTTTTCGCCCATGCCTTTTGCGGAAATAACGGAATTTTCGTTTAATTTTATGTTATTTCCCGCATTAATATTGATATCACCGGCATTAAGGCTATTTGCACCGTCATTTACGACTTTACCGCTTATTTCTACATCATTGACAGCCTTAATAACGATTTGTCCGTTTTCAACAGCCATATCCATTTTGCCTGAATTATAGCCATTTACATTTACAACATCATTAAAATCGACTTTATTACTGTTAAAAACAGCTCCTGATAATACATCTCCGTTAATACTTACATTTCCGGCAGCCATCGCAATCTTATTTATGGCATTTATTTTGCCATCGGCAATGATTAAACCGCTGTCAGTAAGCGCAACTTCGCCGTCCAACAATTTACCGACTTCAACATCATTTATATTTCCGTTCAAGTCCATGTATTTATCCATTTGCTGTTTGCTCGGAGTAAATACATTTAATGAACCGACGTTTACACTGCTGTTTTTGCCGAAAATAACTCCGTCAGGGTTAAGAAGATAAACATTGCCGCCGATTTGTCCGTTTTTAATGGAATTTAAAATCCCGTTAATATAACTGGTATCACCGTTGACGAGGTTAATCAGGTTTGCGGCGCTGTTTGGAACTACTAAATTAACCGTATTTCCTTCATAAACATTGAACCTGCTGAAAGAGTTGAACGCATTTACACCGTGAACTGTTGAAGTGCTGACGTTTGAAATTGTTCCGTTTACATTAACAGTAGTATTTGTGCGACCATCAACAACTATTTGTTGTGCAAATGCAATCGGTTGAACAATGAAAGATGTGTAAGCAATCAAAAGCGTTGAAGCAATCAGCCTTTGATTGCTGATATTAAAATTTATTTTTTTTGATTTTTTGATTTTTTGTCTTCTTGACATTATTTATGTCCTGTTCCCCATTTTTAATTTTATATAATTTATAACAACCCTAAAATAAAAAATTGCTTTAAAGAGTTTCTTTATTTAAGAATTGTAAAGGATTAGCTTGCAGGCTAAAATGAAATCTTGCCGTAGGCTGGTTGGATTCGCGTGTTCCCATCCCAAATCCCCAGTTAAACACTCCGCTTATGTAGTCAGAAAAATTAATCCTAAGCCCCATGCCTGCGCTTGTTAAATAATCGTATTGATTAGCGGGTCTACCATCAGCCTTATAAGGGTAAGCTGCGCCATGATCAATAAAAAGATTGCCTTTAATCATTTTTCTTAAAGGGATTTTACAAAATTTTTCCGGTAAAAAGGATAACGGTACAATAAATTCCGCACTTGTATAATATCCGTTATTTCCGATAAGAAGTCCTTCAGAAAAGCCTCTTATTGTTGACGAACCACCGATTTGAAACTGCTCTGTGGAAGGCAGATTATCATTCGGTGATAATAAAGTGCTTGCCCTGAATAAGCCTATGATACCTTTAGGCAGTCTTTGCACTCTGTACATGTTACCCTCATATTTAAAAAACGATTTATGTCCGCCAAGTATTTTGACACCCGTTGAAAAACTATGTCCTGTATGCCAAACTCCGTATTTGTCATTTACATCTGCGCTCAATCCTGTACTTAAAGTTCTTAGCGGCGTATCCTGTGTTTTAAATTTATCAAAATATGTTGTAGATTCTTTAAAATTAAATCCGATATCGCCGTATAATTTTACTTTTTTGTTTGATATTAAAGGTTGAGAAATATTAATTCCATAAATAAATGAATCCCCTGTTACATTTAAGGGTTCAAAATCTCCTTCAATAATTTTAATATGGTTATAAGAGAATAATCCGTTTAATCTTGTTCCTTTGTTTCCGACAGGGATTCCGTAATTTGCATAAGCGGCTGTTGTTCCATGAGCAAGACTTGTGCCGAGAGTCAATTTGTCCCTATACCCTAATAAACTGTCATGAGCAATAGCTATGCCGCTTTTTAAGATACCTATAGACTCTCTTCCTGTATTATCAAAAGTAGGAACAAAATGAAAAGGATTCGGTTCATAAGCTTTTAAATAAATATCTGTTTCTGAAAAAGCCTCACCCGCTTTGATTTTACCTTTTAATTTGACGTCATTGACGTCATTAAAACGAATAATATCTTGTTCCAACTTCTTTATATTAAATACATCACCCTGTTTTTGAGAAAATTTACCTATTATATATGGTTTTCGAGTGAATTTATTTCCCTCAACAACAACTTTACCGATTTTTCCTTCAATCAATTCAATATTTAAAATCCCGCCTTTAATTGTTTGAGCGGGCAATACAGCTTTTGCAGTTATAAAATTCTTTTTTTTGTACAAATTGTTAATTTCAATAAGCATTGTATTAATATCATCAATACTCAGTGTTTTATTAACATATACGGTTTTTATATTACTCAATTCCTCTTCTGAAAGTATGGAAGAGGAATTAATGTTTATTTTATTAATAAATACTGTTGGTTTTTCTGAATTATCAGGAAGAGGAGCTTTTTTATATTTAAGATCTTCTATATCAATTTCCGAATCATCATTTTTTTTATCTATTAATAATTGACTTTCTTTGTCTCTTTGCTCCAAAATATTAATGTCATGTTGTTGAACGCTTCCCGCTTCCAGGTTTCCGGGTAATTGCTGGTTTGCTGAATAAGCAGGACAACTAAATAAACAAAAGCATATTATTACTATTAAAAAATACAAGATTACGCCTCATTTATAAATTTATAAAAAGTTTATTCATATTGTAAATTTATGTTTTAATTTTATATGAAACAAGAAATTTAAAATATATAATGATTTTTCAAATGTAAATTTTATTTACATTTCATTCAAACAAAAAGAAAGGATTCCAAAAATGAAATTATTTTCAAAATTTATTTTAATTACCGGTTTAGTTTTAGGAATAAGCACCGTATTTGGCAATCTTGCTCCGTCTAAAACAAATAATATTATTAATATTGCTGTGGTTGATGTTAACCATGTTATACAAAATTATGACAAGGTAAATATTTTAAAAGACCAGCAAAAAGTAAAACTTGATGAATTGAAAAAATTTGTTGAAGATGCAAGAAAAAAGATTGCCGATGAAAAAGATGCCGTCAAAAAGAAAGCATTAGAAGAAAAATATAATAAAGAATTACAAGACAAGAAAAAAGTAATAAATACGGAATATCAAAAACAACTTTCTGACATAAATAAAAATGTAACTGCTACGATAAATAATATCGGCGAAACAGGTGATTATGACATTATTTTAGTAAAAAGCAGTGTACTATATGGCGGAAAAGATATTACCAGTGCTGTTTTAAAAGCTTTAAAATAGCAGTTCAAACTAAGTCATAGTTCTTATGTTGAATGTTTCTTTTAATTATCTGCTTTAATCTGTATCATTTGAACTAAATTTGACATTTTCCACGTCAACTAATTAATGATCGCAAGTATTTGCACCGGTTACCAATGTTCCGTTTAAATATTCAAGAACTAATTTTTCAGGATCTATTTCACTTGCGCCTACAATAACTTTAATTCCCTGTTCTGTAAATAATTGTTGAGCTCTCATACCCATCCCGCCTGCAATAATAACATTTGCGCCATTTTTAGCGACCCAAGGAGGCAAAATACCGGGTTCATGAGGTGGCGGTGTTATTTCTTCTTTATCAATAATTGTTTTTGAAGTTTCGTCTGCTTCAATAAATGTAAATACTTCACAATGACCAAAGTGAAGACATAGTTTTCCATTGTTTGTAGGGATTGCAAATTTCATAATTTTATTCTCCTTTTCTTAAATTAATTTATTTTCTATTTTATGCCACATATTTTTTATTTTGTTTGAAACTTCACCATCGGGTTCATATTCAATAATATTTTGTTCTTTTATCATTGCCTGTGTAAAGATTTTGCTGTATGGAATTTTGCCGACAATCTCAATATTTTTTTCCCTGCAAAAATTTTCTATTTGTTTTGTTAATTCTAAATTCAAGTCGTATTTGTTTATACAAATACTTGCAGGAATTTTAAAATGCTTTGTAAGTTCAAGAACTCTTTCAGCATCATGAAAACCTGATAAAGTCGGCTCTGTTACTATAACCACAAGATGCGCCCCTGAAATTGAAGCTATAACAGGACAGCCAATTCCCGGAGAACCGTCAACGATAATTAAATCGTTATTATTTTGTTTTGCAATGAGTCTTGAATGATTTCGTATTTGCGATACCAGTTTGCCGGAATTTTCTTCGGCAACACCAAGTCTTGCGTGAATAAGTTTGCCAAAACGGGTATTGGACTCAAACCAGTCACCTGATTTTACTTGTTCAAATTTTATTGCGTTTACAGGACATTGATAAAAACAAGTTCCGCAGCCTTCGCACTTTATTCCGTCAACAACAAAGTCTTCTGAAACGGCATTAAATCTGCAAACTTCAATACAACGTCCGCATTTTACACAAATCTCAGGATTAATTTCAGCAGTTTTACCCGAATAAAATTCTGTTGTTATTTCAATTTGAGGGTTTAAAATCAAATGTAAATCGGCAGCATCAACATCGCAATCAACCATTACTTTGTTTTGAGCAAGCGCTGCAAATGCTGCAACTAAACTTGTTTTGCCTGTTCCGCCTTTTCCGCTTATTATTACAAGTTCTTTTGTCATTACATTCTCTCCCTAATAATATTTATAAGCGGTTCAAAAGCTTCTTTAAATTCCGGTAAATGCTTTAAAACAAGCTCGCCTCTTGAATAACATTCAGCAATAGCTCTGGAATCAGGGATTTTAGTTAATATCTTTATATTTTCCGATTTTGCGTAATCTTCAATTAAGTTATCGTTTTCTTCCGAACGATTTATAATTATTCCAAAAGGCAAACCTATTTTTCTCATAACATCAACAGCGAGCTTTAAATCATAAAGCCCGAACGGTGTGGGTTCTGTAACCATAAATACATAATCAGAGCCGCTAACGGCAGCAATAACAGGGCAAGATGTTCCCGGAGGACAATCAAGAATTTGAATTATAAAATCTTCTTTATCCGCTTGTTTTTTAACAGCTTTAATAAGCGGTGGTGACATTGCTTCGCCTATTCTTGATTTTCCGTGAATAAAATTAAACCCTGATGCAAATCCTGATTCAACAACACCAACTTCTCTTCCTGTTTCTGTAATTGCGCCTGAAGGACAAATTAATCCGCAACTCCCGCAGCCATGGCATAATTCAGGAAAAACAATCACCTTCCCTTTGACAAACGCCAAAGCATTGTACTGGCAGATTTCGGCGCATTTACCGCATTGAACGCATTTTTCTGCATTAACTTGCGGAACGGGTACATAAACAGGTTCACTAAAACTGAAAACCGGTTTTAAAAAAATATGACAATTCGGTTCTTCAACATCACAATCCAACAAATAAACTTTTTTATATGTTTTAGAAAGCAAATACGCTAAATTGGTTGAAACAGTACTTTTGCCTGTCCCGCCTTTGCCGCTTGCTACTGCAATTTTCATCTCAATCCTTACCTCTTTATAAAGAGTAAAGGGCAGAGAATTTCTGCCCTTTATCGTTGTAGTTTATTCTTTTTCTTCAAGTTTAGAAATTTTTTCTTTAACATTGCTTAAAGTACTTTCAAGAATAGCGGCTTGATTTTTTAATAAAGAAACTTCATCTTGTTGAAGCGGTGCAAGATTATTGGCTCTAAATTGAGCATTAAAACCTCTGCCGTTTCCCATCCCGCGACCATTTCCGCAGCCTTGACCTGTTCTGATTCCTGCACAAACGCCCATTCTTTTGCCTGTCATTTGTCCCATTCCCATTGGACCTGTTCCATCTCTTCTTGGCATAATTAATTCTCCTTTTGTTCTTGTTGTTCTAAGAAATACACTCTTTCAGGCATATTTGAATTTAAAAAACACCTATTGATTCATATCGGGTCTTTGTTTTTCTGTTGCAATTTTTCTTTTATCTTTGCCTGAAAAATATAAAACGGCTGCAAGTCCTGCAATTACCGATCCCAAAAAACAAAGACCTCTGCAAAATCCTCTACTTCTGCCAAATCCTGAAATTGCTCCCGCAAAAACAGGCAAACCATAGGACAAACAATTTCCATAACCTCTTCCTGTTGCAGGTCCTTTACCCATTGGTCCTGTTCCATCACCTCTTGGCATAATGTTTTCTCCTTTCTGTATTTTAAAAGCCCGCTTTAGTTAAACCCAATGACCTTCTACATTAGCAGATTCAGCTTCTTGAAGTTCATTATTTCTGAATTTGTCTATCGCATCTTTTACAGTTCCTTCTGCGCCGACATAAATTTTTACTCCGGCGGATGATAAAACAGTAAAAGCTTTTGGACCGCAATTTCCTGTTATTATTGCATCAACGTTTTGATTAACGACATTTTGAGCCGCCTGAATACCTGCACCCTGTGCAGCATTTAAATTCTGATTATTATCTGTAAATTCAAATGTATCATCTTCAAGATTGTAAATTATAAACCCAAACGCCCTGCCAAATCTTAAATCAATTCCACTTTCTAAATCTAAACCGCTTGATGTAATAGCTATTTTCATGAGCAATACCTCTTTTCTTTAAACATTATGAACTTGACAATTTGAATTGTCAAGTCTAATATAAAATTAAAGATACATATTTAAAGAAAACTATAATTTGCAAGGATAAAATATGCAAGTAGACGAAAATTTACCCGTTTATCCAATAGGAGTAGCTGCGCATCTTCTTGGCGTACACCCGAGAACATTAAGAATATATGAAGCGGAAGGGTTTATAAATCCTTGCAGGCAAGGAGGAAAAAGATTTTTTTCTCAAAGTGATTTAGCCTGGATTCAATGTTTAAGAAGCATGATTCATGATGAAAATATTAGTATTGAAGGAGTTAAAAGACTTCTTGAGTACGCGCCGTGCTGGAAACTAAAAAATTGTCAGGGAGAAAAAAGGGAAAATTGTCCGGCTTTAAAAAAGATGGAAAAAAGATGCTGGGAATTTTCCAAAAATACCTGCGAAAAATCGTGTAGAAACTGCGAATCATTCCCCAAAGAAAATAAATAGAGTGATACAAGGCAGTAAATCATTTTTATTTACACTAAGAATAGTCTGTTTTATTCGATGTCGGTAAAATATTTTTCAAATGCATTAAAATTAAAACCTAAAAATCCTGAAACCTATTATTAAAAATTTTTTATTAAAAACATATATGTATTGAAATTATTCTTTTTATCTATTTTAATATAAGTAAGATAGCTGCTAATTAGTAAAGTCAGGGTCAAATGAAAAAAATAAAAAATTTAATATTAATATTAATATTAGTGGCATTATTCCCTGTGCCCGTAATGTCAAAAAAATTACAACTTGCAAATAATATCAATAATAATGGCAATGGAAAGATTGATATTATTAAGCTGAATGTTTCAACAAATAAAAAATTAAAAGATAAACAATTTTTGAAAAACAGCTGGGAATTTGTAAAAGGTGAGCCGGGTGACAACGCTTTAAACTTATTAATGTTTAGTTATCATACGAGAGAAGACAGAGATCAGATGAATGAGTCTAATAAGCTTGTTGCTATTGATCTAGATGGATATACATTAGGAACTTACAATAATAGCTATCATGCCCAGACATATTATGCAGGAATTACCAGAAAAATTTATGAAAAAAACCTGCTGCAAGATGTTAATATGGACTTTAAATATAAATTAATGGCATTGCATGGATATGAGCATTATGAATTTAATATTGGAGGCATAACACCTTTAATTGTGCCTATGATAGGAATTTCAAAAGGACTTGTTGGAATTGATTTTCTTATAAGCCCAGGACGAACTGTAACTTTTGCTACTACATTCAGGGTGAATTTACCGGAAAACAAGTTGAAAAAACTTGATTAAGTTTTTATACGTTCACATATTCTGAAGAAATAATGTTTTTTAAATAAATTCCGTAATCACTGGAATTATAAAACTTTACTTGTTTTAAAAGATCTTCTTTGCTGATAAATTTCTTTAAATAAGCTATTTCTTCAAGGCATGCAACTTTTATTCCCTGATTTTTTTCGATTGTTTCAATGTAATGAGAAGCCTGAAGCAAAGATTCGTGAGTCCCCGTATCTAACCAGGCAAAACCTCTTCCTAACAGTTCAACATTTAAATTTCCATTTTTAAGATAAACATTATTTAAATCAGTAATCTCAATTTCGCCTCTTGGTGAAGGTTTTAAAGATTTTGCATATTGAACGACTTTGTTATCGTAGAAATAAAGCCCTGTTACGGCATAATCAGACTTTGGATTGGAAGGTTTTTCTTCAAGAGAAAGAACTTTTCCCGAATTATCAAATTCTACAACACCAAATCTATACGGGTCTTTAACTCTGTAACCGAAAACTGTTGCGCCTTCTTGTCTTTCGACGGCATTATTTAACATTCCCGAAAAACCCTGCCCGTAAAAAATATTATCTCCAAGAACCAGAGCTACATTATCTTTTCCAATAAAATCTTCTCCAAGAATAAAAGCTTGAGCAAGTCCGTCAGGGGATGGCTGAATTTTATATGAAATTGATATTCCTAATTGAGAACCGTCTTGAAGAAGATTTTGGAACTGAGGAGTCGCTTCAGGGGTAGAAATAATTAAAATTTCTTTTATTCCTGCCAGCATAAGAACAGAAAGGGGATAATAAATCATAGGCTTGTCGTAAACAGGAAGAAGTTGCTTGCAAACTGTTTGTGTTACAGGGAAAAGTCTTGTTCCTTTTCCTCCTGCCAGAATTATACCTTTCATATTATATCCTCTTTTTAAATTTATTTTATATTATCACACTAATTGAATCGTTTTACTTTAAATTTTTGTATTTTAGTAGTTTTTTCGTTTTCTTTTATGTTGCCGTTTTGTCTTGCAAATTTAATCTGTGTCTTGGCATCGTTAATTCCTTTAATATCAGGCAAAATTACGCCATTTTTGTTGCCTGCAAAAACTATAACACCATATATTTCAGGATTTAATTCTTTCGTTGATTTAATTGTTATAGGTGTTTCCAAAATATCAACGGAATAATTTAAATCTTTGAGTTCATTTTTTGAAACTGATGAAAATCTTTTATCAGTTGTAGCGCTTAATATTGCAACTTGAACAATTTCATCCCCGAGGCTTTCAGAATCAACAGCAGGAGGAACTGTTCCCACACATCCTCTTAAACCTGATTTTTTATTGGAAATAGTAACAAATACACCTTTTTTTCCCGAGGGTACTCCTTTTATGCCTGAAGTAACAACAATTTTGTCTTCCAGTAAATATTTCTCTACAGCAATTTTAGCAAGTTCTTGAGGTGCAAGGGGGGTATTAATTTTAAATAATCTTTTTTCAATGTCAAAGCGAGTTTTTATAAGAGTTAATAAACTTATAAAAATTAAAACCGAAAGTATAAAAATTCGATATTTTTTAGAAATTTTCATTTTTGAATACTCCTTAATTTAAAAACCTGTCTGTCTTAAAGCTTCATAAATCACGATAGCAACCGAATTTGAAAGATTAAGACTTCTCTGGTTATCGAGCATCTGGATAGTAAGACTGTTTTTGGGATTGTTAAAAATTATTTTTTCAGGCAACCCTTTTGTTTCGCTGCCAAAAACCAGAAAATCTCCTTTTTTGTAAGTTATTTCAGTATATTTTTTGGAAGCTTTAGTGCTTAGAAAATAAAAATTGCTGTCAGGAAATTTTTCTTGCAATTCCTCAAACGTTGAAACAGTATTGATATTTACAGAGTCCCAATAATCAAGACCTGCTCTTTTAACATGCCTGTCGGTTATATGAAAACCTAATTTGCCGACCAGATAAAGAGAACTTCCCGTACATGCGCAAAGTCTGGCAATATTTCCTGTATTTTGCGGAATTTGCGGCTCATATAGGACGATATTAAAAAAGTTTTTATTCATGTTCCAGTATTTCCTGTCATTGCGAGGAGGCTCGAAGAGCCGACGCGGCAATCTGTTTGGATATTAAAATTTGGATAGATTCTTACGCTCCCACTGGTCGCTCAGAATGACAATTAATTTTCAGGCTTTAAAAACCTTTTGCTTTCCAACATTACAGGAATCCCTCTTGCTATGCACAATAAAACAGCAATATAAACACTTGCATAAGCAATAATAGTTATAATTGACTTGTATTGATAATCAGCAGGCACGTGGGCGGCTATTAAAAGTGCAAAGGCAACGGCTTTGCATACTGCATAAGTAAATCTTACGAAGTTGGAAGCTACTATAAATTTGCCTATAGGGTTTTTCATCATTGTAGTAGAACCAAAGGCGGTAAATCCTTGCTCGAGAGCCAGACTTCTTAAACCGTCCGTAATAATTCCTCTGGTCATAACAACAAGAGGAATCCATAAAGGAATCCAGCCCAGTACCGCAAAAGAAATCCAGAAAACATTTTCTACAATTCTGTCGCTTAAAATATCAAGAAGCGCGCCAAATTTTGAGCATTCATTGAATTTCCTGGCGATATACCCGTCAAGCCCGTCCATCCATATTACAATTATAGTAAGTCCAAAAGCCGACCAATAAACTTTATTGACTTTGATAAAAAGCATTGCGATAACCGCAAATGCAAGAATTGTTCTGAATATTGAAATAAAATTAGCCATTTCTCTACACTTCCCTTTAGATAATCATTAATTGTCATGCTGAACTTGTTTCAGCATCTTTTACAGCTATTTTATTACTAAAAAATCTAATTGTCGAATAGAAGAAAGACAATTAATTAGTAAAACAACGATTGTCGATACAACTGTATTTAGTTATAGACTTTAAAGCTTTAGCAATTATGATTAATTATATAATGTTTTAGATTGCCACGTCGGCTCTGTGAGCCTCCTCGCAATGACAAAGAGAATATGAGGACTTTATTTTGAATAAAAAAGGCTTATTTATAACTTTTGAAGGGGCGGACGGCTCGGGAAAATCTACACAGCTTAAAATGGCGGCAGAATTTTTCAGGAATAAAGGATTTGAAGTTGTTTCAACCAGAGATCCCGGTGGAACGCCTTTAGGACAAAAAATAAGAGAAATTTTGCTTCACCATGACGGAAAAGTTGCTTCATACTGCGAATTATTTCTTTATCTTGCTGACAGAGCACAGCATATAGACGAAAAAATTATTCCTGCCCTCGAAGAAGGCAAAGTGGTTTTATGCGACAGATATGTTGATTCTTCACTAGCTTATCAGGGATATGCCAGAGGTATAGATACAGAAGAAATTTTAATGCTGAATAATATTGTTGCAAAATCTTTAATGCCTGATTTAACATTTGTTTTTGACGTAAGCATAGAAGTTGCAGAGCAACGTGTTGGTGAAACAAAAGACAGACTTGAATCAGAAGCAAAAGAGTTTCATCAAAAAGTACGATTCGGCTTTCTTGATTTAGCAAAAAAATTCCCGAATAGAATAAAAGTTATCGATGCTAATCAGGAAATTGAAAAAGTCCATTCTGATGTAATTAAAATATTAGGAAATTATTAGATTGTCACGATAGGCTTTTACCTCCTTCTCAATTACAAAGAGAAAAGAAAAACCGCCGTTTTAAGGGCGGTTAAAATTTAGCTTTATAGATTACTTATAGAATTTATTTTGCTGTTAATAGTTCATCTTCTTTAACTGTATAGAGTTTTGCTCCAAGATATTCGTTCCATTGTCTTGCATCATAGCCATGCTCGGTTGAGAATCCTTTTACGGCAGAGCCTGCTTTAATTCCGGCTTCGATATCTTTTTTGATTGCGGCTTCAATTTCCGGTGTTATAGGTGCAGAGCTATTTGCTTGTGCTGCGGTGTGTACCATAAATTGATCTTTTAAGTCATATTTTAAATCATCTTTTTCATCGATTTTTCCATCTTTGTTTAAGTCAGTTCCGAGTTTGGTTGTGCCATCTTTGTCTGTGTCAATAGCACCGACTGTTTGAGTTAAAAGACCTTCGTCACCTTTCATCAAAACATCTTTGACGTTATCGATATTTCCGCCGTTTAATTTTTGAGAAAGTGATCTTTTGCCATGTTTTGCAGTTAGAACATTGCCTTCTTTGCTTATACTGATATCTTTTTCTTTCAAAAGTTCTATAACTTTTTCATCTTTGTTGTAAGTCGTTTCATCCGCAATTTCTTTGCCGTCTTGAAGAATTTCAAATGTTCCGTTAGCGTGTGAAACTAGATTTATACCTGCTTGTTTAAATTCAAGATTTTGATCTTTGATAATAGTTGCTGCTCCTTCACCGCCGCCGGCAAATTTTGCGTTAAGTGCGATATCGCTGTTATCAAGCATTTTGTATAAGCCTTCATTTTTGCCCTGAAAGTCAAACGCTTGTTGACCGTTTATAGCGAAGTGAGGATCTCCCCAGGCGCTTACTTCAACATCTTCATTATAAACTTCTACAGGTGTTAAACCTGTTGTTGCTGATCCTGATCCTAAAATATTTTGTAGAAGCATCATAATTAGTTGTTGTAAAAAGCCTGATGAACTGCTTTGTTGTGGTTGTTGAATAATAGGCGGTTGTTGAATTACAGGCTGTTGAACAGGTCTTTGATTTGTAATTAGTCCTAACATTGTTGGTAATATTGAGTTGAGCATTGAGAGTATCATATAGTTAGGATCATAAGAAGTTTGTTGTAGACGATATGGTTGATCACCTGTAAAAAGTAGAGATTGTTGTTGTTGCTGCTGCTGTTGCTGCCATTTTGCGTATTGATCACCTGTAAAAAGTAGAGATTGTTGTTGATACGGATTCATTACAGATTGACCATAACCATAATTTTGGTTGATATACATGTTGTTTGAAGTTGTGTTAAAACCAAGCATAGTTTGACTCCTCCTCGTTAAAAATAGTATGAATTTTCTTTTTATAATATTTCGTTGATAAATGTGATTCTTCCAAATCAGCAGACAGTAAGAATAAGCTTAAGTCTTTTAGCCCGACAGAGTCGTTCTTCAGACATCTTGCTTCCGCTTTTCAGAAGAATTTGCTTTAATTATCTTTTTACTTATAAGCATCTTTGTTTTTTGCAAAGATACCAACATGCAAAAGTTGATAATCAGTAATTTGATTTATTGGTAATATTTTATGTGTGTTATTTATATAAAAACAATATATTTTGTATAATTGCTATATTTTGTATATTTTATTAAGTTTTATTAATTTAAAACTGATTTTTTGAAATAGATTGAAAAATATGCGTAACCTGCTACTAGCAGGTTACGCAGTCTGGAAGTAGAGGTTTTTCGCATTGATAGAATCAACTAATTTAATAATCAACCATATTTTAAAAATCGGCAATTATCGTTCATCAGAAATACCACAAAAATACTTTAAAGAGTTGCTGACAGCACTTTCAGAACTAAAGAAAAAAGATATTGTTCTGATTCCACAATTTATTCGTCTGGCAAAGAAGACTGACGGACGATTAATTATTGACGATACCAATTATCCAAAATATGGACTTAAAAAATATGCTCGTAAACTTAAAAATTTAAAAACATCAGGTTATGAAGATGGTTTTAAAATATTCTTTTTCTTGTGGGAAAGTTCAGGACATAGAATTCTTTTAGGCTTTATCTAGTAGGAGGTTTACCTATTTTGAATATTTTTTCAAGTAATTAACCCCAGCCACCCTTTACTCACTTAAAGGGTGGCTGGGGCGGGTTTTAAGAAAATTTCTATAAAATTAATTAGCGATTGGAGTTAATTAGATTTTCAAAATGTTTCTTGATAAATTTTGATGAATTGTTAAATTGTCATTTTTAGCGAAACGAAAAATCTGTCTAATTAAATAAAAATTCATCTTAAAGCCTCGATGGCCTTGGGTATATCTTCCGCACTGTAAATATAATTCCCTGCAACAAGCGCATTCGCCCCTGCGGAAGTTGCAAGCTTTGCGGTCTCGGCATTAATTCCGCCGTCAATTTCTATATAAATATGGTTTAAATTCTCTTTTTCCAGAAGTTCTCTGACCTCAGAAATCTTGGGCAGGCACTCCCTAATAAAACTTTGCCCGCCAAATCCCGGCTCTACCGTCATAATCAAAACCAAATCAATCTTGTGAAGTACTTTTTTTATTACTTCAACAGGAGTATTGGGTTTTACAGAAACCCCTGCTTTTATCCCGAAATTTTTTATCAGGTCAATAGTTTCATCAAGATTGTCTTCGCAAGCTTCCGCGTGGATTGTTATAAAGTCAGAACCCGCTTTAGCAAAATCTTCAACGTATTTAATCGGCTCAATAATCATTAAATGGACATCAAAAGGCATTTTTGTGGTTTTTCTGATTGATTTGACTACAGGCGCACCTATTGTGATGTTCGGAACAAATCTTCCGTCCATTACATCAACATGAACCCAATCAGCTCCCGCATGTTCGATTTTTTTAATGTCTCGTTCAAGGTTTGCGAAGTCGGCAGACAAAATAGATGGTGCAACTATTATATTTTTCATTCTCATATCTTTATTTCTCATGCCCTTCCAATAAGCCTAACGCAACTGCTGCCATTCTTGCCGCATTCTGATGAGCTTCTTTTTTTGACTTGCCTTCACCATATCCTAATTTATCTCCGTTAACCCAAACTTCTATTATGAAATTCTTGTTATGAGCAGGACCTTCTTCCTTTGCGACTATATAATCAGGAACAGGCATCCCATTTGCCTGCGCGTATTCCTGAAGCATCGCCTTGTAATTATATTTGGAAGCTGATTGATCAATCTTTGTAACTTCATCTTTCAGGAGTTCAATCAGAAAATCATAAAGGTTGTCAATTTTTCCGTCAAGATAAAACGCCCCCAATAAAGCTTCAAATGTACACGCGAGAGTCGATAATCTCGTCCTGCCGCCAAGTCTTGCTTCGTGATATCCTATTTTAAGGTATTTATCAAGGTTAATTTTAGCCGCTATATGTGCAAGAGTATTATCACTTATGAGAATTGCCCGAATCTTTGTAAGTTCTCCTTCGGGATATTCAGGAAATCTCTCGTATAAATACTTGCTCGCCAGGAGCTTAAGCACCGCATCGCCGAGAAACTCGAGTCTTTCGTTGTCTTCCGCCTCGACAATCTTGTTTTCAAAGCCGTAAGAACTGTGAGTAAGAGCAATATCAAGCAAAGAATAGTCATCTATTCTTAAATTTATGGTTTTTAGTAATTCATCGAGTTCGGTTTTTCTTTTGTCATTTAGCATAAGAATTGATCTTTAAAAAGGCATAAACATTGACAACAAAGTGCCATTATTAACAAAAATACTGAAATAATAGTATGCAACAGCTCCGGTAAATACATAACTGTCAGCTCTGTCAAGCATTCCGCCATGTCCCGGCAATAAATTACCGGAATCCTTAAACCCTGCATCTCTTTTTATCATTGACTCTGCGAGATCACCAAATTGAGCCGCCATTGAAAGCACAAATCCTGAAATTACAGAATGAATAATAGATAAATCAATAAAATGTCCGACAATAACAGCTCCTATAATACTTGCAACAGTTCCTCCGACAGCACCCTCAACAGTTTTTTTAGGGCTGACTTCCGGCCATAAAGGCGTTTTCCCGAGCTTAGTCCCAACATAAAACGCTGCAATATCACATACTGAAATTACAACAAACATTAACACAATATATCCGATGCCAAGATCAATATGCTTGCCGTATAACAAAATATCAGCGCCTTTTATATCTCTTAAAAAGATAATATGCATCGGCAAAAAACCGCCGTACAAAATAGCAAGAAACGATGCTCCAATGTCATTTATGGTGGCTTTTGCTCCCCTGAACAGAATCACAAGAAATATAACTATCGTTGAAATCGCTAACACAGGAACAATATAATTATATTGTTTTAAAGTCGCACAAATCACCAAAACTGCATCAATAAAAAGAATCAGCCCTAAAGGAGGGTTCATCCCTTTCGCTCTCATCATATTAACAAGCTCAGCCTGACCAAAATATATCAACACTGAAAGGAATACAGCCAGTGGGAAACCGCCATATATCAATGAGACAAGACAAATTGACAGGAATATTGTCGCAACATAAACCCTTGTTTTACTAAAAAATTTTATTAATCCCACCCGGACACCTATATTTCTTTAATTATTAATACTTCTATATTGATAGAACTTCTTTTTCTTTTTCCGCAACGACATCATCCATTTCTCTGGTATATTTGTCAGTTATTTTTTGAATTTTATCCTGAGCTTTTTTTACTTCATCTTCAGGGATATTTTCAGATTTTTCTAATTTTTTAAGAGTATCGGTCAAATCTCTTCTGATGTTTCTTATTGCAACTTTTCCTTCTTCGCCGAGTTTTTTTACGGTTTTAACAAGTTCTTTTCTTCTTTCTTCTGTAGGCTGAGGAAAAGTTAATCTTATACAAATACCATCACTATTTGGTGTTACACCTAAATCTGATTTCATAATAGCTTTTTCAATAAGATTTATAATAGTTTTGTCATACGGTGCGATAACAAGTGTTTGACCGTCATGCACATTTACAGTCGCAATTTGTCTTAACGGTGTCGGTGTTCCGTAATATTCTACACTAATTTTATCAAGAACCAGCGGATTTGCTCTTCCGGTTCTTATGCTTGAAAATTCTTTTTTTGTTCCGGCGATAGTTTTGCTCATCTTTTCTTCGCCCTGTTCGAATAATTGATTAACAGGCATGATTACTTAATCCTCCTACTAATGTTCCTTCTTTTTCACCTTTTACGATTTTTTCCATACTTTCAGTATTTGCAAAATCAAAAACTATTATGGGAATATTGCTGTTTTTGCATAAAGCAATAGCAGCTGTATCTATTACTTTTAAATCCTTAACAATCATATCATCATAAGAAATATAATCAAATTTTTCAGCATCGCTATGTTTTCTTGGGTCTTTGCTGTACACGCCGTTGACTTTGTTTTTCGCCATAAGCATCGCGTCTGCATCAATCTCGGAAGCTCTTAAAGCAGCTGCCGTATCCGTCGTAAAAAATGGATTTCCTGTTCCTCCGGCAAAAATCACAACGCGTCCTTTTTCTAAATGTCTTATAGCTCTAAGTCTTATGTAAGGTTCTGCAATTTGATTCATTGTTATAGCATTTAAAACTCTTGTTGGAACATCCATTTTTTTAAACACACCTTGCAAAACAAGGGCGTTCATAGTTGTAGCAAGCATTCCAACGTAATCAGCAGAAGCCTGATCCATTCCAAGTTTTGTGCTGTTTTGCACCCCTCTGAAAATATTTCCGCCACCTACTACTATTGCTATTTCTACGCCTAATTCTTTAAGTTTTTTTATTTGTACAGCAACTTTGTTGATTGTTTCAGGGTCTATACCAAATCCCTGATCTGCCATAAGCGCTTCTCCGCTTATTTTAAGCAATATTCTTTTGTATTTAAGGTTGTCCATTTTTTTACTCATTAAATCTAATTTCCAAAACAATTTTACTAAAAAAGTTTTTTAAATAAAACTAAAATCAAAGTATTAAGAAACATTAAGAATATTTTTAATTTTTCAAATTTATCATTACATTTCTTAATATTAGAATTGACGAACATCACAGGGTTTGGTAATATAAGATATATATACAAAATATATCAAGCAGTTTTTTTATAGTTTAATCTAAGATTCATTTTTTGATTCGCCATTCATTATTCCCCTAAACTTCATTAAATTTACTTCGACATTTCAAAAAGTTTTTTCACTTATTAGAGAGAGAAATCTAGGGATAGGATTGCAGGAGATTGTTTATTTATGAAAAATGCCATGTTTGAAAACAGGCGTTTTGATCTGCAAAGCAGAAGCGAAACGCGCGAAGATCAATTTTGCCAATCTGTAAAGACTGACCCCATTTCTGTTTGTGAGCAGAGTAAAAGTATTGATGACATTTACGGAAATTATCTGAGAAAAATTTCTTCCCAGAAGCTTTTGTCTGCAAAAGAAGAGATTGAAATAGGTAAAAAAATCAAACTGGGCGATGAAAATGCCAAAAAAAAATTAATTCAATCAAATTTAAGGCTTGTTGTAAGTATTGCAAAAAAATATCTTAATTATGGGCTATCCTTTCAGGACTTGATTCAGGAAGGTAATATGGGACTTATGATTGCCGCAGGAAAATATGATTATAGATTAGGTTACAAATTTAGCACTTATGCAACATGGTGGATAAAACAATCAATTTATAAAGCAATTTCAGAACAGTCATATAGTATGAAAATTCCTGTTTATGTACAGGAAATTATTTCAAAATACACAAAAGTTAAGAGAGAAATGGAAAAAAATACCGACAGAAGTATTTCTGCAAAAGAAATTTCAAAAAAATTAAATATACCTGAATCCAAAATTGATAATTACCTCGAAGCTTTTAACAAAGCCGTATCTCTTGATACTGAATATCAAGCAGGAGATGGAAGAACCGTCAGGCTGTCAGACTTTTTGGAAGATGGAAATTCCTGTTCTGATAGAAATACCGAGTTTAATCATTTGAAAAAAGATGTAAAAAATATTTTATGCAGATTAAAAGATCGTGAAAAAAATGTTATAAAAATGCGATACGGGCTTGATTCCTCAAGTTTAAAGCCTAAAACACTTGAAGAAATAGGCAAAATGTTTGGTGTAACTAAAGAATGCATAAGACAGACTGAATTAAGGGCAATTAAAAAGATTCGTTCTCTTTGCGATAAAGAAAATTTACTCTTTGCTTATCTGAATTAATATTTTCCTTTATACAAAAAACTAACCAAGCGGTTAGTTTTTTGTATTTGATTTAATGAGATAAATATTTTAAATTTATATCAAAATTTACAAATCTTAATATATTGAAATAATTTGTATATATCAAGATTTAATTGTTGTAATTTATATTTATATATTGATAAAAATTTGTAAATAAATTTAATGATTAATATTTTAGTACATTTTATTGCTAACTTTTGATATAATAAAATAGTATGTATATACAAAAAGACTAAAATTTATGTTTGCGGAGGTTTAATATTAAATGACAACCGATGATATTATCAAAAAGAATAATGAGGAATTGACGGAGTTTGAAAAGCTCATGAATCAATTCGACTATAGTTTTAAAAAAGGTGATATCGTTAAAGGTAAAGTTATAGCGTATGAACCATCCGGCGTTATAATTGATATAGGCGCAAAAACCAATGCAAAAGTGCCGCTTAAAGAATTACTCGGGGGACCGTCAAAAACTCCGCAAGATACTTTACCTATGGATGATACGGAAAAAGAATTCCTCATCATTAGAGAAGAAGATGATGAAGGTCAGTTAACTTTATCATATAAAAAAGTTGCCCTTGCATACGCTTGGAAACAACTGGAAAGACTAAAAGATGAAGATGAAGTTGTTGAAGCGGAAGTGACTTCGGCTGTAAAAGGCGGCGTTCTTGTTGAAGTTATGGGGCTTAGAGGATTTGTGCCTTCAAGTCATATCAGGACAAGAGATGCTGAAGAACTGGTAGGTAAAACAGTAAATTTAAAAATACTTTCTGTTGATTCTAAACAAAATAATCTTATATTGTCCCATAGAAAAGTTGTATCAGAACAACAAGCCGAGCAAAGAAAAGACTTGTTTGAAAATATTCAGATAGGTCAAATTGTTACCGGAGATGTAGTCAGATTGGCTGATTTTGGCGCGTTTATTGATATAGGCGGAATTGATGGATTGCTTCCTCTATCGCAAATTTCATGGCGTTGGGTTGATCATCCGGCTGATATACTCAAAGTCGGCGATAAGATTAAAGTTGAAATTATCGGCGTAGATGAAGAAAAACAAAGAGTTAGCCTAAGTCTTAAGAGCCAACAGCCTGATCCTTGGATTGAAGCTTCAAAAATCATAAAAGAAGGCGAAAAAATTAAAGGTAATGTTATAAGAATTAAACATTTCGGGGCGTTTATCGAAGTGTATCCTGGTGTTGAAGCTTTATTGCCATACAAAGAACTTCTTGATTATCAGAACAAAAGCGGAAAAACACTTCAGCAGGGCGATGAAATAGAAACTACCGTTGTAAGATTTTTCCCTGAAGACAGAAGAATCAGCTTAAGTCTTTCTGACAGACCTCATTTTGAGCATTCAGCACCTGCTACGGAAGCAGAATCACCTGAAATTAAAGAGTAAATTATAAAAATATAAAAAAGACGGTGGTTATGTTGAACCACCGTCTTTTAATTTACAAATATTAACAACAATTTAAATTTTATAATAAATCTGAATTTAAATACTTGATTATTGATTATCTTTTTTGTTTATTATTAAATATTCTTATTAAGATTGTAATGATTAGTATAAATATATAAAAGAGAGGCTTAAATCTGTGGAAGAACAAGTAAAACGCGGTCGCCGCAAAACTGAAGAACCAAAAGAAGAATTCGCCGGAGCTAAAGCTGGCGGCGAATGGCGTGAAAGAGTACTTCAAATAAGAAGAGTAACAAAAGTAGTAAAAGGCGGCAAAAAATTAAGTTTTAGAGCTGTTGTTGTTGTAGGTGACGGACAAGGCAGCGTTGGAATAGGCTGTGGAAAATCCAATGAAGTTATTGGTGCTATCCAAAAAGCTATTATAGAAGCAAGAAAAAACCTTATTAAAGTGCCTATTTTCAAGAAAACTATTCCTCATCCAATCACTGCAAAAGCAGGAGCGGGCAAAGTTTTATTAAAACCGGCCGCTGAAGGTACAGGAGTTATTGCAGGTGGATCTGCAAGATCTGTATTAGAATTGGCAGGAATAGAAAATATTTTATGTAAATCATTAGGTTCAGACTCTCCGTTAAATGCTGCAAGAGCAACAATTCAAGCTCTTTCCGAGTTAAGATTGTTCTCTGACGTAGCAAAAGCAAGAGGATTAACCTTGCACGAAATGTTAAATTAGTAAAATTTTCGGTCTTTGGATTGTCATTCTGAGCGAAGCGAAGAATCTGTCCATTTGACTATACTCAACATTTAACAAATTTTTCGGGCAGGCGATAAAAGTCATCAGAATGACAAAAAGCTTCAGAAAAAAATGCATGAATCAAAAATAAAGGTGATAACAATGGAAACAACAGAAATAAGATTAGAAGATTTAAGACCTGCTGAAGGCGCTACAAAAAAAAGAAAACGCGTAGGACGCGGTAGAGCTTCCGGTCATGGTAAAACCTCCACAAGAGGTCATAACGGTGAAGGTCAGCGTTCTGGCTGCAGCAGAAAAATCGGTTTTGAAGGCGGACAAATGCCCGGCTACAGAAAAACCCCTAAATTAGACGGGTTTAGATCTCTTAATCCGATTGTTTTTGCAGAAATTAATATATCTAAAATCGCCGAGATGAAAGAAGATGAAATTGACCTTGATGTATTAAAAGCAAAAGGTTTATACGGCAAAAAATATGATGAATTAAGAATACTTGGCAATGGCGAATTAACAAGAAAAGTAACCGTTAAAGCAAGACATTTTACAAAATCAGCAAAAGAAAAAATTGAAGCAGCTGGCGGCAAAGCGCTGTTGGTTTAATAATTTTTTAATGTCATTCTGAGGACGTTAGTCCGAAGAATCTGTCCAAATAGCTAAGATAGACAGATTCTTCGCTTCGCTCAGAATGACATTATTGTTTTAAAAACAAATGGGGTATATTTGAGGAGTAATTTATGGCTAAAATAAAAATGCCTACGACTGATGAAGTAGCAGGCATGTGGCAAGCATCAGGGCTAAAAGAAAAATTACTGTTTACTTTTGCGATGATCGCAATTTTTAGATTTGGTGTACAGATTCCTATATTCGGAATAAATAATGCGGAATTGTTAACTTCCGGTAAAATGGGCGATCTTGTCGGATTTCTGGACATCTTTACCGGCGGAGCATTGGGAAAAGTTTCTATATTTGCGCTTGGTATAGGACCGTATATCACCGCTTCAATTATTATGCAGCTTCTTGCCGCTGCTGTACCGGCTCTTGAAAAACTTCAAAAAGAAGAAGGCGAGGCGGGAAGAAGAAAACTTTCACAATATACCAGGTATTTCACGGTAATCTTGTCTGTATTTCAGTCAACTGTATTTTTAACATATTTAAGTAAAATGGGCATGCTCGCTCCTGACGGTATTCCTGTTTTGAATTTTATAGGTTCGATTTTAACTCTTACCGCAGGCACAATGTTTATTATGTGGCTTGCTGAACTTATTACAGAAAACGGCATTGGTAACGGAGCATCTATTTTAATTTTTATTGGTATTATTTCCAGAATACCTTCCTATTTTGGAGCAACCGGACAGCTTGTAGGCGGAAATACAGGCATGGCGTTCGCATTAATTTTACTGATTGCGATTTTTATGGCTACGCTTGTATTGATTGTTATAATGCAAGAAGCCATGAGAAAAGTCGTTATAGTAAATGCCCGAAGGCAAGTAGGCAATAAAGTCTATGGCGGAGTAAATACCCATATTCCTTTCAAACTTAACCCCGGTGGAGTAATGCCGATAATTTTCGCGGTAGCTATTTTGCTTTTTCCTACCACAATACTTAGTTTACTCAGCAAAGCCAATATGCCCGAAGCATTAAGAAATATCGCGAATTACATAAGTAATGATCTATTATCAGGATATTCGTACTATATTATTTATTTTCTGTTAATAGTCGGCTTAACTTTCTTTTATGCTTCAATTATGCCAAACATGCAGCCAAAAGAAATTGCAAATAATTTGAAAAAGTACGGAAGTTCCATTCCCGGAATCAAACCGGGCAAGCCTACAGCTGATGCTCTTGATAAAATTCTCAGCAGGGTTACATTTATTGGTGCTTTAGGGCTTGGGATAATCGCGCTTGTTCCGGGTATTGCAACACAAGCAACACATATTACACCTTTACAGGGATTGGGTTCAACCTCTTTAATCATTATGGTAGGGGTTGCGCTGGATTTCATAAACCAGATAAAAACACATTTATTAGCTAGACAATATGAAGGATTTTTAAAACAATGACGACAAGAGTAATTTTTTTAGGCGCACCCGGTTGCGGCAAAGGCACACAAGCAAGTCAATTAGCAAAACTTCTTAATATACCTCACATTGACACAGGAAGTATGCTTAGAGAAGAAATAGCATTACAATCTGAAGAAGGCAAACTTGCTGAATCTTTTATGAATCAAGGGCAGCTTGCTCCCGCAACACTAGTTGTAAGAATTATCAAAAACAGACTATTAAGAGATGACGCGCAAAATGGCTTTATTCTTGACGGTTTCCCAAGAAGTCCCGAACAGGCTCAAATGTTTGAAGATATTATGAGTGAAACAGGAATTGTGATTCAGCATGTTTTAAACATTGAAGTTGATGAAAATATTCTCATCGACAGAATGGCTTTCAGAAAGTCATGTGTTTGCGGTGAAAAATACAACACAAAATTCAAAGCCCCGAAAGTAGAAAATATTTGCGACAAATGCGGTGCAGAACTTACTCAAAGAGCTGATGATAACGTTGAAACAGCCGCAAAAAGAATTGAAACCTACAAAAAAGAAACTGAACCGCTTATTGCTCATTACACAGAGAAAAATCTTGTAAGAAACATCAACGGCAATCAGGAAATTAACAAAATACTTTCTGATATAACAGAAGTGCTTGGCGTTTCAGCAGTAAAATAAAATGATTACACGGAAATCCAGATACGAAATAAATCTTATGAAATCAGCCGGCAGTATTGTGGCTGAAGTACATGCTGTGTTAAAAGATCTGATTATGCCTGGGATTTCAACGTGGGAGCTGGATGAAATCGCTGAAAAAATTATCCTAAAAAATAAAGCAATTCCTGCATTTAAAGGTTATCACGGTTATCCTGCGACAATCTGTGCTTCAATTAATGAGAAAGTGGTTCATGGGATTCCTTCCAAAGAAACTTTTCTGGAGGAAGGTGATATTATAAGCATTGATGTTGGCGCTGTTTATAAAGGAATGGTGGGCGATTCTGCTCTTACTCATCCGGTAGGAAAAATATCAGGCGAACTTAAGCAGCTTCTTGAAGTAACAAATCAGGCGCTTTTTGATGCTATTGAAAAGATGGTCGCAGGAAACAGACTTTATGAAACTGTTTCAGCTGCTGTAGAAGACAGGGCTAATCAGCACGGATATGGCATTGTTAAACAATATGGCGGGCATGGTATCGGAAAAGCAATGCATGAAGACCCATTTTTATATAATTTCAGAACAGGCGATCCCGGTCCTGAATTAAAAACAGGTATGGTTATCGCGATAGAACCCATGTTTAATCTTGGAACAGGAGCTGTCCATGTGTTGGAAGATAATTGGACTGTAGTTACAGATGACGGCAGACCTTCAGCGCATTTTGAGCATACAGTTCATGTTTCAAGCGATGGTCCCGAAATTTTAACTTTATAATATTATTCAGATTCATATATGAACAAATGTAAAACTTTTAATTTAAATAGTTTGGAATATCTTCCTGATTATTTGAATTTCCAAGTAATCATTGGCTTTAAATAGAGATTTTAGTACTTTTGATTTAAGATTGAGAGCATAAAAACTTGTCAAATAATATGTTCATTGTAGAATCAAAGATAGAGTGTAATTTTATGGGAAAAAATATTCCGAGGTATTAATGTCAAAAGAAACAATAGAATTTGAAGGAACAATAATAGAATCCCTACCAAATGCTATGTTTAAGGTAAAACTTGAAAATGATCATATGGTGTTGGCGCATATTTCCGGAAAAATCAGAAAAAACTTCATAAGAATTCTGCCCGGAGATAAAGTTAAAGTCGAGTTAACCCCTTATGACTTAACCCGCGGAAGAATTACATATAGATTGAAATAATAAAAAATCGAGAGGATATTAATCGTGAAAGTCAGAACATCCGTTAAGAAAATTTGTGACAAATGCAAATCAATCAAAAGAAAAGGAAGAGTAGCAGTTATCTGCGAAAACCCAAAACATAAACAAAGACAGGGATAACATTTTGTCATGCTGAACTTGATTCAGCATCTGTCTCTCTTGGGATTAAAGCTTAAATTCCAAAATGGATAGACCCTGAATCAAGTTCAGGGTGACATTTTAAAATTTTACTTGAATGTTTTTTATGTTTTTATTAACTTATAATTTAAGCCTGTGTAATTAATCAGCGATAAAAATAAACAAAAGGAGAAATAAATGGCGAGAATTGCCGGAGTTGATCTTCCGCGTAATAAAAGAATGGTAGTTGCCTTAACATATATTTACGGCATTGGACCTACAAGAGCCAGTGAAATATTGGCTAATTGCGGCATAGCTGTTGATACAAGAAGCGATAATTTAACTGAAGAAGAAATTAACAGCTTACGACTTGAGATAGGCAAATATCAGGTAGAAGGTGATTTAAGAAGATTTGAAGCGCTAAATATTAAAAGATTAAGTGAAATCAATTCATATAGAGGAATGCGACACCGTAGAGGTCTTCCTGTTCGCGGTCAAAGAACAAAGACTAACGCCAGAACAAGAAGAGGAAAAAGATCAGGTCCTGTTTCCAAAAAGAAATAAATAATAAATATAATGGAGAATATAGTTAATTATGGCTAAACCAAAGGCTCGAGTTAAGAAAAAAGAAAAGAAAAATGTACTTCAGGGCAGAGTGCATATTCAATCAACATTTAATAATACAATAGTAACCTCAACAGATATGCTCGGAAATGCAATAGCATGGGCAAGTGCAGGTACCAGTGGATTTAAAGGTGCAAGAAAAGGCACCCCTTTTGCTTCACAATCCGCGGCAGAATTAGTAGCGAAAAGATCCATGGAACAAGGCATGAAAACCGTTGAGGTGTACGTAAAAGGACCTGGTTCAGGCAGAGAAACTGCTATCAGGTCAATACAAGCAGCAGGTCTTGAAATTACATTGATTAAAGATGTAACTCCAATTCCTCACAATGGTTGCAGACCACCAAAGAAAAGAAGAGTCTAAGTAATTAAATAAAAAACAAGGAGTCAAGGAAATTGGCACGACATACAGAATCAGTTTGTAAAATATGCAGAAATGAGGGTAAAAAACTCTTCTTAAAAGGAGATCGATGCAATTCGGCTAAATGCTCTCAAACCAAAAGACCTTATGGTTCAGGACAACACGGTCAAAACAGAAAAAAATTATCTGAATACGCTATACATTTAAGAGAAAAACAAAAATGTCGTTTTTCATATCTGGTTTCAGAAAAACAATTCTCCAGATATTTTAAAATAGCTGCAGGTAAAACTGGCGTTACAGGTACTGTTTTATTACAGTTACTTGAATCAAGATTTGATAGCGTTGTTGCTAAAGCAGGATTTACTGCCGGAAGAAAACAGTCAAGACAACTTATCAGACACAGACATTTCATGATTAATGGAAGAATAGTTGATATTCCTTCATACAGATTAAAAGCCGGTGATAAAATTTCTGTTAAAAAAGGCAGTGAAGAATTAATTAAAACAATTATTGATTCATTAACACCGATAGAAGGTGTAAATTGGCTGGAATATGATAAAACAGCCTTAAAAATAACAGTAAAATCTTTACCTGAAAGAGAAGATATTGATCCTACAGTTAAAGAACAGCTTATCGTTGAATACTATTCTAAGTAGGTCTAGGAGGTTATAATACCAGTCATGGATTTAAAAATAAAATGCGTAAATACAACAACAGATTCTGATGGTTCAATATATGGCAAGTTTGTCATCGAGCCGTTAGAAAGAGGTTATGGCACAACAATCGGTAACGCTCTTAGAAGAGTGCTATTATCAAGTCTTGAAGGCTCAGCTGTAACTTCCGTAAGAATCGAAGGCATCACTCATGAATATACTTCAATACCTGGTGTTGTTGAAGATGTAACAGATATTCTTCTTAACATCAAAGGTCTTGTTGTTAAAACAGAAGACAATGATGTTTATAATTTAAGATTAGATGTCGACAGATCCGGTCCTGTTTTAGCCAGTGATCTTCAATTGCCCGCAGGTGTTAAAGTAATAAATCCTGATTGGTTACTTTGTACTATAGCTGAAGGTGGAAGCTTCCACGCTGACATAGTTGTTGAATCAGGAAAAGGCTATGTAACAACAGATATGCTTCCTCAAAGCAAATATGCATCCTCAATTGATGTGTTGCCTTTGGATGCTGTATATATGCCTATTAGAAAAGTGAGCTATACAGTAGAAAATACTCGTGTAGGAAATGTAACGGATTTTGACAAGGTTATAATTGAAGTTTGGTCTAACGGAAGTATTGAAGTTAATGTTGCGCTTAGTAAAGCAGCTAATTTATTAATCGAACACTTCCTTCCTATAGCTTCATTGACGGGTCAAACTACTGTTATAGGAACAACACCTGTTGAAGAAGAACCGGAACCAGAAGCAAAAACTCCTTCAATCGGTATCGAAGAGCTTGATCTTTCTGTAAGAGCTTATAACTGCTTAAAAAGAGCAAGTATTAATTCACTCGAAGAATTATTATTAAAGTCTGAACATGATTTATTAAACATTAAAAACTTTGGTAAAAAATCTTCTGATGAAGTTATCGAAAGACTTACCGCTTTTGGGTTAAAACTTAAGCCAAATCCTGAAAACCTGGAAGAAGAATAAAACTGCTGTCATTCCGAACGACCAACGGGAGCGTGCGAATCGCAAGGTATTGCAAGATTATGAGATTGCCACGTCGGTGCTTTGCCCCTCCTCTCAATGACAATACAAATAATAATTAATCAGTTAAACATAAAGGAATATAACAATGCGGCACCAGTGCAAAAGACATACATTATCAAGACCTGCAGACCAGAGAAAAGCTCTTTTAAGAACATTAGCTACCTCATTATTTGCTTATGGTGAAATACAAATCACCATGCCGAGAGCTAAAGCCTTAAGACCTTATGCTGAAAAATTAATTTCTCTTGGAAAAAAAGGCGATTTGCATTCAAGAAGACAAGCTGCTGCATTCATATATGATCAAACTATTGAAGGTGTTGTTTGTTCAGATTGCAAAACATTTAAACCTTCTAAAGATGATGCAAAAAAATGTGAGTGCGGTGGAAAAGCTACTGAAAAAACTATCTTAAGAAAATTATTTTCAGAAGTCGCTCCAAATTACACAGAAAGAAACGGCGGATATATCAGAATTTTAAGAATGCCGCCAAGAAGAGGCGATAACTCTGAAATGGCTCTTATACAGCTAGTATAAATCGGTATAAAAAATGCGGGAAAATACTCTGAAAATTGAAAATAATAAACTTGAATCTGAAGGAAGCAATTTCTTCAGATATAGTTTAATTGTGGAATATGTTGGATGGGGATTTTTCGGCAGCCAAAGACAGCCTAATGTAAAAACAGTTCAATCAGAACTGGAAAATGCATTAAAAAAATTGCTGCAATATGATGTTAAAGTAATTTTTTCAGGAAGAACCGACAGGGGAGTGCATGCCAAAAATCAGGTTGCACATTTTAATGTTCCGTTTGAACTGAATTTAAACAGATTTTTGTATTCATTAAATTCAATTTTATCCGAGCATCTAAGCGTAAAAAATGTACAGAAAGTAGATAGAACCTTTCACAGCCAATTAAGCGCAAAATACAGATGGTACAGATATACAATAAATAATCAGCCACAGCGTTCAGTGTGGTTAGACAAAACAAGCTGTCATATTTATGAAAAACTGAATGTTGAATCAATGAGAAAAGCTCTTAATTATTTGATCGGAAAGCATGACTTTACCAGCTTCAAAAAGGTAAACACTCCTAATCCCGTTAAGGAATGTGTTATGTATAATGCCGAAATAAGCGAAAAATCAGGAGTTATTAATATTGATTTGATTGCAAACAGATTTTTGTATAATATGATAAGAATAATAGCCGGTACATTAATCGAAATCGGCAAAGGAATTTATCCTCCTGAACATATGCTAAAAGTTCTTGAGGCTAAAGACAGGACCATTGCAGGTTTTACCGCGGAAGCATGCGGATTAACTTTTATGATGGTCGGATATGACGAAAAATACGATATAAAAGCAACTATGGAGATAAACAATAATGAAAACTTACTCGGCAAAGCCTCTTGAAGTAGAAGCTAAGTGGTATGTTTTAGATGCATCAAACTACACACTTGGTAGATTGGCATCTTTAGCAGCTAATATTTTACGCGGAAAAATTAAACCGGAATACACACCTCATATTGATATGGGTGATTTTGTAATAGTTATTAACGCTGAAAAAGTGAAAATAACCGGTAAAAAAGAAACAGATAAAATTTATTACCACCACACAGGTTTTCCGGGTGGTTTAAGACAAATCAGTTATAAAGATCAAATGAAAAAAGATGCTAGAGTGCCTATCGAAAAAGCTGTTAAAGGCATGCTTCCTCATAACACTTTAGGACATACTCAATTTACCAAATTAAAAGTATATGTCGGGTCTGAGCATCCTCATCAAGCTCAACAACCTGTTGAATATAAAGAACCGGAGGTTATTAAATAATGGCAGATACTGAATTCAGGGGCACCGGACGCAGAAAATGCGCAGTTGCAAGTGTAAAACTAGTTCCCGGTAAAGGAAAAGTTATAATTAATAATAAAACTGCTAAAGAATATTTTGGCGGAAGAGCAGTGCTTGAAATGATGGTATATCAGCCGCTTATTCTTACCGAAAAACAAGATAATTTTGATGTAAGAGTAAAAGTTTTGGGCGGCGGTGTAAGTTCGCAAGCAGGAGCAATCAGACACGGCATTTCCAGAGCTTTACTTGTTGTTAATGAAGAAAACAAGCCAATTCTGCGTTCAGAAGGTCTTTTAACAAGAGATCCAAGAGTTAAAGAACGTAAAAAATTCGGAAGAAAACGTGCAAGAAAAAGATTCCAATTCTCAAAACGTTAATTCTATTTTTTTTCGTAAATCAAAACAGCCACCCGATTTAATTCAGGTGGCTGTTTTTTCCCTGTGACAGAAGGGTTATTATGCTGTTTTTACTTCTACTGCAACAATTTCTTCAGATTGATTGAGAGATTTTGCAAAATTAGAAAGATTTTTTAAATCTTTAACTTCGCTATGGGAGAGAAATTTTTGAGGATTTATCAGGATAAGCAGCCTGTCTTGCAATTTGCCGACACCCCACAGAAAATCCGTATCGTCTTCCATATCAACAGGAGGCGGTACTATATCATCTGTTTTAAGGTGAATAACTTCTGATACGGCATCTACAATTAATCCGATAATTTCATGCTCAACATCAAGCACCATAATCCTTGAATCGTTTTCATTGCAATTATTTTTGACATCAAGACTGAATTTTTTTCTGCCGTCAATAACAGGAATAATGCGACCTCTGAGGTTTATCACACCTTCCACAAAAGATGGGGTTTTAGGAAGCTTTGTTGCAGACCTAACCATTATTATTTCCTGCACATTTGTAATAGGAACTGCATATTCTTCTTTTCCCAGCTGGAAAATTATTAGCTGTATTTCTTTTTGATCGGTAAAATCTTTTATCATTTATTATTCATCTCCTTTAGTTTTTAAGTGTCATTGAGAGTCTATTAGATTGCCACGGGCTTACCCCTCGCAATGACAAGTATCTAGATTTTGAATACTGACACTTGTTTTGTGAGTGTTTCTGCAACAGAAGCAAGAGTTTGAGCACTTGCGCTTATTTCTTCAAGACTTGCTGTTTGTTCTTCGGTGATACTGGAAATCTCTTCCGCGCTTGCGGCTGTTTCTTCTGTTATTGCAGAGATATTTTCCATCATTCTAACCACATTATCAGCATTTGTTGACAATATTTGAGAGTCTTTAGCTATAGTTACAGCGCTTAAATTTACGTTTTCGGATACGTGGTTGAGTTGTTCAAGTATTTCTCCTGTTTCTTGAACTATTTTAACCCCTTCCTCTATTTTTACAACGGCACTTTCCGTTGCAGCTACTGATTGACCAACTTTTGTCTGAATTTCTTTAATCATACCTGTAATGTTTGCAGTAGCGCCACCTGCTTGGCCAGCCAATTTTTTAACTTCTTCCGCGACAACAGCAAATCCTTTTCCGTGTTCTCCTGCTCTTGCTGCTTCTATCGCTGCGTTAAGAGCTAACAGGTTTGTTTGTCCGGCTATTCCTTTAATAAGTTCTGTTATTTCTCCAATATTTTCACTCAATTTTTTCAAATCACCTATATCATTAGCAATATTACCTGTAGCTGATTTGATTTCAAGCATTTTATCAGCGGCGAGTTTTGCATTTTTAGAACCTTGAGTTGAAGATTTTTTTGCTTCTTCTGTTGCTTTAGCTCCTTCATTGGCATTTTGGGTTATTTGTTGAATTGCGTGTGTCATTTTATTAACATTTTCAAGGCTTAAATTTATATTATTCGCCATTTCCTGGGTGCCTTGCGCTAACTGTGTTGTGCTGTTAGCCGTTTGTTGAGCGCCTTGGGCTGTTTGTTCCGAGGATGCACTCATTTCTTCCGAATTTGCTGAAATATCTTCTGCTGATTGCGCCACTGCCCCTACTAGCCCTTTCAAAGTTGCAACCGTTGCATTTAATGCTTGTGCAAGAACTCCTATTTCATCTTTTGCGTTGTTATCTACATTTTTAACCTTTAAATTGCCTTCCGCTACTTCTTTTAAGTTCGCTACGACTTGCTCTACAGGTTTTGCAATCAAGTTTGCTATTAATAACCCTATTGATACTGCTACTAAAACAGCTAAAATTATTACTGAAATTATTATTGTCGTTGCCGTATTTGCATCTTTTTCTGCCTGAATATGCACTTTATTAGCTGTTTCTTGATTGTAATCGGCTATATTTCTTAGATGCACATTAGTATCATCTAACAATGCTTTGTTAGTAGAAAAATAAATATAAGCTTTTTCTGATTGACCATTTTTTATCATTTCAAGTAAAGCTGTTCTAACTGTTCTATATTGTGCAAGTCCTTCTTTTAAAGCTATAAGCTGTTCCTTCTCATATGGATCTAATTTTGTTTTTTCATAATTTTCAACATCTTTATTAAATTTATCCGCTCTAATTTTAAGATCCTCAAGATATTTTTTTTGTTTAGATTTATCTTTTGTTAACATCAATGCCAACATGTTGGTTTCATTAGCTCTAATATGAGTTCTACAGTCATTTAGCCATACTACAGGCAAAAGTCTGTTATTATATAATGAAGACATGTCACTTGCTGTTTTTTTGGTAAAATAATAACCTACAAATCCTACCAGACCAATAAATACAACACAAAGACTAATTAAAACCAGAAGCTTTTGAATAATTTTCAAATTTTTTAACCAATTCATGCTACTTTTTCCCTTTCTGTCACTACTAATTACTCTTAAATGTGCTTCCTTACAATAATTTTTAAGATTATTGATAAAAATCAAATTTATTACTTAAAGTAATTTACAATATACTTTACACCTGACAATTATATTCCTTTTGTTAAAAAAACAAAAGCGTTTTTATAAAAAAATATATAAATATTTGTTCAATATGAATTTCTATATATGCAGTATATACTTAACTTTCTTGAAAAATAAGATTATTAATGTTTTTTTAATTATTTGTCGACAATTATTGTAATTTACAAAACTTAATGAAACAAACAGAAAAAGCAATTTTTTTTATTTTGTTTGTTTTAAAATATGATTAAATTATGATATTTGGCAGATTTAAATAAATTCCTAAAATGGCATATAAATCATGAGCAGTAGAAATTTTTTACTCGTATATAACGATAAAGCAGGAAAGGGATTGAATTACAATCTTACAGCGCCTTCTTATCGAAGACGTTTCGAGTTTTCATTCCCATTTCACAGAGGAAGCTTTAACAAAAAACTTCAATATATAGAAAAACTTTTCCGTGAAAGAGGAATCTGTTTTAAATCTATCAATATTATGGATTTAAATAATACTGTTCGTATGGAGAATTTTGATACAGTAGTTGCCATTGGCGGTGACGGTACAATCTTGTCTGTTTTGCCATATATTGTTAACAAAAACATAAAATTAGGTATAATTCCCTGTGGAACAGCGAATTTATTGGCGCAAAAATTAAACATTCCTAAAAACATTCCACAGGCAGTTGATGTCTTAATTAATGGAACCAAAAAGCTTATAGATGTGGGCAAAGCAGATGATTTATATTTTGTATTAAGGGTAGGATATGGCATAGACGCTGATATTGTTAATGGGGCAAGTTCTTTCCTGAAAAACAAATTCGGATATCTGGCTTATTTAATTCAAGGGCTGAAATGCGTTTTTAACCTTGCACCAAAGTCATTTGAAATTTGTACGGATAATAAGTGTTTTAAAGTAAAGGCTTCTGCTGTTATAGTGTCTAATTCAGGAAATATGTTCAGGGATAAATGTTCTATAGCTCCTCACAGTGATGTTTCTGACGGAAAACTTGATGTTTTTGTGCTTTATGCAAGAAATATCAAGGAATTTTTAACGGTTTTTTTTCAAATTTTATTTAATAAACACGAAATCGGACCTAATGTGTTGTATGCCAAAACACACAATATAAGTATTAAATCTGCTAATACAGGATTTCATATAGACGGCGAGGCATGTTCTTCTCGAAAAGTTGATATAAGTCTTATTCACAACGGTTTAGCTGTTATGACTCCTTAAAGGAATATAGCGTAAATTAAAAATCGTCATGCTGAACTGGCTGCAAAACAAAGCGAACTTGAGAGCCGTAGTTTTATGCCCCTATCTGGTGTTCAGCATCTATTCATTCATTTTGGTATTAAAGCTTTCAGTTGTTTGCCGGACAGATCCCGAACTTGATTCGGGATGACAGTTTATATTAATTGGCGATTACCTTCCTAATAAGTACCCGATAGCATAATGAAAATTCTATAAAAAACCCTCACAATATAAGCAACAAATTGTAGAGGATTTGCAAAGGATTTTCATAAAAAATGAAAAAGACTTTTTTGATAACGGGAGGCGCCGGTTTTATAGGCAGTAGTTTGATTGACAGACTGATTTTTTACGGCGAAGACATAAATATTGTATGTGTAGACAATTTTGATCCGTTTTATTCGGAAAAATTTAAGCAAAATAATATTTGTCTGCATCGAAGAATGCATAATTACAAGTTATATGTGGAAGATATTATTGACTTTGCTGTATTAAAAAAGATTTTTCAAGCACATGACATAACTCATATAATTCATCTGGCGGCAAAAACAGGTGCAAGAGCTTCTCTTGAAAAAGCTAAAGATTATTTTAACACCAATATTAACGGAACTATAAACCTTCTTCAACTTGCAAAAGAATTTGGTGTTGAAAAATTTATATTCGCGTCATCAAGTTCTGTTTATGGCGCGAGAAAAGACGTTCCTTTTAAGGAAGACATGAAAATCGGCAAAACCATATCTCCTTACGCAGCTTCAAAAGCGGCGGGGGAGCAAATTTGCTATACTTACAGCCATTTATACGGAATTAGTACAGTTTGTCTTAGATTATTTTCTGTTTATGGTCCCAGACAAAGACCTGATTCAGCTATACATAAATTTTCACGGCAAATAGTAGAAGGTAAAACTTTGCAGGTTTTTGGTCATGGCAAAACAATACGAGATTATACTTATATTGATGACATTAATCAGGGAATTTTGGCTGCGATTGACTATGATAAATCAGAATTTGAAATTTTTAACATTGGTGAATCCCGTCCTATAAAGTTAAGTTCTTTAATTGTTCTGCTTGAAGAAAATTTGGAAAAAAAAGCAATACTGGAAAAAAGGCTTTTGCAGCCCGGTGATGTTCCGATCACTTACGCAGATATTACTAAAGCAAAAGAACTTCTCGGATATCAACCTTCTACAACAATCAAGCGCGGTGTTAAAAAGTTTATTGCATGGTTTAAAGAATTTTATAATTATTGTCCGAGTAATTTAATTTGCCGGTAAATTCTCTTTAATATTTGAAAAAATTTCATTAATTGTATATAAGGAAATATTATAATTTCCGTCTGTAGGTGTGATTCTTACGCAGGTAGTATCTTCTTTAAAAGGCACCAGTAAAATAAAAATCTCTTTGCCTGACGGAAGTTTTGCTATTATTTGACCTTTTTCCGTATTGTAAGACTCAGGTATTATTCCCATCGCAGAAAGAGCTATAATAGTTGATTTTAAAGTGTCTGCGTATGAAGATTCATAATTTTTGATTAAATTTGTAATTGAAGTGGCATTACCGGATTTATTTATAGTGTTTGTTTTTATAGGATTTGTCTGAATAACTGTTGATTTAACATTATTATTTTTTGCCGGATTAGTTGTAATTACTGCGTCAGGCTGTTTATAAACAACAGGAATTTTATTTTTTGTTTGTGTAGAAGTAGTTACAGAATTTGTTTTAACGGTTTGTACTTTCGGATTGCTTGTTGACGTTATAACAGCATTGGGTTTAATAACTTTTATAGGGGTGGGTTCTGTAGAAACTGTTTTATTTTGCGGCAAATTTGGTTTAGCATCAAGCGGTGGTAAAAATTCATCGTTAATTTTAAATGTTTTTGGCAAGATGAAATTCTTTCCCGACGTTCCTTCTGCTTTTGAGGAAAGCTCAAACCCGCATAATACCAGTGCAATCAAAATTATAACTGTTAGTTTAATGATTATTTTAATCATTTCAAAATTTTCCAATTTTTATATTAATTTTATGGATAATATTTCATTTTAATTATATAGCTATTTGAAAAATTAACAGGAAGTTATTTAATTAATTCATATTTTCAGAGGACTGATTTTTAAACTAAAAAAACTTTACCTTGACTATAAACTCAAGAATGTAAGATAATTATTAAATTCATAGTAAGGAGAGGTGTCCGAGTGGTTTAAGGTGCAGACCTGGAAAGTCTGTGAGGTGCAAGCCTCCGCGGGTTCGAATCCCGCCTTCTCCGTTTTTAAGTCTTTGACAAGAGAGTTTCCAGCTCTTTTGTTTCATAAAACCCCGCCAACGGTGGGGTTTTAGCGTTTATTAAAGTTGAGAGAATAAATTTTAAAGGGTTTTTGAGGAATTTTCTTGAAATTTTATCCGTAATTCTCAGACTCGATTTTTTGTGGGGGATTTTATTTAAAAGCATAATAATTTCTTTTACATAATATCTGTATCTATCACTCTTTCATTCTCAGAAATCAAGTGTTTTTCTATCACATAAATTTTTCTACAAAATAACTTTACGCTATTATTTAACTATAATGGCTACGAAATTTTTTAAGAATATAAATAGCTTGCTGGTTTTTGCAGCACCTATAATCATCGGGCAGTTAGGACAAATGCTGATTGGCGCAGGTGATGTTTTTGTTGCAGCACATCATAGCGCAAATACAGTTGCTTCTAATTCCACAATTTATTCGTCTGGCAAAGAAGACTGACGGACGATTAATTATTGACGATACCAATTATCCAAAATATGGACTTAAAAAATATGCTCGTAAACTTAAAAATTTAAAAACATCAGGTTATG
>Ga0209212_1000626_pt1 | contig 66564 bp, 69 predicted proteins | sample RifGroC2_FD_183996 | JGI IMG/M metagenome (GOLD analysis project Ga0209212, IMG submission 183996) | Groundwater microbial communities from Rifle, Colorado, USA - Groundwater C2 (SPAdes) (version 2) | ecosystem: Environmental > Aquatic > Deep subsurface > Groundwater | place: Rifle, Colorado...
TTACTGCTAAAAATGCCTTATTAATCAAAACATCCACTACCGCCTGCTGAAAACTTGCAGCCACATCAGGTAAAAACATTGTTGATGTTGAATAAGGTGGGATAAAGCCGTCAAGATAGTTTTTTAGCGCTGTCTTAACACCGCTGAAACTAAAATCAAGTGAATCCTTGTCTATATATGCCCTTGGAAAGTTTATTGACAGAGGATTTCCACTATTGGCTGTCTTTTCAATAGCTGGTCCCCCCGGATAACCAAGTTTAAGCATCTTAGAAGCCTTATCAAATGCCTCACCTGCCGCATCATCCCTGCTCCTTCCGAGTGCCTTATATTTCCCGAAACCTTCAACCAGATAAAGCTCTGTATGACCGCCGGAAACAAGTAGAGAGATAAATGGGAAAGATATATCAGGCTTTTCCAAAAATATGGATAAGATATGCCCTTCCAGGTGATTTACTCCAATGAGAGGTTTTTTTAGTGCATAGGCAATTGCTTTGGCAGTGGAAAGGCCGACAAGAAGTGCCACCAAAAGACCGGGGCATTTAGTTACAGCAAAAAGTCCTATATCATTAATCTTAACACCTGCCTTATTCAGTGCCTCAGTTATAACAGGACTTATATTCTCAACATGCCTGCGGCAGGCAAGCTCAGGGACAACACCGCCATATTTATTATGTATCTCATGCTGTGAGGCAATAATATTTGATTTAATTTTAATACCATCTCCATGAGAAACTTCTACTACCGAAGCCGCCGTCTCATCACACGAAGTCTCAATTCCGAGGATTAACATAATAAATACGGTTTCCAGCCTCCTGTTTTTTATAATTCATAATCAACTCTATATTTTGAGGTTTTATAAATAACTATTCCGCCTTTTTTACCACATCTCTACTCACAAAAAATATTCTGATTGAATTAACTCATACTCCTGCTGATAAAGCAATGTATCCCCCGCTTCCAGCCATCTGATGTCTCAATTTACCAACTCAGAAACCGGCACTATCTCTATACCATTTTCCTTCATCACCGGAACCATTTTCTGGAGGACATTTATAGTCTGGGGATGCGGATGCCCTATTCCTATTGCACTATTATCTTTCCGGGCAAAGGCGATAAGCTTCTCTATCTGCCCTTTGATGTATTCCTCATCTTCTTCGTTATCAAGGAATACCTGACGGCGGGCTGTTTTTACACCTAATGCCTTAGCTGTCTGATAGGCAAGGGATTTCGGTGTTGTAAAGCTGTCAACAAAAAATAGATTTTTATCTTTAAGGATTTCCATTACATACCTCATCCCTCTTTCATTCTCGGTGAACTTAGACCCCATGTGATTATTCATGCCCACTATATGAGGAATTTCCGATATATAATCCTTCATCAATGCCTCTATGTCATTTTTATTCATATCATCTGTCAGGGGTTTTATTCCGGGGTCTTTATGCGGATAACCGTAAGGCTCCATAGGAAGGTGTAAAAGGACATCCCTATGTTTTAGCCCTGCCTCATCGGCTATTATTTTTGAAAATGGGAGATGAGGGAGAATGGCAAAGGAGATTGGCGCTTCAATATTCAGAAGGGCATCTGCACTCTCTTTGTTCCAGCCGAGGTCATCTATTATAATTGCTACTCTTTTTATATTTGCCGCTGAATCATCTTTGGAAGGGATAATATTTTCAACCTTATTATCTAAAGGAGGCGGCTCAACATCTTCTACCTTGTCATAGATTTCATACTTAAATTCTGAACCTTTATTACTCTGGTTATACCATACAATCCCAATACTGATTGAGAGGGTAATTATAAGTGTAATAACTAAAGCCCATAGCTTAGAATTACCCTCAGGTTTTGTCATATCTGCGGCTTATTTTCGGTTGTATCACCTTTTATTTGCTGGAAAAGATTCCAGCTTTTTAAAAGCGCAACTGCCCTCTCCAGCTGAGGGTCTTCCTCCCCTGCCTTTCCCTTTATCTCAACAACCTGCTTCTTTTCAACTTCAGGCGCTACATCATCGCCTTTAAGATGATTTTTTAAATCTTTTTCTCTTATAACACCGACCTCAGACGGGGGGATGCCTGCCTTAGCCATTAAGACAGGAACTTCAACAACAATATCAGGAGTAATGCCTTTACCCTGAATCACCCTCCCCTTCGGCGTATAGTATTTTGCTGTAGTCAATTTCAGTGCCGAACCATCGCTTAAAGGTATTATTGTCTGGACAGAACCTTTTCCAAAGGTCTGTGTTCCAAGTATAACCGCCCTCTTTAAATCCTGAAGTGCACCTGCAACTATCTCTGACGCACTGGCACTTCCTGCATTTACGATTACAATCATCGGGAAATCAAGATATGCACCCCTCCCTGTGGAAGAAAACTTCAAGTTCTGCTCCTCCTTCTTGCTCTTTGTATATACAATCAGCTGTCCCTTTTCAATAAATCTGTCGCAGACTTCCACTGCCTGATTTAAAAGACCGCCGGGGTCATTCCTCAAATCAAGGACAAGCCCGTTTATCTTATTCTTTGTAACGGATTTTAATGCAGTATCAAGCTCATCTGTCGTGCTCTTTGAAAAACTCTTTATCTTTATGTAGCCGATTGTCTCATTCATCATCTGATATTTTACGCTCTTAATCTTTATAACAGCCCTCGTAATTGTAAAGTCCTTCGGCTCTTCAAAACCTTCACGCATGACTGAAAGTGTTACCTTTGTCCCCTCTTTTCCCCTCATCTTTTTTACTGCGTCCATGACAGTCATATCCCTTGTAGTCTCCCCATCTATCTTGACAATCTTATCTCCTGCCTTCAACCCTGCCTTATCGGCCGGTGTATCCTCTATAGGGGCTACAATTGTAACTATGTCATTCTTTAAAGTTATCTCTATTCCAAGTCCTCCAAATTCTCCCTCAGTCTCAACCTGAACCTCTTTATAAATATCAGGGGTCATAAAGGTGCTATGCGGGTCAAGGGTCTTTAACATCCCCTTTATTGCACCATGGACAAGCTCTTCAGATTTTACATCCTCAACATAGTTTGATTCTATAAGCGATAAAACCTCGGCAAAGGTCTTGAGGTTATCGTATGTCCCTCCACTTACCGCCAGAACATTTTTAACCCTCGCATTAAAAAATATCCCTGTAGAAATAAGCAATATGACGCCGACTACAACAATCTTACTGTTTACCCTTTTAAACATTCTATCCTCCCTTTTAACGATTGAAGATTGAGAATTGAAGATTGAAGAATTAAGGAATTCCTTTTTTGGAATCTTCAATAGTCAATATTCAATATTCAATTATTTATGTGCTGTTTTGTACGGCATAAGCCATTCGATGGGGTCTTCAGGCTTACCCTTCTGTCTGATTTCAAAATAAAGCGTATAACCGTTTATTGAATCTGTATCCCCAATCTTTCCTATTGCATCCCCTGCATTCACCCTCTCGCCTACACCCACTCCTATCTCATCCAGATGGCCATACAATGAATAATAACTATTGCCATGATCAACTATTATCAGTTTACCATATCCTTTGAACCAGTCAGCAAAAATTATATCACCCGAATAGATAGTTTTTATATCTACATTTTGAGAGGAGCCAATCTCTATTCCATTATTAAAAATATAGGTATTAAACCTTAACTCCTTTGTCTTGCCAAAATTAGATACTATTTTACCGCTTACAGGCCAAGGAAGGATGCCCTTTCTCTCTGCAAAATCTCCTGAACCCTTTTCAGGAGGCACAACTGCAATACTTTTTTTCTTTTTCTCAAGTGACTCAATGAGTGCCATCAGCTGATGGGATGAATCCTCCAATTCCAACTGAACTTTCTCATAAACAATCCTTTTTCCTTTTATCTCTCCAAGCAGTTCTTCCTTTTCCTTTTTCTCTCCTATCAATTCCTCTTTCTTTTTAGATGCCATATCTCTCACAGCTTTAATCTCTCCTTCAGTTTTCAAAAGGACCAGCCTATCCTTCTCTATCTCTTTCTGCTTTCTAAAAAAGTCTCCAATCATTACTGAATCATGTTCAGCTATCTTCTCTACATACCTCATCCGTTGAATAAAATCTGTAAAATCGTTTGCAGAGAATGCAACCTTTATGTAAGAGAGATTCCCTTCTTTATACAGAGTCCTCAACCTGCTGGAGAGAAACTTCTTTTGCCTGTTTATGGCAGATTCCATCTCCTTCAGTCTCTTTTCCACCTCAGTCTTTTTATCCTGAATCTCTGAAAGTTTCAGGTCATAAACCTTCAGTTCCTTTTCTATAATCTTAAAACTGCGGCTTGCCATATTTAATTTTGACAGGATTGAATTTTCTTCTTTCTTTACTGTCAATACCTTTGTCTTCTGCCTGTTAATCTTTTCTTCTATTTCCTTAAGCTCCTGCCTCTCACTTTCAATCTTTACAGTCAGAGTATCAATAGTCTCAGCAGAAAAATCAGTAGGCAGTAGGCAGTAAGCAGTAAGCAGTAGTAGGAACCAGTATTTACTCTGCTTAAAAAATCTGCCTACTGCATACTGCCTACTGCCTACTTTCTTCATGTCCTTACCCTCAATATCCTCCCGAGTGATAAGACACTTCCTATAAGACCGAGAGAGGTGCCTGCTATAATCATGGCAAGCATAGCCTTCGGGTGGATAAACGAAATATCAGAAAGCCCAAATGTCAATATCACTGAATCGTTTATCCTGCTTATAATAATTTTATAAACAATAATTAAAGATAGGAGAGAGACAATCGCACCTAAAAAACCCTGAATTATTCCCTCAATAATAAACGGGGCTTTAATAAAACTGTTCGTAGCACCCACCAATTTCATAATCTCTATCTCATCCAAACGGGAATAAACTGACAATTTGATAGTATTAGAGATGATAAAAAGGAGACCCACTGCCAATACCCCCCCCACTGCAGTCATCCCCAATTTTAAAAACATCATAAGAGTTTCAAACCTGTCAATCCATTCTCTTCCATATTCAACCTCTTCCACACCTTCCATAGCCAACAATCTTCTTGCCACAGATTCAACACTCTCCAGTCCCCTGAAATCCTCTTTTAACTCAATAAAGAAAGATGAAGGTAGGGGATTAAAATCAAGCCCATCCAATATTGTCTTTTTGTCCTTCAGCTTATTTCTAAAATTGGACAACGCATCCTCTTTTGATATATAAGAGAATTTTTTGATTTCAATGTAAGAAGAGATATTTTTTTTGATGGAATCCAGTTGTGCGTTAGATATATTTTCTTTCAGATATACTTCCATCCCCACCTTACCCCTCAGCCCTGTTGCCACCTTCTGAAGATTTATAAAAATTAGGAAGAATATGCCGAAGAGTGTCATTGAGATTGCTATAGTCCCGATTGTAATGGTGCTTAAGCCCTTATTGACACGGATACTGACAAATGCCTCTTGAAATGAAAAAATAATATTACGGAGTATATTCACGGTTATTATTCTAACAAAATTTATTTAATCTTTCATCTTCTCTTTTTTAAAAAGTCCAGGAAATTATAAAATTCTGGAACACGAATTTCACGAATATACGAATGGCACGAATGTATTAGAAGCAAGAAATCTTATATCTTGCCTCTGGCTTAATTCGTGTAATTTGTCCCATTCGTGTTATTCGTGTTCAAGTTTTTGTTCTTTTGAGATTGGAATTACAAACTGAGGATAATACAGAATAAACAGGATTATATATTTGGAGAGATTATTTGGATTTTGACACCCCTGCGCTCTCAAATGTCGCCATTTGTGTCAGTATCTTAAATCCTGCCTCCACCAAGCCGATTCCGAGTGCTGCACCTGTCCCCTCACCGAGCCTGAGGTTCAAATCCAGCAGTGCATTATTGCCAAGCTTTTTAATCACTGCCATATGCCCCTTTTCAACAGAAAGGTGGGAGGCAAATATATAATCCCTGACTGCTGGCTGGATGCACGAGGCAATGAGGGCGCCTGCACCTGATATGAAGCCGTCCACTACAACAGGAATCCTTCTTGATGCTGCTCCTAATATCAGCCCTGCAATACCGGCAATCTCATAACCGCCAACCTTTGAAAGGACATCTATAGGATCTTTGGCATCAGGTTTATTAATCCTGATTGCTTCTTTTATAATATCAACCTTTTTCTTGAAAGCCTCATCATTAATTCCGGTTCCTCTTCCCGTAACATTTTCTACAGGCTCTTCTGTCATAACAGCAGTAATTGCACTGCTTGGTGTTGTATTGCCAATCCCCATATCTCCTGTCCCGATAATATCCACATTCTTTTTTGACCAATCCTTGGCAAGCTCTATGCCCACCTCTATACCTTTGACAGCATCTTCACGGCTCATCGCAGGACCTTTTGCCATATTCCGTGTCCCTTTGGCTATTTTCTTTATTAGCAGACCATTTGATGGCTTGAAATCATAATCCACTCCAATATCTACAACTACAACCTCTGCACCGACATGCCTTGCAAGGACATTAACTCCGGCACCACCCCGCAGAAAATTTAATACCATCTGGGGGGTCACCTCTTTTGGATAGGCACTGACACCATCATCTGCCACGCCATGGTCGCCTGCAAATGTAAAGATTACCTTCTTCTCAAGTTTAGGATTATCCACTCCTCTAATTGCCACATACCTCTGTGCCAGTTCTTCCAGCCTCCCCAGACTCCCCACAGGCTTTGTCAGATTATCAAGCCGCTTTTTCACATTTTCGTATGCAGATTGCGGAATATGTTTAATCCTGCTTACAATTTCATTTATTAGATTCGAATCGCTTACTACATGCCTATCCATCTTCCCTTCTCCTTAAAAGTCCAGATGATTAGTTGTCAGTCAGTAAACCAATTGAAATTTTTTCCTTTTTGATAGGTCCGAGAACAGCCAGATTAAAAAATGAGTTGTCAAGCAGCCTATTTGCAAGTCTCTGAATCTTTTCCTCTGTAACCTTTTCTATCTCATCAATAATCTCATCTAATGAAAAAAACCTCTCAAAATACATTTCCTGTTTTGCAAGCTGATTCATCCTGCTGCTGGAACTCTCAAGAGAGAGCATCAGATTCCCTTTTAATTGTTCTTTTGCCTTTTTCAATTCATCAGCTGACACTTTAACAGTCATTAAAAGTTTGAATTCCTCCAATGACATCTTTAAAACCTTTTCAAAAAACTCAGCACTGGTTCCTGCATATATTCCAAGTAGCCCTGTATCGGCATAGGGCGATATAAAAGAATGTATGGAATAAGCAAGTCCATAATCCTCCCTTATCTTCTGAAAAAGCCTTGAACTCATACTGCCGCCGAGTATTGTATTTAATAAATACCCTTCAAACCGGTTCTCATCGGCACTTCTAAGCCCCTTTGTCCCAAGACAGAAATGCACTTGTTCCAATTCCCTTTCCTTAACAATAAAATTTCTTTTTATCTCAGGAGGTGCTTCTCTGCTTGATGAGGCATTTTTGTTCAAACTGCCAAATGCATTTTCAAGAAGTTCATTTAATCTACGCTCATCAATATTTCCGGCAGCTGCAATTATAATATTTTTCGGGATATAGTGATTATCAAGGTGAGTAACCAATTTATTTCTATCAATCTTTTCTATTGATTCATGATTTCCAAGGATGGAGCGTCCAAGCGGATGGGATGACCATACACTCTGATAGAGGAGGTCGTATATATAATCTGCCGGGTTATCTTCTACAAACTTAAACTCTTCTAATATTACCTGTCTTTCTTTATCTATATCTGCAGGTTTAAGAGTAGAATTTAATAGTATGTCTGAAAGGAGGTCAATGGCAACCGGCAGGTGTTCATCCAGAACCTTTGCTGAGTAGCATGTATATTCCCTGCTTGTAAAGGCATCTATCTGACCGCCGATGGAGTCCATCTCAAAGGCAATCTGCCTGGCACTTCTCTTCTCTGTACCTTTAAAAGCAAGATGTTCAAGGAAGTGAGAAATTCCGCTGTTTATATCTTCCTCATCCCTTGAACCGCTGTTTATCCAAATACCAATTGAAACCGATCTTAAATACGGTATCTTCTCTGTAACAATCCTTATGCCATTATGTAGAACTGCCTTTTGATACAGCCCTTCCGTAATCCTTTTCTCCACCATCCCCCTCACGCAGTGCATCTTTCCTGCTGAGCCTTATCTTCCCCTGCCTGTCTATCTCTAACACTTTAACCAGAATCTCCTCTCCCTCTTTTACCTCATCATAAACATTTGTTACACGGCGGTCTGCAAGCTGGGATATATGGACAAGTCCGTCTGTTCCTGGAAGTATTTCAACAAAGGCGCCGAAATCCATAATCTTCCTGACCTTTCCCATATATATCTTTCCAACCTCTGCCTCCTGTGTTAATTCCTTGATTATGTCTATCGCCTTTTTAGCGGCATTTTCATCAGGAGAGGCAATGGATATTGTCCCATCATCCTTGATATCAATATTGACGCCTGTTTTTTCAACAATACTCCTTATAACCTTTCCTCCAGGCCCAATAACATCTCTGACCTTATCGCTCTTTATCTGTATTATAGTAATCCTCGGGGCATAGGCTGACAGGTTTGATTTTGACTGGGATATAACCTTCTCCATCTCTCTTAAGACATGAAGCCTCCCCTCTTTTGCCTGCTCCAACGCAGCCTCCATAATCTCCTTTGTAACTCCTGTCATCTTTATATCCATCTGTATGGCAGTAATTCCAGAAGTGGTTCCTGCTACTTTAAAATCCATATCACCGAGATGGTCTTCCATTCCAAGTATATCGGAGAGTATTCCTACTTTGTCGCCTTCATGTATGAGTCCCATGGCTATGCCTGCTACAGGCGATTTAATAGGAACACCGGCATCCATCAACGCAAGTGAGGCACCGCATACGGTAGCCATTGACGATGAACCGTTAGACTCTAAGATGTCAGAGACAATCCTGATTGTATATGGAAATTCATCTTCTGATGGCAACACCTGAAGGACTGCCCTTTCAGCCAATGCACCATGTCCTATCTCTCTTCTTCCAGGACCGCCCATGAATTTTACCTCCCCTACAGAAAATGAAGGGAAGTTGTAGTGAAGCATAAACTTTTTTGTTTTCTTACCCTCTAAATTATCAAGCCTCTGTTCGTCAACTGATGTGCCGAGGGTTGTAACAACAAGTGCCTGAGTTTCACCGCGTGTAAAGAGTGCGGAGCCGTGAGTTCTTGGCAATACACCAATCTTTATATTAATAGGCCTTATGTCTTTTAAACCCCTCCCGTCAGCCCTGATTCCCTTCTCAAGTATAAGCCTTCTGACTGTCTCACTCTCTAAATTTTCAAATGCCTTCTTTATTTCGTTTTCAAACTCCTTGTTTTCTTCATTCCCTTTTAATTTTTCAATCGTATTTTTCAGTATCTCATCTATCCTTGTTTGTCTGCCCTGCTTTTCCTTTATTACTACCGCCTCTTCAAGCCTTTTGCCTGCAAATTCCTTTACCTTGCTAAAGGTATCAGATTTTCCATGTGAGGCTTCATGATGTTTAATCTTTTCATTAGCTGTATTTTTACTCAGCTCCAATTGAATACCGACAATCTTTTTAATCTCTTCATGACCAACGGCAAGGGCATCAACAATTACATTCTCAGGAACCTCCTTTGCCCCACCCTCAACCATCATTATGGATTCTTTTGTCCCGGCAATAACTATATTGATATCACTTTTATCAATCTCTTCATAGGATGGATTTAATATGAACTCCCCATCAATCCTTCCAACCCTCACCGCCCCTACAGGGCTTAGTAATGGTATATCTGAAACAGATAACGCTGCAGAAGCGCCTATTATAGATAAGATGTCAGGGTCATATTTCTGGTCGGAAGAAAGGACAAGGCATATTACCTGCACTTCATGTGTAAAGCCTTCCGGGAAAAGGGGACGCAGCGGTCTGTCTATAAGCCTTGAGGCAAGAACTTCCCTTTCAGATGGCTTCCCCTCTCTCTTAAAAAATCCGCCAGGTATTTTACCTGCGGCATAAAACTTTTCTCTGTAATCTACTGTTAATGGCAGGAAATCAGCCCCTTCAAGAGGGTCTTTAGATGCTACTGCTGTTGCAATTACAACCGTATCGCCATATTTAACCAATACAGAACCATTCGCCTGTCTGGCAACCTCTCCTGTTTCAATTGAGAGCCTGTTGCCGTTTATACTCATCTCTACCTTCTGAAAACCCAATATAACCTCCTTTTTTCTATTAAAGATTGACTATTGAAAATTGATTATTGAAGGAATATTTTTTCAATCTTCAATCGTCAATTATTTCCTGATTCCGAGGGCGTCTATAACCTTTTTATATCTCTCAATATTCTTTGTCTTGAGATAATCAAGAAGCCTTCTTCTCTGACTGACGAATTTTAAGAGCCCCCTCCTTGAGTGATGATCCTTCTTATGAACCTTAAAATGTTCGGTCAGGTAGCTAATCTTTTCACTTAAGATAGCAATCTGAACCTCAGATGAACCAGTATCTTTTTCATGAAGCCTGAACTTCTCTATTAATTTGTTTTTATCCTCTTTTTCTAATGCCATCTACCCTCCCTAAAAAGCCATGATTATCAGCTGATAGCTAACTGCTAATTGTTATCTTTTTTTTATAACACAACAAGTTTACCTTGTAAAGTATTTAATGTATTTTATTCAAAGGAATCAATACATCATTAAGTCTTCCATCTTTATATAACACACTTAAATCCTCAAGTGGAACAGCGTCAGTCAGCTTAAAGTCTCCTATGCCTGTCCTCTGTAATTCAACAAGGTGTCCATTACATCCCAGTTCATCACCTATCTGCTCACAGAGTGTCCTTATATATGTCCCCGGGGATGACTCCACTTCAAATTTTATAACCTCATTATTTGCAGCAATAAGTTTTAAATAATATATATGAATTTTTCTTGCCTTTCGCTCTACTACAACACCTCTCCTTGCCAATTTATAAAGCCTCTCCCCCTTATATTTTAGTGCAGAATACATTGGCGGCACCTGTTCAATATCTCCGGTAAATTTCAAAAATGCCTTCGTAACCTTTTCTTCATCAATTGAACAATTACTGCATAGAGCAACTACAGAGCCTGTTATATCCTGAGTATCTGTCTTTTTCCCCAATCCCATATCTGCAACATATGTCTTCCTGCATCTGGTGAGAAGACCTGCAATACTTGTAGCCTTGCCAATGCATATGAGAAGAACACCTGTGGCTATCGGGTCCAAAGTGCCCGTATGCCCCACCCTCTTTTCTCCTATAATTCTCCTCACTACAGAAACAACATCATGCGATGTCATCCCCTTCGGTTTATTAATATTCAAAATGCCATCCATATGCAATTGATAATTGAAAATTGAAGATTGACTATATAAAAATTAAGGAATTTACATCAATTTTAAATCTTCATTCTTCAATTCTTCCAGTATCCTCGCTATTTTCTCTCCATGTTCAATTGAAGTATCAAGTCTAAAAATAATCTCTGGTATAAACTTCAGTCTCATCCTTTTTCTCAACTCACTTCTTATGAAACCAGAGGCACTCTCAAGCCCTTTAATTGTTTTTTTCTTCTCCTCTTCACTACCCATAACACTTACAAATATCTTGGCATTCCTGAGGTCGTCTGAAAGCTCAACCCTTGTAAGTGTAGCAAAACCTATCCGCGGGTCTTTTATCTCACCCATAAGCATCTGAGAAATTTCCTCCCGCATTACCTCTTTTACTCTATCAGATCTTTTGAATCTCATATATAAAATGAATAAACAGAATTCAGGAGTCAGAATAAAATCAGTTTTTCTTCTGGATTCCAACTACTTTGTTTTATTCGTGTAATTTGTCCATTAGTGAGATTCGTGTTCTGAATTTTAATCTGTGTAATTTGTGGTTACAGTTTTTTGGCAATCTTTTCCAGAGAGAACGGCTCAATAATATCGCCTACTTTTATATCCTGAAACTTCTCTATCCCGATTCCGCACTCATATCCTGCCTGAACCTCTTTCACATCATCCTTAAATCTCCTCAGTGAGCCTATTTTCCCCTGATATACAATTACATTATCCCTTATCAATTTTGCATCAACATTCCTCTGTATTATCCCATCCAATACAAAACAGCCTGCTATAACTCCCATCTTAGGAATACTGAATATTTGTCTTACCTCAGCCTTCCCCATAACTTTTTCTACAACTGTCGGCTCCAACAAGCCTTCCAGTCCAGCTTTCACATCTGCAATTGCATTATAAATTATAGTATATAATTTTAATTCTACCTGCTCTTTTGCCGCCAATTCAGACGCCTTATCGGTTGGCCTTACATTGAATCCTATTATTACCGCATTTGACGCAGCAGCAAGCATAACATCGGTCTCTGTAATTCCGCCTACAGCACAATGAATCACCCTTATCTTCACATCCTTATTCCCAAGCTTTTCAAATGAATCGGTAAGTGCCTGAATAGACCCGTGGACATCCGCCTTAATAACAAGATTTAGTTCTCTTACCACTCCCTCATTTATCTGCTTATATATGTCCTCAAGAGTTACCCTCGTCCTTGTTCCAAGCCCTTCCTCTCTCTGCTTATGTGTTCTTAATAATGCAATCTGCCTCGCCTTTCTCTCATCAGAGGCAACCATAAAGGAATCTCCTGCCTGCGGAACACCCGACAGTCCCAAAACTTCCACAGGTGTTGATGGTCCCGCCTCCTTAACCTTCATTCCCAGGTCATTGATCATTGCCCTTACTTTTCCAAAATGATGACCTGCTATAATAGGGTCACCAGCCCTAAGAGTCCCCTTTTGTATAAGAACTGTAGCAACAGGTCCTCTCCCTTTGTCTAATTTAGATTCAACGACTACCCCTTTTGCCGCCTTTAAAGGGTTTGCCTTAAGCTCCATAATTTCAGCCTGCAGGAGTATCATCTCCAAGAGGTCTTCAATCCCCATCTTCTTCTTGGCAGAAACACTTACATATATTGTCTTTCCTCCCCACTCCTCTGGAAGGAGATGCGGATTTACCTTTGCAAGGTCCTGCTTAATCTTGTCAGGATTTGCACCCGGCTTATCAATTTTATTAATAGCTACTATCATCGGAACACCTGCCGCCTCTGCATGATTTATTGCCTCAATGGTCTGAGGCATGACACCATCATCTGCCGCAACAACAAGGACTACAATATCTGTAACCTGAGCCCCCCTTGCCCTCATGGCAGTAAATGCCTCATGACCGGGTGTATCGAGAAATACTATCCTTCCTTTTTCAACCTCTACCTCATAAGCACCAATATGCTGTGTTATGCCCCCTGATTCCTTTGCAACCACATTTGTCTGTCTTATGGCATCAAGCAGGGATGTCTTGCCGTGGTCAACATGACCCATTATTGTAACTACAGGTGTACGTAGAACCAGCCCTTCCGTATCAACTTCTTCTTCCTCAATTATTTCCTCTTTCTCTGTGCCTACAATCTCAGTCTCAATACCGAACTTCTTTGCTACAGATAGCGCAGCCCCCGGGTCTATAACCTGATTTATTGTGGACATTATGCCAATTTCCATCAACTTTTTTATAACATCACTGGATGGCACACCCATTTTTTCAGAGAGTTCTTTAACTGTTATAGCCTCACCTATCAAGATCTTACCCTTTTCCTCAGGTTCAACCGGCTTGGCGACCTCTACCATCTTTGGCTTTTCTACCGGTTTCTCTATTGGTTTTTTTGCTGGTTTTGTTTCAGGAAGTGGTTTAACCTCTGCCTTCGGTTCTTCTTTTTTAACCGGGGGATGCGGCTCTTTTGGTTTTTTCTCTGCTACTGCTGGCTTTTTAGGGGATGTAAATATCTTTTTTACAAGAGCGGCAGTCTCTTCATCAACAGAGCTTGAGTGAGACTTTACAATTATCTCCTCCTTTTTGAGCAGTTCTATCAATTCCTTGCTCGTTATACCAAACTGATTTGCTAATTCATATACCCTTATATTTGCCAGAGAAACCACCCCCTATTCATTATTTCCTTCTTCCTTCCTATCAACGACTGAATCCTCTTTTTCAACTGTCGCCTCGCTTTCTTCCGTCATAATTTTTCCTTCTTCCAATTCCTTTTTATATTCACTCTCGCTCTTTATATCTATCTTCCAATGCAAAAGTTTTACAGCTAATTTTACATTCTGCCCTTTCCTTCCTATAGCCAGTGATAACTGGTCATCAGCTACAATAACCTTTATGGATTTATCAGTTGCATTTACATTAACACTTGAAACCTTTGCAGGACTGAGGGCATTCTTGACATATATCGCCGGGTCATCAGACCATTCAATTATATCTATCTTTTCGCCCCTAAGCTCCTGAACAATTGACTGGACACGAATACCCCTCATACCCACACATGCCCCGACCGCATCAACATCCTTTTTATTAGAAAAAACAGATACCTTTGACCTGCCGCTTGGGTCTCTTGCGGCACCTTTTATTTCTACAATACCTTCGGCTATCTCGGGGACCTCCATCTCAAAGAGCTTAATAATCAATCCAGGGTGAGTCCTTGACAGAATAATCTGCGGTCCCCTCGTATTTTTCTTAACATCTATGACATAAGCCATTATTCTGTCACCCCTTTTAAAACTTTCCCTGAAAGACTGCTCCCTTTTATAAATAATACCCTCTGTCTTTCCGATATCTACAATTATATCGCCCCTGTCTTCTCTCGTAACAGTTGCGCTTATTATATTCCCCTTTTTATCTCTATAACCATCAAATACTGTCTCTTTCTCAGCATCTCTGACCTTTTGAAGAATTACTTGCTTTGCCGCCTGGGCTGCAATCCTCCCCAAATCTCCGACACTGCATGGAATCATCACCATGTCATCCAGCTTGGCATCTTCCTTTATCTTAACTGCATCTTTCAATAAGATTTCATTTTCAGCTTCTGATACCTTCTCAACAACCTTTTTGCCGGCAAACAGCTCAATCCCGCCTGTCTTCTCATTAATAATAACCTCTAAATTTTCAGCAAAATTCAGCCTTTTCTTAAATGCTGAGATAACAGCAGCCTTTACGGCTTCTATTAGTTTTCCCCTGTCTATTCCTTTTTCTTTTTCTATCTGATTTATTATATTAATTAAATCTAAACCCATTTTAAACCCCTCTTTAACATTAAAACTCAAACATTAGATTAGCCTTTGATATATCCTTGTAATTAACCTTTATTATCTCTTTACCATCTTTTTCCTCAATTGATATAGCATCGCCTTCCACATCAATAATTTTTCCGACTAAATTCTTTTTATTATTGACTGGAGAATATAAATATATTTTTGCCAGCTTTTCTCTAAACCTCTCATAATCTTTCAACTTTTTTAATGGCCTCTCAATGCCAGGCGACGAGACTTCAAGTGTATAAGAATGAGGGATTATATCCTCCACATCCAATAATTTTTCTATCTGATAGCTGATATTCTGGCAATCATCAATCTTAACGCCTCCATCCTTATCAATGAATATCCTCAGATACCATGCCTTCCCCTCTTTCCTATATTCAACATCAACCAGCTCCATCTTTTCCGACTCAACCAAAGGCTTGACCAGATTCTCAACTGCCATTGTCACATCAACCCGCTGCATCTATTCTCCAAATAAAAAAAGTGGGTACCTTTTTCGAGTAAACCCACTTTATAGTAGAAACTCTAATTCAGCTTGAATTCAGTGTATTTTTTTATGTCTTCATACTGAATGATTTGTAAATTAGCACAGTTATTTTGCAATTGCAAGTCATTTCACATGGAAAATGTATGATAGCTAATATTTATGGACTTTTTCCTGGACAATTATTTCTCTTTAAGTATAATACTTCCCAATAGAAAATAACTTCTCATGAAGAATAATCCACCAGCCTCGGGTAAAAAATAGGTCTGCTTTTTACTAGGAGAAAAAATATGCTGACAAGAGTTTCTTTTTTTGTTTTAACTTTTTTTGCGGTTATTCTTCAGCCAGCTATTTCTTTTTCAGATACAACCTCCGATATAAATAGCTTGCTTGACAGAGAGTGTATAAACTTAAAGAAGGAAAAACTCTCTAATTTTATATTAACCGGCTTCTCTTCCGATTTACAGAAAGGGCTTGACCCTGACCTTTTTAAAATTATGGAGGGTGTTATTAAGAGGACTGATTTTGACGGAATATCGGAGGAAAAGACATTTGAAATAATAAAATTAGTTTACGGGGCATTTAAAAAGGGGGCATCTCTGGAATATCTTGACCAGATATTTGATGTGGCATATTCAAAGGATATTAGTGTAGACCAGCTATTTGCCGCAGCAAATGCTTTAAAAGAATTTTACAACTCAGATGTCCCTCAGGATATATATGAGGAATTTGTGTATCACTCTATAGAGGAGAAATGGGACCCTTCTGTAATGCCAACACTTACAAGGGGGCTGATATATGGTGTTGATAGGGGTCTTACGGCTCAGAAGGTGGCTCTTGCAATAATTATAGATGTTGACCAGAATGGACTTAAGAAGAAGAGTGCTGATGAACTGGTGCTGGATGCAATAAAGTTTGTCAGGGGGAAGGAGCCAGAGAAGTGGAAGCCCATGAAAGATGTAGAAAGGGAGTTGATGATGAAGCTGGTGAAAAAGGATGAATTAGAAAAATTGAGGCAGGATGCTGAGGCAAAGAAGACACAGAAAGAGTTAGAGGGGCAAACGACAGAAGAGGACTTAAATAAGAGGCTTGATGAAAAAAAGAGAAAAATTACTGAAGATGAGAAAAGAATTGCGATGGAGTTGGCTGAGGTTGAGAAAAGAAATTATGAAGAGATTATGAAATATGAGCTTGAGCAGGAGAAAATGAGAAAGAGGGAGGATGAGGAAAAACTTAAATTTGAACAGGAAAGACAGAGGCTGAGCTATCTCCAACAGGAGGCAGAAAGGAAAAAACTGACTGAGGAGGTCTTAAAATATCAGAGAGAGCAGGAAGAGATGAAGAAAAGACTTGAAGATGAAAATAGAAAACTAAAGGCTGAAAGAGACAGGATTACAAAGGAAGCTGAAACCAAAAGGAAAAAGAATCTGGAAATGGTAACAAAATATCAGGATGAGCAGGAGAATATAAAAGACAGGTTTGAAAAAGAGAAAATGGTGTTTGCAAAGGAAAAGGAGAAGATTGCAATAGAGATAGAAAAGATGGTAAAAGCCTATCAAAATGAAATTTCTAAATACCAAAAAGAGGAATCTGAAGTTGACAGAATGGTAAAAGAGCAGACAAAGGAAATAGAGAGGGAAAAAGAAAGAAAAAACAGGGAGAGGGAGGAAAAGAGGAAAAAAGAGCTTACCATAATGGAGCAGAAGGTTGCTGAATATGGCAAGAGGGGAAACCTTGATATTGATAGACTATTTACTGCAATAGATAAACACATTGGAATACCCTATAGATTTGGAGGCGATTCAGAAAATGGAATTGACTGCTCTGCATTTACAAGAAGGGTATACAGAGAACAGGGTATAGAACTCCCCAGAGTCAGTTATGAACAGGCAAGGATTGGAAGGGGTGTAGGGGGTAGCTCCTTGCAGCCCGGGGATTTGGTATTTTTCAATACATCTCTCGTGGGAAGCATTTCTCATGTAGGTGTTTACATTGATAATAATACATTTGCCCATGCAAGCAGCAGCCAGGGTGTAACAAAAAGCAATTTAAGACAGAAATATTTTTCAAAGAGATATGTAAGGGCAAATAGGATTATGGGGGAATAGAAATATGATAAAGTTCATATTCGTTTTATAATAATTGAATTATAAATAGTGCTATGATATTCATCCGATACAAAATTGTCCTTTTAATTCTCACAATTATTTTCATATCTAACTTTAATATTTCCCCTGCATATTCAAATGATGATGCACTAAATTTCTATCAAAAGGGAATGGAGTTACAGAAATACGGAAAATATATTGAGGCACAATCTTATTATGAAAAGTCGCTTAAGATAGATAGAGGCATTAACAACCCTCTTGATATAGCTACAGATTTAAACAATATCGGTGCCGCCTATAATTCATCCGGCTCACACGAAAAGGCAATTCCATATCTTGAAGATGCATTAAAAATATTCAGGAAACTCAACAAAATGGATAGCATTTCAGTTGGTCTAAACAACTTAGGCGAGGTTTACCGAACTCTCAGAATTTATGAAAAGGCTCTTTCCCTTTATGAAGAGGCATTGAAGATAGACAGAGGTCTGAATCTCCCTCAGAATATTGCAATAAGGCTGAATAACATAGGTGTTGTATATACCTCAATCAACCAATATGAGAAGGCACTTTACTGTTTTGAGGAGTCACTGAAGATAAGAAGAGAATTAAATATACCGCAGGATATAATCCAAAGCCTAAATAACATTGGCAGTGTTTATGAATCTCTTGGCCAGAGAGATAAGGCACTTTCCTGTTATGAAGAGTCTCTTAAGATAAGCAGGGAACTTGATATTCCAAAAAATACAACTTGAGACTGCAGAAATAATCCTGTTTTGTCATTCTTCTTTATGCCATTCTTTCGGCAGACGGCATATATCTCTTTACAATATCTTCTGACTCCGAGAGATGTGAGATTATGAGTAAATCTTTAGCCTTGTCAAGTTTAATATCAACAAGTGAACCTTGATGCAGGTTTAGATATTTTGCATACTCATCAGGAATCTGAACCCCCAATCCCTTTTCCAGTTTTACAATATTCTCTTTCATAATTTCACCTCCATAAAAACAGTAAGAAGTAGGCAGTATGCGGTATGCAGTAGAGATATTTTTTTACTGCTTACTCCTTACTACTTACTGCCTACTAAGTATTTCTATCATCTCCTTATGTATTAGTCCATTCGTTGCAAGCATCTCACCTTTATAAATACTGAACTCACCGCCTTTGAAATCTGTTATCATACCGCCTGCCTCTTTTACAATAAGGCTTGATGCCGCCATATCCCACGGGTAAAGCTTCAATTCCCAGAACCCATCAAATCTACCTGCTGCCAGATAGCATAAATCAAGGACTGCCGAGCCGGGTCTTCTTATTGCCTGTGCCCTTACTGCAAAGTTGCAAAAATGATTAAGATTATTTTCTTTGCTATCTCTTATATCGTATGGAAAACCTGTAGCGAGGAGACTTTTATTAATATCAGCAATCTTTGAAACCCCTATCCTTTTCTCATTCAGATATGCCCCCTTCCCTTTTACACTTGTAAAAAGCTCATCAAGCATAGGATTATAAACAGCACCAGCAACAATCTCACCGTCTATTTCCAATCCAATAGATGCACAGAAACATGGATAGCTATGGGCATAGTTGGTAGTCCCATCAAGAGGGTCAATTATCCATTTGTATTTTCCCTCCATCTGTCCCCCCTTTGTAAGGGGGGAATGTGAGGGGGGTAGACCTTTAACACTTCCCGCCTCCTCAGTCAATATCTCATGCTCAGGATAATCTCTTTTTATAATATCAATAATCGCCTTCTCACACTGATAATCAACCTCAGTTACAAGATTTATCTCCCCTTTATGCTCAATCTTAAAATTTTCCCCAAATCTCTCCCTCTGTATCCTCCCTGCCTCTTTCGCAGCCTCTATCGCAATTTTCAGAAAATTTTTAAGTTCAAGGAGCATAATAAATCACACTTTATCTAACTTAGACAATTATTATTCACAAAAACAAACATGCTCTTTGCCTTTGCAATAATCCCAAAAAATGCGTAAATAAAACCACAGAGCTCTGGTTAATTCATTATCAGGGATGAAATCCTACATTTCAGCAATATAACAATAGCTATGACATTATTATACTGCATTTAATCCCTAACTTCCCACGATTTTAAAAGATTTCTCCTTGACTATCTCACCTTTAATTTTTATAATCCATCATAATGTTGAATAAACATAAAAGACAATGTTATGTGTAAATAAAGGATACAAATGGACCCCTTCGCTATAGTCATTCAAATGATAGGCAAGCTATGGTTTTTGATTCCTCTTGCAATATTAGTGGCTGTAGTAAAAACTCCATGGTTCAAAGGGATATTTGGGGAATTTATAATAAACACAAGTGCCAAGCTGTTTTTGGACAAAGACCAATATCATCTCATTAAAAACGTAACTCTTCCCACCGAAGATGGCAGTACTCAAATTGATCACATAATCGTTTCAAGATATGGTGTTTTTGTCGTTGAAACCAAAAACATGAAAGGCTGGATATTCGGGGAACCTAACCAAAAAACATGGACACAAAAAATATATAAACATACGAGCAAATTCCAGAACCCTCTCCACCAGAACTATAAACATACCAAAACGCTTGAGTATTTATTGGGGCTCACTGACCAACAAATTCATTCCGTCATAGTTTTTATCGGTGATGGCACATTCAAAACGGATATGCCTGAAAATGTCACATACGGCGGTGGGTATCTCCGCTACATAAAATCAAAGACAGAACCAGTGCTATCGGAATCAGAAGTTAATGAAATTACGAGCAAGATTGAAAGCGGAAGGTTAACACCATCTTTCAAAACAAACCGAGAACATGTGGCACATGTCAGAAATATTATCGCAGAAAAAGAAACCAATAATGCCATGGTATGTCCGAAATGTGGTAGTTCAATGGTGGTTAGAGAAACAAAGAAAGGTCAGAATATAGGAAAGAAGTTTTGGGGATGTTCTGGTTTCCCAAAATGCAGATATGTAACTGAAATCACATAACAATCGGCTTAACCTGACTGCGAGAACGGCGGCGGCGCTGACGCGGCAAGTTCAGGTGGCGCAGCAGGTTAGCCGTAGCGTTATCTTAAAAAATCTATTAAAATGATACTATTATAAAAAGAATAAACATAAATAATGGAGGGGAAAAATGGCAGTTTTACTGAAAAAAATGACGAATGATGCATTATCTCTACCCAAAAAAGAGCGTGCTAAGCTTGCTCATGAGCTAATAGTAAGCCTTGACGAACATCTTGATTCCGATGTTAGTGATGCATGGGAGAAGGAAATTTGTAGAAGGGTAAAAGAAATTAAAGATGGAACTGCAAAAGGACGGCCTGCGGAACAAGTACTATCAGAAATAAAAGCAAAATATAAATGAAGAAGATTATTATTCATGAAGATGCAGAGAAGGAGCTATGGCATGCGACTGATTATTATGAAGATAAAGTGGTTGGACTTGGCTTAGATTTTGAAAATGAAATACAAAAAGCGCTAATTTCAATACAAGAAAATCCCAAAAGATATATAGAAACTGAATATAGAGTTAGAAAATATTTGCTTCAAAAATTCCCTTATTTTGTTTATTACATTGAATTTGAGGAATATATTTGGATAGTGGCTTTCGCACATACAAGTAGAAAGCCTTTTTACTGGGAAAAACGAATATATTAGGTTGTATTTTAATTTTTTTCTTCCACTACCCTTATAGTCATCATCATGTTGAAGACAAAGATTATTACTGAGATTAGCTCTATATATGCGGAATATAGGAGGTGTTGCCCATATTCCAGTTTTCCATGTCCTACAAATCCGAAATACAATACCATCCCCCATACACCTATGTTTGCTACATAGAAATGAACCCATCCAAGTTTCTTACTATACAGCGGTCTCCCGCTGTGTTTTGGCACTACATGATAGAGAACTCCATATAATGTCATACTCACCCAGCCGAGCAGATTAAGATGTGCATGACCGGGGATATATGTCCTTGTCCACCAGGGCCATGTGAGCATCAATACACCCATACTTGCCGCTACAATAAAATATATCAATGCCATTCTTATAAACCATACTGAAATCCTATTCATTTATCCCCCTCACCCTACCCTCTCCCCATAGGGGAGAGGAGAAATTGTTAGATTACCTCCTTTATCCAACCACCTCCGATTAGTGTATCTTCAAGATAAAACACTGCTGCCTGTCCGGGTGTTATTGCCCTCTGAGGCTCATCATAAATTACCTTTACAGTATTGTTATTAGTCAAATTAATCTCTGCCTCTGAGGCATTATGTCTGTATCTTATCTGGACTAACGCCCTCATAGAAGTGATGAGTTGAGGGATTGACCAGTTTACATTTTCAACTATAAACTCCCTTTTTACTACACTATCACTCTCACCTACAATCAGGCGGTTGTTCTCTAAATCAATTTCACTTACATATAAAGGTCTCTCATAGCTTATCCCAAGCCCCTTTCTCTGCCCGATAGTATAAAATGGAAGTCCTCTATGCCTTCCTATTACCTCGCCATCTGTTGTCACTACCTCCCCTTCTTCTATCCTATATTCATCAACCCTCTTTCTTATGAAATCTTCGTAGTTATTGTCAGGGACAAAACATATCTCCTGACTCTCCTCTTTTTCAGCAACATTTAGACCAAAGGATTTTGCCATTTTTCTGATATCTGACTTTGTGTAATCTCCAAGTGGGAAGATAGCCCTCTTTAACTGCTCCTGACTTAAATTAAATAAAAAATAGCTCTGGTCTTTGCTTCTGTCCACTCCCCTCTTTATAAAATATCTGCCCTCCTTTTCCACAACCTTTGCATAGTGTCCTGTTGCAACCTTTGATGCCCCGATTTTTATTGCATAGTTAAGAAGCATATCAAACTTTAATCTCTGATTACATGGCACACATGGATTCGGTGTCCGCCCCCTCATGTATTCAGAGACAAAATAGTCAACTACATCCCTTTTAAACTCCTTCTCAAGATTTAAAACATAAAATGGAATACCGAGCTTTTCAGCCACTCTTCTCGCATCATTTATATCGTCCAGAGAACAGCATGTCCCAAATTTATCTGACCCTTCGGCTCCGCTCAGGGCATGGCTTTCTGCAGAATAATCCCATATCTGCATGGATATGCCTATTACATCATATCCTTCATCCTTTAAAATAGCGGCAGCAACAGAGCTATCCACACCACCGCTCATTGCAATAACAACCCTTTCTTTCATAAATTTAATATTATCATAACACTTTATATAGTTAAACATTTTTGAACTTAATCAGCTTCCATTACCCCTATCACCATGATATAATTGCAATATTTTTGAAAGGGATAGATTTTTATAGGAATAAGCAAATGAGAGCAAAACTTCTAAAACCATTATTTACATCTCTAATTCTTTATTCAATTGCAGGCATTTTTAAGGCAGTCATTATTATTGCAAAGGCTAACGACTTAAACTTCCCCCAGCTTTTCCGCATAGGAGAGAAGTCTCTTACCCTCTTTTTTACGCTTGGCACTGTAATCTTGCTGAGATGGCTCATAGCAGACGCCCCTTTCAGCATGCTTCGCAGATATACTATCGCCCCTCTTTTAAAAAGCATTATCACATTCCTTATTTATTTTGGAGCTGCCTTGGTTTTACTAAACCGCCTCTTCGGAATAAATCTCACACCACTGCTTACCACATCAGCAGTATTAACAGGTATACTGGCATTATCGCTTCAGGAGATACTCAAGAATTTCTTCACCGGTCTATGGATAAATACTGAAAGGGTAGTTGCAAAAGGAGACTGGGTAAGGATTGCAAATGTAGAGGGTGAGGTCCTTGAGGTTACATGGAACACAACAAGGGTCATGACAAGAAAAAATGACCTCATATACATTCCAAACAGGCTTCTGATAGAAGGACCGACTGAAAACTATACATACCCGTCATCCCTCCATGCTGTAGAAGTTGACATAGGGGCAAGCTATTTTGACCCCCCAAACAAGGTAAAAAATGTCCTGATTGAATTAGCTAAAGACCTTCCTCATGTCATGACTGAGCCCAAAGCTGAGGCATGGATAACGAACTATGGAGACTTTTCCATAAATTACAGGATAAGGGCATGGGTGAATGATTTCAGATTGGTCCCATATGTAAAAACTGAAATAAACAGCAGGATATGGTATGCCTTCAGGCGGAACAATGTAGAAATCCCCTTCCCTATGAGGGTTAATTATGCCCGACAGGAGAAAAAACATTTCGAAACAGAGATTATAATGAACTCGCTTAAAGATATTGAGTTCCTAAGCCCTATAAACTATGATGAATTAAGAAATATTGCGGCATATTCCAGCTTTGAGACCTTTGGCACTGGAGAAACTATAGTCAAACAGGGTGACACAGGTGATACATTTTATCTAATCCACAGCGGCATAGTGGATGTGCTTTACAAAGATTCAGCAGGAAATGAGAAACCCCTGGCCACTCTAAAACAGGGAGAGTTCTTTGGAGAGATGAGCCTCCTCGCAGGAGAACCAAGAAAGGCAACTGTCATTGCCCATGATGATACATCATGTATTGTAGTTAGCTCTAAAGGCTTTAAGAGTGCGTTTATCAAAAATCCAAATCTGGCAGAAAGCTTAAGTGAACTACTTGCCAAACGATCAGACGAACTTGAAAAGATAAAAAATCTTGCCGTCTCTGAAAGGGAAAAATTAGAAACTGAGATATCCTTAAAGAAAAACATACTTAACAAAATTAAGAACTTTTTTAAAGTAGGTTAAATCTTGAAATATAATCTCACACTTATATATCCTGCACATAAGAAAAATCTTGGAAATAATAAGAAAAAGAGAGGTAAATATCCTATACCTCAATTAAGCCTCCCAACTGTTGCAGGATTGACAGATGAGCGGTTTAATATAAATATTGTAGATGAAAATATAGAGGATATAGATTTTAATATCAAAACTGACCTTGTAGGAATAACTGTTATGACTGCGCTTGCCCCCCGTGCCTATGAAATATCTAAAGAATTTAAAAAGAGAGGGGTGACTGTAGTGCTTGGCGGAATACATGTATCTATGCTTCCTGACGAGGCATCGGCAAATGCAGATTGTATTATTCTGGGCGAGGCAGAGGGTATATGGTCAAATGTCCTGGAAGATTTTATTCAGGGGAAGATGAAAAAAATTTATAAAGGAACAGGACAATATTCTATGGAAAATCTTCCTAAACCCAGATTGGATTTACTAAAAAGGGATAGATATTTTTCCAGTAGTCTTGTTATGGCTTCACGGGGGTGTCCGCATGACTGTAATTACTGCTCTGTTACCACATTCTGGGGGAAAAGCTTTAGATATAGGCCTATACCAGAGGTTATAGAGGAAATAAAGTCTCTAAAGGACAGGATGATATTTTTTGCAGATGATAACCTTTATGGCAATAAAATATATGCAAAGAAATTGTTCAAAGAGATGATGCCTCTCAGAAAAAAATGGTCATGCCAGGGAGACATCCTTATTGCAAAAGACGAGGAACTTTTGAAGCTGGCTGCCGAAAGCGGCTGTCAGTGGATATTTATAGGCATAGAATCCATATCAGAAAAAAATCTTAAACAAATGAGGAAATCCTTTAACAAGGTTCACCAATATAAGGAATCCATTAAAAAGATACATGAGGCAGGTATAAATATATTCGGCTCTTTTATCTTCGGCATGGACGAGGATGATGAAAATGTGTTTAAAAATACTGTTGACTTTGCAATTGATGCAAAACTTGATGCAGCAAACTTTTATATCCTTACGCCATTACCCGGGACAAAACTATTTGAGGAGATGAGGGATGCAGATAGACTGTTACATACACAATGGGACAAATATGATGCCAACCATGTAGTTTTTAAACCTGTCAAGCTAACCCCTGAGCAACTCTCGGAAGGACTTATATTTGCCTACAAATATTTTTATTCCTTACCGTCTATCATGAAAAGGATGTTCAGGGGCGGCAATAAAAAGATTATTCAGGCACTTGAATTAAACATCGGACGCCACATCAGGAGGAAACGGTTTGAAATGATATGCAGAATGCAGTAAAAAGGTATATCAACTTACCTCTTAAAAAAAAATTACTTTTAAAGTTTCAGGTGGTCGCCGATACGCCTCATCCATGCCATCTCTTCTTGAGACAATGGTCCATTATCAAGGGCGGTAAGTGCCTCAGTCATCTGCTCCATATTTTTAGGTCCTGTTATACAGACATTTACATTAGGATTACTGAGGACAAAACGATAGCAGTCTGATGCCATTGGTGTTCTCTCCCCTTTTGGCATTTTTTTTGGGTTAACAAGTCCTCCCCATCGTGTGGCAGTATATGTAACAATACCGGGGCGGTTTGCTGCATCAAGATTTGGAAAGACCTCTGTCTCAGCTCCTCTGTGTGCCGCATTATAGCGGATATGGAATATGTCATAATTTCCTGTCTTTGCAAATTCAGGAAATGCCTTTCGGTTATGACCTGAAATTGCTATAAAGCGAGCAAGTCTTTTCTCTTTCAACTCTGCACATATATCAAGGATTTTTTGAGGCGGATGTGAATTATACCATCCAAGGAGGATTACATCTACGCTATCAAGCCCTGTCTTTTGTAAGAACTTTTCAAAACTCCTTCTGAAAAGCCATTCAAAACGCCAATAAATCTGAGTAACTACGATAATTTTATCCCGCTTCCCTTTGTTGCAGATATTTTTAATGGCGGTATTCATACCTTCACGACATATTGAACCATGATAAAAGTAATTACATCCCCTCTCAAAAGCCATCTCAAAGGCTTTTGCAGGAGCGCCATATCCACCTGAAACCCCAAGTCTGCAAACATTAAACCCTGTTTCACCGAGTATTCCATTTGTAAAAGAATTGCTATCTGCCATAATTCATCCCAACCCGACTAAATCGGAAAAGAAATTTGTGTTCTAAGTTTTTTTGAATTTTCTTAGGTTTTTTATCACACTATAATCTTTTTTACAATACAATTTTATGGCATGATAGATTTATGGCTAAAGTTAAATTTAAAATCCCTGTAAAGTGTGGAGAGAAGTTTGAATTATCAGTTGAAGATATTGCATCAAGTGGTGATGGAATCTCGCATTACAAAGGATATACCCTTTTCGTTCCTCAGACAGTCAAAGGAGACATGGTTTTTGTAGAAGTTATCAAAACCACACCAAGATTTGGTGTTACCCGCCTTATTAAGTTAATTACTCATTCTGCTGATCGCACCGAACCTGAGTGTCCAATCTATTTTGAATGTGGAGGATGTCAGCTCCAGCATATTAAATATGATGAACAGATGGAGTTTAAAAAGAAGGCAGTAAAAGACAGCCTTGAGAGGATTGGAAAGATTAAACTTGAATTTAAGCCTGAAATAATCCCTGCGAGACAACCTTTTTTCTACAGAAATAAAGGGATATTTTCTCTTAAGAGGACGAGGAAAGGCTTAAAGGTCGGTTTCTTTGCAAAAGGGACACATAATGTCGTTGATATTAAAGACTGCCCTGTCCTTTTAGAACCAATAAATAAAATAAAGGAAGCAATACGCAGGAGTATAGAAAATAAAAATGTTTCTGTATATAACGAACTCCATCACAAGGGATTCTTAAGAAGCCTTATTATTAGGCAATCAGCTAAAACAAAGGAAATCCTTATTGGTCTTGTAACAACAGAGGGAAATTTTGACAGCTCGGTTATTCAGGATATAGCAGAAATAAATAATACCTTGAAAGGAAATTACAAGATAGTCGGGATTGTCCAGAATATCAATTCACTTAAAACTAATATAATTCTGGGAACAGAAAATAGACTTCTGTGGGGACGTGATTATTTAAACGAATCACTCGGAGGCATCAATTACCAGCTTTCCCTCACCTCTTTCTTTCAAATCAATCCATACCAGACAGAGACTCTTCTAAAAACAGTTGAGGAGATGCTTACTGGAGTAAAAGGCACAATACTTGATACCTATAGCGGTATCGGGAGTATATCACTTTACCTTGCAAAAAATTCCGTTTCACCAATTATTGGTATTGAGGAGAATGAAGTTGCAATAGAGGATGCAAAGAAAAGTGCAGAGAGAAACGGGATAAAGAATTGTTCTTTTCTCGCAGGCACAACTGAAAAACATCTGAAAAATTTTGAAGGGTCATCTGACACTAAAGCAATTATACTTGACCCGCCGAGAAAGGGCTGTTCAGAAGAAGTCTTAAATTCTGTCTTAAAAATAAAACCTGAGAGAATTGTTTATGTCTCTTGTAACCCATCTACACTATCACGGGATTTAAACAAACTCTGTCAGGAAGTGTATTGTATAAAGGATGTAAAAGTTATTGACATGTTCCCCCAGACTGTCCACATGGAGACGGTTGTGTTGTTAGAAAAAAGGGAGATAAATAAAAAAATAGGACGCTGATTTGCAGAATTTGTTATGATTCACGCAGATAAGTCTTGAATATTTTAATTCAACGGAAAAAATAATTTTTTTATAATCCTGTAGTTTCTGCGTTTATCTGCGTCTAATTAATTTTGTTTTTTTCTCTGTGCCTCTGTGTCTCCATGGTTAAGATATGTCTTTGTTTTTTTCCTTCTCCTTCATCCTATGACCAAAGGTATAATAATTCACAAGCTTGGTTAAATATGCGGCTAACGCTATGCCGCCTATTAAAAAGATTAAAACAATTGCCCCGTCCATTTTCCTATCATCTCCTTCAAATCCCAATTAATCGGCAGTCTCACAGATTGGCCATTTTTTTCAAAATCAAGATACCCGTTTTTTAAGCCACACAAAAATACATCCCTTGTAATCTCCACATCCTTTATGCAATATTCTATAATCTGAGCCATCTTCCCCTCCTTAAACCACTGAAGGGACAAAAGCCCATTGCCGCCCTTCTCTACATGGAGGGTCTTTTTTGCAATCTGATTCAGGCTGACCCTATAGCCAAGCCTGTCCCAGACATCTTTAAGAATATCAAAAGACCTGACCCTGCTTTTTAATTCTACTGTCGTATAGGGCTGTAATACTGCAAAATCAAAATTTAGTATATTAAAACCAACTACCAAATCTGCTGAGAGCAGTTTCTCCACCAATCCCCCGGCATCGCTTTCAAGGTATGTATAAAATTTTTTATCAACACTGTCATATACAACACCTACAGCCATCTTCATAAGATGCTTATTATCCCACCCTCCAACCTCATCTGCACTCCTCTGTGTCTCAAGGTCAAAATATACTATTCGCTTTTCTTTTTGAAGCTCAGCAAACAATTCCATTTGAGTATCTACACAATTCATTTTCATAAATTCTATAGCCACAGACTCACACAGACTTATAATCAGTGTCAGTGAGAATCAGTGGCAGAATAAATGTTTTTCTCTGCGGTAAATATTCTTAATACTCCCCTACCCTGTGCAGTTTCATCATGTTTGTTACGCCCTTTTGGGATATTGGCATTCCCATAAGTATAACTACCGAGTCGCTTTTTCTTACCATCTTATTTGACACCAAACCTCTGTCCATCTCCCTTATCAGGTCATCTGTATCCTCAATCAATCTCATCGTCTTTGGTATTACACCCCAGTAGAGATTCAATCTCCGCATAATATTTTCGGAAGGCGTATAGGCAATTATTGGCATAGAGGGTCGCTGTTTTGATACGAGGAGAGCTGTAGAGCCTGACTGGGTAAAAACTACTATCAGTTTTGCCTCTATCTGATGGGATGCATGGACTGCCGCACTGCTAACTGCATTAGGATATGTAGAGATTCTACCCCGTCTCCTGTCACTGACATGCCTGTATAACGAGCCGCTCTCAGCGGCAAAAATTATCCTCGCCATTATCTCCACAGATTCCACCGGATATTTTCCAGAGGCTGTCTCGCCTGATAGCATAACCGCATCTGTCCCATCAAATATGGCATTGGCAACATCTGAAGCCTCCGCCCTTGTAGGGCGGGGATTATTTATCATGGATTCAAGCATCTGTGTTGCAGTAATAACAGGCTTCTCTTTTTTATTTGCCATGCTTATTATGTTCTTTTGAATAACCGGCACAGCCTCAGGTGACATCTCTACACCCAAATCACCCCTTGCAACCATTAGACCATCAGCCTCATCTACAATCTTCTCAAGATTATCAATTGCCTCTGGCTTCTCAATCTTTGCAATGACAGGTATAAATGAGCCCTTCTTTTTTATTATATCTTTTACAGACTTTACATCTTTATCAGTTCTGACAAATGAGATAGCCACATAATCAACACACTGCTTAATGCCAAAATAAAGGTCATCAATATCCTTCTTGGTTATTGAAGAGAGTCCCACCCTAATCCCCGGCAGATTTATTCCTTTATGGTCTGTCAGGACACCTCCATTTATCACCTCACAGGTTATATCCGTTCCCTTGACATTGTGGACTTTGAGACTCATAAGCCCGTCATCAAGAAGTATCCTGTCGCCTTTCTTAACATCCCTATACATTGCAGAATATGTGGTTGAAACCATCTCAGATGTCCCTAATATCTTTCTTCCGGTAAGAACAAATTTATTGCCAGATTTAAGTATTATCTTCCCATCTTTCAGCATCCCTGTCCTTATCTTCGGGCCCTGAAGGTCCTGAACAATTGCCACTGCCTTTTTCAATCTCCTCGCAGTATCCCTTATGTATTTTATAACCTTTTTATGCTCATCATGTGTTCCATGGGAAAAATTGAGCCTTGCTACATCCATCCCTGCTTTTATAAGCCTCTCAATCACTTTCGGAGAACTGCTCGCAGGCCCAATCGTGCATACGATCTTTGCATTTCTTATTGGTATCATGACGATAAATCTACCATAAAAATATTGAAGATTCACCATTAATCATGATACCCTTTTTATAAGGAGGGCGTTATATGGAAAAGAAAACTCCTGCCACTTTAAACTCTTCCAATAATAAGGCAACAGTTATACTTCCCATCGGCGGCATGTCCTGTGCCTCGTGTGCTGCGAGGATTGAGAGGAATTTGAAAAAATTAAACGGCGTTACAGATGCCGCTGTAAATTTCGGAACTGAAAAGGCATCTGTTGAGTATATCCCATCACTTGTTGACCTCCAGACTGTAAAGAAAACAATAATTGATACCGGTTATACTGTTATTGAAGCAGAAGAAAAGAATCTCCTTGATATTGACAGAGAAAGAAGGGAAGGAGAACTAAGGATATTAAAGAATGAGCTTATTGAAAGTGCCTCCCTCTCTATCTTTATTGTGATAGGGAGTATGCAGATGTTTATCCCCCACTTTCCATCTATACCACACTCACTGATGAATTCAATCCTCTTTATCTTAACTACATTTGTCCAGTTCAAATGCGGCTCGCGGTTTTATGTTGGAGCGTGGGCGGCATTAAAACACCTCGGAACAGATATGAATGTCCTTGTGGCTGTTGGAACAACAACTGCCTATCTATATAGCGCATTTGTAACCTTCTTCCCAACAATTTTTCCAGGGGCTGAATCGGAAGTCTATTATGATACCGCCGCTGTAATAATTACGCTTATACTTCTTGGGAGATATTTGGAGCAGAGGGCAAAGGGGCGGACTTCAGAGGCAATAAAGAAACTGATGGGGCTTCAGGCAAAGAGTGCAAAGGTCATAAGAAACGGTGAAGAGATTGAAGTCCCTATAGAAACCCTGATAGCAGGTGATATTGTTGCGGTAAGACCCGGCGAAAAGATACCTGTAGATGGTGAGATTATTGAAGGTAATGGTGCAATTGATGAGTCAATGCTTACAGGCGAGAGTATGCCTGTGGATAAGAAAATTGGAGACACTATAATAGGTGCAACAATCAACAGGGATGGTTTCATAAAATTTAGGACTACCCGAATAGGAAAAGACACTCTCCTCTCACAGATAATAAAGACAGTTGAGGAGGCACAGGGCTCAAAGGCGCCAATTCAGAGGCTTGCAGATAAGGTGGCGGGTATTTTTGTCCCTACTGTTATCGGAATTGCTGTAGCTACATTTTTTATATGGTATCTATCAGGACAGTCATTCACAATGGCAATGCTTGCATTTGTAGGCGTCCTCATAATCGCCTGCCCCTGTGCTCTGGGGCTTGCAACTCCAACAGCAATAATTGTAGGGACAGGAAAAGGTGCTGAGAATGGAATCTTGATAAAGGGTGGTGAGAGCCTTGAGACGGCACACAAGATAGATACAATTGTCTTTGATAAGACAGGGACACTGACAGCAGGTAAACCTTCCGTAACAGACATAATCACAAATGGGATAATTGTTCAGGATGACCTGTTAAAACTCGCAGCATCTGCTGAAGCCGGCTCCGAGCACCCCTATGGCATAGCAATAGTCACAAAAGCACAGGAAAAGGAAATAAAACCTTATGGTATAGAGGAGTTTAAGGTGTTTCCGGGGCATGGCATAAAGGCAAAAATAGAAGGTATGACAATTCTCATGGGAAATGAAAAAAAGATGAGTGAAGAGGGGATTAATCTTAACGGATTTAAAGAAAAGGCGGATGAGTTATCAAGTCATGGAAAAACACCGATGTATGTAGCAATAAATAATGAGATGGCAGGAATAATTGCTGTTGCAGATACACTAAAAAAAGATTCTATTGAGGCAATCAGAGAGCTTCAGGATATGGGGCTTGAGGTAATAATGATAACGGGTGACAATATAAGGACTGCTGAGGCAATTGCAAAAGAGACAGGTATAAAGAGAGTGCTGGCGGAGGTGCTTCCACAGGATAAGGCAGAGGAGGTAAAGAGGCTTCAGAAGGAGGGAAAGGTTGTTGCAATGGTGGGCGATGGGATAAACGATGCACCTTCTCTCGCACAGGCAGATGTGGGGATTGCAATAGGTGCAGGGACTGACATAGCAATAGAATCATCGGATATTACACTTATAAGAAATGATATGAGAGGGGTTTCTACTGCCATTCGTTTAAGCAGACAGACTATGAAAACTATAAAACAAAATCTCTTCTGGGCATTTATCTATAATATATTGGGAATACCTATAGCTGCTGGAATCTTATATCCATTCTATGGAATATTATTAAAACCCATCTTCGCCGCCGCCGCTATGGCATTCAGCTCAGTCTCGGTGGTTACAAATTCATTGAGGTTGAAGAGATTTAAGGTTATCTGATATCTTCTATTTTCCCCTCAATAGATTTATCATTTTCTTATAATCCTTGCTCTTAAATACAGATGAGCCCGCAACAAGGATATTTGCCCCTGCTTTGATTACATCTACTGCATTTTCAGGTTTTATTCCTCCATCAATCTCTATATCAACCTTTAACTTTGCATCATTTATCATCCGTTTCAGTTTTTCTACTTTTTTTACAGTTGATGGGATAAACTCCTGTCCGCCGAAGCCGGGGTTTACAGACATGAGCAATACTAAATCCACCTCATCCAAAATATTATCAATGGCATTTAAAGATGTGGCAGGGTTTAAGACTACACCTGCAGTTTTTTTCTGCTCCTTTATTGCTCTGATGGTTCTCTGAAGGTGTTTGCAGACCTCAACATGAACTGTAATTATATCTGCCCCTGCTTTTATAAAATATGGTATATAGAAATCAGGGTCTTCAATCATCAAGTGGACATCAAGGGGAAGTTTTGTTGATTTTCTTACTGCCTCTACAACCATTGGCCCAATAGTGATATTCGGGACAAAGTGCCCGTCCATGACATCAACATGAATCAAGTCCGCCCCAGCCTCTTCTACTGCTTTTAATTCCTCTCCCAATCTGCTGAAATCTGCCGATAAAATTGAAGGTGCAATCTTTATCATAAAATCATTCTCCTAAAAAAACCAACCACAGAGTTCACAGAGAAAAACAAAGAAATTAACATGGACACAGATTTTCACAGATATACACAGATTAAATATTAGTGTTTCATTTCTTAATCATTTAATTTCTGTGTTAATCTGTGTCCATCTGTGGTTTCATTAAATTTATTGTCCTTTTCTTCCTCTCTGTGTCTCAGTGTCTCAGTGTCTCAGTGGTTAAATTTATTTTTTTAACCCGGCGGCCATTTCATCTTTCTTCCGCCAAGGAGATGAAAATGTATATGGAATACCTCCTGCCCTGAATCCCTGTTGCAATTTACCACAAGCCTGAAGCCTGATTCTGCAATCCCCTTTTCCTTAGCCAATTTATTGGCAGCCATAAAAATAGAGCCAATCAGTTCTTTATCCTGTCCTGTGGCATCAAGGGATTTTTCAATATGTTTTTTGGGGACTATGAGGACATGAACAGGAGCCTGCGGATTTATGTCCTCAAAGGCAAAAATATCTTTATCCTCATAAACCTTTTTTGATAGTATCTCGCCTTTGATTATCTTACAAAAGATACAGTCACCCATATTCATTCCTCCATAAAATGTTACAAAAATCAGGAATATAGTAACAAACAAATCCTGTATTTCAAAACAAAAAATCAAATAATCATTTTTCTCCCATTTTTTTCCCTGTTTTTCCCTTGACATTAGTTTTTACGAATTTTATACTTTACACCATAAAGAAAGTTTCATTCCTATTCGTTTTCAAAAAGGATTAGTTTAGGAGAATTATTATGTTCAACATTATACAGAGTAACTTCCAAAGTGTTACATTAAACTTACTGCGCATTGTGAGTGGTTTTCTCTTTATGCCGCACGGGGCACAGAAACTATTTGGTTTATTCGGCGGATTTGGCGGCAAACCAGGTGCAACAGCACCTCTCTTTTCATTAATGGGGCTCGCTGGTATATTAGAGTTTTTCGGTGGTTTAGCGATATTATTTGGGGTCTTCACCAGACCAGTCGCCTTTATTCTATCAGGACAAATGGCAGTTGCTTACTTCATGGCACATATCCCCATGGGATTCTGGCCACTCCTGAACCGTGGGGAATTAGCTGCATTATACTCTTTTATCTTTTTATTTCTGGCGGCGGCCGGTGGAGGAAACTTCAGTATTGATGAGCTAATTAAAAAGAAAAGGGATAGTCTATAAAAGAAGATTTTATAATTCTCTACACTGAAATCATATTTATCACACCATTACAATATTCCCTTTATACCTCTTACAGCCTGCCTTGTCCTCTGCTCATTCTCAACGAGTGCAAATCTGACAAATTCATCTCCCCCTTCGCCAAATCCAATTCCAGCAGAGACGGCAACCTTTGCCTTATCCAATAAAAGTTTTGCAAATTCAATGGAGCCAATCTTTTTATACTGCTCAGGAATTTCTGCCCATACAAACATTGTTGCCTTTGGCTTCTCAATCTTCCAGCCAATTCGGTCAAGACCATCCACAAGGACATCCCTCCGAGATTTGTAGATGTTAGCTATCTCTTTAACACAATCCTGAGGACCATTCAATGCAATAATAGCAGCAATCTGAATCGGCTGGAACATCCCATAATCCAGATAACCCTTCAGCTTTTGCAGGGCTTTGATTATTTCAGTATTCCCTACACAAAATCCTACCCGCCATCCGGGCATATTGTAACTCTTTGAAAGTGTGAAAAACTCAACACCTACCTCCTTTGCGCCGGGAACCTGCATCATACTCGGTGCCTTATAGCCGTCAAAGACAATATCCGCATAGGCAAGGTCATGAATCACTATAACATCATGCTCCTTTGCAAAGGCAACAACCTTTTCAAAAAATGGCAGTTCAACACAGGCAGTCGTAGGATTATGCGGAAAACTTATTACAATTGCCTTCGGCTTGGGCCAGAGCCTTTTAAATGTATTTGTCAGTTCCTCAAAAAAATCATTATTCTTTTTTAAGGGAACAGTAACCACATCGGCACCTGCAATGATAAATGCGTATGTATGAATTGCATAGGTTGGTGAAGGAACCAATACTGTATCGCCGGGACCAGATATAGCCAGTGCAAGATGAGATAAACCTTCTTTTGAACCTATAGTAACAATTGCCTCAGTCTCTGAGTCCAAAACCACATTATAATTTCTTTTATACCAGTCAGTGATTGCGAGCCTTAATTTCTTTATACCCCTTGATGCAGAATACCTGTGATTCTGGGGTTTATAAGAAGCCTCTATCAGCTTTTCTACTATATGTGGAGGCGTAGGCTGGTCAGGATTCCCCATACCAAAGTCAATAATATCATCCCCCCTCTGCCTCGCCTTCATTTTAAGGTCAGTAACTACACTGAGGATATATGGCGGTAATCTTTCTATTCTTTGAAATTTGTGCATAAATTTAGGGCAAATTCTAAATCCAAAAGTTTTAAATTTTGAAATTAGAATTTATTATTAATCATCCTTGCATTATATGAGCTTCTGACAAATGGACCCGATTCCACTTGTTTAAAGCCCATCTTCACACCTTCCTGTTTATAAAACTCAAAAATCTCTGGTTCAACATATTCTATCACAGGCAGATTATTTTTTGTTGGCATTAAATACTGCCCGATAGTCAACACATCACATCCTGCATTTCTCAGGTCTTTCATAACACCAATCACCTCATCCTTCTCCTCACCAAGTCCTACCATAATACCTGACTTCGTAATAATAGCAGGATAAAAATATTTAACTAACTTGAGAAGTTCTAAAGACCTTCTATAATCAGCCTGAGGTCTCACTTTTTTATAAAGTCTTGGAACTGTCTCAATGTTATGATTATAAATCTCAGGCTTTTTTTCGGCAACCCTCCTGATTGATTCTACAGAACCAGAAAAATCAGGTGTCAATACCTCAACCGTAATACCATTATTAAGCCTTCTAACCTCATTAATAGTCCTTACAAACTGCCATGAACCTTTATCGGGCAGGTCATCCCTCGTGACAGATGTTATAACTACATGCCTCAAAGATAGTTTTGCTGATACCTCAGCAATCTTTACAGGCTCGTCATCTGAAGGCTGCAGCGGATACCCTTTTCCTACTGAACAAAACCCGCACCTCCTTGTGCAGACATCTCCAAGTATCATAAAAGTAGCGGTGGGTTTTGAAAAACACTCTGCTATATTTGGACACCTCGCAGATTCACATACAGTATTTAATCCCTTCTCTCTCAAAATACTCTTAACTGTATGAAGCTTGCTATTATCTCTACTCTTTTTTATTAGCCACTGAGGCAATCTGCTTATCATAATTCAAAAACAAAAAGCGACCTTTAAGTCGCTATCATAAAAACTACTTTTTACTATTCCTTTTACCTATTCACTATAAGAAGCACAATAGTTATCTGTTTCCCATACTGAGACCTTACTTACCTTTACATCCAACAATTTTAAAACATCATTCAATCTTTGATACAACCATCGGGCTATATTTTCTGATGATGGATTTATCTTATCAAATGGAGGAATCTGATTAAGATTTTTATGGTCTAATAAGGAAAGCATTTCATTGGTTTTATTTTTTATAATTTTAAAATCAAGGGCTATGCCAATATCATTCAACTTATCCGCTTTAACAAAAACCTCTACCTTCCAGTTATGACCATGAAGATTCTCACAAGCCCCCTCATAACCATTTAACTGATGTGCCGCCGCAAATGATGTCTTCACACTCAACTCATATCCCATAAAAAAATTGTAATAGAAAGAGAGAGCATTGTCAATTTAACAAACATTTAACAAACAATTGACATAGATCTGCTCTGAATGTATTCTTATGAAACATCCAATCGTATCAATTATTATTTATGATATCATTGGTTCGAAGATTCAAAGAAATTATAGAACACGAATTTCACTAATATACAAATAGCACGAATGAATACTGAATTTATTTATTTGTGTAATTCGTCAATTCGTGTTATTCGTGTTCAATTTTAGGAAAAAAATGAACACAATACTTGAAACAATAACTGTAGGCGCATTGGATGTGAATTGCTATATCATGGGTTGTAAAATCCACAAGAAGGCTGTTGTTATTGACCCCGGTGACAACTCAAGGACAATCCTTGATTTTACAAAGAAAAACAGTCTTGAATTGACCTATATTATCAATACCCATGCACATGCAGACCATGTAGGTGCGAATGGAAAGATAAAAGAGTCATTAGGTATTCCAATACTTATACACAAAGGGGATTCAGATTTTTTAATATCCGAGGCAAATAAAGAGATGGCTCACTTTTACGGAGTCAATCCCTCACCAAAGGCGGATAGGTTGCTCAACGATGGAGATGTAATAGATATATGCCCTGATATAAGTTTAAAGGTTATTCATACACCGGGACATTCCCCGGGTGGAATATGCCTCCACTACAATGACTTTCTATTTACCGGTGATACACTGTTTGCCAATTCAATTGGAAGGAGTGACCTGCATGGCGGTTCACATAATGACCTTATCAATTCAATAAAAACAAAATTGACAATATTAAATGATAAAATAAAGGTGTTTCCGGGTCACGGTCCACCTTCTACAATAGGGGAAGAAAAACAATATAATCCGTTTCTTATATGAAACATCTTGTTGATGAATTTGTTAATTATCTTACTATTGAAAAGGGACACTCACAAAATACTATTAAGTCTTATAAGAGGGATATTTTAAAATTTGTAGGTTTCTTGAAATACGAAACAATAGATGAATTCAGCAGGTTAGACCAGAAAAGAATAATTGATTATCTCATGTATCTAAGAGATATGAATTTATCATCAGCGTCTGTCGCAAGACACCTTGTATCCATAAAAGTCTTTTATAAATTTTTAAATAATGAGAAAATTGTCAGCATTAATCCTACAGAAAATATTGAATCGCCGCGACTCTTGAGAAGACTCCCAGATTTTCTTACCACTGAAGAGGTTGATAAACTCCTTGTACAGCCAAAAAATGATAATATGGGAACAAGGGATATTGCCATGTTTGAGGTCTTGTATGCAACAGGTTTAAGGGTATCAGAGTTAATCTCTCTTAAAATTAATGACATCAATATGGAAAGAGGTTATATAATAACATTTGGTAAAGGTTCTAAAGAAAGGGTTGTGCCCATTGGCAAGTCTGCACAGGAAAAACTGAAGAGATATTTAGAGGAATCAAGACATTTTCTATTAAAAGGAAAAGGCGGGGATGAGCTTTTTGTAAATCGTTTTGGCGGAAAGATGACAAGACAGGGTTTCTGGAAGATAATAAAAAAATATGCCTTATTAGCAGGTATAAAAAAAAATATAAGTCCCCATACATTGAGACATTCTTTTGCAACACATCTGCTTGAAAGGGGTGCAGACTTGAGGTCTGTCCAACAAATGTTAGGGCATGCAGATATATCCACAACACAGATATATACCCATGTGGTAAGAGAAAGGCTGAAAGAAATTTATGATAAACACCATCCAAGGGCATGAAACTCGCCCTTGCCGCTCATACCGCAAATCTGAAATGGACAACATCTCCGTCTTTTACGACATAATCCTTGCCTTCCAGCCTCATCAAACCCTTTTCCTTTGCGGCCTGTTCCGAACCGGATGAGATGAAATCGTTATATCCAATAACCTCTGCCCTTATAAAACCCTTTTCAAAATCGGAATGTATCACGCCTGCAGCCTGAGGCGCCTTGGTTTCCCGCACAACTGTCCATGCCCTGACCTCTTTCTCGCCTGCGGTAAAGTAGGTAATCAGGTTTAACAATTCATATCCTTCTTTTGCAAGCCTATCAAGCCCCGATTCTTTTAAACCGATATCTTTTAAAAACTCGGACCTTTCTTCCTCAGGCAGCTCCGCTATCTCTGCCTCTATCCTGCCGCACATGACCACAACCTTCGCCTTCTCCTTCTCTGCTATCTCCCTTACCTTCGCAACAAAGGGAGATTCTCCTTTCAAATCCTTTTCATCCACATTCGCAACAAACATCACGGGCTTTGCTGTTAAGAGATTCAGTTCTCTCAGCATCTCCCTCCCGACATCGTCCAATTCAAGCGACCTTATCGGCCTGCCGTTTTCAAGGGTATGTTTGAACAAAGCGCAGGCATCCATTGCCGCTATTGCGTTTTTATCGCCCGCCTTTGCAAGCCTTGCGGTCTTTTCCATGCGCTTCTCAACGCTGTCCATATCAGCGAGCATCAACTCCGTGTCTATTATCTCAATATCTCTTTGGGGGTCAACATGCCCCGCAACATGCACAACATCAGTATCCTCAAAACACCTGACAATATGTGCGATGGCATCCACGCTCCTGATGTGTCCAAGGAATTTATTGCCCAGCCCTTCGCCTTTACTTGCGCCCTTCACAAGCCCTGCAATGTCCAGAAACTCCACTGTTGTAGGGACGATCCTTTCCGGCTTGACAAGTTCCGCCAGTTTATATTGCCTTTCATCCCTCACCGAGACAATACCTACATTAGGGTCAATGGTGCAGAATGGATAATTCGCTGCCTGTGCCCCTGCCGATGTAAGTGCATTAAATATGGTTGACTTCCCTACATTAGGAAGCCCGACTATGCCGCAAGTAAAGCCCATAGATTATTTTCCTCCCAAAAAAAGTTTCTTTATATAATTTTCATAATATAATCTTTGATAAACGGTGTCAATTGCTTCATTGGGCTTTCAAGCTTGATACGCTTCAATATTTGTTGTATCATCTTCCTATATTGATAACCAATGCTAATATGGTGAAAAAATGAAAGTTGAGCTTTTAGCAATAACACCTGATTCAGAAAAATTGATAGAAAAGGCAGGGAGGACATGCTACCTGTCCTTTGATAAGATTACTGCAGATAGTACTGAGAAATTTATCAGGATGCTTGTAAAGAGCGGACATGAGTCAGTATTGGAACACGCCTATGCTACATTCAGGATTACAGGAGGTTCAAGGGCATTTACACATCAGATTGTCAGACACCGCTTATGCTCATTCTCCCAGCAGTCACAGAGATATGTTGATGAAAAGGGGTTTGAGGTTGTAACGCCCCCTTCTATTGAGAAAAACAGAGAGGCAAAGATATTGTTTGACAATTTCATAGAGAGTGCAAAGGATACATATATCAGACTTCAGTCAATGGGTATTAGAAAAGAGGATGCCAGATTTGTCCTCCCGAATGCCGTGGAAAGTGAGATTGTAATATCTGCAAATTTCAGGGAATGGAGGCATGTATTAAAGGAGAGGTGTGATAAGGCTGCCCAGTGGGAGATTAGAGAAACCGCACTCGAGATATTAAAAATATTAAAAAATTATGCACCGGTTGTATTTGAAAATTTTGATATTAACGAGGATGAAAAAACCGCCTCAGTAAGGACAAAAACTTAATTACTATTTTCATTATAACCTAATTCACATCATTAAGTTTCTTTATCAATAAAGCAGTGCTACTTTCTGACGGGGTAAAATCCGATAGCAACTGGTATATCTGTATTCCCTGTTATATAATCAGAAAAATATGGAGTAGATATATACATCTGAGTTGATCCACCCCCATCCAAATTTAATACATTCATACAACTTATATCCGACAGCCTCATAACCTGCCTCACCTCATGCAGGCTAATCCCATTATACTTCGTATCTGTGGCATATATGATAACCCTCCCTGAATTATCTATGGCAATACCCGAGCGATAGTGAATAGAATGAATATCCTTAAAATCTTCTGCATCTTTTCCATCTGCTATTAATATAGGGCCAACCTGAATTGCCTCAGTTACACCGCTTGACTGAAAATTATCTCTATATACTATATAAGGCATATCTTCCTTGATATAAAATATCCCCGAATAAAGCGGGTGTGTAACTATCCTGTTGTTTATGATCTTACCGCCTGCTATCAAGAGGCCTAATGGATTCCCATTTACATCAAAATAACTCCCATTTATTGCGGCAATAGCATCATCCTTTTCTATAATATTTTTTACATTCTTAAATCTTGTCTCTGAGTTCTTACTATAAACAACTTTTGCCCTTATAGACTTCAAATCAATCCTTAAAAACTTGATGACTATATCAAAACCACTTTCACTTCTCACCAATTTAATAATCTTAAAATCTACACCACTGCCTATACTTTTCCATTTATCATCCCTGATGATTAGCAGTTTCTTTCCAGAAAAACTGCCAATATATTTTGCATTTTCAAGAAATTCAGCATTAAGATTGTTTGACAGAAATATTGATAAAAAAAGGAGGCTTAAAAGAATTTTTGGTAACATTTTAATATGAATTTTATCAAAACTTATTATTTGTTGCAATGCCAAATGCTGTATGATAATATTTATGCAAATTTTAGGAAATTTAAAAGTTTAGCGATAACAGCAAATACCTTATCCGTAAACCAGAAATTATAAAATGTTGGACTAAAGTTATTGCGTTAAAATAAGAAAAGAATATAATATCATATTAATTAAAAAATTTAATTTTCAAGGTAGGAGGAATAAATGGAGTTTACTATAACAAAAAGTGAATTTTTTAAAGGGCTGCAGAAATCACAGGGTGTAGCAGATACAAAAGGGGCAATACCAATACTCTCTAATATCTTAATAGAGGTCGTTGATTCTGGTATCTGGATATACGCAACAGACCTGAATATAGGCATAAAGGGATTCTACAATGCATCAGTAAAAAGCAAAGGGAGGTTTACAGCAAATGCAAGAAAACTCTTTGACATAGTAAGGGAACTACCTGATGCAGATATTAATGTCAACCAAAAGTCAGGTGTCAAGAGGAAGGAGCATGAAAATGAATTTGCAGACTTATGGATTAATCTATCCTGCGGCAATTATAAGACCCGTCTATCAGGACTCCCTGTAGATGAATTTCCTGCCTTCCCATCATACGGTGAAGATTATCTTGTAAAATTTGAACCGTCTCAGTTAAAGGATATGGTCAGAAAAACTATATTTTCCGTCTCTTCAGATGAGACCCGATATACACTTAATGGGACACTCCTTGAGGCAGAAGGAAACACCGTAAAATTGGTCTCTACAGATGGACATAGATTATCCTATATAAAAAATGAAAATCCAAAGATAGTAGAGAAAAAGATAAATGTAATCATACCTCAAAAGACCACATCGGAATTATTAAAACTGGTAGAAGACGACAATGAGGATGTTTTATTCAGCATATATGAAAATCATGCTGTATTTAAAAAGAAAAAATTCGTTCTCGTATCAAGGGTCATTGACGGACAATTCCCCAATTATGAGGTAGTCCTGCCAAAGAATAATGACAAGAGGGTGATTTTAAACAAGGATGTATTAATCCATGCATTAAAGAGGGTCTCACTCTTATCAGATGAAAAATCAAAAATGGTAAAATTTAATATTGAGAAAGATAATATTGAGCTGCTCTCTGATACGGCCGGCATTGGTGAGGCAAAAGAAAAGGTTGATGTAAAGTATAAAGGAGAAGGACTTTCTATTGGACTAAATGCCAGGTATATTCTGGATATAATGAGTGCAGTGGATAGCAATGAAATAATTTTAGATATAAAAGACTCTGTAAGCCCTACCCTGTTCATGCAAATGAACGATGAGAATTACAAATGCGTTATCATGCCGATGAGATTACAATAAACAAAGAACCAAGAGATTGTCAACAAACTCAACAATCTCTAATTACCCATAATTATAAAATACAGCTTACACAGATTAAATTCAGACAATTCCATTGGTTTATCTGTGCAATCGTCTCTTAAATCTGTGCTATTAACATAGGATGAAATTTCTATGTGTATATTTAAGGAGGCACTATTATGGCACAAAAATTAACAGGTAAAAATATTTTAATGGTAATTGCACCAAAAAATTTCAGGGATGAGGAACTGAATCATCCAAAAGAAATATTTGAAAAAGAAGGGGCAAAGGTAACAATTGGATGCAAACAAATGGGTAAATGCTCTGGTATGCTTGGGGCAACAGCAACACCAAACATCCTGATTAAAGATGCAAAGGCTAACGACTATGATGCAGTTATAGTAGTTGGAGGTAACGGCTCACCGGAACATCTATGGAATGATAGTCAATTGCATAAACTCATTCAGGAGGCAGATAAATCAAACAAGGTAATTGCAGCTATATGTCTATCTTGTGCTGTCCTGGCAAAGGCAGGCATTCTGAAAAACAGAGAGGCAACTGTTTATGAGACACCCGAATCTCTAAAAGAACTACAAAACGGCGGTGCAAAATTCATAAAAAAAGATGTAATAGTTTTTGGCAAAACTATTACTGCAAATGGCCCTGCGGCTGCAAAGGATTTTGGGAAGGCAATAACAGAAGCAATAATTAAATTATAAATGTGAAAATACTAATTGTTGGTGCTGGTGCGGTTGGTGGTTATTTTGGAGGGATGCTGGCAAAGAGTGGGGGTAATTCGACAGGCTCATTAGATGTAACATTTCTTGCAAGGGGTGAACACCTTAAGGCAATTCAGGAAAAAGGGCTTTATATAAAAAGCATAAACGGTGATTTTAATATAAAAATAAAGGCAGTAGAGATACCAGATAATAATGAAAAATATGATTTGATAATTATTGCAGTAAAATCTTATGACCTGCATGATGCCTGCAATACAATAATCAATTCTGTTAACAACAATACCGTTATAATGTCACTCCTGAATGGGGTGGACAGTGAGGAGATAATAGGCAATTTCTTTGGAACAGATAAGGTCATCGGCAGTGTTGCATTCATAGGCTCTCAGATTTTAGAGCCAGGCTTAATATCGCATACTGCATCAGGAATGATTACAATTGGCGAATTGAACGGCACCAAGAGCAAGAGATGTGAAGAAATTCTGAATGCATTTGAAAGGGTCAAAATACCCATTAAATTATCAGAGAACATTCAGAAAGATATATGGGCAAAGATGGTCTGGAATACGGGATTTAATGCAATAACAGCACTGACAGGATCATTGGTCTCTGATGTCCTCTCCATTCCTGAATCAAGGAAGATAGCAGAGATGGCCATGAAAGAAACAGTGGAAGTCGCAAATAAAAAGGGAATAAGACTATCGGATGACCTTGCAGAAAAGACTATCTCTAAGACATTAAAGGCTGGAGCAATAAAGACCTCCATGCTACAGGACAGAGAAAATGGCAAAATAATGGAGATTGATTCTCTAAACGGTGCTATTGTCAGATTAGGGCATAAAATGAATGTCTCCATCCCTGTTAATGAAACACTCTACGGAGCTATTAAAGTTATTAACAAACGACTTTTCAGTTCGCAAACCCCCACACCTATCTGTTGTTCATTTAACACAACAACAAATTGGTGAGGAATATAATTTGGGGGAAACCCTCAACTTGTAACCTTCAATTTTCCAGAATATAATCAATAATGGGCAGAATACTTGGACTTGACATCGGTGATGTAAGGATAGGGGTGGCAATAAGTGATGAATTAGAAATCACTGCACAGAAATTACAGGTAATCCAAAGAAAGTATATAGAAAAAGATACAGATATTATCAAAGAGATAATAGAATCAAACGATATAGATACTGTAATTGTCGGACTTCCAAAGATGCTTAACGGGACTATAGGTATTCAGGCGCAAAAGGTAATTGATTTTACAAATATCTTAAAATCTAAAATAACTGCACCTTTTATCTTCTGGGATGAAAGGCTTACAACCTCTGAAGTAAACAAGATGCTGATAAATGCGAATGTAAGAAGGAGCAAGAGGAGAGAGGTGGCAGATATATTATCAGCCCAATTGATACTGCAAGGGTATCTTGATAGAAAAAGGGCTAAGTGTAATTATGAATAATGATGAAGTTAAATATGACACAGGGTTAAAGTCTTCTGTTGTTCTCTTATGGATTCTTGCTCTCTGCATATTATTTTTGATTATAACTATTATCAGTATCGTATATATAAAGAATATCACTAATACCCCCCTATCTCATGTTGCAAATCAAAAGATAATAAATATACCAAAGGGTTCTGATTTAAAAACTGTCTCTTCAATATTGAAGAAAGAAGGCATTATTAAAAATACCTTCGCTTTCAATCTCCTTGCCAAATATAAATCTGCAGAGAGAGATCTTAAGGCAGGTGAATATCAACTGAGTCTGGATATGCCACCTTTACAAATCCTAAATCTAATTTTAGAGGGGAAGGTATATCAATATCCCGTAACAATACCAGAAGGCTACAATATTTTTGAAATTGCATCTCTTCTTAATAAAAAAGAACTTGCAGACAGGAAAAAATTTCTCCTGTCAGCATTTAACAGTAACTTTACAAAATCATTAGGAATTGATGCAAACAATTTAGAGGGTTATATATTCCCCGATACATATTATCTAAGCAAAGGAATGGATGAAAAGGTCATTCTGAAAAAGATGGTTGATACATTCAAAAAAGCTGTATCAGAGGAGATAAGTAATAACTATCAGAAGACAGGTTTAATCCAGCATCAGATAATTACACTCGCATCCCTCATTGAAAAAGAAACAAGCAATGAAAAGGAAAAATCTATAATATCAGCAGTTTTCCATAACAGGTTAAAAAAAAAGATTCGGCTTCAATGCGATCCGACTGTTATTTATTCACTTTTACTTGAAGGTCTTAAAAAAAATGAAATCATCTATGATGGAAACATCAGAAAAGAGGATTTATCAATAGACTCGCCATATAATACTTACAGATATGGCGGTCTACCGCCCGGTCCTATTGCAAACCCCGGAAAATCCTCCATTCACGCCGCTATGCACCCTTCTGCCTCTAAATATATATATTTTGTATCAAAGAATGATGGAAATCATCACTTCTCTGCAACAATAGAAGAGCATAGCAGGGCAGTGAGGATATATCAGCCCAAAAAAAACAATACAAAAAATTGAACAATGTCAGTAATTTAAGTTTCCCCCCTATCCTATTCTATCAACTTTACAAAATATGGCATTTCTGATATAGTTTTTTGTGTAATACAAAATCTTAAAACTTTTTATTATAAAGAGGTTAACAAGTAGTAAAAAGTATTTTAAAGAACTAAAGAAGGAGGAGTGATGGAGGCAAAACTGATTTTTGGTGCAATGATGTTATCTGTTTTTATAGCTATCTTTATCATCTCCAAACTTAACAGGGCGATTAAGCTTTTAAATAACAGGGTCAATATACATTCCTCATTGCTTAAAAAATTAAAAGATGAACAGCCTGACGAAACTGAAGAGCAGGATGAGGTTATAAGAAAAATAATAGAAAAGGATTTTAAAATGGAATGGAAACAAAAAAAAGCGAAGTAATTACAAAAGGGAAAAATACAAAGTTTATTATCGGGATGGCATTTTTAATTTTAAGCTTCACCCTGTATTTTTGCATACCACTAATATTTTTTCTCCCTTACGACATGAAATTATTGGGCAGTATTGCCTTTGGTTCTTATATTATCAGCTGGGGGCTGACTGCTATCGCTATCTTTTTTATGGGAAAGGAAGGATACAGCCTTGTCAAAGATAAGGTGCTTTCAATATTTAAGAGGAAAAAGTGAAACCTTATAATTCATGCAGAAAGTGCGGCGGTCCTGTATTATCAAATGATATTATTGATTGTTATGGAAACAGGGTAATGTCTTTGGGATGCTGGAATGGCCATTACGAAAAGATGGAGATTGAGGGAACTGAAAATTACTCCTTAAAGAGAAAAATAAAAGAGGCAATTCCATTTGTAGGTTTTTTTAACTTCCATGGAGGTTTTTAAATGAAACTTAAAGGCAAGGCTTGGAAATTTGGTGCTGATATTGATACAGACGCAATCATACCTGCAAGGCATCTGAATACTACAGACCATAAAGAATTGGCAAAACACTGTATGGAGGATGCAGACCCTGCTTTTATGAAGAAGATGAAGAATGGAGATATAATCGTTGCTGATAAAAACTTCGGCTGCGGCTCATCAAGGGAGCACGCACCAATTTCAATAAAGGCTGCGGGTATCTCATGTGTGATTGCAAAGAGTTTTGCAAGGATATTTTACCGCAACTCTTTCAATATGGGGCTTCCAATCTTTGAAAGTGCAGACGCTTCAGAGAAGATTAAAGAGGGGGATGAGATTGAGATAAATCCTTCCACAGGTGTAATAAATAATTTAACTAAAAAAGAAAAATATCAGGCAAGACCGATACCTCCATTTATGCAGGAGTTGATAAATGCAGGAGGATTGATGAATTATGTAAAGAGGAAGGTTGCGTGAAAAAAATAGCCATTCTCCCGGGTGATGGGATAGGAAAAGAGGTTGTAAGAGAAACGGTAGAGGTATTAAAACTAATTGATAAAAAATACAGCTTATCTTTAGAGTTTGAAGATGCACTTGTCGGAGGCTCTGCTTATGATGAATATAAAACCCCTCTCCCTGATTCCTCCCTTAAATTAGCAAAAGACTCTGATGCAGTCCTTCTTGGTGCGGTTGGTGGTCCAAAATGGGATGGACTTGACTATTCTGCCAGGCCTGAAAGGGCACTCCTTGGCTTAAGGTCAGAATTGGGGCTATTCGCAAATTTGCGCCCTGCTGTAGTTTATCCTGCACTTGTGCAGGCATCTACTCTGAAAAAAGAGATAGTTGAAGGGGTTGATATAATGGTAGTGAGGGAATTAACAGGTGATGTGTATTTTGGAAAACCCCGCGGTGTGGAAAAACTCTCTGATGGAACTGAGAAAGGCATTAACACTATGGTTTACACAACACCCGAGATTGAAAGAATTGCAAAGATAGCCTTTGATGTAGCGAGAAAGAGGAATAAAAAGGTAACTTCTGTTGATAAGGCAAATGTTCTTGAATGCACTGAACTATGGAGAAAAGTAGTTACAAAGGTTCATAAAGAATATTCCGATGTAGAATTAAACCACATGTATGTGGATAACTGCTCCATGCAGTTGATAAGATACCCAAAACAGTTTGATGTAATCGTTACAACAAATATGTTTGGAGATATTCTGAGTGATGAGGCGGCTATGCTGACAGGCTCAATAGGCATGTTGCCTTCTGCAAGTCTCGGCTCAAGGCTTTCATCTTCAGGCTCGCCAATTGGCATGTATGAGCCCATACACGGAAGCGCCCCTGATATAGCAGGAAAGGATATTGCAAATCCCATAGCCACAATACTTTCAGCATCAATGATGCTTAAATATTCTTTAAATTCAGAAAAGGCATCCTCTGATATAGATAATGCAGTTCTGAATATCCTTAACAAGGGCTACAGGACAAAGGATATACATGAAGATGGCAAAAAATTAGTAGGGACAAAGGAGATGGGGAGATTAATACGAGAGGCAATAGAAAAGTAAACACCGTTACACCCCATCCTGAAGGACAGGGCATTTTTGGGGAAGATTTTTAATTTCGCCATTCTGGGTATAACGGGGTAAACCTGCTCATCCATAAAATAATTGATATCACTCAACCTCTTTTAAAAGGGCATGGAGTTTTCTATCACGTCCAACCTTCTTTGCAAGTTCCCGCGCCTTTTTTATTTCTTTTCCTGACATGCTTTTAAGAATCTCTATCGCATCCAGTTCATCTTTTCTACCGCCTGCCTTAAGTTTCATCGCTAAAAGATATGGCAGGGGCATTATAGGAAAAGAGAGTTTATCAATAGTTTTTGCCAGCCTTATTCCTTCCAATTCCCACTTATAACGGACTAAAAGAATATCAATACGGGGATATTCTCCTTCACTATCATCTATAATTATCAAATCATGCTTGAGAGGGTCTGATGGGTCTTTACTTGCCTCTATGAAGCGAGGCTTAAAATTTGGGGATAGATATTCTTTCAAGAAACCATAAAAAGATTTCCCCATATTTTCCTGCGGTGAATAGAAACATACATCTATATCAAGAGTTGTCCTTTCAATTCCATAAAAAATAACGGCATAACCGCCTATTAAAGCAACCTTTGCCTCAGTCTTATGCTCCTGTTCAAACTTCGTGACGGCGTTTCTTATCACGGTTAATGTATCTACGATAGATTTCACCTTTTGATATTCCCTCTTCCTTTGCCTTTATGGAGATAACTTCGTAAAGGAGCATTTCCATCTTTAATATCCTATCTACAGGCGTAAGCTTGAGAAATGCCTGCCTTTCCTTCTCCTTTAGTTGTTCTATAATTCTTGATTTCATAGGTATTATTAATGCGGAATTTTACTATAGATTATATCTGTCTGCAACAAATATGTTTAACAGATATGTTTAACAAAACAAAAACACAGAAAAATCAATCAAAAAATAATTCCCCCTTAACAAAGGGGGTTCGGGGGTTGCTGCATGGGTTGGATTTATAAAAAGAAAAAGTGATATTTCAAGACCTATGCGTGATTTGAAATAAGTAGACATTGCGTATCTGTCATTCCGAGTGAAACGAGGAATCTTAGATTTCTCCCGGAGCCTGCCCTGAGCGAAACATAAGATTCCTCACATTCGTTCGGAATGACAAAAGCGAAGGGGTTGAAATGACAACTTTCTTTTTTCGTTCACTATAATTTACTACCGCTCTGTTTTTACAATACCCCTCTTGGAGGAAGGAGTTTTTCAATGAGGATTTGGAGTTTTTCAATGAGGATTTTTAAGAATGAAATTTCTTCTTTTTGGGCTTTAAGAGAGGTCTCTATTTCCGTTAGTTTTTTCTGCTGATTCCAGAGTATCCGCCCCATAATCATCATTACAGTAAATGAAATTGAAATAAGAATCCCAAGCATCCACTTTATTAATTCCCTCAGGTCATTGATTTGCTGCTGAAGGGCAATCTGCCCTGCCTTTAATTCTTTTATATCACCTTCTACTTTAGCTTCAAGTTTCTTTATATCGCCCCGAATATCAGCCAGCCCTTCTATTATCTCCCTGTCGCTGATTCTTGGAGCAACCTCTACTGCAAAGGCGGCAGAATAAGATAAAATGGCAATAGAAAAGAATAAAGAGATAAAGAACTTCTTCATGGTTAAAGTCTAATGGAAGATTGGAGTTGTGTCAACTGAAAAATGGCAGTCTCCCTTAACCCTGTCCCTGAATGCTTTTGTCAGAGAAAACCTGTCCCCGAAGAGCCTGCCCCTGAATGCTTCCCCGATAGAGACCTTCGAGGACAAGCCTATCGGGGGACTGAATCGGGGAGGAGATTCGCCTGTCTGCCGTGCCGACACAGGCAGGGGGGGTTGTTGCAAGATTAAAGCTGACCCCAGTGCAAAAGAAACATAAAAGAAATATTTGATTTTAGTTTTCTGTTATGATAATTTTATATCAAATGAATACAGTAGTTATTTCTAAAAAAGAATATCAAGAATTATTTGAAAAGAAACTGCGATATGAGTATCTTTGCCAAATTATTGAGGAAGATATTTTTGCCTCTCCCCCTGCAAAAAATGCAGAAGAAATCATTAATAAATTCAAACAAACAAAACTATATAAACAAGAATTTCTCCGAAGCTTAGAGAAAGGTCTCAAACGATCTTCCTATTTTAAAAAGTGAAAATCCTTCCTCTCCATCCAGAGATTAACGATTATCTCAAAAAGAAAAATCTTGAAAAGAAATTTTAAAAACAGATACGGCTTTTTGAAAATAATCCTTTCCACCCAAGTCTGAGAACAGAATTGCTTGAACCGAGAAATATGCGTATCTGGAGTTTTAGGATAGATCGAAAATACAGAGCAATTTTTATATTCCGTGAAAAAGATACGGTTGAAATCATTGATATAAACGACCATTACCAATAATATCGCCATTACCAGCCTATCCCAATTTCTTGCTTCAAGGAAAGAGCCGACAAAGAGAAATAAATAGAACCGTCCCATTTATTTCTTTTTTGCAAATCCCATAATCCGAAGCCTGACCCCATTTGAATGAAAATAGAATATGGTTATAATACGCCTTTCGGAGGTAGAAGTTTTTCTATGAGGCTTTTCAGGAATGAAAGCTCGTCTTTCTGTGTCTCAAGTGCTGTTTCCATCTGTGTTTGTCTTCCGTGCATCTGCCATTGCATGCGAAGGACAAAGCCGAGGATTACGAGAGATATGGTAATAAAGATTCCAAACATCCACTGGAGAATATCAAACCTTTTATTAGTTGATTCTTTGAGGTCATTAATCTGCTGTTGAAGGGCATTCTGTCCTGCCTTCATCTCCGCTTTAACTCCATTAATCTCTGCCCTGATTGTATTCTGCCCTTCCTCTAACCTTGCAAGCTTCTCAATTATTTCCCTGTCAGATATACGAGGGGCGACTTCTACTGCAAAGACCTGTGATGAAAACAGGGGTATCAATGCTAAACCAAAATAACATATAGCCCTTGCTCTTTTCATGGTTGTATTGTAATGATGAAAATCATTGGTGTCAAGAAATTTTAACCAGAAATTTTAACCATATCTTTTAAAGGGGCGGGGTGATTGGCTGGTTTGCTAAAAAAGGGGAGTGTGAAAATCGGGCTATAATATCAAAAAACAAGACTTGACAGGTGCCTTTTATTTTCTCATTTTGCTATCTTCTTTATCGTGCCACTCACAGCAGTTTCTGCCCAATATACATTCGTTGAGTCTATGGCAATGCCATTAGGATTATCCAACCCTGATGCGAGGGTAGTAACACTCCCTCCGTTCATCCCTACCATTTTCAGCATCCTGATTTTAAGGAGATTGCACCTGTTACCAATCCCCTCCACCCATGGATTTTGAGGGAAGGGCGAATACCTGTCCACCCCTAACCTCCCAATAAACCAGCCTGTCCCCTTTTCCCCTTTTAAGAGGGATTGAGGGGGTTGTGGGGTAAGGGGGGAGGAAAAGCAGCCTGTCCTATTTTCCGTATTTTAATAATGCAATAACGCAAGCCTGACCCCGTTTTAAAAGGTTATGTTTTGAATGATTCTTCATATTTACCATAAGTTTTTGTCATAATTTAAACTGTAATTTAAACTTGATTTCCTTATCCCCCTCCTGTTATCATTTCATTAAGCTTGGAGGAATACAATATGCCAAAAACCATAGAAGCCATTTATGAAGATGGGGTTTTTAAACCTTTTAAAAAACCAAATATCATTGAACATGAGAGGGTGGAGATTACTATTAAACCTAAAAAAACCAAGAAACCTGCAGACCTTTCTGATTCTGTCCATGACCTGATTAAAATTCTTCATGGACATCTCCCTGTAAGTTCCATTGAGGAAATGGCAAGGGACTCCGAAATAGATGCCGACTAAAACCTGTCTCATAGATTCAAATATATGGTTTTTTGCCTATACTGCCCCTAAAAATAATCAATATGCAGAAATTCATAAAAAGGCATCTCAATTTCTTGAGAGCGTTCTATTGGACAATACAATTATCATCGGCATAAGCCATTATCAAATTGCTGAAATCTTAGATTTGCTTCGCAAAAGAAATCTGCAAAAAGAACTACGAAGCAAAATCTTTGAGAGCTTCAAAAAAGAAAAATTTCACATTGCTATTGTAAATATGTCCCACATAGAGGTTAGCTTTAATAAAAGCCTTTCTTCAGGAATACATATCTACGATTATCTCGTCGCCCTTCCTCTTAAAGGGATTGTTACTGAAATCTATTCTGCTGATGACCATTTTCAGCATCCTGATTTTAAGGAGATTGCCCCTGTTACCAACCCCCTCCACCCATGGATTTTGAGGGAAGGGCGAATACCTGTAAAATCCTGAAATTCTCTAAAATCTAAAATCCAATAGTCCCCCTTAACAAAGGGGGTTCGGGGGTTGTTGCATGGGTTGGATTTATAAAAAGGAAAAGTGATATTTAAAGACACGGTGCCTTTTAATGGATGACCTCAATTCTGTGCAAATTTAATTATTTTTAACCTTTCTTTTAAAACTTTGGTATAATGTATCCAATCAAAGGGGGTGTCTTATGGGTAAGGTTGCCGAACTAAAAATACCAGTAGATGAATCTATACTGTTTTCATTAAAGGAAGGTAAGCATAGGTTTGTGAAGGATCTGCTCTTTAACAATGCTATAGCATTTTATCGTAAAAGAAAATTAAGCATTGGAAAGGCTGCTGAACTTGCAGGGCTTGACAGGATTAGCTTTATTGAAAAGTTAAAAGATGAAGGTGAATACATCTTTGATTACGATGATGAAATGATAGATGAGATAATCGGAGGGGCAAAAAAGGCACTAAAACTTTTGCATGCCGGGTAAAAAATATAAATGAAGGTAGCCTCTAATACAACACCTATTATATCTTTATCCTCAATCCAGAGATTAGAACTTCTAAAACTCCTTTTCAAACAAGTTTATATTCCAAAGGCTGTTTATCATGAGATAAAGACCAAAAAACTTTTTGGCTACAAAGAGATTGATGCTGATTGGGTTAAAGTGCTGGAGATAAAGGGAAGAAAATATCTTGGATTTTTACTTAATGATCTGGATGCGGGGGAAGCAGAGGCAATAGTCCTTGCAAAAGAGATAGAAGCCGATATCCTCCTTATTGATGAAAGAATTGGTTATGATATTGCAAAAAGCCAGAATATTTTTGCTATCGGCACTTTGACAGTTCTCCTGATGGCAAAGCAGAAGGGACTGATTCAAAGGGTAAAACCTTTGTTAAATGAGATGATTCAAAAAGGCAGATGGTATAGCGAAAAGACATGCAAGGTTTTTTTAAAAAAAATTGAAGAGGCATAAAATTGCTGAGTAGTAGTCTATAACAGTGCAGACAACCCCTTACTCCCCCTTAATAAACCTGTCCCCAAAGAGCCTGCCCCCGAATGCTTCTATCGGGGGACTGAATCGGGGAGGGGGTTCGCCTGTCTGCTGTAGCCTGCCTGAGCAGACAGGCACAGGCAGAGGGGTCGTTGCAAGATTAAAGACCTGACCACATGCCCAGTCATATACTCCAGTCCTGTGAAACTAATTTAAAGTCCAGCCATTGCCGTTATTATAAAGTTCAGCTATTTCAGCGGAAGACAAAACTTTTGTCCAGACACCCAATTCATCGACTGAACCATCAAAATTCCTAATTCCAGCAACGACTCCACCAATACCAAATCCTATACGATCTGGATATGCTCCATTTCCAGTTCCGTTTGCGGTTGCTACATTTACATTATTCAAATATAAAAATAAATCTCCCGTGCTTCCGTTATAAGTGCAAACAGCCTGATACCAAGTTCCAATTGTTAAATTGACCTGATAACTTGCTACAGCTCCATCAATACCAGTTCTATTTCTATAAAATCTTAAATAATAAGCACCACCTACATTTTCATACATTAAAGCAATATAAGTTTTTGATGAAGTATTCTCCTGTTGAAAAATAGTAAAATCATTTTCCACACCCCCTGGAAAACTCGCAAGTTTAAACCAAACACTAAAAGAACAAGTTCCTCCATCAATTGATAATGGTGAAGAAGTTTTTAAAATTTGAGAACTGGTCTTAACAAAATTACTCGCATTATTTACTTTGCCCGCACTAAAAGCAACACCATTATTATTGGTTAAATTATTAGAACCATAAGAATCATTAGCATCTTCCAATTTATAATAAGCCACAAGGTTAGTTTTAAGTGGAGTCGCAGTTGCACTTACCTGACTTGATTCACTACTCTCTCCATAGCTATTCACTGCTGTTACTACATAGTAATGGGGCGTGCCATTTGTTAGACCTGAGTGCGTATATGAACTTGTGGCACCTGTAATCTTTGTGCCTGTGGTTTTGGTAACTCCTGTTGTCGTTGACCAGTAGATGTTGTAACTTGTTGCATCACTGACTGAACTCCAACTGATAGACACCTGACTACTTCCAGCAATAGCAGTTACACCAGAGGGTGCTGACGGGGCTGAACCTGATGTGCCTGATAGGGTGGAGATTTCAGAAGCAGAAAGGACACGATTGTAGATGCGGACTTCGTCAATAGTTCCATTCATACTACACCCACATCCCCCACTATCAGAAACATCTCCAATTCTAAAATTATAGGAATTAGACATTGATGATGTAAGAGTATCCCAGTCGGTGTTAGTTGCAAGCAATTCTCCGTCAGCATAAAGCTTAACCCCAGCCGCAGAAGAAGAACCATCATAAGTTATTACAAAATGATGCCAATTTGAGTCCGTAAATGTTAATGTTGAATTGAGACGAATGGAATCCGACACATTTGTTTTTCCAAAAATAATATCTAATTTATTCGCACTATCTATATAAAAAGCATATCCAGTGCCAGCAGAATCATTTCGCTTTGAAACAATTGTATGTGGTATGCCAGTAGCTCCTCTTTTAACCCAAGAAGAAATGGTAAAGGAATCCGTTCTATCAAAATTGTTGATATTCCCATAATCTATGTAATCTCCTGAACCATCAAAACTGTAAGCCATATCAAACTTTCCACTACTTATTGATACTGCTCCCGTAACTGTTCCATTATATCCATTCCCGCTCTCGTCATTGGCATTGCCGTTGAAGGGGTAATAGGCCACGAGACCAGTTGTGATATCCGCAAGGGTGATGGTATCGTTGACCGAAGATGACACATTCCCTGCCGAATCCTTGAACCATACATATACTGTCTTTGTGCCTGAACTACTGCTTAATGTGAATGATACACTTGCTGAATAACTTGTTGTTGATGTAACACTTGTCCATCCTGATGCTGATGCAGATGGTGTGGTTGAGGTCTCTGATGCGTAATATCCTGTTACCCCTATATTATCAGTTGCAGATAATGTTAATGTTACTGATGTGCTTGTGGTTGATGATGCGCCGCTATCTATTGAAATAGATGGACTGGATGGGGCGGTTGAGTCGGAGATAGTCAGGGTGATTGAATCGCTTGCAGAGGCAGATATATTCCCTGCAGAATCTTTAAACCATACATATACTGTCTTCGTGTTATCTCCAACACTTCCGCCGCTTAATGTGAATGCCGCAGTCGCTGAATAACTCGCTGCCGATGTAACCGATACCCAATTGGCTGATGTTAATGACGGGGTAATAGTTGATTCCGATACATAGTATCCTGTTACTCCTACATCATCCGATGCTGATAAGGTTAATGTTACTGATGTTGTTGTGGTTGATGATGAGCCGCTGTTGATTGAGATTGATGGTGCTGTTGGGGCAGTTGTATCTGTCTGATTTAAGGTTATTGATGTATTTGCAGAGGCTGATATATTCCCTACTGCGTCTTTGAACCACACATATACTGTCTTTGTGCCATTTCCACTGCTTAATGTCCAGTTTACATTTGCATTGTATGATGTGGTTGATGTTACTGAAGTCCAGCCACTTGATGTGATTGATGGTGTTGTGCTTGATTCGGACAGATAATACCCTGTTACCCCTGTGTCATCAGTGGCTGATATTGTAGCTGTAGCAAGTTGTGATGATGTTGTGGCGCTGCCAAAACTTATGGATGGGCTTGCAGGTGCTGTTGTGTCTGTTGTTCCGCTTGATGATATTGTGAAACTCCATGTCTCTGTTGTCATAGAGTTTGCTGGATTGGCTAAGTCTGATGCCCTTAGGGTTACTGTTACTGTCCCGCTTAGGTTAGTTGATGGTGTGTATAGAACTGTGTAGTTATCTGATGTGCCTATTATTGAGCTTTTTGATGTTACATTTTCATTGTTTACTGTAAGGACAATGGATGTTGCATCTACTCCTGCGTCATTATCTGATACTTGAACACTAATTTTTGTGTTTGCAGGGATATTTGCTGTTCCATTTGCCGGACTATGACCTGAGCTTCCGGGTGAGGCATTGTCTGCTCTTGTGTATCTTGCTATGACTGACGGCTCTGCAACTTGATTGGCAGTAACACCAATGCCGTTTGTCTGACCTGTGTAAAGGACATCTGTGCCTGTTGAGTCAAGTCCTTCAAGTTTTGCATTGTATGTGCCGGCAGGGACACTGGTAAATGTTATTGTGCCTGAATCCCCAGGGGCTACATCTTTTGTTGTCTGAAATCCTGAGACAGGGTTATTATTTGTGTCAAGAAGTGTCGCCCTTACTTTATAAACACCAAGGGGGGCTTTGTGAAGGATTCTCTCAAATCCCCCCTCACCCCCCTTTGATAAGGGGGAATTAAAGGGATTACGGTAATCCCATTGAATCTTTGGGGCGATGCCGCCGCTGTCCGCAAGGCTAAAGTCTTGCCCTACGCCCTGCCCTACTGGTGTATCTCCACTGCCACAGGAGAGGACAAGAGCAATAAGGAATAATGTTGTATAGCGTAAATAGTGTTTCATATTAATAGCCCACTGTTACTGTCCCTGAAGTCCCTCCTGTACTACCACTACTGTTGCTTGAACTACTGCCACCACCTGCTGCAACAGCTACTCCTCCGCCAACTGCAACAACTCCTAATATTATCCAGAGCCAACTGACTCCGCCCTTTTCTTCTTTCACTTCTTCAATGGCAGGGGTCTGTTTTGTCTCCGGTGAGTATGGAGTGATTTTATCTCCTGCAAAAGTGGTCTGAGTGAATAGTAGAAATACGGTTATTGTTAAGACGATTGAGAGTATTTTGGTCATGTTTTTACCTCCCTTGACGAATTCTTCGTTTATTTTTCACTTCGCTACTACTTCATATACCAGCATCTCCTCTGCTTTTGCATTGGAGGGGATTTTTATAATGTTTCTGTAAAATTCGGGGACTGTTAATCCCTCTGTCTTCTTATTCATTCCAATAAAGTCATAAGGCTCTTTGGTTGCTACTATGATGAAACATTCCGAACTCCTCTTTTTATCCTTGATGACGCTCATCAGTAATCCAAATCCTTCGGGCGGAAACTTAAATTCTTTATTCGCTTTAACAGGGATAATCGGCAAGGTTACTGATGGGGCTATGAGGCTTACTCTGTCATCTGCTGTGAGATTGAATATGTTTATGTATGAGTTGCGGTTCGCTTTTATTGTTATTTCTGCCTCATCACCTTCTATAAATACAGGTTTGTTTAGTTTTGCATCTATTTTAAAATATGGGTCTTTCTCTCCTACTCCTGCTACACAGGCGCTTAATTTTACTTTGTAGGTTGTTAGAGGGGCTTTATCCTGACTTTCCTGAAATAACTCCTGCTCCCATTTGATAATCTTTTCATCTATGATATATCCTTGAGAGAGTGTTTGAACCATATCAGCTAATAATTGATAGTCTTTAACCATAGTAGAGCCGTGAACCCTTACACCTGTTTTGCTTTCTATTGCTGATATTCTTGCTCTGTTGATTGCTGTCTGTCTTGCTTCATCAGGGGTGATATTTTCTACTGCTGCTTCACCTGTCGCCTCTACCCAGTTACAGTCAGAGGCAAAGGCTAATTTGCCACAGAGACACAGAGACACGGAGAAATAAATAAAAAAAAGACTAATTTTGGACACAGATAAACACAGATTTTTAGGATAAAAAATTGAATTCTTATCTGTGTGTATCTGTGAAAATCTGTGTCCCATTATTTTTTTTCTCCGCACCTGTGGTTTATAATTTCCTTCTATTCCAGATTTATGAGTATGGGATTTATCTCCCTTCCTACAGGGCTTGGTTTAAGGACTGGCACTTGATAGCGGTTCATCCCAAAGAGCCTTCTTGAGGTTGATTCAACATTGTTTGATATATAGTTGTAGAGTTCTTCTATGTTGATTTTTCTGTCCTGATTTATATCTGCTTCTCCTATCATCCCCTTTAGGAGATAGTAGGTAAATAGTCCATGCTCCTCTTCTTTGTAGAAGTTGCTGATTTGGTTCTCTCTTGATGCGGCAAGCAGGACGATTTTTTCTGATGCTATGACCGGGTCTTTGACTATGAGTGTGCCGGGACGGCCTGCCAATAGCATTGTATCTTTCTGTTCTCTGCCGCTCATACCCGAAAAACAGGCATCTATGAATAGATAGATATTCTTTGCCTTGAGGTCTGTCAGGTCTTTGTATAGTCTTTCAAGTGGATAACCGCTCATTCTTGGGTTATCCGGGTTGCCGTCTGATGGGAGGATATAGGGGGTCTGGTCTCCTACATCTGGTATTCCGTGTCCTGCGTAGTAGAAATATAGGCTATCTCCTTCTTTTACGAGCTTTTTTATTCTGTCCTGCATGAGCATCTCAAGTTCACTTTTTGTTGCTTTGTCATCTGTCATTAGAAAGATGTTTTCTTCAGGGATTCCTGCGAATTTGTTTAGATATTCTTTCATGAGAGTTGCATCATGGGAGGAGTATGTTGCTGGTGTGGTATTTCTATATTTCTCTATTCCTATGAGGATAGCCCATTTTGTTTTGTCCTGTTTTATTCTGATTTCTGGACCTTTTGTTATGTATGAGTCTATGTCTCCTATGCCAGAAAGGAGGTTAAAGTGTCTTGAGGCTATGAGATAGTTGTCAAGATATACATTGACCTGCCATTCTCCTGTGAGTTTTTCTGCCTTTTCTCCTCTTATGCCGATTCTATGGACTGATGTGTTGAGATTGTGCTTTCTGGAATCAAGGTTGATTTCAAAGTCTTGTGTCTTGAAATAGACATTTTTGTCAGGGGAAATCCAGTCCCATCTTAATGTATGATTCCCTTCTATGTCTTTTAGTTTTACCCACATGACTGCTTGTGTGTCCTGTGTGTATATTACATCTGTTTTTTTGAGGGGATTGAGTAATTCTTCGCTTTGGTAATTGCGGTAGAGTCCTGATTCTATGATTTGGACTTGTGCGGTCTTTTTAGGGGCAGAGGAACAACCTCCTAAAAGGAGTAAGCAGAGGAGTAAGTAAATGGATTCCTGCTTTCGCAGGAATGACATAAATATCATGAGGGCAATATACCATAGAAAATTATACAGTCAAGAGTTTTTTGGTCAAGGAACAAACAAGGTTTTTTTGGGATTTTTCTGTTACCCAAATCCCGCTTTAGCGGGGATTTGAAACCGTCTTTTCTCTTGATTTGGCAGGATGCTTTGGATATACTTTTATGAATCGAAAAGAAGGAGAAATATCATGAACCCAGTTAGGCCTAATTGGATCTACACCTATGTTCTAAAAAGTAAATTTTATAGAGGCACCAAAAAAAATCGCTTAAAAGGAGATCTAACAGGATGAAAGATAAATATACAGTGGCGGTTGTTGGTGCCACGGGGGCTGTAGGAAATGAAATGGTTTCCATACTGGAGGAGAGAAACTTCCCTGTAGGTGATTTAAGATTATTAGCTTCTGAAAGGTCAGAAGGAAAACAGATAGAGTTCAAAGGAAAAAAAGTAAAGGTAAATAAACTATCAAAGGACTCTTTTAAAGGCGTAGATATTGCCCTCTTTTCTGCAGGTGCATCAAGAAGTCTTGAGTTTGCACCTATTGCAGTTAAATCAGGGGCTGTAGTAATAGACAACAGTAGTGCATTCAGGATGGAGCCAGATGTCCCTCTTGTTGTGCCGGAGGTAAACAGTCATGCCATCAAAAAACATAAAGGGATAATTGCAAACCCAAACTGCTCTACCATCCAGATGGTGGTTGCCCTGAAACCTATCCATGATGCTGTTCAAATAAAGAGAATTGTGGTATCTACCTATCAGGCCGTCTCAGGCACAGGTAAAAAGGCAATATCTGAACTTGAGCAGCAGACGAGAGATTTATTCAGCCTTAAAGAGGTTACTGTAAGTGTCTATCCTCATCAGATAGCCTTCAACTGCATTCCACAGATAGATATATTCCTTGATAATGGTTATACAAAGGAAGAGATGAAGATGGCAAATGAAACAAAGAAGATAATGGGAGATGATTCTATAAAGGTTACAGCTACAACTGTAAGGGTTCCTGTCTTTGCAGCACACTCTGAATCTGTAAACATTGAAACCAATAAGAAGATAACCGGAGACAAAGTAAGGGAGCTTCTATCAAAAGCCCCGGGTGTTGAGGTGGTAGATGACCCAAAAAATTCTATTTATCCTCTGGCAATTAATGCCGCTGGAAGGGACGAGGTGTTTGTCGGAAGGATAAGAGAAGACGAGTCAATAGATAACGGCATAAATATGTGGATAGTCTCTGACAATCTGAGAAAGGGTGCGGCACTAAACGCTGTCCAGATTGCTGAAATACTAATTCATAAGTAAAAAATTTAAAATTAAGAAAGTTTGTAGAGAAAGGAGAAAAAATAGTAGCATGAAATCAAAGAAAATTGGTGTTATTGGAGGCAGTGGTCTCTATGAGATGGCTGATTTAAAGAATTTAAAATCAGTAAAGGTGAAGACCCCTTTTGGAGAACCTTCGGATGAGTATATACTTGGGACTCTGAACAACAGAGAGATGGTCTTTTTACCGCGTCATGGGAGAGGACACAGGATACTGCCTACAGAGCTTAACTTCAGGGCAAACATATACGGGATGAAAAAACTTGGAGTGGAGTGGATTCTATCGGTGAGTGCTGTAGGAAGTATGAAGGAGGAGATTGCACCGGGTAATATAGTTGTGCCAGACCAGTTTATTGACATGACAAAGAGACGTATCAGTACATTTTTTGGAAACGGCATTGTAGGTCATGTAGCATTTGCAGACCCTGTGTGTGATGACCTCCATAATATCCTCTATCAGGCAGGGCTTGATTCATCTGCTACAATGCATAAAGGCGGAGTGTATATATGTATTGAGGGTCCACAGTTTTCCACACGGGCAGAGTCATTAACTTACCGTAAGTGGGGGGTAGATGTTATAGGAATGACAAATGTCACTGAGGCAAAACTGGCAAGGGAGGCCGAGATATGTTATGCAACAATTGCACTCGCCACTGACTATGACTGCTGGCATGAGGCAGAGGAGGATGTAACAGTAGAGGCAATACTTGAGATACTACATAAGAATGTAACCACCGCCCAGAAGATAATCAAGAATGCTGTATCAAAAATAGATACTGAGAGAAAATGCTCATGTAAGAATGCCCTGCAAAATGCAATTTTGACTGCCAAAAATAAGATTCCAAAAAAGACAAAGAAAGATTTGGAATTGATTATAGGGAAATACCTGAAATGAGAAATAAAAAATCAAAGGAGTTATTCAAAAAGGCAAAGAAATTGATTCCCGGCGGCGTCAACAGCCCTGTCAGGGCATTTAAGTCTGTCGGCGGCGAACCTTTATTTATCAAAAAAGCCTCAGGTTCAAAAATCTATGATGCAGATGGCAATGAATATATAGACTATGTAGGGTCATGGGGTCCAATGATTGTCGGACACTCAAATCCAAAGGTAGTGTCAGCACTTAAGAAGGCTATTGTCAATGGTACAAGTTATGGTGCACCTACTGAATCAGAGGTTCAACTGGCAGAGATGGTAATAAAGGCATTCCCCTCTATAGAAATGGTCAGAATGGTAAATTCGGGGACAGAGGCGACAATGAGTGCCATAAGGCTTGCGAGGGCATATACAAAGAGGAATAAAATAATAAAATTTGAAGGGTGTTATCATGGGCATGTGGACAGCCTTCTGGTCAAGGCAGGTTCAGGTGCCGCAACATTAGGGCTTCCCGACAGCCCCGGTGTTCCTCATGATTTTGCAAAGAATACAATCACACTTCCATTTAATAATATAGAGAGAGTAAAGAGTGTCCTGAAAAAAGAAGGTGAAAAAATTGCCTGTATAATACTTGAACCAGTAATAGGAAATATTGGTGTCGTCCCTCCAAAAGATGGTTTTCTGCAGAGATTGAGAGAGGTTACAAAAAAATATGGAATCGTCCTTATATTTGATGAGGTAATGACAGGGTTCAGAATCGCATACGGCGGCGCACAGGAGTTATACAATATAAGGGCAGACCTTACTTGCCTTGGTAAGATTATCGGAGGAGGGCTTCCTGTTGGCGCTTACGGCGGTAAGAAGGAGATTATGGAGATGGTAGCACCTGCCGGACCAGTATATCAGGCAGGCACACTATCAGGAAATCCCCTTGCTATGACTGCCGGCATAGAAACCCTTAAAATATTATCCAAGACAGGTGTCTATAATAAATTAAATAAGATTTCTGAAAAATTATGTAAAGGAATGGAAGATGGGGCTAAAGAGTCCGGAATCCCTGTCTATTCAGCAAGGGTAGGCTCAATGTTCTCTATGTTCTTCACAGATACAGAGGTAATAGACTACGCAACAGCAAAGACTTCAGATACAAATAGGTTCTCTAAATACTTCTCCATGATGCTGAAAGGGGGCATATATTTAGCCCCCTCCCAGTTTGAAGCAGGCTTTGTATCTCTATCGCATTCAGACAGGGACATAGAGAAAACAATAGAGACAAACCGAAAAACTCTCAAAAAAATATAACTTGCTCTATCGCGATACGCTGTAAATCTCTTCCCTTTCTACATCCTCTTTTAGTTTTGTGAATATCATCCGCCCTGCAGTTGTCTGAAGGACACTGCTTACGACTACCTCTACACTCTTTCCAATCTCCCTGCGGGCATTATCAACCACAATCATCGTCCCGTCATCCAAATAACCAATCCCCTGATTATATTCCTTGCCCTCCTTGAGAATATAAACACTTATTATCTCGCCAGGCAGCACTACCGGCTTAACAGCATTTGCCAATTGATTTATATTTAGCACAGGAACCCCCTGAAGCTCGGCTACCTTATTCAAGTTAAAATCATTTGTAACTACCTTCCCGCCAATCTTCTGGCAGAGTGCTACAAGCTTTCCATCCACTTCCCTAATCTTGGGAAAATCGTCATCAACAATCTTTATATCAAGGTCTGAATTCTTCTGAATCCTCTGAAGGATATCAAGCCCCCTCCTGCCGCGGTTTCTCTTCATTGAATCCGATGAATCTGCGATTTGCTGGAGCTCCTTAAGAATGAACTGCGGAATTATAATCCGCCCCTCCAAAAAACCTGTCTCACAGATATCCGCAATCCTCCCGTCAATGATAACGCTGGTATCCAATATCTTTATATTTTGCTCACCTGATTTATTTCCCCTTATAATTGCCCTATAATGGGATAAATCAAAGATCACTGCCTTTTCAGCACCAATAACCAAGCCGAGATATCCAAAGAATGTTTTGATTAAGACATTAATTAGGAGAGTTGATTCAATGCCTATGAATGGACTTGACAGAGAATAGATAAAAAGATTTGCTGCGACGAGTCCGGCTAAAGCCCCTATTGCACCGCCGATTATAACCTTTGCCGGCAGTTCCCTGAGACGGTTCTCAAGTATAATAATAACAAATGAAATAATTGCCCCAATTATAAGTCCAGCTATACCTGCCTCAGTTCCCTTGCCTGCCAATAACCCTATTGCACCGCCGATAGATGCAAACATAATCAGAAGCAACCCTCTGATTATCATCATAATTTTCACCTCCTTTCCTTACTACATCACCACCTTTCGTTATCTTAAATCCTTTATCAACAGACAGCCTTTTCAACAATCTTTTCAGCCTTTTTCACCTCTATCCCCTTTGCCTCTGCTATCTCACTGACAATAAGAAACCTTGCATTATCCATCATCTTTCTTTCGCCAAATGAAAGCTCCTTCTCCATCTGTAATAGATATAAATCTCTATATACCTCAGCCACATCAAACAAAAAACCTGTCTTTATCTTGTTGAAATATCCCTTCTGCCTTCTATTCCAATTTTCATTTAAGCTTAACGAAACCTCTTGACGGAGTATCTTTAATGCCTTATTTATCTCTTTCTTATCAGACAATCCCCTCAAACCTACCTTATCTACATTATCCACCGGTGTCATTACCGTTACTCCATTTTCCAAAATCCTTATTATATAAAACAATCTTTTCTTTCCCACGATTGTTTTTTGCTCAATCTCATCTATAACACCTATACCGTGGGCAGGGTACATAACCTTTTCCCCTTTTTTAAACATCAAGCCTCCTTTGTTTTAGTTGTTAAAATAGCCAACGGCAAGGAATTTTTACACTCCTTGCCGATAAAATATAATATCATAAAATATTATTTTAGTCAAAGCAAAACCTCCAATGCCTCTCCAACTGATGACACCTCTATTGTTTCTATCTTTATATCTCTTAAAATATCCCTTTTAATCTTTGGAATTATGCAGCGGGTAAAACCCAGTTTTGATGCCTCACTTAATCTTTTATCTATATGAGTGACTCCCCTTACCTCCCCTGCCAAACCAACCTCTCCCACTACTACTGTCTTTGCATCAACGGGCTTATCCTTAAAACTTGATGCTATTGCAGATATAATTCCAAGGTCAACAGCAGGCTCATCAATCCTTACACCACCCGCTACATTTACAAAAATATCCTCGCCCTGCAGGTGAAGTCCGACCCTCTTCTCAAGTATGGCAATCAAAAGTGATACCCTGTTAGGGTCAACACCTGTTGCCATTCGTCTTGGCATATTAAGGTTTGAATAGCTTACAAGTGCCTGAAGTTCTACCAGGATAGGCCTTGTCCCTTCTATACTGGATACAACGACTGAACCTGAAATATTACTTGGCATCTCGGAGAGGAACAATTCGGATGGATTTGTCACCTCCTCAAGCCCGTTATTCTTCATCTCAAACACACCTATCTCATTTACTGAACCGAATCTATTTTTTATCGCCCTTAAGACCCTGAATGTATGCCCCCTGTCACCTTCAAAATAAAGGACAGTATCAACCATATGCTCAAGAACCCTTGGGCCCGCAATCGCCCCATCTTTAGTAACATGCCCGATAAGAAATGTAGCTATACCGATTTTTTTTGAGATTTGCATTAACTGAAACGAGACCTCTCTTACCTGACTTATGCTCCCCGGTGCAGATTGGAGTTGTGTGGTATAGATGGTTTGAATGGAATCTACTACAATAAGTGAGGGATTTACCTTTTCAATATGCGGGATAATATCTTCAAGGCATGTCTCTGAAAGTATGAGGAGTCTGTCTGAAAAACTGCCGAGCCTGTCACTCCTTAATCTTATCTGACTCCCCGATTCCTCCCCTGATATATAAAGGACT
>Ga0209212_1000629_pt1 | contig 66215 bp, 52 predicted proteins | sample RifGroC2_FD_183996 | JGI IMG/M metagenome (GOLD analysis project Ga0209212, IMG submission 183996) | Groundwater microbial communities from Rifle, Colorado, USA - Groundwater C2 (SPAdes) (version 2) | ecosystem: Environmental > Aquatic > Deep subsurface > Groundwater | place: Rifle, Colorado...
CCTATTCACGTATCAAAGATCTGCTGAAGACTGTTGTCACTACATTTTGGCAAGACCTGCGCCGTAGTCAGTTCCTGGCCGGCCGCTGCCTTGCCTTGGATGCGTAATCGAATTTGCGAGCCCATCATTCCTGCCGCGATCCACCTTCGCCCTTCGGGCTACGGCGGACACGTCAGGCGATGCGCAGCCTGGCGACCAGGGGGAGGTGGTCGGAGGCTACCCTGGTCAGCCGGGTCTGGGGGATGTGGACCTCCTCCGCGACCAGGTCGGGCGATATGAACAGGTGATCGAACCTGACTATCGGCATGTGGCTCGGGAAGGTCCACTGGGTGTGCCCCAGCTTGAGTTTCTCCTGCTCGTCGCTGACCGCTTCCTTCAGTTTTCTGTGGATGGCGGAACTCGGCAGTGCGTTGAAGTCGCCGCAAAGCACCATCGGGGGACGGCAGTCCGGGTGCAGCAGCCATTCCGGGCCGGTGAGGACCTTGGTCTGCGAGCGCCTCTCCTGCGGCGTGAGGCCGAGGTGGGTGTTGACCACCTGCAGGAGCCTGCCGCAGATCTCGATCTCGACCCAAAGGACGCCGCGCGGGATGATGGAGCGGCGCCTGTGCTCAGGGTGCAGCCCCCCGGCCCTTACGAAGCGCATGGGAAAGCGGCTGAACACCACGTTGCCGTTTCTCTCCCGCTCCAGGTTGTAATGCTTGGCGCCGGCCGACAGGAGCGCCAGTTCGTGGGCGAGTTCCTGGCAGGTCCCCCCCACCTCCGGCCGGGTTCTGGCGCCCGGCAGTTCCTGCAGGGCCACGATGTCCGGCTGGTAGGCTTCGATCACCCGGGCGATGCGGGAGGCCGAGGCGTGGCGGTCGTTGCCGATCAGCCTGTGCACGTTGTAGGTCATGATGGTGAAGCAATCCTCGGACATGCGCACCTCACCGTAGGGGCGAATAATCATTCGCCGCACCTCGCCGTAGGGGCGAATAATCATTCGCCCCTACACAACGGTGAGAATTATACCGTGATTGCGGGAGGTGTCCTGCGGGAGATCACCCATCCCCACCCCGGCCGCCCTCGCCGTAGGGGCGAATAATCATTCGCCCCTACCCGCGCCCGCGACGTTGAACCTGTCGATTTCGTTCTGCAGGGCGGCGATCTGGTAGGCCAGCGCGGACATGCTCTCCCGCAGCACCTTGACCGCGCCGAGGTTGCTCTCCGTGGCGGCCTTGATGCTGTCGACTGCCGGAAGGACCTGGTCCGTCCCCCTGCTCTGCTCCTCGCACGCCTTCTGGATGTGGCGGATCATGTCGCTGATCTTTTCGGTCGAGCTGGCGATGAAGTTCCCCACGTTGCTCTGCTCCCGCGTCGAGACCTTCACCTGCTCGGTGAGCATCTTCATCCTCTCCACCGCCGAGAGGACCAGGGTGCTGCCGTCCCCCTGCTCCCGGGTCGAAATGGCGATCTGCCTGACCATCGCCGTTACCCGCTCGGTGGTGTCGCGGATCATCAGGCTCCCCTTCGCCTGTTCGGCCGTGGCGCGCGCTATCCCGTTCACCTGGTCGGTCGCCCGCTGCACGCCGGTCACGATCTTCTCCAGCGCCTCGCCCGACTTCCTGGAAAGCGCCTCGCCTTCAGCGATGTTCTGCTCCGCCTGGTTGATCGCCACGACGGCGCGGCCGGTCTCGTCCAGCACCCCGTTGAGGACGTCGGAGATCTTGCGGGTGGAGGCGGTGGTGCGCTCGGCGAGCTGCTTGATCTCTCCGGCTACGACGGCGAATCCCTTGCCGTGCTCGCCCGCCTGGGCCGCGATGATGGCTGCGTTCAGCGCCAGGAGGTTGGTCTGTTCCGCGACGTCGTCGATCACCGAGAGAATGGTGCCGATGTCGCCGGCGCGCTGGGAGAGGTTGGCGATCACGTCCGAGGTGATCTGCGAGGAGGCCTTTATCGCGTTGATGCCGAGGATGGTGGATTCCACGGCGCCCTTGCCGATCTCGGCGTCTTTCCTGACCGATTCCGAGATGGCGACCGTGTTGAGCGCGTTCTTCTCGACCTCCTTGATGGTGCTGTCCATCTCCACGATCGAGGAGGAGTTGACGCTCGCCTCTTCCAGGAGGAGATCCGCATTCCTCCCCACCTCTTTGATGGAGGCGGCCATCTCGATGATGGCGGAGCCGACCTCGTCCACCGACTGTGCCAGCGACTCCGCGTTCAGGGCCACTTCCTCGACGCTGGAGGCCATCTCCAGTATGGAGGAGGAACTCTCCGATGCCGACAGCGAAAGCCCCTCCACCGCCTGCGCGACCCCCTTTACGGAGGCGTTGATCTGGGTCATCGCCGAGGAGGCCTCCTGGACCGAGACGGACTGTTGCTCGGCGGCCCCCATCACGGTCCCGGAGACCTGCAGCAGGTTACCCGAGACACGGCCGAGTTCGGCGCTGGAGCAGCCGACCTGCCGCACCATCTCGGAGAGCTTCTGCGTCATGGCGTTGAAGTCGGCGGCTATGGCCCCTATCTCGTCGTGGGTGTCTATCTGCAGCGGCTTGGTGAGGTCCCAGGTCGTGGTCACCGAGACGATGTGCTCCTTGAGCGTGCCGAAGAGGTCGATGCTCCTTCTCAGGGAAAGGTAAAGAAGGCTAAGCGAGCAAACCAGTATGGCGATGAAGATCCCCAGCTGGGCGGCGACCCCTTTCCACATGGTGCGGAAGAGCGGGCTCACCTCCTTGTGCGTGAACAGCAGGCCTACCGTGCCTCCGGAGGCGTCCTGGACCGGGCCGATGCCGACCAGGTATTTCCCGCCGCCGTAGGAGACGATGCTAACCCGGGGCTCCTTGAGGGACTCCTTCATCTCGGGAAGAAGCCTGGCGGCAAGCCCGAGGGTAACCTGCTTCTGCGTGGGGTAGAGGATCTTGAAGCCGCCGACGGATTCGGTTTTCACCTCGGTCGATTTGCCCTTCAGGAAGTCGTCAGCCAGGAAGAGGCAGACGTCGCTGCCGGTGATCTGCTTCATCTGGTTGAAGACGTGGTCGATCTCCTCGGCGACCTCCATGAACCCCAGCGGCTTCCCCTGGAAGGATACCGGGCGGACGCAGCGTAAAGAGAAGAAGTTCTTTCCCATCTCCAGGCCGCTGGCGAGCTTCCCGGTCGACTGCGCCTTCAGGAAGGTCTCCCTGGTCAGGACGTCCCCCGCCTGCTCGGGCTTGTGCACCCTGAGGAGCACCTTGCCGTCCGGCTGGATGAAGTACATGTGGGTGATGTTGTTGTTCTGGCGAATCTCGTTGAAGACCGGCCGCGCCGCCGCGAGGAGTGCGTCCTTGTTCCCTGCGGCGAAGGGGGCGAGGAGCCCGTCCATCTTGTCGAGACCGGCATGCGCGCGCGCCAGGCCTTCCGCGTCGGCGGAGAGAATGGCGCTGAACAGGCGGCCGTCGTTCCTGGCCTGGTCCTGCAGCCCCTCCCGCATCTGGTGCATCTGGTACTGGTAGGCGAAGAAACCGAGGATGGTGATACTGGCGATGCAGAGGCAGATGACGGAAACCATCACCCTTTTCTTGATGGACCACATGGCAAACATTCGTTCAACTCCCGCATAACATGATTACAAAAAAAGGCCCTTTGACGGAGACTTTTATATAACCTAATCGGGCCAAAGATTAAAGAGATAACTGCGCCACCGTCACTACTTCCCCTTCAGCCGTGTCAGCCGCGCCAGGCGAAGATTCCCTCGGCAGTGTCACGTTTCCTTGACTTCAACCCTTCCGACATTACTTTTTACTGGTGCCGTGTACCTCCCTCGCCCTTTGGGCGAGGGGCAAGGGGTGCGCTGCGCTAAAATTTCACCCCTTTACGCTGGTGCCTACTCTCCCTCGCCCTCCGGGAGAGGGGCGGGGTGAGGGCGCCGGCGGCTGCCAGACTGCTGCCTGGGCCTCTTCATTGCCCGTGGCACCTCCCTCACCCGGCCTTCGGCCACCCTCTCCCGGAGGGCGAGGGGCAAGGGGACGCGGCAGAACTACAGGACGCGGCAGAACTACAGGACGCACCAGAAAGGAGACCACGGATGAACACCAAGAAGATCACCTTTCCCAATTCCCGCGGCGAACAACTGGCGGCCCGGCTGGAGCTTCCCGACGACGAGCAGCCGATCGCCTACGCCATCTTCGCCCACTGCTTCACCTGCACCAAGAACCTGAAGGCGGCCGTCAACATCACCCGCGCCATGAGCAGCAGGCGCATCGCCGTGCTTCGCTTCGACTTCACCGGCCTCGGGGAAAGCGAGGGGGATTTCTCCGAGACGACCTTCTCCTCCGAAGTTGAAGATCTCGTCGCCGCTGCCCGCTTCCTTGAAAAGGAGTACCAGGCTCCGAAACTGCTCGTGGGGCATTCCCTCGGCGGAGCCGCGGTCCTGGCCGCGGCGGAGCGCATCCCGTCGACGGCGGCCATCGCCACCATCGCGGCCCCCTACAGTCCGCGCCACCTGCGCGAGATACTCGGAGATACGGCGGAGGAGATCGAGAGACGCGGCGAGGCGACCGCGCACATAGGAGGGCGCGAGTTCACCATCAGGAAGAGCCTGCTCGACGACCTCGAGGCGCACCACCCGGCAGAGGGGCTGAGCCGGCTCAAGGGGGCGCTCCTGATCATGCACTCCCCGGGGGACGACATCGTCGGGATCGAGAACGCCGCCGAGATCTTCCAGGCCGCGACCCATCCCAAGAGCTTCGTTTCGCTGGGCGGCGCCGACCACCTCCTTTCCGACGCCGCCGATTCACGCTATGCGGGCGAGGTCATCGCGACTTGGGCGGCCCGCTACCTGCCGCAGCCGGAGGGCGTGCCCTCCCCGCAGCCTCCCAAGGGGGCTACCGACAACCGGGTGACCGCGAGGACAGGGCCCGAGGGGTTCAGGACCGAGCTTTTCGCCAACGGGTTCAGCCTGATCGCCGACGAGCCTGTGCAGTACGGCGGCAGCGACGAAGGGCCGTCACCCTACGAGTACCTCCTGGCCGCCTTGGGCGCGTGCACCACCATGACGCTGCAGATGTACGCCCGCCGCAAGGGATGGCCGCTGGAGGACGCCGTGGTGCGCCTTACCCATGAGAAGGTACATGCCGAGGACTGCAAGGAGTGCGACACCGACGACCGGCGCATCCACAAGTTCGTGCGGGAGCTGGACCTGTACGGGAGTCTCGACGAGGGGCAGCGGCAGAAGCTTCTGGAGATAGCCGAAAAATGTCCGGTGCACCGCACCCTGACCGGCGAGATCCTGATCGAGACCACCCTGAAAGAACCATCGGTCCGATAAGTCCACCAGGTCCACCAGGCCAACTTCAGCCTAAAGTTCCCCTGAGAACCACCGATAAAACCCTGCAGGAGGATCAGCCATGGATGTCACTCAGATAGCAACCATGCAGATAGCCGGTGCGGCGGCCCTCGCGCAACAGGCAGCCTCGATGGCGCTGTTGAAGACCGCTGCAGAGTCGCAGATGCAGATGGCCAACATCATCGCCCAGCAGGCAGCAGCAACGAATCCGCAGGACGGCTTCTCGGTTTTCGCCTGACTCCCGTCAGGGAGAACCAAACCAGCAACAACGTGAAAGGCCGGGAATTCACCCGGCCTTTCCATTTACACATTATCATTTCCCAGCCACCGTAGGGACAACCGCCTGCCTTCAACCATCCTGTCTCACATAAGCTCCCGGACCGTCTTGTCGAAGGCCTCCTTGGTGATCTCCCCGACCACGAAGCTGCGCGCCACCCCTTTCCTGTCAATGAAATAGGTTGTGGGCGCCGCCCTGACGGCGTACTTGGTGGAAGCGATGAGGGCGGGATCGAGGAAGACGGGATAGGAAAGCTTCAGCCCCTTGGCGAACGCCTCCACCAGCGGCTTGGAGCCCCCCATGTTGACCGCAAGCACGGTCACACCCTGGTCGCGATACCCCTTGCTCAACTGGTCCAGCACCGGCATCCCTGCCACGCACGCCTTGCAGCCGGTGGCCCAGAACCTCAGCACGACCACCTCTCCCTTGAAATCAGAGAGCTTCACGGTCTTCTCGTTGAGATCCAGCACGCTTATCTCAGGCGCCTTGGAGCCGGTCTTCCAGCTCTCTTCCTTCTTGCACCCGGAGACCAGGAGGGCGCACAGGAATACCAGGACGGCTCCAGCTATCAAGCGGGTAATGGTGTTTGACGGTCTCAGCATGCCTGCACCTTTCCGTGATGCAGCCTCACGGTACGATCGGAGAACTCGGCCAGCTCCGGGTTGTGGGTGACCAGGATGATGGTGCGCCCCTCGGCGTGAAGCTCCTTGAACAGGTCCAGGATGATCTCCTCGTTCGCCTCGTCCAGGTTTCCCGTCGGCTCGTCGGCAAGGATGATGGCAGGCTGGTTGATCAGCGCCCGCGCGATGCAGACGCGCTGCTGCTCCCCGCCCGAGAGCTGGGACGGCAGGTGCTCTATCCTGTGCGAGAGGCCCACCCGCTCCAGCACCTCCGCGGCGTCGCCGCGGTCGATCATGCCATGGTAGTACTGGGAGAGCATCACGTTCTCCAGCGCCGTCAGGTAAGGGACCAGGTGGAACTGCTGGAACACCAGGCCGATCTTCTCACGCCGCACCACGGCGCGCTCCCTCTCGTTTACCGTCGAGGTGTCGACCCCGTCCAGTATGTAGCGCCCCTCCGTGGGGGTGTCGAGCAGCGAAAGGAGGTTCAGCATGGTGGTTTTGCCGGAGCCGGAGGGCCCCATGATGGAAACCCACTCCCCTTCCCTCACCTGCATGTCGACATGGTCCAGCGGCGTCACGCTGCCGTACCTCTTGGTCAATCCTATTGTTTCAAGCACTATCTTTTCCATTTAAGCTTCCCCTTGAAAATGGCTCTGTTAGCGATCCGTGTTGTTTTCGTTCCTCTCACCAAACTCTCCCTCTCCCTCCGGGAGAGGGCTGGGGTGAGGGCGTCGCAACGGGAGACGGTGGCTCTATTCCTCTTTAAGCACCTGTGCCGGCACGACCCGCACCGCCATCCTGACCGGGAGCGCAGCTGCCAGAAGCGCCGCGGCGATGGACGGGACCAGCGTCACCGGGAGCACCATCATCCTGAACGTTATGAAGGAGCCGAACACCGCCTGCCCGAGCGCCTGGGCCAGCAGGAAGCCGAGCAGCATCCCGGCCGCGACGCCCGCCAAACCTATGGTCAGCGTCTCAGAGAGGAACTGCCGCACGATATCCCTGTCGTCCGCGCCGATTGCCTTCATGAGTCCGATCTCCCTGGTCCGCTCCGAGACGATGGCGATCAGGGTGGTCATCACGCAAAGGGTGGTGACGGTCAGGATGATCACGGCGACGATCGCCATGAGCCCCTTGATCTTGTCGAGGATCTTCCCGTCCGAGTGCGAGACCTTGCGGATCGGCTTGGCGTCCAGCCCCGGGAACTTCCCTTCCATATTCCTGGCGAGGGAGTCGATGTCGGTTCCCTCCGAGACTATGCTCAGCATGGCGTGGTTCGCCTTCCCCTGCTGCCCCAGGATCTCGCCGGCCAGCTCGAGGTTCACGAAGATCTGCTCGTCCTCCGCCTGGCCGGTCTCCGCAATCCCCTTGATGGTCAGGCTTTTCTGGAACCCGGTCTCGTTCTTGATGACGTTCACGCTGTCGCCGACCTTGAGCTCCATGTTCTTGGCGAGCGTCTTGCCGATCATGCAGGATTCCCCGTCGAAGTCGACGCTGATCCATTTCCCCTCCACCTGCCAGTACGGGGAGAGCTTTCTCAAACCCACGAAATCCACCCCCGCCAGCACCGCGTCCCCCAGGTCCAGACGCACCACCCCGTAGATGTACGGGGAGGCGCCGATCAGCTTGTCGGCGGGGACCAGCGCCACCGCCTCCCTGATCGCACCCGCATCGGTGGTCCGGCTCTCGGCCCCGGCCTTGGGCCCGATGAAGAAGTTGGCGCCGTAGGCCCGGAGTTCGCGGCTCATCTTCGCCGAGATGTCGAAGTAGACGCTGGAGAGCGCCGTGATCACCGAGGCGCCGATCATGATGGAGAAGAAGGTGATCGCCACCCGGTTCTTCCGGATCTTCAGTGACTTGAAGAGCACCAGCAGGAACATCCGCCCCCTGGTCACGCTTTCCTTTTTAACGTCTGCCATGGAGCACCTCCGCCGGGTAAAGCCTGGTGATGAGCCTGGACGGCATCAGCGAACCGGTCAGCGCGATCAGAACCGAGATGGTGACGTTCACCGGGATCACCACCCAGTTGAAGGAGATCAGCGCGCCGAAGATGGAGAGCCCGATGACCTGGGAGAGGAGGGCGCCGACCGCGCACCCCAGGAGCCCGCCGACCACCCCCACCAGCGCCGCCTCGCTGAGAAAGAGCAGGTAGACCTCGCTGTCGGCCGCGCCGAGCGCCTTGGTGAGCCCGATCTCCCGGGAGCGCTCCATGATGGTGGTCACCATGAGCGACGAGATACCGAGCCCCGAAGCGATGAAGGCGGCGATGGTGACCACTATCATCAGCAACTGGATCTTGTTGATAACCGCCCCCTCGCTGGCCGCCACCTGCCAGATCGGACGCGCCGCGATGTTGGGAATGGCCTCCTCGATCTGGTGCGTGATGGCACTCACGTACGCGGTGCAGTACCAGCGGTCGTACTCGAGGGAGTCGAGGGCCTCGGAACTCCTTCTCGCCTTGCGGGAAAGCTTGTCCTCCGGGACCGTCAGTGCGCTCACGCTCACCGACTGCACCTTTCCCTCCATCGCGGCCATCTTCTGCACCACGGCCAGGGGGGCAACCAGCGCGGATTCCTCGGAACCGCCGGTGCTGAGGATCCCCTTGACGGTGAAGCTCCCCGAGCGCCCGCCGATCCTCAGGTCGATCCGATCCCCCACCTTCAGCCCCCTCTCCTTGGCCAGGAGCGCCCCGACCAGGATGGAATCCCCCTCGTCGTCGGCCGGCCAGGCGCCGTTCACCTGCCAGTACGGGTTGATCACCTTCACCCCGATGCGGAATTCCTCGTCACCGGCGACGGCCACCGGCTTGTCGAAGTTGGTCCCGATCAGCGGGATGCGCCCGGGCTTGCCGCCAATCTCCGCGCCGGTCTTCAGGAAGGGGGCGTACCCCACGATGTTGTTGGCCCAGAAGATCTCCTTGATCTTGGGCAACGACTTCTCCTCGATGAGGAACTGCCCCTCGAGCGGGTTGTAGTCCACCCCTCCGATCTCCAGCGAGATGTTCTCGCTCTTGGGGACCAGGTTTATGTTGGCGCCGTAAGATTTCATCTCCTTCGACATCTTGTCGCCGACGTCGATGGATATGTTCATCAGGGCGGTGATCAGGCTGGCCGCAAGCACTATGGTCGCGGTGGCCAGCACCTTTCTCCTCCAGCCTTTCACGAAAGACTGCCTGAGCATCAGAAAAAACATCGCTTTAACCCCTTTTGTAAATATCCGGCTCTCCCTTCCCGGGAGGCCGGCCCCTGCTCCGCTCGGGAAGCCGTCAATTCACCTGCGACTGGAAACCGTCGGTGCGGTAGAAGCGGGACTGCTGCTGCCCGAGATAGGTCTCCGGCGACTTCAGGAACTTCTCTCCAGATTCCTCGGACTCGAAGAAGTAGGTTCTTCCCTTGTAGTCGTGGCGGTAGCGTGCCTTGCCGCTTTCCAGTTCCTTGCCGCTCACCGGGTCCTTCACCTTCCGAGAGACCACCTCGCTGAAGTAGCGCGCGCCCTTGTCGAGTTCGGCCGACGTCACTACCACTTCATCCCCCTGGATGTTGTGCGCCAGCGGTATGGGATTGCACCCCCCGGCCTTGCCGATGGAGGGAAGGAAGATCCTGACGTTGCAGGCAATGCAGATGATCTCGTTCTTCTCCTGCAGGTATCCCATGTCGCCGCAGAGCATGCAGGCGTCGTAGACCACCCCGATCTTGTTCCCCTGCCCCAGCGACCGGTTGACCAGGAAGAATCGGACCACGTGGCCGTCATCGGTGACCATGGCGTAGCGGTGCAGCTTCCCGTCGTTGACCTGGGCGATCTTGATCCTGATCTGGCCGGAGGCGTCCGGCGTCAGCATCGTGGGGGGCGTGATCTTGCGAGGACGGGTGGCGTGGAGATCATAGTAGAGAAAGATGGCGATGACGAAGCAGACGCTGGAAATCGCCCACTTGAACCAGCGCAGCTCGAAGACGACCCGGCTGCGCGCCTTGCGCCGCTCCGCCTTCTGCATCCCCTGCAGTTCCTCGGCGGAGGGTGTCTGCCGGCGCAGGAAGAAGGCGGCCGAAAGAAGCGCCACCAACAGCGCCTGCAGATAGGGGAGAACGTAGAGGTACTTGGTGACCTTGGCCACGAAGGAAAGGCGCAGGCTGGTAAGCTGCATCATCTCCAGCCGCATCAGCCCGAGCAGTACGTCGGCGGCCCACTGGGCCACGAGCAGCAGCGATGAAATAAGCACCAGCCAGCAGACGAGCCGCCGGGTGCTTTTCTCGCCGAGGTGCGCGACCACGGGGACGAGGAGCACCATGAGCCCCATCCCGACCAGTACTCCCGCCACGTTCAGGATGAGCTCGGTATTGAGGACGGTGACCGCGGTCAGGGCCTGTTCGGAGACGTGCCCCACGAAGGAGTACGCCGCAACAGCCGCGAGCGCGGCGGCGAGAAAGAGCGCGCCCCACCACTTCACCAAAACGACAGCGCGCCCCTTCCGCATGACCGGGAGGAGCGCCGCGTGGGCCAGTGCCGCGACGGCCGCGACGCCGAAAAGTAGAACGCGCGCACCCGTGGCCGTCTCCAGGCGCAGCGCGACCGGGTTGACGGCGGCACCGATCACGAGGCCTGCGGCCAGGGAGTAGAAGAGCGGAGCTGCCCCCTTTTCACCCCGCGCCGGTCTCCAGAGCGCCAACAACAGCCCGGTCAGCAGCGACAGCGATATGAACGCGTGTAAGAAATGCACCAGATAGGAAAGCATCGACTTCTCCATTTGCTCTTTATTGATCCGGAGACTGAACATGGCCATCCCGCGGCATGTTCAGTCACCGGAGCAATAAAAGGCGGCCGAGGCAAGTCCCCCCTTTCGAGAGAACTTGCCTTCGGTCCACCGACTGTTTCTTTGCTTGATTACTTGATCGGGACGTACTTGAACTTGTAGTCCACGTTGAAGGGCTGGAACCACTTGCCGACGCCGCTCGACTTGTCGGTGTGACGGCCAAAGCCCTGTTTTTCGGGGGATTCTATGGTGAAGGTGACCTTGTAGTTGCCGGCTCCCATCATCTTGACGTTGCCGCCGTAGTGCGGGCCGTCCTTGGCCACCATCGGCATGAACTTGCCGGTCTTGGATGCGCCGGTGTCCAGGTTATCCAGCTTGTAGGTGATGGTCAGGTAGGGGATCCACTCCCCGGCGCCGAAGCCGTTCGGGTTACCCTTGGTGGCATGGATGTCCGCTTCCAGGTGGACGTCGGCCTGGGAGGCCGGAAGGTCGGTGCCGCGCGGCTCCATGTCGATCGGCTTCAGGTATACCGCGGCGATCTTCATCTTGTTGACCAGCTTCTCCTCGCCTGCCGGGTACTCTTTCATCTTCTCCGCCCCGCTTGCCAGCGCGGCAATCCCAGTCAGCATCCCCACCATTGCACATGTTGCAATAAACTTCTTCATTCTCAATTCTCCTTTTGTCTTCCGGCACCAACAGGTCCGGTTCTGAAATTTACTCCGCCTCGTTTCCTCTTCCCCTGCCCATGAGCACCAGGCCGACCACCGCGGCAAGGACGATCAGCAGCTGAGGCACCAGGGTCTGCACGTAGGGGTGTACCCCGATGAACTGGACCGTCGGCATCCAGGAGACCAGCGAGGATTCCAACAGTTTCCCTTCCACCAGCTCCATCATTCCGTTGCCGGCAAAGACGAAGGCCATGAAGTACAGCAGCGCGCCGGTGCAAAGGAAGAACGGCCTGAGCGGCAGACGGACCGCCCCGTAGCGCATGGCAAGGTAGATCCCGACAAGGATCAGTGAGCCTGCCACGAAGCCTCCAGCCACTGCGGTGATCCCGGTGCCCGAAGCGCCTGAAACGAGGGCCTGGTAGAAGAGGACGGTTTCCGCCCCCTCGCGGTACACGGCCAGGAAGGCGGCAAACCAGAGGGTCTTCAGGGACTTCGAGGAAACGGATTCGCCAACCTTGTTCTTGATGTAGGTGGTCCACTTCTGCGCCTCTGCCTTGGAGATAAGCCAGTAGGAGACGCTGAAGAGAATCACCGAGGCGAGCAGCATGGTGCCGCCTTCCATCAGCTCCTGGCTTGCCGCGGAGACCTTGAACACCCACTTGACCAGCAGCGCCGTGATGCCGCTCAGGACCAGCGCGGAGATGCAGCCGCTGTAGATGACCTTGACCTTGTCGGTCTGGCCGGTCTTCACCAGGTAGGCGATGATCGCGGTGATGATCAGGATCGCCTCGATCCCCTCGCGCAGGATGATCAGCAGCGAATAGATGAACTGTGCCGCCGGCGAGTCGACGTTCTTGCCGAGGAACTCTGCTCCCTTGGTGAACTCGACCTTCAAGGAGGAGAAGGTCGGCGCGATCTCCTCCACCGGCGCGTCGCCCTTCATCTGGCTGATGATCTTGTTGAAGTGCCCCTCCAGCTTCGACTTGAACGCTGCGTCACGCGCGCCGATCTTCGCTTCCATGCCGCTCGCCTCGAATATGTCGAAGTAGGCATCCTGGACCAGTTCGATCGCCTCCAGCTTGTCCCCCTTCCCGTAGAGGGCGATCGCCTTCTCAACCTGGGCGAAGAGTTCGGCGTTGACCTTGGTCCAATCCTTCTGCGACCGGTCCGCCTTCTCCGCCGGTTTCCCCGAGGCGACCGCGCCGTCCACCAGCGGCAGGCCGGGGAGATCCGCCTGCAGCCCGGTCACCAGCGCCGCTATCTGCGGCTCGATCTTGTCGGCCGGGGCCCCCTTTTCCATCATGCCGGCGATTTCGGCGAACGCGGAGTTGTTCTCGTAGTCCTTGGCCTGGGAGACGTTGCGCCTCACGGCGGTCTCGAAGAGGGAGTTTTTGTACTCGTCGAACTGGGTCCGGATCACCAGCTCGGACGCCCCCTTGGCATCTCCCTTCCGGTAGGCGTCAAGCGCGCCGGCAAGGTTGGTACGGATGTTATTCATGGCCTGCTGCCAGACCGGCTCTACGTTCCCGCCCCCCTTGGCTTCCGGCGCCGCCTCTTTTGCCGGCTGGCTGCCACCCGACGATGTCTCGGCAACCAGTTCCGCTCCGCCTTCGAGTTCGGGAAGGACCTTGCGCAGTTCCACCATGAAGTCCTGGATCCTCTTTTCGATGGCTGCGACCGGTTCCTTGGCCACGATCATCTTGCGGATCTCGATGAACTCCTCCTCGAGTTCGGCGTTTTTCCTGGCGGAGACGTTGATCCGTATCGGCCCTTCCAGGTTCTCGAAAACGTGGAAGTAGGCCGACTGGGCCTTTTTCTTCGCCTCCTTGATGTCACCCTTCTTGTAGAGAACCACCGAATCCTTGAAGATGGTGTCTATTTCGTCGACCATCCCCTTGTAGTCGAGCCCTTCCTTGGCGTTGGCTGTGGATATGGAGCCTGCAGCCGTGATCGACAGAACAAAGAAAAATACACATAAGCCTCTAAGCCAAGCTCCAACCATATCGTCCCTCTTTTCAATTGATCTCTCGGGAAGCCGGGGGCGCCTGCGGCGCCCCTACCCTTTTGCATATCCTAAAAGCTGATCTTGGTGCGCAGCGCCAGCGCCACCACGTTGTCGGTGCTGCTGTTGCCCGCCGGGTTGACCAGGTACTGCACCACCGGCGCGATCTCGATCTGGTCGCTCACCTTGACCTTGTAGTTGAGTTCCGCCAGCTTCTCCTGGGAATCGGCGATGCTCCCGGCCGCCTGGATCTGGCCGTAGGCGAGGCCGAGCACGTCGTCCTTCCTGTCGCTGATGAGCCCCGTGTACTGCCCGCCTGCGCTCCAGGCCCTTCTCACGGCGTAGACTTCCTCGTCGCGCTGGCCGTAGCGGGCGAAGAGGGTCAGCTTGTCCGTTACCTGCTGATCCAGGCTCACGCCGTAGCTCACCGCGTTTTTCTGGGACAGCTTGCTCGCGCCGTCGGCAAGGGAGCCGTCCAGCGCCGCATAGATCCTGTAGTTCCCCTCCAGCTCGCCCGCCTTGTGCTTGTAGGCAAGCTCGGCGATGCCGAAGCCGTGGTCGAAGATGTCCGCGCTGTCGGAGCTGTCCGCGCTCTCCGCGTCGCCGCTGCCGTAGCCGAGCCCCAATGTGACGGCATCGGTCAGCTTGGCGCCGACCCTTGCCCCCGGACCGTTGGCCGGAAAGGGGAGCACGGCCGAGTGGACGAAGGCCGCAGACAGGAACTGCCCGTTCTCGTCGTTTGCCACCGCGTTGGAATCGAAATAGTTGGAGAGGTCCACCTTGCCTGCCGTCAGGACCAGGCGGTCGTTAAGCGCCGAGTGCTCCACCCATGCCTCGCGGAAACGGGTCCTGTCGCCGGTGGAGCCCGCCACCCCGTTGAGGCCCGCGAACGAGGGGACGCGGGTGTCGATGCCGTCGCCGCCGGTCGCCTCGAGGTCGATCACCGCGATGGTGTTCTCGCCAACCTTGAAGTTGAAAACGAGGTCCGCGCGGCCGACCACATCGGTGACGTCCTTGGGCTTGTTGCCGATGGAACCCTGCAGCACTCCCACCATCCCGCCGGAGAGCGAAATGTTCTTGGTGAGGGCGGTGAACTTGGTCCCCAACTCCTCGTAACGCGACTGGAAGGTCCTGGTTCCGACCAGGAGCATCTCGGCGCGCAGTTCCTCCTTCAGGTCGCTCAGGAGTGCCAGGTCTTCCTTGTCGACCGCCTGGTTACCCTCCTTCACCACCTTCTCCGCCATCTTCTCGGTCAGAAGGTGCACCGCCACCGCCACGTCGATGCGGCTGCAAGGCTGCTTGCCTTCCTGGAAATCCTTGGAGAAGAGCCCCTCCACCTGGTACTTGTTGCCAAGCCGCATGATCTCCTGACACGCCTTGTGCTTGAACTCCACCTTTTCCGGGACCACCAGGTCCGGATGCATGGCGAACGCCGCGCCCGAAGAAAGGAACAGGTTTCCCAGCAGAAACATGCTTGCCACAGACATCTTTTTCACTTTGAACATATAAACCCTCCGGCTCTCACTGTTATGGCCCCGCTGCTGTACTCATCGGCAGAACCGCTACTGAATAAAAATCACTCTAACGATTACTATTTCTCTACTTGCACACGCTTCGACACCTGTTAGTACCGTTTCGTTGGCGGTACTTAAAATTGAAAACCATTTTCAATAAAGTGGCAAAAAAACAGCTCCCCCTTGATCCGATCAATACAGCCGCCGAAGGGACCCTTCTGGTATTAAAGTAAAATGACATTCACTTTCATTCACAGAGCCTGAAAATCCTACTGTCCGCAACGCCGCACAGACAATTGTCAAGGCAAACGGGCCAAACAGCAGGTGAATTTGTGTCAGGAGGATGGCTGTGTAGGTTGGAATTGAAAGTTGAAGTCGTTTATATAGGAGGGGATCTGACTTGTCAACGATTTCTTTTGAGGGAGGAACGAAAAATAATGCCTTACGAGGCGACAGCGGTCAAAGCAGGCGGATCTTCAGTGGATACTCCGTGCCGAGCCGCTGCAGGTTTCCCCCTTCGGAGGCGTGGGCTATGACAATCTCGTCAGCCAGTTCCATCATCATACGGTTGCGCTGATAGCATTTCGACTCGCACGGGTGACTGACGCTCTGCGCGTATCGGGATATCACCAGCAGGCGTCCCGCCGCGATGGGGCGCTCCCACTCCGGGTCCAACCGTTTCAACCCCATCGCCATGGCTATGATCACAGGTTGCGTCCCTTTAAGGAGTCGGCAGAGGACCTCCTTCTCGATCTGGGAGTGGTAACCGGAGATCACGCAGGTCCCCATCCTTCTCTGTTCGTCGGCCCACTGGTACGAAATCGATGCCACTCCCGCGGGGAATTTGCGCGAGCAGAGGAAGGCGACCTTGCGCAGTTTGAGCAGTTCGGGATTTCCTACCGAGTGCAGTGCAGATCCGTTTTTCATTTCTCCCCTCCTTTCCTGGCAGCGCTCAAATTATACCGGATTACGCTCCCGGCACGTTCAGGCCAGTGAAGAGACGAGGGCGAATGAGAGGTTCATACGCCGACGATGAAAATCTCCACCCTGCTCTGCCTTTGTGTAATAAACTCCGACAAATATGCCGAACAATATCGGAATACTTTACACATTCCAATTCGATTTATTTTACAATCAAGGGCAGCCGCATCGCAATTCAAGGTATTTAATCGAGTGTATCCGGCCGGAATGAATCTTGCTGTTTGAGACGGTTTAATAGATGTTTGTAATAAAATCTGTCACCTTCCAGTGCCCAGGCCTCTCCGCGATGGTGAGCCTAAGCGTTACGCTCAGCAAATTATCTGCTGAGCTTGATATTAGATGTAGATGCATCTATTGGTGGCAACTCCCATAACTCAATCTACGCTTTATTACGATGGTTATGATCGTGCGTTCAACTTTAGTTTTGCTGGGGTGGGGCCATACGGCACACAGTTTCTCCCGATAGTTGATCCAGCAAAAGGTTGTGCTGGTTATGGTGTGGCTGTTATGTCTGCTGAGATTCAAAATCCAGAACAGACACAGGTTCAGAGCCTTCTACTATGCTGCTTCTTTGGTTGGGCTGGCCGGGGTGAGCTTTCGAGTTGCTTTACAGAATTCCAACTTAAACAACGTAAACATGTCGATTTTCTTTACATTCATTATATTTTAATATGTAAAAGAATATATAAGTTAATTATATTAAGGAGTTGGAAGTGAGCTAGGAGTATGGCTCAATACTTGCTGTGTCCGAAAAAACTTTTTAAGGAGGACGCTATGAAAAAGATTTCTTGTTTTTTTCTTTTGTTGGCCATCTCGTCATTCGTAATGGTTAATCAGGTTAGTGCCACCATGTTGGGTGATCAGTTAACTATAAGACGGCTTTATCCGGATTTGAATACGGAGTTTGCAGGATCTGTTTCAACTATTGTACAAAATGGTACTGCTGATGCAGTTTCCCCTCAACCACCTGGATGGTACGGAGGGTATACAATAAATCCGGAAGCAGATAATATTATTATTAATTTCTTTGGCCATAGTGGTTTCGGAGGATATGCTTACTGTGCATTCGACGGACTCCAATTCGTTGATTCTAATCCTCTAAAAGAAATTACGAATGTTCAGGTAACTCAGCTTTATACCTCTGGTAATCTTTCAATACCCGAACTCACATTTGACGATCATTTAATCAACTTGAACCTACTGGGATGGTTTAACGGGGGCGATTTCATTAATCTGCAAGTTAATACTAGAGATGTTACTAATTCATCTACTCCTGTCCCCGAACCCTCAACCCTTATTCTCCTTGGTGCCGGTCTTGCAGGTGTTGGCTTCATAAGAAAGAGAATGCGCAAGTAAGCACATTCTCTCAGTTGAAATGAATAAGAGGCACCCATATCGGATGCCTCTTATTTTTTACCTCAGGGTGTACTTGCGCCACCTCACGATGGGCCGACGCATCACTCGGCGGCGCGCGCGGAGCGGGGGACGTTGCTGACTTTGTTGACTTATTGTGGCGCGGGGTGGCGCGGGTGGCGCGCGGAGCGGGGGACGTTGCTGACTTTGTTGACTTATTGAATCCCTGCGCTAGCGTTAACGGATGCCAAGGCTAGCGCGGATTGACATACCCGGTTTGCTGCAGCATGTGATGGTCCGCGGGATCGAGAAGAGGGACATCTTCCTCGACGATGTGGATAGGCGCTCCTTCGTCGAACGTCTTTCTCGCCTGCTCCTCAAGACGGAGACGGAATGCCTTGCCTGGGCACTGATGTCCAATCACTTCCATCTGCTTCTTCGTTCGACGAAAACCAACCTCTCAACCCTCATGCGGCGACTTCTTACCGGTTATGCTGTCGTCTTCAACCTACGTCATCATCGTACCGGTCATCTTTTCCAAAACCGCTACAAGTCCATCGTCTGCGACCAAGACAGCTACCTGTTGGAGTTGGTGCGATACATCCACCTGAATCCTTTAAGGGTAGGTCTGGTCTCTTCCGTAGCTGAACTGGATGAGTACGAATGGTGTGGTCATCGCTGCATCATGGAGCATGGTGGTCTCGTAGGCCAGGCAATAGACGAGGTTCTTGCCATGTTTGCCGGCGATAGAGCAGCGGCCCGTGCGGTGTACCGACAGTTTGTGCAAGAAGGTATCGCTATGGGGAGGCGCGACGAGTTGGTAGGAGGAGGTCTGAAGCGATACTTGCTACTGTCGGGAGCACATGGGTGTCAAGCATGGGACGAGAGGGTGCTCGGGAGCGGGGATTTCGTTGAACAACTCTGGCAGCAAGCGGAGCGCCCAGAAGAACCTTGCAAGCAACTCCCTCTGGATGATCTGATAAGGGAGGTTGCCGCCATCTTTGAGATTGAGGTGTCGGCGCTGACAAATGGGAGTCGGAGCAGACAGGTGGCAGCGGCAAGGGGAGCCGTATGTTTCATAGCGAGCAAAAAACGGGGTATAAACGGCGCCGAGATTGGGAAAGTCCTGAAGATCACGCGTTCTGGGGTCGCAAAAGATTCTCGTAGAGGTGAAGATCTCTGCAGCGGAAACGAGAAGCTGAAGTCGTTGTACGAATAAGTCAACAAAGTCAGCAACGTCCCCCGAGAACGGAATTGCAACCAGCGGCCCGATCATCCCAGGTTGCTCCTCTGTGCCGCTTCCGCCGACCTTCCGGCGCCGGTCGAGCCGCGGCGGAGTCAGGGGTTGCCTGCGGCGGCGTACCCCTTGATGGTGTCCCTTCCCGCATGCTTCGCCTCGTACATGGCGATATCCGCGGCCCGGATCAACTCCTCCCTGCTTGCCGCATCTTCTGGGAACGAGGCCACGCCGAAACTGGCTGTAAGCCGGATCGGCTGCCCGTCGTCGGAACTGAAATCGGTCTCGTGAAGTCGCTGGCGAAGGTTGGCGGCCATGGCCATCGCCGCTTCCTTCCCGGTATGGGGCAGGATGATGACGAATTCGTCACCTCCGTAACGGGCCGCCCTGTCGTTGGCCCTGATGTTGCGGGCTATCAGGTGGCCCAGTTCGCTCAGCATCCGGCTGCCGACGAGGTGTCCATGGACGTCGTTGATCCCCTTGAGCCGGTCCAGATCGAGGAACACCAGCGACATCTCCATACCATATCTGACGCAGCGGTCCACCTCCTCCTGGATAAGACACGGGAAGTGCCTGGAATTGTAGAGTCCTGTGAGGTCGTCCGTGATGACCAGTTCGTTGATCCGATCGTAGTTCCGGGCATTTTCAATGGCGATGGCGGCAAAATCCGCGATGGCGGAGAGGATGGTCATGTCGGCCTGATTGAAGACCAGCTTGTCGAGGCTGTTGATCAGTTCGATCACCCCTACCACCCGTTCCTTGATCTTCATCGGGACGCAGACGATCGACTGGGTGGTGAACGAGAATCGCTGGTCGAACTGCCCCTGGAAACGTTCGTCGCTGCTCACGTCCGGTATGAGGAGCGGCCCCCCGTTCAGGGCGACCCATCCCGCGATCCCCTCTCCCCTGCGCAATCGGAGTCCCTGGAGCTGCTCGGCCACCGGCGAAACGGCGATCTCGAAGACCAGGTCCCCGGACTCCTTGTCGACGAGCAAAAGAGACCATGCCGCCGGGCTGATGAGGCGCTCCACCTGTTTCATTATGGTTTCGAGCACGCTGCGGATCTCCAGGCACGAGGTGAGGGCCTTGGCGATCTCGATCATCGAGAGCATCACGTCATCTCTGTTTTCCGGCAGCTTCTTTACATTCTCGGTACCATCCTTGGACATGGTTGATTCCTCACATTAGTACGACGGTGAACGGAGTTTTAATTATAGTGACTCTTCGGCTAATTTCAAAAAATATGGAAGTAAATTCAAAAGCCTTGGCCGCAGAGGTGCACACGCCGTCCTCTGGCTCTCTATCAGTTCTCCTCCCCCCGGAGGGGGGAGGCTGGGAGTGGGGGAAGAGCCCGCCGGCTTCACTTTGCTACGGTAAAAGTCTATAATAATCGGGTAGGTAGAAGTAAAATGGCTTCAGCAAAGAGGTGAGATATATGTCGGAAAAATGCTGCAACAGCATGGCGCACTACGAGCACATGTGCTCGCTTACCCTGAACGGGTGTGCCATTGAGAGGGCGAGATTGTCCAGCAGCTTCGAGTGCATACCGTGCGACGATCCCGCTCACAATCACAGATATGTCTGCACTCCCAGTCTGATCGGTGCCTGACAACGACAGCAAGGAGAGACCTCAGAAAAGGCGGCCAACGGGCCGCCTTTTTTTTTGTATCCGTCTTCTAAAGCCGCCGGTAGACCTCGCGGCGATGGCGTACGTAAAGGATGATTATTGTGGAGCGGGGAAGATCCATCTCTTAGATGACGCGATAGTCGCCTATGCGGTGACGCCACGTTCTTTCTGCTCCGGTCAATTTCTTGTCTGGTGGGATACAGGGTGCGTCGGCAAGTTGTTCGATGGCTGCAAAAAAGTGGCGTACAACAGTGGAGGGAAGCTTGCGGAGGTCCTTTTCTACGGACGGTTTGAGGAGTATCTCAAACTTCGTTTCATCTCGTTCAAAGAAACCGGAGCTTCTTCACGACGTTCTGCCACAACGCTGAGATCATGCAGGTCTTCCAGCAAGCGCTCGTATTCCCGAATGGGGAGAATGATTGCTTTTTTCCTGCCAGTGGGGCTGGTAATGAAATTTGTTTCAGCATCTCGCATAGCATCCTCCAGAAATGACGTAAAGGGTGATCGCTACTGGTGACCTCTACCATACCGAAATAAGGATAGTCAAACTACATGAATATGTTGAGCCCCCTAACTACGCGTCATTCAACGAAGATGGTGCAGGTCGCATCCCGTCGCTCCCCCTTCAAGGGGGAGGAGGGGGATGGGGATGCTCGGACCCCGTTTTCACCCATCCCCACCCCGACCCTCCCCTTGAAGGGGAGGGGGAGACCCGTTAAACGCCTTGTCTTTAACGAATGAAGTTGGTGTAGACCTTCGCTTCCTTCTCCGGTTCGGCAACGACCCCCTTCCCGTTCTGCACCAGCCTCATCATCCATACCATGTTCTTGCCGAGCACGCGCATGATCTGTACACCCTCTTCGTCCTGCAGCGCTTCGCCGGGCGCCCTGCCGTGGATCACGTTCCAGTAGTTCGAGGTCGCGATCAGCATCTCGGAATAGTTCAGGAAGTGGTTCAACTGGTCGAAGGTCGGGATACCGCCGGAACGACGCACCGCGACAACCGATGCCCCGACCTTGTGCCGGTAGAGCCCGCCATTGACGCCGCCAACGAAGAAGGCACGATCAAGGAACGATTTCATGGTCCCGCCTATCGCGGAGTAGTGCACCGGCGAGCCGAGGATGATGGCGGCGGCGTTCTTCATCTTCTGCACCCACTCGTTGACCTCGTCGTCCTTCAGCGCGCACTCCTCGTTTTGGTGTTTAGCGCACTGCATGCAGGCTATGCAGCCACGGATCGTCTTGTTCCCGACATGGACGATCTCCGTCTCGATCCCTTCCTTCTCGAGTTCGGCGGCTACCATCTTTATCGCGTGATAGGTATTTCCTTCCTGGTTTGGGCTTCCGTTGAACGCCACCATCTTCATGCTTTCTTCCTCCTGTTCCAGTTTGTATCCCTCCCCCTCCCCTGACTGGAGGGTGCCGGAGGGCGAGCGGACTTCTGTAGCATAGAGCTTCACACGCCGCCGTTGGCAGCGCCGTATCAATGGGTAACGCTCCTCCCCCCGGAGGGGGGAGGTTGGGAGGGGGGAAATGGGCTTGGCGCTCCCCCTCCCTGGCCCTCCCCCTCCGGGGGAGGGGACATTCGCTTTTCTTTTTCTCCGTGATGGGCTATATAGGACCATTGGTACGGGATCGTCAATAACGAACTTATTCGGAACGTAGTACCTTTTACGAAACACAGTACCTTTTTGGGAACCGGCAAAACGGAGCAGACGATGCAAGACGGGCAATCGGCAGCGGAACAGATGGTATTCAGGGACAAGGAATACAAGTGCGGCATCGACGTGACGCTCGCGCTGGTCGGCGGGAAGTGGAAGGCGTCCATCCTCTGGCACCTGGCACAGGAAACGATGCGGTTTTCGGACCTGCAGCGGCAGTTCTCGGATACAACCCGGAAGATGCTGACCCAGCAGTTGCGCGAACTCGAGGCCGATGGCCTGGTGCACCGAGAGGTTTACCCTCAGGTGCCGCCGAAGGTGGAGTATTCGCTCACCGAGCCGGGGAAAACCATCTTTCCGATCCTCAGCCTCATGTGCGAATGGGGGCGCAGCTATGTGCAGGAATCCGCATCGATGTGACAGGAGCACACAATGAACAAAGACAAATCGCCGCTGCGCCGACTGTTAAAAGTGTGCTTAAAGACATTGATAGCTCTCATTGCTTTTACTATCATTCTTGTCATTTACGCTGGCTTCAAAGTGAGGGATGCGGAAAAACGGGTGCGGGCGTTCAGCCAACAGGTGGTCATCGGAATGCCCGTGGCGGGCCTGGATGAGAAGGCGAGTGAAATGGGCCTGAAATTCAGGCGAACGACCGGCAGTAGCAACCAAAGCGGCAGCATCCAGGTCTGGCAAGGGTTTGCCTTTGGCCGCTGGTTCTGCACTGTGGAGTACCAAGACGGGAAGGCTACCGGAAAGCGGGTCACGTCCCTGGACTGAACCTCCGTGCGCCTTGGGGTGAGAACTCGCAGCAAAAAAAGAGGCCCTTACCAACGAGGGGCAAGGGCCTGTCTGTTCAGTCACCATGGGCGATCAGGACGCGCTAACGCCCCCGCCCCTCGTCTTTATCCTGGCCGTGGCCCCTTCCCTGACCATGGTCCCTCTCCTGCCCTCCACCTCGTTCCTGCCCACCGCCCCTCTCCTTCACCCTCGGCTCAGGGCCCCGTTGCGGCTCACGGACTCGTGGTGGCTCATGGCCGCCTTGCGGCGCGCGCTGCTCGCGCATTACGGGAGGTTGCTGCCGCGGCTCGTGAGCCGGCCCCCTCTGCTGTGGAACGACCTGTACCGGTGCCGGTCTTTGCTGATCACCCTGCCGCTGCGGCCCCCTCATTTCGGGCCTGCGCTCCCTTTCCCGCGGGGTAGGCGCCGGCGCCCTTTTCTCCACCTGCCTTAGATGCTCGCGCACCACTTTGTTCCTGGGCTCGTACCGATAGCTATCTCTGCGCACCCTCTGTTGCTGGTCGACACTGGGATACCGGTCACCCGAATAGCTGCGCTGATAGACGGGCAATGGTGCGCGCCTGGGGGCACGGTTGCGGTCCCAGCGGTCCCAGCCGTGTCGACGCTCTTGCCAGGGGCGACCCCAGTGGTGGCCCCACCGAGGCGGAGCATTGGGCGCCCAGCCACGGAAGTACACAGGCGGCTGCCGGTAATATCTGACCGGGATGCGCAGGATGTAAACCGGCACATAGTACGGGTCTACCAGTCCCCAGGGGCCGTTGTACCAGGAACTGGCGTACCAGTTGTTGTCGTAGAAGACCCAGTACAAGCCGTCGTAAAAGAAGTAGTTGCCGGGAACCCCAGGTGCGTAATAAACGGGATACCCTGGCACCGGTACCAGTTCAGGATACAGCGGCAGGTTGATCCCGATGCTGACATTGGGCAAGCCGATTCCGATACCTATGCTCACTCCCGCTGTCGCAGTCGTCGTCATACAGAACAACAGCCCCAGCACAATGAAGCCGTAACGCAGTCTACGCATGTCGTCCTCCTTTCCTAGGCCGTTTTTTGGATTTCGGTTGCAGTCTCAGCCAGCCGGCTCGCTCAGACTGCCGGGACAGCTCGCCTATGAAGCCGATACTGTTCGGCTTCACACCGCTACAGAATACCACAACCGCACTGGCAAGGGATGACCGCAGACGCAAAAAGAAAAGCCACCCATTGCGGATGGCTTTTGATTTTTCCTCTCGTGTCTCTCGTTCCCAAGCTCCTGCTGCCCTTGCCCCTCGTATCCCACCGCGCTGATTACTTTACCGTCGGCCTTCTCGCTCCCAGGCTCCTGCTGCCCATTACTTTACGATCCCTGCCGCCGTACCGGTGAAGGTCCCGGGGCCACCGCCGCCAATTTGTCCGGCGGCGACTCCCATCATCTGGATATTGCCGTTTCCGTTAACCACGCCGCTGGTGCCGTTGAAGTCGATGGAGGCTCCCCACTTGTTGTTGGTTCCGTCCCACTGCTTGATGTTGAAGACAGGGGTGAGGCCGGAGGTGTTGCCGGTCACCTGGGTCAGCGTCGCGGAGCCTGCCGGCGTGGTGACGTAGTAGTTGCCGCTGACTTTGTCGGTGGCGAATATCTCCGGCCGGCCGCTGCCGCTCCCTACCCGGGTGAAGAACCTGAGGTCCTTCAACAACACGTCGAAGTCCCCGTTGCCTCCGCTGAAGTCCGCCTTGCCTACCTCCACCGTCGGTATGTTCAGCTTATCCAGTGCCGCCGGGTTGCTTGCCAGGAGGCTCAGGAACTTGGCGGTCTCTATCCAGATGCCGGAGGTCATAGCCTGCAGGCTCACGGGGTTGAAGGTCCCGATGGTCTCGCCGATGAAGATGCCGGTCTCGGGCGCTACCGCCGGCTGTGTCGCCAGCATGTCTACCCATGCGCCCCTCGCGTCGGCAAAGAGCCTGCCGCCGGTGGTATCCCAGAAAGAGCCTGCCATCGTTCCGGCCATGACGAAACTGGGGAGGGTACTGTCGGTGATGGAGAAATCGATGTTCCACGGCGAGCCGTCCGCAGGCGCCGACAGGTAGGGGGCGTAAAGGCCGAACTCCCCGATGCCCCACCCGGGAGAAGCGGTGATGAAGCTGCGGTTGTAGGTACCGGGGGCCCAACCGGAGAGCACGGGGTTCCCGCTGAAGAAGGTGCCACCGGTCCCGAAGGGGGTGGATACGGTGGTGACGCCCGAGTTGTTGAGGCTCTCCGGCGCGAGGCCGGAATTCGGCAGCAGCGTGACCGGGAGGAGGTCGACGTCGGCCATCCAGACGTTGCTCGTCTGGTCCAGGAAACCGCCGAATTTGCCGCGCAGCACGCCGGCGTTACCGGACGGATCTATGAAGAGTGCGTTCATGACGCCGACGATGCCTGGATCGGCGCCGAACGTTTCAACGCCGGCGATGACGTGCCCGTTGTAGGCGCCGCCGTCGGCGGTGAGGGCCTGGCCGGTCGGCAAGTCCTTGGAGAAGATCGGGGCACTCATGACGTAGTCGCCATCAACCAGCGTCTGGTTGGGGGTGAAAAAGCCGACGGCCGTGGCGTCGGAGGTGAGCGTCGGCGTGCTGGCCCAAAGCGACATCCCCCCCATGATCCCGTCCAGGTCGCCGAAGGAGGTTGCGCTCCCGTTGTAGTAGCGGGTCAGGTGCGCGGAGCCGCCGCCGATGGTGTTGAAGTAGGTGATCGGATGGGCGAGGCCGGCGGCGGCGCCGGTGAAGGTGTTGCCGGTGTAGGTGCCGGCCGCGATGCCGTCGAACTCGCTTCTGAAGGAGCCGCCTGCTATCTCGCCGAAACCCTCGACGGTGCCGAGCCAGGTGCTGGGTCCGGTTGCCGGGGTGACGCTGCCGATACGCATGTTACCCATGATTGTGCTGCCTCCGGCAGTCGTGCCGTTCGTGAGTGAGAACCTCTGCTCCAGAGTCCCGCTGAAACTGCCGTTGACGTTCGGGGCGACCCAAACCGATACGGGGTCTCCCGCGCTCCTGCTGTACAAGCTGATGGTGCCGAGGGAAACGCTGCCGGTCGCACTGGAACCGGTGAGGGTGAACGTGTCGCCCCCCTTCAATGTCGGAAAGCCGAGGTTCCCGGCGAGGGCCGGGTCGGAAAGGAAGCGGTTCAGGTCGATGAAGGCCCCGGTGCTGACCGCGCCGAAAGTCGACGTGGCAGCATTGGACGACCCGATGAGCGTACCGGTCAAGAGCCTGATGCTCCCGCTGTTCAGGTTCCCCCAGACGCCGTCCGCCGTCGCAGAGAGGGCGCCTCCGGACTGCCACCCCCCGAGGGAGATCACCTTCACGGCATCCTCAAGGGTGAAGAAGCCGTCGACGTTCGTGCTCCCCCACTCCGCATTGCTGATAAGAACGAACCTCGTCCCGCTGCCGCTGTACGAGCCGAAGGATTCCCTGGTCCAGATGCCGAAGCTCGGGTCGGCGCTTAGATAGCCCAGCTTCAACACGTCGCCGCGATTGGTCATCTCGCTGGTGATGTCCAGCCCGTCCATCAGGAGCCCCTCGGTCGGGTTCCTATTCTCCCTACCCGCTCCGTTGGTAGCGCCGCCCGTCGTCGCCGCGGTGGTGGTGCCGCCGGTGGTGCCGCCGGTGGTACCGGTGGTGGTGCCTGACGGCGGGATGTAGCCGGAGTAATCGCTCAGTGCCGGGCCGGTCACCTCCACAATGGTGCTGCCGTTCTTGGCATCCCACCAACCGGCAGCGAACGATGCCGGGGCAAGGCCGCTGCTCGCGTTGAGTTCGGTCAGGGTGAGCGTGCCGGTGCCGCTTATCGCGCCACCGGAGGTGAAGGTCCCGGGGATGGATCCCTGCATGATCCCCGCCTTCCCGGTTGGGTCGACGTACAGCGCGCTCAGGTTGGCGTCGAGGACCCCGCTGCCGTCCAGCGACATGCCGCCGAAATAACCGAAGTAGGCGCCGCCGTCAGAGGTGGTGTCGGCGGCCGTGCTGCCGGAGAAGAAATGGCCGAACCAGTAGTGGTTGGGCTGCAGCAGGGGGAGCGTCGGGTAGGTGCCGCCGAGAGCAGCTTGGGCGCTCCCCGTCCAAAGCGACGTGGTGCCCGAGAGGATCGGGGCGAAATCCGGATCGCTGATGATGGTCAGGAAGTTCGAGTCAGGATCGACGGTCGAATCACGCGACATGAGCCCCGCGGGAAGGACCCCGGTGAAAAGAGGCGTCGACGGCGTCGGGTCCGGAGTTGGCGTCGGGTCGGTGGTCGGGACCGGGTCGGTGGTCGGGACCGGGTCGGTGGTCGGGACCGGGTCGGTGGTCGGAGCCGGGTCAGTGGTCGGAGCCGGGTCGGTGGTCGGAGCCGGGTCAGTGGTCGGAGCCGGGTCGGTGGTCGGAGCCGGGTCTGTGGTCGGCGCCGGGTCTGTGGTCGGAACCGGGTCTGTGGTCGGCGCCGGGTCAGTGGTCGGGACCGGGTCGGTGGTCGGCGCCGGTTCCACTGTAGGTTCCGGTTCCGGTGTCGGTGTAGGAGTCGTCACGATCACTGTCTCGATGTCTTCCTTGATCTCTTCCTTGACATCTTCACGTGTGTCGCTCACCGGGACGACCACCGGTTGTACCTGTGTCGTAGTCGTCGTCTGCGTCTGGGTAGTGGGGGTGATCGTGTTTTCCGCCGGTGGGGTGAACGAAGAGACCGTGATGACGGGATCCACTACGGCGGTGATCGTGCTGCCGGAATAACTTTCACCGGTACTTACCGTCGTTGTGCTAGCGGCTGTTGTGCTCGTTGTTGTGTCCGTACCGGAGGCAGTGGTTGTACTGCTCGAGGCGGTGCTGTCGCCGGTGGTCGAGGTCGTGCTTCCTGAGCTTGAGCCACTGCTGTCCGTAGAATCTGCCGTCGCGCTGCCGGCAGAAGTTGTAGATGTTGTTGCCGTGGACGACCCTGCCGAACCCGTCGACTCCGCACCGCCAGCAGGGGCAGTACCATGCACATCGCCCCCCTTTGTCGCCGTCGGTGACACGTCGTTCTTATGGGTATCCAGCTCGGTCGCCGAGACCGGCCGCGGCGGCGTCGGTGCGCCCTTTTTGGTGATGGTGGTGGCGGTTCCGGCCACCAGCGTCACCCCCTTCGACGGGGCGAAGAGGCTCGTGGTGCGCACCACCCCTTCCAGCACGGCGACTCCGGTGACGTTCGCCTGGTGATAGACGTAGAACGAGGTGCCGCGCACCCCCGCTATCGCGTTCGGTGTCCGGATCTCGAAGCTGTGCGTTGCACCTCCTCCCGCGCTCGGAACCACCGTCGCCTGCACCTTGCCGCGCGGCAGGCCGAGTTTGCGGACCGAGCCGGAGTACTCCGACACGTCGATGCGGCTGCGCTGAGCGATCTTCACCACGCTCCCGTCGTTGAAGGTGATCTCGGCGCGGGAGTTGCTCTTGGTGCGGACGAAGTCCCCCGTCTGCACCGCCGAGCCCCCCTTGGCCGCGACTGCCGGAAGGCTGCCGCCCGGCATTATGTCGACGCCCCCTTCCACGCGGGTGAGTCTGCCGACGACCTCCGCCAGTGCCGTACCGGAAAAGGCGAGCAGCATGAGTGGTAACAAGATGGAAATCAGGATCGGCCTGAATTGACGAGCTGTCATGGATTTCATCTGCGTTTCCCCCTAGAAACTGAACTCTATGCCGGTGGTGAAGGTGTTGCGGCTGTAGCCGTAGACCGGGATGTTGGACTGGGCCGTCGTGTGGGCGTACTGGGCCGAGAGGACGACGTCATTGGTGAGGTTGTAGCTTATCCCGGCGGTGCCGAACCAGGTGGTGTCGTCGCGCCTGACCCCGAAGATGGTGTTGGTGTTCAGGTAGTCTTGCGTCGAGACCTCGCCCGAGAGGTTCAGCTTCAACTTTTCCGCCAGCGGGACCACCCCGTTCACCGACCACTTGTGCCCCCTGTTCTGCCAGTTGACCCCGGCGGTGTCGTCGAAGCTGTAGTCGTAGCGCAGGGATGCCATCCCTCCCCGGGTGCCGTAACTGAAGATGTAGCCCGCCGACGCGCCCCAGATCTCGGCGTCGCGTCGCTCGTCGCCGGAGAGCGCGGACTGCAGCATATCGCGGACGGTGTAGCTGACGCCTCCCTGCAGGATATGCTGCGCAGCGGCCTGCCAGGACCAGGTCGGGCGTACCGCGAAGAGCTGCTGGTACTTGTTTTCCTTGAGCAGAACGTGGGTGTAGTTGAAGGGAATCGATATGGCCGAGTCGCCGAACGTACAGCCCGGGATGAGGGTGAGCGAATTGATCACCGTGCTCGGGTTTTCCTCGCTCGTGTTGGTGTTGCCGTACTTGGTGCTTTGCACGAGGTACTGTGCGCTGAACAGCATCTCGTCGGAAGGCATCGGGTTGTAGTCGAGGCGGAGCGTCCCGAGGAAGGCGTGGTCCTGCTGGCCGGTCGGGTTCCCTATCTGCGCCCGGGCCCCGGCGTTGGAGGGATTGGAGATGGCGTTGTCGTCGTACATGTAGTTGAGCCCGACGGCGAGGCGCAGCGGCCGGTAGCTCTCAAGTATCCTCGTGAACGACTGTTCGTACTCCTTGGCATAGGAGGCTATCTCCGAGCTCGGGTCGGCGGCGACCACCGCCCTCAGCGCGTCGCGGGCGCGGGAGAACTTGCGGGACCCGGCCATTGCGATGGCGATCTGGAAATCGGCCGGCTGGGCCAGCGTGGCGTCGAGCCGCTTTGCCTGTTCGAAAGAGAGGATCGCCTCAGCGCGCTGCCCCTGCCCCGCCAGGATCATCCCCTTGAGAAAGGCGCTCCGCCCCGGTCTCACCCCGGCCTTCTCCGAGCGGTTGACCCATTCCAGGGCCCTGTCCTCGTCCCCCAGGACATGGTACGCGTCGGCCAGTTCCAGGTAGGAGTCGAGGACGGGCGGCTTCAGCGTCGCCGCGTCCGTGAGGTCCTTGACGGCGCCGGAGAGGTCGCCTCCCTGTTTGCGGGCCATGCCGAGGTAGAAGGCGGCCAGTGAGGATTCCGGCTGTTCCGTCCGGGCCTTGGTCAGAAGCACCAGCGCCTCCTCGAAATTCTCGGCCCGGTACTGCTCGACCCCATCCTCCAGCGTCCCAGCCTGCGCCGGCGCACCCCAGGCGAAACAGGCCAACAGTGCCAATATGGCGATAGAAGCGGCTTTGCTCACGGTCGTCCCTCCTTTAAAAACAGAAACCATAACCGTTGGCCACGGAGAAAATCTGAGAACTTCCGAGAAAGGCTTTCAAGGGGGCAACCTCAGATTTCCTCAGATTTTCTCCGTGCCAATGGTTTTCGGTTTTTTTCCTACTTCTCCGTCAATCTCAGCGGTTCCAGGTCGGCGCATTCGGTGATGACCGCGGGGGCCGCGTCTGCCGGCACCACCTGGTACAGCGTCACCGGCTGCTGCTTTCCCTTCACTATTACCCGGCGCACGCCGCTGATCTCCATCCCCTCCAGGGTCCCCGCCTCGATCGCGCTCCTCAGCTTCGCCACGGTCTTCTCGGTCACCAGGATCCCGGCGTCGAAGGTGCGGGTCAGCGACTCCACCCGGGAGGCAAGGTTCACCTCGTCGCCGATCACCGTGTACTCCATCTTCTTCCCTTCGGCCCCGATGTTCCCGACGATGACCTCGCCGGTGTTGATGCCGATGCCGCAGGAGAGCTTCGGCTTTCCTTCCCGGTCCCACTTGTCGTGCAGCTGCTCCAGCCTTGCCTGCATGTCCAGTGCGCATCTCACCGACCGCTCGCCGTGGTCGGGACAGGGAAGCGGGGCGTTCCAGAATGCCATGATGGCGTCGCCGATGAACTTATCCAGCGTCCCCCCCGACTTCAGGATCACGTCCGTCATCTCGCCCAGATACTCGTTCAGTATGGCGACCACCTCTTCCGGCTCGTGCTGCTCGGAGAAGGTGGTGAATCCCCTGACGTCGGAGAAGAGGATGCTCACCTCGCGCTTTTCGCCCCCGAGCCTGGCCAGCGCCGGGTTGTCGATCAACTCGTTGACGATGGTCGTGGTGACGTAGCTCGAGAACATGGCCCTGATCCTGCGGGCGCGACGCTCCTCCACCGTGTAGTTCCAGGCGGTCACCGACATGAACATCCCGAGCACGTTCCCCAGCGGGCAGGCGAGGTTGACCCACACGCCCCACCGGTTGAACAGGAGCAATCCCGCCGCGGAGATCACCGCCATGCAGATAGCCGTTGCGCTCGCCCCCAGCATCAACCGGAAACGGCTCAACAAAAGGGCGGTCGCCAGGCCGGAAAGGAGCAGAAAACAGAGATCCTGCAGGCGTGTCGCCTGGACCAGGAACCGGTTCTCCAGGATGGTCGCCGCCACCGTCGCCTGCTTCTCCACCCCGGGCATGACGGCGGAAAACGGCGTCACCCTCAGGTCGAAAAGCCCAACCGCGGTCGCGCCGACGAAGACGATCTTGTTCCCCAATTCCTTGACGCCGACCTTGCCGTCCATGATGTCCGCGATGGAGATGTGGCGCAGCGTGCGGCCGGGGCCGTAATAGTTGACCGGCATGCGCCCCCAGCGGTCCGTCGGGATCACCGTCTTGCCGACGCCGATGGAGCGGGTCGCGCGCACCTTGAGCTTCTCGGTGGGAATCCCCTTGAAGAAGGCGGCGCTGCGCAGGCCAAGCGACGGGTAGAGCAGGTTGTTGTAGCCGACGAGAAGCGCCTCCCAGCGCAGCGTCCCGTCGAAGTAATCGGGGAGCATGCTGATATGGGCCAGCCCCATGGCGCCATCCCTGAGCAATTTCACCGGCATCAGCGGCTTTCCGCCCGAGGCGAGCGGAGGGTAACTCCGATACAGTCCCGGTTCCTCCAGCTCTGAGAGGGCGAACTGCTCCAGGTCCGGGTTCGATATCGCCGTGCTTCTGCTCTCGAAATCGAAGGCGACGGGGAGGATGATGTTGCCGGCGTCCTCTATGGCGCGGCTCAGCTCCCGGTCGTCCTTGTCCTTTTCCGAGAAGATGACGTCGAAGGCCACCACCGCGGCCTCGGCCTGTGCAAGCTTTCGCACCAGTCCGGCCATGGTCTTCCGGCTCCAGGGCCAGCGCCCGAGTCTCGCCACGCTCTTTTCATCGATGGCCGCGATGACGACGGTGTCCGGGGGAGCGACCGTCCCGCGCAGGTGGAAGCGGAGGTCGTAGAGCTTGGCCTCCACGATCTCCAGGGGGAGCGGGTTGTTGATCAGCAAGAGGCAGAAGAGGGAGGTAACGGCACAGCCGATCAGGAAACGGATTGTGGCTGCGCTGATGTTGGTCATGGCTGAATATTTCCTTCAGTAGCTCGCCCTTTTGCCGATTAGCTACTTACATGTTTCGGAAATAACGTTTGAAACTTTAAGGGAACTTTTCACCCGTCCCCACCCCGCCCCTCCCCCTGAAGGGGAGGGGGGACTACAAGGAACGCCCCGTCATGCCGGAAACCGATCTGCTCAAACAACAACTGGAACATCGCAAGCGGTTCATGGAGAAGATCAACGAGATCCATTCCTCCGGAAACCTGAACACCATCCTGATCCAGTTGCGGGACAGCATCGCCGAACTCTTCAAGGCCGAGCGGCTCACCATCTACGTCATCGACCATAAACGGAAGATGCTGATGTCAAAGGTGAAATCGGGGGACGAGATCCAGCAGATCACGGTCCCGATCGGCAGCAACAGCCTCGCCGGCTACTGCGCCCTTTCCGCAGCGGTGCTGAACATCAAGGACGCCTACGACAGCCACGAGCTGAGGATGATCAGTTCGGAACTGACCTTCGATGTGAACTGGGACAAGAAGACCGGCTACAGGACCAGGCAGGTGCTCTGCATCCCGATGAAGTTCAGCAACCAGCTCCTCGGGGTCATGCAGCTCATCAACAAGAAGGACGCCCCGGTCTTCGACGAGACGGACCTGAGCTACGCCATCGAGCTGGCTACCTCGCTCTCCATCGCCATCCAGAACATCTTCAGGCTCTCGGCTTCCGCCAAACTGATACGGAACAAGTCGCGCTACAACTACCTTCTGGACAAGAACCTGCTGGAGGAGCCCGACATACAGAAGGCCGCGGCCCATCCGGACGCCGCCGCCATCGGGCTCGACAACCTCCTGATGCGGGACTTCAACATCTCCCGGGACGAGATGACCAAGTGCCTGAGCCTCAACTTCGGCACCGAGTTCATCTCCTTCGACCCGGACCTCCCGAGGCTGGACGACATCCTGAAAAGGATGAAGCCGAACCGACTGAAGAAGGAGCGCTGGGTCCCGGTGAAGATCGACAACAGCGTGCTGCAGGTCGCCATGGAGGACCCGACCGACCTGGCCAAGCAGGACCTGATCAAATTCATCTTCCAGGAGTGCAAGAGGATCAGCTTCGTGGGGGCGTTCAGGGAGGACATCGGGCGCTTCATCGACCACTACTACGGGCTCCCCGCCGTCGTCGACGATGGCCCTCCCCCCACCGTCTCCGACCTCCTCAGCAAGCTGGACACGACGGAGGACCCGGCAGTAGAGCAGGAGGTGCAGCGGGTCTCGGAGCAGGACAGCGTCATCGTCCAACTGGTCAACAAGATCATCTGCGAGGCGTACGAGAAAAACGCCTCCGACATCCACATCGAACCGGCTCCCGGACGGGAGGACGTGCTGGTGCGCCTCAGGATCGACGGCCGCTGCGTCATCTACCATCGGATTCCGTACAAGTTCAAGCACGCCATCACCTCGAGGGTGAAGATCATGGCCGGGCTCGACATCGCGGAGAGGAGGAAGCCGCAGGACGGCAAGATCGACTTCAAGAAATTCGGCCCCAAGAACATCGAGCTCAGGGTGGCGACCCTGCCGAGCGCAGGTCAGCTAGAGGACGTGGTGCTGAGGATCCTCGCCTCGGGGGAGCCGATCCCGTTCGAGAACCTGGGGCTCACCGAGCGCAACCGGCGGGTCTTCGTGGAGAACATCAAGAAGCCGTACGGGCTCATCCTGGTGGTCGGGCCGACCGGCTCCGGCAAGACGACCACGCTCCACTCCGCCGTCTCCACCATCAACACGCCGGAGACCAAGATCTGGACCGCGGAGGACCCGATCGAGATCACCCAGAGGGGGCTCCGACAGGTGCAGGTGAACAGCAAGATCGGCTTCTCCTTCGCCGTCGCCCTGCGCGCCTTCCTGAGGGCGGACCCGGACGTGATCATGGTCGGCGAGATGCGCGACGAGGAGACCGCCTCCATCGGCGTGGAGTCGTCGCTCACCGGGCACCTGGTCTTCTCCACCCTGCACACCAACTCGGCGCCCGAGACGGTGACGAGGCTTCTCGACATGGGGCTCGATCCGTTCAGCTTTTCCGACGCGCTGCTCTGCGTACTCGCGCAGCGCCTGGCCCGGAGGCTCTGCGGCGCCTGCAAGGAGACCTATACGCCGCAAAAGGCGGAGCTGCAGGAGATCATCACGGAGTACGGGGTGGAGCAGTTCCGCGCCCTGGGGATGGACCCGGCGGGGATCGTGCTGTCAAAAGGGAAGGGGTGCCCCAAGTGCAACGGCTCTGGGTACAAGGGGAGGCTCGGTCTGCACGAGCTTCTTGACTGCAGCGAACCGATGAAGGCGCTCGTGAAGGGGAAGGCCGAGGTTTCCGACCTGAGGAAGCAGGCGATCGCGGACGGGATGACCACGCTGAAGCAGGACGGCATCCTGAAATGCTTCCAGGGGCTGACCGACATCCACGAGGTGCGCCGGGTCTGCATCAAGTGATAGAGGACCGCCTGCTTTTGACGGAGCGGCTTGTTTTTCGGAAGCGGATGAGCTATAAAACAGTGTCTGCTGCAATTCTCATGGGCAAGCACCCTTTCTATGACAGATAAGAATCTGAGCCATAAAAGTCTCCTGGTACTGGTCACCTGCGTCACCACGATCTGCATCGCCTTCATGGGAATGCGGGTACCGGACCTCTCACGCCCGCACCGTCCTAAACCGAAGCCCCGCGCCTACATAGAGCAACAGTTAAAGAAAAGCCAGCAGGCCCAGGCGAAGAAGTGCCTTGAAGTGCAGCACGCCGCCGTGCTGCCGGTCGCCGCTGAGCTTGCCGCTCCTGTCATCCACGTCACCGCCCCCCCCTTCGCCTTTCAAGGCGCCGCGTTCCGCCCCCTTTTCCCCAACGGGTCGAGGGCCCCTCCCGCTTTTCACGTCTGATTTCAACCCGTTAAGCATCACAACCGCTGCCTTTTTTGACAACCAGTCTCCCCGGCAGAGTTGCGTCGTTACACCACCATTGCGTCCGCTTACGCGGTATCTTTTATGTCATCCCCGCAGGGGACCAAGGAGAGAAATCATGAACAGGAAATTAAAAGGGATCGTACCTATTCTCTGCACCGGCCTTTTCGTCTTCAGCGGCTGCGCCAAGCAGCAATCGGTGAAGGTCGATCCGGCAATCGCCCCGTCCGCGACCACCACTTCCGCAAGCAGCTCGGTCACGCCCCAGGCAGCGGTTTCGGCTGTGCAGCAGCCGGCCTCAGGCTCCGGCGCTGCCGCATCGGTAGCCGCTCCCGCCACCTTCAAGGAGTCATCGATCGCCGCGCAAAGCGCCTCCTTGGCAAAGGAATACGCCAAGGGAAGCGCCGGCGCGGAGAAGGAGCTGGAGAAGATCTACTTCAACTTCGATTCGGCGGCCCTCGGCGACGACGCTCGGAAGACTCTGGCGGAGAACTACGAGAAGCTGAAGGGGAACCCGCGAGCGAAGCTGAAGATCGAGGGGCATTGCGACGAGCGCGGCTCGGACGAGTACAACCTCGCCTTGAGCGAGCGCCGCGCGCAGGCCGCGGTGCAGTACCTCTCATCGCTCGGCATCTCCGAGGACCGCTTGTCGGCCATAGGGTACGGCGAGGAGAAGCCCGCGGACGCGGGACACACCGAAGATGCCTGGGCCAAGAACAGGCGGGACGAGTTCAACATCATCAAGTGAAAAAGGGAGGGGGGGCGCAGCATCGGCCCCCTCTTAGTTTAAGAGGATTTATGAATGAAATAATACCCGGCCGGGCGTTAACGTCAGGCATGCTCCTGCTCGCCCTCCTGTCCTGCGGCTTTACCTGGGGAGGCAAAGACAAGTGCACCCAAGCAAGAGAGGTAAGCCAAAAAATCACCCTCGAGACACCCCTTTCCGACCGTATCGAGGCGGAGAAGCAAGTCCAGGAACTCTGCCCTGAAGGCGCTCCCCTCTACTACCTCAAAGGGCTCGCTTTTGAGGAACAGCGGAAACCGGAGGAGGCGGTCGAAGCGTATCGCACCGCATCGAAGAAGGACCCCTTGCTGGCGGAGGCCAGCGGGCGGCTCGGGCTGTTGCTTCTCGGGCGCGGTGCGCGGGAGGAGGCGTCCGTCGCGCTCTTCGAGGCGGTGAAGCAAAAGCCGGATCCGCATTACTCACGCGCGCTGGGCCAGGTTTTCCTGGACGGCAAGCTTTATGCCCTGGCGCTGAATCAACTTCGGCAGGCAACGCCGTTTTTCCCGTCGGACGTAAACCTGCAGTTGGACCTCGCACGCGGCTATTCCGGTCTTGGCGATACCGTCCAGGCGAAGGAGGCCTTCCGGGAAGCGCTCCGGCTGCAACCGGGGCACCTGGCCGCGCACCTTGGCCTCGCCACCCTGTACCAGGAACAAAACCAGTACGAACAGGCGGCCGCACAGCTGCGGCAGGCTATGGCTGCAGACCCGGGGAATGCCAACGTCCACTTCCGCCTGGCGCAGTTGCTCGAGTTGAAGGGGGAACGCGAGCAGGCAGAAAAGGAATACCGGCTGGCGGGGGTGCAGCGGACCGCGACGCCCGGCGACCACCTGAAGAGGGGGGCTACGTACCAGGAGGCCGGGGAGTATGCGCTCGCGGCTGCGGAGTATGCCGCCCTGCTGGTGAAGTACCCTGAGACGAGAGGGGCGCGCGAGAAGCTTGGCGACTCCCAGCTCGCGGCCGGCCATGACAGCGAAGCAGCCGCCGCCTACGAGGATGCCATCCGGGTGAAGGAGGATTCCAGCCGGCTCAGGTATCACCTCGGCACGCTCAACGAGCGGAAAGGGGACCTCGACGAGGCGGTCCACAACTTCACCGAATCGCTGAGGCTCGACCCGACCAACAGCGACGCGAGGAGGAGACTCGCGGACATCTACACGCTGCGCGGCGACATGCCACAGGCGGTCCGGGAGTACCGCGAGCTGATCGCGCGTCAAGCCGACAACCCGCTTAACTACCTGAAGCTGGCCCGGTTGCTGGAGAAGCAGCGCGTCTACAAAGACGCCATCCAGGCCTATGAAACGGCCCTTGCCCTCGACCCGGAAAACAGCGAGGCGCACAGGAGCATCGCGTTCCTCTACCTGAGGCAGAAGGGACTCGACAAGGCCGAAAAGCACCTGCGCGAGGTATTGAAGCGCGATCCCAACAACACGCCGGCAAGGGACGCACTCATCTCGCTGTACGTGAAGATGAAGAGATACGAGGAAACAACCGGGCTACTGGAGGATGACGCGAAGCTAAACCCGCAAAGCGCAGACAGCCAGTACCGGCTCGGCGTGATCTACGCCTTCAGGAAGGAAAGCCAGAAGGCTTTTGCCCAGTTCGACGCGGCTTTGAAGCTGAAGCCGGACCACGCACGGGCGCTGAACGCAGTCGGCAAGCTGTACCTGAAGGAAGGGAACGAGGAGAAGGCTCGGGAATCGTTCGCTGCGGCACGAAAGGCGGACCCGGACCTGCTGGAACCGGTCGCGCTCCTGAGCAAGCTGGACGTAACGCCGAAGAAGCAGTACGTAAAAAAGAAATCGCGCTCCGACAAGAAGCACCATTCCAGGAAGAAGGCCGAACCGAAGAAAAAGAAGCCCGCCAAGCGGAAATCCAAAACGTAGGGGCGAATAATCATTCGCCCTACGTTCATTCGCCCCTACGTGGGAACGAGCGAAAAAAGAAGGAGGCGCTCCGAGTGGGCGCCTCCTTTTGTTACCGCAGCATCTTTCCCGTCACCTGCGCCACCCGGCCCAGACCGGGATCCCGGCTGTATCCCGCAGTTGCAGCAAGGCATCGCCTTTCCTTACCTCTGCTGCGATGATCGCCGTTTTACCGTCGATCACGACACGGGATCCCTTCACCTCGACCTGGTCCCCTTTCTCGATCCGGGTATCGAGCCGCTCGATGTACCACGACGGCCCCAGGTGGACCGGGACCGTCTCGCTGCCGGTTTTGAGCATGAGGTGGATGCCGTTGCTCGGCCCTTTCCTTGAAGGCGTCTTTTCTACACTGACCACCTCACCGGTTACGGTCTCTACTTTGGCAGGATCGTACATCCGCTGGTAGGCGCCTCCCGTGCCCCACCCACCGCTGCCGCGCCACCCCTTCCACTGCGCCGCATGCGCCGGCAAGGCGAGTGACACGGCGATGAACGATGCCAGAAGGATCGGGAAGCTTTTTGCTGTCATGTGGACCTCCTTTCCCAAAGATGACCTACAGCTTACCATCACCCCCGGAGTTTGCAGCGCAAGCCGGCTCCGACGGCTCGATTCATTCTCCGGGTGCAGGATGATCGCTTCGTCGATCAGCGGCGACTGTGGCCGTCGCTCAAGATCAGGTACCCGGTTGCGCCTGCCAGCAGTGACGCGACCAGGATGGTGAGCTTGGAGCCGACAAGGACCGTATCGTTCTCGAAAGCGAGCGCCGTTATGAAGATCGACATGGTGAACCCTATCCCGCCCAGGAATCCTGCGCCGATTACGTGCTTCCAGAGCACGTCCTTCGGGAGCCTCGACCACCCCGCCCTGATGGCGAGATAGCTGACAAGAGTGATCCCTAGCGGTTTGCCGATGAGAAGGCCGGCGAAGATGCCGAGACTGTTCGAAGTCGCCAGCAGCTCCATCCAGTTGCCGGGGAGCATGATGCCGGTGTTGGCGAGCGCGAAGAGCGGCATGACGATGAAGGCCACAGGCGTGTGGAGGAAGTGCTGCAGTTTGTACGAGGGAGACGCCCCGTCGCCGGAGCGAAAGGGAACGGCGAAGGCCAGCAACACCCCCGCGACGGTGGCATGCACGCCGGACTGCAGCATCAGGTACCACATGACCGCTCCTGCCAACAGGTAGACAGGTAGCCTCTTGATGCCGCAGCGGTTCAGCCCGAGCAGGAGGACGAACACCCCGATAGCGGAGACCAGATAAGGCGCAGAGAAGTCGGCGGCGTAAAACAAGGCAATGACGATAATTGCTCCGAGGTCGTCGATGATCGCCAGCGCCACCAGGAAAATCTTTAGCGACGACGGTATCCTGCTCCCGAGGAAGGCGAGCACCCCTATGGCGAAGGCGATGTCGGTCGCCATCGGTATCCCGGCGCCGTCAACCGTCGCCGTGCCCCGGTTGAAGAGAAAATGGATCAGGGCGGGTGTGGCCATCCCCCCTATGGCGGCAAAGATCGGCAGCGACGCGTTCTTCGGATCGGAGAGCTCGCCGACGTACAGCTCGCGCTCTATCTCCAGGCCTATCAGCAGGAAGAAGATGGCCATCAGCCCATCGTTGATCCAGTGCTGCAGGCTCCTGCCAAAGAGCTCCGCATGCCAGAAATGAAGGTAACCCGCGCCCCACGGCGAATTGGCTGCAGCGAGCGAAAAGACCGTGGCAAGGATCAGGACGATGCCGGAGGCTTTTTCGCTTTCGAAAAAATCCCCGAAAAGGCTAGCGACTCTTCTACTCTTCAAGCTTCTCCCCCCTTTCTGACCGTCTCGCCGCCTCCCCGGGCAGGCCCGGGAGCATGGCACCGAACCCTGTGGCACACCTGATTCCTCCCAACCCGATTCCGGTGCCGGGTCGGACCGCCGTACAGGATACCACAGACTTCACCCGGCCGTGCGGCAACCCATGCTAGCACTTCGACTCCAACCCACCGACTACCGCTTCCAGGAGGCCCAGGATTTCGGACTGCTGGTTAAGGTAATATGCCGCAGCAGTCCGATCATCCTTGCCGACGTGAATGCCGAAAACGTCATCGCGATTCAGGCGGAACACTTCCTCGTCGGTCTCATCGTCGCCGAAATAGACCGCCCTGGTGGCACCCAAGCGCTCCATTGCAGCGGCGAGCGCGTCCCCCTTGCCGAAAGCCTCTCGCGGCACGACATTGACGGCGTACTTGCCCGCCATCCTTCTCGGGCCAGGTTGCAGCCCGTCGATGGCGCGATGGATCAACGACAGGGCACGCTCCTGATCGTCAGCTTGACGATAATGGAGCGTCAGGGATTCGCCCTTGAACTCTATCTCCACTCCTTGCTCGTAGAACAGGCTGTTTTGCAGTTCATCCCTCCATTTCAGGCAGCGGCTGACGAACTGCCAGTTCCGGTTGGTCGCCTGGTCCGGCCACTCCGCCCCGTGGTTGCCGATCACCATGTGCGGCTCGAAACCCAGTACCGACACCGCATCCTTTCTCGACCTGCCGGTTATGACCACAACCTTCGCCAGCCCGGCCAGCCTTTGCAGCGTGTTCCTGACCGGCTTCGGAACCCTTGCCAAGGAGCGATCATCCTCGATAGGCGCCAGTGTGCCGTCCAGATCGAAGGCAAAGAGGGTGTCCGGTGCTACATATCGCGCAAATGCGGCAATTTCTTTGGAATGAAAGAGATACGATGGCATTGGAAATCTCTCCTTTTATCGAGGCGCCTTTCGCCCTGTGGAGTGCGCCTCCCATGCTGGAGGGTTTAACTCGCACAGGCAGAGCCGAGATTGAAGTAGGGAAGCAGCAGATCCTCCATTCCGTAGAGGCCGTTCTCCTTTTCTCCGATATGGTTTGCGGCAAAGAGGACCCCGTTGCCGAAGGCTTCCCGGGTTATCGACTCGTGCTTTAGCCGCACTGTTTGGTACGGAAAGCCGAAAAGTATCTCGTGGACCCCGATGATCCCCCCCGCCCGGACCGTCTTGATCGACTCGCAGGGAAGTTCGAGGGCCGCCGCGATCTTCTTCGCAGTGCCGGAGACCTCCTGCTTCGCCTTGAAGTGTTCCTCCACTATCTCGATATCCGTATACGGGGCTATGTTCTTGAGAATCTTGGCTGCGATCATCAGGAAGTTGATGCCGATGGTGATATTCGGGGACCACACCACCCGCGTTTTTTCCGCCAGATACGCGAGATACTCCACCTTTTTGCGGCTGTAGCTCGAGATGGCGCTAACGACCGCGATGCCCCGGGATCTCGCCTCCTCTCCGTAATACTCGAGCCCCTGCTCCGACGAGAAATCGATGATCACGTCCACCGGGAGCCTGTCCAATAGTTCGGCTGCGCTGAATTCCTCGATTGAATGAATGAACCCGGGCTCGTCCGAAGCGATCCCGAGGAATTCCGGGACAGACCTGTGCTCCAGGTTGTGGGATTTGCGAACCACCCACTGAAGGTTCGTCTCCTTGCTTTGCAGCAGCACCGACGCCACCGCCTTTCCTGTCTTGCCGAAGCCCAACAGACCTACTTTCATGCAACACCTCACTTTTTCGCCGCAGGATGCGTCGGCACTTCGCCGCCTCGTCACCCCAGCAACGGTTGCGGCGCGATCCCCTCCGCTCCAAGAATCCGCACCACATGCTTCATCCCCTCTGAGACGCTGCGAAACTGCTCCTCCGTCAGGGCGGCGAGCCCTTCCACCAACACGACCTGGGCCACTTCAGGGGCCTTTGCGACGACCTCTTTCCCAGCTTCGGTGAGATACAGGTCGACGGCCCTGCGATCCTTGGTGGAGCGGTTCCGCGTGATCAACTGTTTCAGCTCCAGCCGGTCGAGAATCCCCACCACGGTGGCCGGGGCCAGGAACATCCTGCGCGCCAGCTCCGAGACCCGCATGGGCGAGCTATCAAGGAGAAGCTTCAGTGCCCACAGTTGGGGACCGGTGAGTTCCGTCTCTCTTTCCGCCGCCCTGGAATACTCCCCCACCGCCTGGAAAATCCTCCTCAGGTTGTCGATTACCTCCGGGATTTCTTCTGGTTTGGTTCTCATGATGGTTCCCCTGGAAAATGCCTTGACAAATTCATTAGCGTTGCAAATAATTAGCGTCGCGAATCATAACAGCGTCGTGATGCATCGTCAAGCCTGTTTGACTGAACTGAACCGACAAAGGAAGCGTAAATGAAGAAGCAGCAGGAAGGCCTTTGAGTGCACAGAAAAATCGTTGAGCAGGTGACGCTTCTGGCCAGCGTCATCAAATGGACCTGCTATGCCTCCATCATCGGCGCCCTGGTGGGACTGGGTACGGCCACCTTTCTACTGGCTCTGAAGTCGACCTCGGGACAGTCCTCCGCCTTCCCGGATTACTACCTGCTGCTGCCGGTGACGCTGATAGCGAGCAGCTTGCTGGTTACCTGGCTTGCGCCGGACGCCGCCGGACACGGCACCGAGAAGGTGATCGAGGCCGTGCACCAGCGGATGGGGAGGATCCCGGTCATGGTGGTCCCGGTCAAGCTGGTGGCGACCGTCATCACCCTCGCCAGCGGCGGCTCCGCAGGCAAGGAAGGCCCCTGCGCCCAGATCGGCGCCGGGCTTGCCTCGTCGTTCGCCACGCTGCTGCGTCTAAACGACGTGGACCGTCGGAAACTGGTTATCTGCGGCATCAGCGCCGGCTTTGCGACCGTTTTCGGTACCCCCATCGCGGGGGCGCTCTTCGGCGTGGAGGTGCTGGTGCTCGGACAGGTCTTCTACGACGTCCTTTTCCCATCCTTTGTCGCCGGCATCATAGGTTTCCATGTCGCTTCCCAGCTCGGGGTGGCTTACCCCCATCTAAGCTCGAAGATAATCCCGGCCGTGACCGGCTGGAGCTTCACCGAGATGATCATGCTGGGGGTCTGGTGCGGCCTTATCGCGCTCCTGTTCATCGAACTAATGAAGCTGGGGCACCGGCTCTTTGCACGCCTCTCCTGGCATCCTGCGGCCAATGCCTTTCTGGGGGGGGCGCTTATGGTCCTGATCGGCAGATTCGTTTCCGTGCGCTACCTGGGGCTGGGGCTGGACTCCATCGAGGCCGGGCTCAACGGCACCGTCTTGCCCGCCGGCGCGTTTTTCATGAAGGCGCTGGCGACCTCCATAACCCTGGGATGCGGCGGCAGCGGCGGAGTGGTCACGCCGATTTTCTTCATCGGCACCGCAGCGGGGAATCTGTTCGCGACCCTGTTCCATGAGCCGCTGGTGGCGACATTTTCCGCCATCGGCATGGTTGCGCTTTTGGCCGGCGCTGCCAACACACCCATCGCCGCTTCGGTCATGGCGATGGAGCTGTTCGGAGCCGGGATAGCTCCCCACGCCGCCGTCGCCTGCATGGTCAGCTTCCTGATCGTGGGATACCGGAGCATATACCCGAGCCAGATACTTGGCATCCAAAAGAGCAGTTCGCTGAAGGTGGAAACGGGTAAACCTCTGGCGCAGTTCGACCCGGAGAAGCTCGACGACTTCACACTTTCACTCCCGGGCTTCATCATCAAGGGTGTTAAGGTAATCCGCCGCAGCAGGAAAACCGGCGGGCGGAGGTAAGCCGCGTCCCCAGGGGGACGCCAGGAGGAGAAGGAGATGATTCGACTGATAGCCAAAACAGTGTTGCTCGCCACCGCGGCCATGGTGGTCGGGTGCTCGGCTGCGGCCCGCACGGCGGCGCCTGCGCGCGTGCCGGTTGCTGGGAAAGGTGCGGGCGGAAAGGCGGTCGTGCTCTGCATAAGCGGCAACCGCTGGGAGGGGTGGAACAGGGCGGATAACTCCCGCCACCGGGGCAAGTTTCTTCCCAATCCCCCTCGGGGTTTCGCGGTCCCGAGGAAGATCGTGATCGTCAAGACCGTCAATGACTCAGGATTCACCACGGGGAGGTACGTCCTGCCGCTCAGCACCCCTGAAATGGTGCTGGACGACCTGAAGCGTCAGGTATCCGCCGCAGGTTGTGCCCCGGTCGCGGTGCGGAGCCTTCCCACCAACTCCCCGTCCGGTTTCGACGTCTCCTCGGTTCAGGCAGACGTGCGGCAAAGGTCAGGTCTGCTGGCCGACAGGGCCACCTGCGACCTCCGCATCAGGTTGGACCGTTGGCGCAACGGTTTGAAGGTGGAGTCGACCTACTACGCCTCGACCGTTTCAGGCTCATCCATCTTGGGCCGGGACCATGTCACGGCAGCCACTATCGCAAAAGCCGTGAACGAAGTGACGGCAAAAGCCGCAGCCGACATCGTCAGGGCACTCTGAGACCTTTCGCGCCTGACGCCGGCCTCCACCAGGTTCACCTACTGGAGGCGCCATTTAGTCGCGGGGCGGAAAAAGATCAGGGGGTGCGGCGATCGCCGTACCCCCTGTTTTCGTTGCTACTGGTTCGACCTCTCCTTTTTGAAGAAGGAGAGGAACTCCTCGCGGGTGAGCCACTTCTTGCGGACCAGGTGCTCGACGCTGCGGCTCATCGCCATCCGCTCCCCCTCTTTCATGGCGTCCTTCAGGAGCACGAAGAAGGGGATGTTGCGGGTCTGCGGGTAGAGGCGGAAGCGCTCCAAAAGCTCGAAGGCCCCAAGATCCTGGAGCATCAGGGAGCAGAACATCATGTAGGGATGGATGATGGTGCCAAGCGCCACGGCCTCCTTCCCGGTGTAGGCGTTCACCACCTCGAAACCGAGCTTCGTCACGGCGTGCTGGACGTCCTCCTCGCCCTTCCTCGTCACCAGCATGACCTGGAGGTCGTAATCCTCGGACTCGTCGGTGAGCCCCAGCTGTTTCAGCTTCTTGGAAAGATAGGCCCGGTCGATGGGGAGGGTGAAGAAGCCGGCCACGGGGAACACGGCGCCGACCTGCCCGATCTCGCTCAGGTACATGGGGAGAATCGGGATCTCCCTCGTCGCCGGGTTTTCCTTCAGCGTCAGCAGGATGCCCCACCCGTCGTCGGACCAGGGGGAGAGGTCGACCAGTATCGCCTTCGGGGTGCAGGTGGCTAACTCCGCAACCTTGGCGGTGCGGCAGCGGTGCCCCCCCTCTGCGAGATAACTGCAGACTATGGCACCCCTTTCCACCTTGTCCCCAAGCCCCATAACCCAGAGCTCGCGCTCATCACATTCGATCATCCCTACTCCTTTTTCAACAAGCAAGTTGGCTTTTTTTGGGTGCAATATTAATGGGAATCTCACAGAATTTTTAATAAATAACATATTTTGCAGCATGAGCAAGAAAAACTTGTCCGCTGTTGAATTGGCGCCGGATATGTGATACCAATCGCAGATCCATCAGGACGGCTAGAGGGAAGACCAATGAGGTTTCCCTCCGTCGCTGACAGTGCGATGGGCTGAAGGCCCGATCAAGGAATTTCAAGGAGGGATGGTGTTATGTCCAGCAAGGTTTTTTTCGCGGATATGCGGGCAGGGGCGAAAGAGAATCTCTTCGCGAAGATAGGGAGGTTGATGCAGCAGGCAGGCCTTGCCGGCGCCGTCTCCGAGGGAGATCTCGTCGCCGTCAAGGTTCACTTCGGCGAGAAGGGGAACCACACCTTCATCCGTCCCATCTTCGTGCGCCGGGCGGTGGACGAAATCAAGGGGTGCGGCGGCAAGCCGTTCCTGACCGATTCCTCGACCCTCTATCCCGGCGAGCGCAAGGAGGCCGTGTCGGCGCTTGGCTGCGCCATTGAGAACGGCTTTGCCTACGCCGTCGTCGGAGTTCCCCTCATCATGTGCGACGGACTCAAGGGGCACAACGCGAAAGACGTCCAGGTGGACGGCGAGATCCTCAAGACGGTCAACATCGGCGCAGAGATCCTGGAAGCCGACGCGCTGGTCGCCCTCTCGCACTTCAAGTGCCACGAGCTGACCGGCTTCGGCGGCACGCTGAAGAACCTAGGCATGGGATGCTCGAGCCGCACCGGAAAGATGCAGCAACACTCGACGGTGGCGCCCAAGGTCGCGGCGAGGTTCTGCAACGGTTGCGGGGCCTGCCTCAAGTCGTGCGCCCATGCGGCGATCAGCATCATCGAGGGGAAGGCCGAGGTCGACCCGGAGGCCTGTGTCGGCTGCAGCCGCTGCATCACCGCCTGCCTCAGGAAGGCTATCAACATCCAGTGGAACGAAAGCGCGTCGCTGGTCATGCGCAAGATGGCGGAATACGCCAAGGGGGCCGTGCACGGCAAAAAGGGGAAGACGCTCTTCCTGAACTTCATCACCCAGGTCTCGCCCGCCTGCGACTGCTACGGGCACGCCGACGCCCCCATCGTGAACGACATCGGGATCTGCGCCTCGACCGACCCGGTCGCCCTGGACCAGGCCTGCGCCGACCTGGTGAACAACGCCCGCGGCAACCAGGACACGGCCCTTGCCGGCGGCTTTGAGCCGGGCGGCGACAAGTTTCGCGGCGTTCACCCCGAGATAGATTGGGAAGTGCAGCTGGAGCACGCCGAGAAGATCGGCCTGGGGAGCAGGGAGTACCAGCTGGTTAAAATCTAAAAATCCAGATAAAGATAAAGATAAAGATAAAGATAAAGATAAAGATTAAGGAGGTCCTTCTTATTGTTCCTACGCTCCAGCGTGGGAACACATCGCAGGACGCTCCCGCGTCCGGTTTTTCTTTACTGCCGGTTTCTAGTAGATTCAGCCTATGGTTGACGCTGGAGCGTCAGGGGCTTTGCGTTCCCACGCCGGAGCGTAGGAACGATGAATTAAGGAGGTCCCTAGAGCTTTGTCTTAATCTTTGTCTTAATCTTTGTCTTGATCTTTTCCCCTGCCTCACAGAAACGTGCCGCCGTCCAAAGTGATCAGCAGGGAGAAGTCGTTCTCCCTGCGCTCTTCACCCCTGCTGTCCGATCCCTTGTACTCACCCCTGATGCCGAGGGAAGGCTGCTTGCGGCTCCACCTGAAAAGGCGCGGCAGCGGGTAGGCGGCCTTCACCTTGGCGACGACAACCTCCTTGTCGCCCCCCGGCAGACCGTTACTCTCCTTCCGGTACCCCCCCTTCATCTCGTAGTCGAGACGCTTCTCCAGCATCGATCCCTTCACCCCGAGGTTCACCGTGTAGAGATTGGTACGGAGATTGGTCGCATTCTCCTTGACGCTCTTGACGGAGAAGTCGGGCGCCACGGTGACGGGGTCCGCCGCGAATTTGGGAAGGAAGGTGACCGTCGTCATGCTCGACTCGCGCTGGTTCTTCAGACGGTCGGTCCGCTGCGACAACCCTCCCCGCAGCCCCAGGTCCCACTGCCCCAGCAGATAGTTCGCCCGCGCCGACACGGCGTCCTCATCGACTTCCTTCGAGAGGGTCCCGAGCGGCTCCCTGGTGCTGTCGATGAAGCTCTTCCGGTACTGCAGGGAGAGCGGGATGTGGTCAAATCCCTTGAAGCGGTAGTCGACGACCCCCTCGTACCGGTATAGGCGCGGGTACAGCTCGCTCTTTTCCGTGTTGTCGTTGTAACGCGACAGCTTCACCTCGAAGGCATGGAGTTCGAAGGCCGTCTCCATGCCGAGCGCCACCCCTTCGGAGTCCCTCGCCGGTCCCTCGCCCGTCAGCAGCCGGTACCGCGGCCCGGTCTTCTCGTAAATCGCGCTGTAACGGCTCAGCTGCGTCCCCCCGCCGAGCTTGAACCGGAAGGCGCTGTCGCGGTCGGCCGAGGCGTCGTCCGCCGTGTCGCGGTCAAAGGCGGAGTAGTCCAGCTCCGCCTCGGCGGAGAGCTTCCCCCGGTACGGGTCGATGACGGCGAGAAAACCTATCACCTGCCCCTTTCTGGCCCCGGCATCAGGCCACCTCCCCTCCTTGTCCAGGGATTCCCTCCCGCTCAGGAAGATGGTCTTGAAACGCGCGCTCTCCTGCAGAAGCGAGATCTCACCCGTCGCTCCCGCCAGGAACCGCTCCGGGCCGCCTCCGTCCGGGCCGGCCGTGGCGAAGGTCTCCAACTTGGCGGCGTTGCCGGAATGTCCGCTCTGGAAGGTGAACCGCCCTCCGCGGCCTGCGATTTCTTTCGCCGTGTTCCTGGTCTCGCTGACGCGGATGTCCCCCATCTCGGCCAGGACGCCGAAACCGCTCCCGCGGTATTCCCCGCGCTGCAGGAGGTAGGAAGGCGCCGTGACACCCTGGTTCGCCGGGGACTCCTCGGGGAACTTGACCTTGAAGTCGCTGCGGAACCTGCCGCTCTCGGTCTCCGAGGGGGATGGGGCGAGCCGCCCGAGTTGGAAGGCAAAGGAGTCGGGTGAAAGCGCCGTAGCTGCCGCGGGCGCAGCGGCGCCGGCGGAATTTTCGGAGAAGGAAGCGAAAACGGGGTGTGCCGGGACAAGGAGCAACAGGAAACAGGACGCGGCGAGGTGACCGTGGAGGAACGTCAGGGGAAGAGGGGATCTCGAGCCGGAGGCCGCGATCGTAGGAATTGTCATCAGCATGTGAATCACCAACGACTGCGGCCTCGCGAACTCCGGGGAGTTGCGGAGGGAATCTCCATCCGATTTCATTCAACAAAAGCTCCCTCCCCTGCAAGGGGAGGGACGGGGTGGGGAATGGGTTATTTCAGGAAGCCGAACTTCTTCATCCGGTACCGGAAGGCGTCGATGCCGAGGTTCAGCTTCTTCGCCGCCTTGGACTGGTTCCAGTCGGTCATCTCCAGGGACTGCTTGATCAGCTCGCGCTCGACTTCTTCGATGTCGATCCCTTCGGAGGGGAGTTTGAAGGTGGTGAGCGGCACGGTCACCTGCGACGCCTTGGCCACGATCTCCAGCGGGAGGTTCTCCAGGAGGAGGTTCTCGTCGTTGCCCAGGATGATGGCGCGCTCGATGACGTTCTTCAGCTCGCGGATGTTGCCGGGCCAGTTGTACTCGACCAGGAGCTTCTCAGCCATGCTGGAGATCCCCTTGGTCGGCTTGTTGAACTCCCTGGTGAACATCTCGATGAAGTAGTTGGCCAGCACCAGGATGTCCTCCTTGCGCTCGCGCAGCGACGGGAGGAAGATCGGGATCACCTGGAGCCGGTAGTACAGGTCGTTCCTGAACTGCTTCTCCTCGATCGCCTTGATCAGGTCCTTGTTGGTCGCCGAGATGATCCTGACGTCGACCGGAATCACCTTGGCGCCGCCGATGCGCCTGAAGGTCCTGTCCTCGAGGAAGCGCAGGAGCTTCGCCTGCATCCCGATCTCCATGTCCCCGATCTCGTCGAGGAACACGGTGCCGCCGTCGGCCAGCTCGAAAAGGCCCTTCTTCGAGGTCTTGGCGTCGGTAAAGGCCCCCTTCTCGTGCCCGAAGAGCTCGCTCTCCAGGAGGGTGGCAGGGACGGCCGCGCAGTTGATCGCCACGAAAGGCTTTTCGGCGCGGGCGGACTCGTAGTGGATCCACTTGGCGACCAGTTCCTTGCCGGTCCCCGACTCCCCCTGCACCAGGACGGTGGAGGCGTCGCTTTTCGCCACCTTGGCCATCATCTCCATCACGTTCTTCATGTGCTTGGAGCCACCGAGGATCTTGGGAGGACCCTGCTTCTTATGCTCGCTCCTGAGCTGGACCACCTCGCGGCGCAGCTCAGAGGTCTCCAGCGCCTTCCTGATGACGATCGCCATCTCGTCCAGGTTGAAAGGCTTGTTGATATAGTCGTAGGCGCCGTGGCGCATGGTGTTGACCGCCGTCTCCAGCCCGCCCTGGGCGGTGACCATGATCACCAGCACGTCCTCGTCGATCTCCTTGAGCCTTTGCAGGACCTCGAGGCCGTTGATCCCGGGGAGGTGGTAGTCCAGCAGCACCAACTCCGGCTGCTCCTCACGGGCCATTCTGAGGGCGTCCTCGCCGGTCCCCGCCGTGCAGACGTCGTATCCCTGCTTCTTCAGGTTCTGCTCCAAAGACCAGCGAATCAGATGCTCGTCGTCGACGACCATTATCTTTGTCTTGCGCATGGCAGCTCCTTGAGACGTGATGTTTCGGATTTGCTTTCGGTGTGGCCCGCTGCTCGCTACGTTCGTCGCGTTCAGGCCGCGTCGTCCGGCCTGATCTTGTCCCTCAGTTCCTGCTGGTGCTCCTCCATCCGGTAGGCCGGGAGTTCAACGGTGAAGGTGGTTCCCACGCCGTCCTGGCTCGTCACGGAAAGCGTCCCGCCGTGCTGCTCGATCAGGCGGTGGCTGATGGCGAGGCCGAGACCGGTACCCTGCGCCTTGGTGGTGAAGAACGGGGTGAAGATCTTCTCCAGTATCTGGGGCGGGATCCCCTGCCCCGTGTCCGTGACCCGCACCTGCACCATGTCGACGCCGCCCACCTTGGACAGGCCGCTTTGCACGGTCAGGATGCCGCCGCTTTGCATCGCCTGCACCGCGTTCAGGAACAGGTTCAGGAACACCTGCTGTATCTGCTTGGGGTCGACGTACACCGGGGGAAGGTCTTCGGTGAGCTCCAGCCGCTTCTCGATGTCCTTCCCCCCCCTGTGCTGGGCGGCGAAGACGAGAATCTTCTTGAGGGCCAGGTTGATGTCCGTGCAGGCCGGCTCGGCCACCGTCGGCTTGCCGAAGAAGAGGAGGTCGTTCACCGTCTTGTCCAGGCGGGAGACCTGCTCCAGCACCTCGTTGATGATCTGCACGCGGCCGTCGTCGGCGGGGAAGTCGTCCTTCAGGACCGTGATGGCCGCCGCTATCCCGGTCAGCGGGTTCTTTATCTCGTGGGCGATGCCGGCCGCCATCTCGCCGACGGAGGCGAGCCGGTCGGCGCGCTCCATCTGCTGGAAGTGGTAGGTCTCCAGCTCCTTCTTGGCCCGGTCGAGACGTTGCACCATGGAGTCGAAGCTGACGATGAGGCGCGCGATCTCGTCCTTTCCCTGCGGCGGCGCCATGCGCACCGACAGGTCGCCGGATTCGACCCTCTGCATGTTCTTGCCAAGCACGGTCAGCGGCTTCTTGACGAACTTCAGCATGACCAGCGATATGGCGAGGGAGAGAAAACCGATGATGGCGACGGTCGACATGACGAAGAGCTTGGTCAGCTCTACGATGCGCCTCCTGGTCTCAACCAGGGAGTAGTTCACGTTCAGAAGGCCTATGATCCGGCTCTTGGAGCCGTGGCACAGGTTGCACTGCCGGTCGTTGTAGATCGGCTTCACCATCCCCAGCACCTCGCCGTGCCCGTCGAGCGTGAAGACCCCTTCCCTCTTGTTGTCCAGGAAGAGCTTGAAATCGCGCTCGTCGACCAGGCGGCCGACCTCGTTTGGCTGCGACGATTTGAGGATGATGCCGTGCGGATGGAAGATCCTGACCCCCACGAGCTTCTCGTTCTGCCCCACCATCTCCAGGATCACCTTGACGTCCTCGGTGTTCCCGATGCGCATGGAGTTGTAGACGCTCCGCTCTATGGTGTTCAGGAGGAGTTCGCTCGATTCCCGGGCGGAGTTGATGAGCTGCATCTGCTCGCGCCTCAGGGTCAGGAACGCGAAGGTCCCGATGCCGAAGACGAGCAGGCAGATGGAGAGCACGATGACGCGCGTTGTGAGACTCTTGAAAACCAGGCTGCCTCCGGTTCCGGGGGGTGGTTTTTCTGCTGAAAAGACCTGCCCCGCTTAAGGCGGGTCCAGGGGATACGCCCCTCGCCCCTTATCTGGGGACGGGGGGAGGGACCGGCGATCCGGTCGGAGGCGCCGGGCTGCGCGTGCAGATGAACTGCCATTCGCTGTACTTCTTCTTCCCCTCGAAGTCCGCCGGCTCCAGGTCGAAGGGGAAGTTCGCCTGCTTGATCGGCTCCTCCTCGCTGGTGCTCTTCACGCCGACGATCTTCTGGGCGGTGTCCTTGACCAGCGCCCAATCCTTGCCGGTCATCGGGTCGATGAGGGCTACAGCCCGCAGGTAGCGCGCCTTGCTGGCGGTGCGCGTGTCCTGGAGCAGGTCCTTCAGTTCCGACGGGCTCTGGATCTTGGGGTCGACGTTCGCGGGGACCTGGCCGTTTTGGGCGGGCTTCAGGCCGTACCAGCGCCTGAGCGCGTCGCGGACCTGGGTGCCGCGGGAGATCAGCTCGATTTCCCGCTCCCGCTGCATCTTGGTCTTCCAGACCTCAGCGGCCCGCGCCGACATGATCCCGACGATGACCACCATGACCAGGGCGGCGACGTAGGTGAAGCCGCCGTTTGATCGCAGCAACCTGCGCATCATTTCTTCCTCGAAACGATCTCCCTTGCTTCTTCAATGAGAGTCTCGGCGTTCAGGCCGAAATACTTGAGCAGTTCGTCGGATTTGCCGGAGGTGCCGAACCTGTCGTGCACGCCGACCCTCTTCATGATGGTGGGGCATTCCTCGGCCAGGACCTCGGCCACGGCGCCTCCCAGGCCGCCGATCACCGAATGCTCCTCGGCGGTGACGATGGCGCCGGTCTCCTGCGCCGCCTGGATGACCAGCTCCTTGTCGAGCGGCTTGATGGTTCCGATATGCACCACGCGGGCGGAGATCCCCTCGGCCTTCAGCTTCTCGGCGGCGATGACGGCCTGCGCCGTCATGAGGCCGGTGGTGATGAAGGTGAGATCGGTCCCTTCGACGACGGTGCACCCCTTGCCTATCTCGAACTTGTGCCCTGCCGGGAAGACGTTGGCGACCTTGTTGCGGCCCAGGCGGACGTAGACCGGTCCCTTGTAGGCTGCGGCGGCGCGGATGGCCCCCTTGGTCTCCTCGCCGTCAGCCGGCACGATGACCGTCATGTTCGGGATGGCGCGCATGATGGCGATATCCTCGACCGACTGGTGGCTCCCGCCGTCCTCGCCGACCGTGATGCCGCCGTGGGTGGCGACGATCTTCACGTTGGCCTTCGGGTAGGCGACCGCCTGGCGGATCTGCTCCCAGCCGCGGCCCGCCGCGAAGATGGCGAAGGTGGAGAGGAAGGGGATCTTCCCTACCGAGGCAAGACCCGCCGCCGTGCCGACCATGTTCGCCTCGGCGATCCCCATGTTGAAGAAGCGGGTGGGGAATTTCTTGGCGAAAACGCCGGTCTTGGTCGACCCGGAGAGGTCGGCGTCCAGCGCCACTATCTTATCGTTCTCGCCCCCCAGCTCGGCCAGCGCCTCGCCGTAAGCGTCCCTCGTTGCGATCATAATTGAGTCCCTTTCTGTATGTGTCCGCCGCCCCACGTCCCCTCCCCCGGAGGGGGAGGGTCAGGGAGGGGGCTGTTTCCTGTCCCGGCCGCCGGCTTCCCCCCCTCCCGGCCTCCCCCCTCCGGGGGGAGGGGAACCGGCAGAGGGCGTCGGGGCCCATGAAGTTTAATCACAGCAGCCAAGGCACCTGAGCGCCTCCGGAAGCTCCTCGTCGTTGGGGGTGACGCCGTGGTAGGACGCCTTGTTCTCGAACAGGTGGACCCCCTTCCCCTTGACCGTCTTGGCGACGATGGCGGTGGGCGCGCCCTTCAGCGTCTCGGCCTCGTCCAGCGCCTTGACGATCTGCCCCATGTCGTGCCCGTCGATCTCGATCACGTGCCAGCCGAACGCCTTGAACTTGTCGGAGATGGAGGCCACGTTCATCACCTTGGAGACCTCGCCGTCGATCTGCAGGCCGTTGGAGTCGATCAGGGCGCAGAGGTTGTCGCTCTTGTAGTGGGCCGCGGCCATGGCCGCCTCCCAGATCTGCCCCTCCTGGAGTTCGCCGTCGCCCAGGACCGCATAGACCCGGTTCTCCTTGCCGTCCAGCTTCAGGCCGAGCGCCATGCCGTTGGCCATGGAAAGCCCCTGCCCCAGCGAACCGGTGCAGACGTCGACCCCCGGGGTCCCCTTGCTGTCCGGGTGCCCCTGCAGATGGCTCCCCAGGCGGCGGAGCATCATCAGGTCCTCAGCGGGGAAGTAGCCGCATTCGGCCAGCGTCACGTAGAGCGCCGGAGCCGCGTGCCCCTTGCTGAGCACGAAGCGGTCCCTGCCGTCCCAGGAGGGTTCCTCGGGGTTGTGGCGCATCTTGTGGAAGTACAGCGCGCACACCATGTCGATGGCGGAGAGCGAACCGCCGGTATGGCCGGACTGCGACTTGTGCAGCGTCTTCACGATGGAGACGCGCAGGCGCCTCGCCTTTTCCTCCAGATCTGCAATCTTTTCTTTCACAAAGGTTCCTTTCAGGCTGGCTTTATTTGTCCTCGCCGGTGATGAGGTAATCGAGGATCACCTCGTCCAGGCTGCGAGCGGCTGGGGATACGGGGGGAGTATTTTGCGCCGGTGGGATTTCCGGTCCCCCGGGCGTTTCCGGTAATCTGGGTGCGGCTTGCGCTTTCGGCGCGTCCTGCGCCTCCTGCGGTTTCGGCGCGTCCTGCGCCGGGGCCGAAGCCTGCGCCGGGGCCGAAGCCTGCGCCGGGGCTGAGGCTTGCACGGCTGCCGCGGCCTGGCCGGGGAAGATCCGGGCGTCGAATTCCCCCCCCTTGAGCCGCCGCATCATCTCCTTGTGCTGCTCCTTCATGATCGATTCGACCACCGCCTCGAGCTGGTCGACCTTGATGATGTCGGCGTAGCTGGTCTTGGCTGAGGCGAGAATGGTCCCGCCCCGGTAAAGGAGCGTTATTATATGGGGATTGGCGCGGCCGCTGTCCTCCGTCTGTACGTGGAACAGCTCCCCTTTGTACCCGATGTTGTGATTGAAACCTACGACCATCTTGGTTACCTCTACGCCAAATGGCGTACCGCACGCAAATTAGCACAGCGGGCTCGGCGTTGCAAGCGATATTCAGGGCCAAAGATCTGCACGTCCGGCAGGAAAGCGTTTATTTTGCCAGCAGTTTCTTGATCCGGGCCACCGCCTCCATGGCGTCCTTGGCGTAGAGGTCCGCCCCTATCTCGTCGGCGTACTCCTGGGTGACGACGGCGCCCCCCACCATGGTGAAACTCTTCACCCCCTCGGCCCGGAGGAGCTTGAGCACCTTGTCCATCTGCGCCATGGTGGTGGTCATCAGCGCAGAGAGCCCTACCGCGTCCACCTGCTGCGCGCGCGCCTCTTCCAGGATGCGGGAGGCGGAGACGTTCTTGCCGAGATCGATCACCTCGAAGCCGTTGTTCTCCAGGAGCGTCACCAGGATGTTCTTCCCGATGTCGTGGATGTCCCCCTCGACGGTCGCCACCAGGATCTTGCCGAGGCTCGTCAGCCCGCCGCCGGAGAGTTCCTGCTTCAGCCTGGCGAAGGCGGTCTTCATGGCGTCGGCCGAGACCATGACCTGGGGCAGGAAGAACGCGCCGCTCTCGAAGCGCCTCCCCACCTCCTCCAGCCCCTTCAGGAGGGCCTCGGAGCTGATCTCCATCGGGGTGAGACCCTCGGCGAGCGCCTCTTCCACCAGGGGGACGATCCCCTCGACCTCGCCGCGAATGACGGCGGCGGCAAGCTTGCCGCGCACCCCTTCGGGAAGGGCCGCGGCGCTGGACGCGCTGCCGCTCTTCTGGCCGGCAGCCGCCTGGACGGACGTGACCGCCTGGTCCTTGTACGCCTCGATGTAGCCGGCGGCGTTGACGTCCTGGCCCAAGAGCACCATGGCGCTTCTCCAGGCGGCCATCATCGGCGCCTCCTTAGGGTTGACGATGGCGGCGGTGAGGCCGGAGTACATCGCCATGGAGAAGAACGTGGAGGAGATGAGCGGACGGCAGGGAAGGCCGAAGGAGATGTTGCTGACGCCTAAGACCGTGTTCAGGCCGAGCCGCGCCCGCACCTCGCGCACCGCCTCCAGGGCGACCAGCGCCCCCTTGGGCTCGGCGCTCACCGTGAGGGTCAGGCAGTCGACCACCAGGTCGCTCCGCCTGATCCCCTTCAACTGGGCGCGGTCGGCTATCTTGGCCGCGGTGGCGACGCGCCCCTCGGCGGTGGCGGGAATCCCCGCCTCGTCCAGGGTGAGGCAGACCAGCGCGGCGCCGTACTTCTTCGCCAGCGGCAGGACGCTCTCCAGGCTCTTCTCCTCGCCGTTCACCGAGTTGATCAGCACCTTCCCGTCGGCCGCCTTCAACCCGGCCTCAAGGGCGAGCGCAGAGGATGAGTCGAGGACCAGCGGCGTCTGGACGGCGCCGGTGATGCAGAAGACGGCGCGCTCCATGGCGGCGGGCTCGTCGATCCCCGGAGCGCCGACGTTCACGTCGAGAAGGGTGGCGCCCAGTTCCGTCTGCTCCAGCGCCTCGCGGCGGATGTAGCTCACCTTCCCTTCCCTCAGCTCCTGCGAGTAGAGCTTCTTCCCGGTCGGGTTGATCCGCTCGCCGATCACCGCGACCGGATGATTCCCCCCGATGGCGGCAAAGGCGCCGCGGCTGGAGAGCCAGGTGGCGCCGTCCTGCTCCCTCTGGGTGAAGGGGATCTGCTTCCCTGAGAGCGCCTTCTTGATGGCGCTGATGTGGGCGGGGGTGGTGCCGCAGCAGCCGCCGATGATCCGGACGCCGAGGGCCAGGAGCCGGTCGTGGTAGGCGGTCATCTCGTCCGGAGTCCCCGGGAAGACCGTGACGCCGTCCTTCAGGATAGGGAGACCGGCGTTGGCCTGGGAGATGAGCGGGAGGGTGGTCACCTTCCTCATGGCGCAGAGGATGTCGTGGATACCGTCCACGCCGAGGCCGCAGTTGGAGCCGATGATGGAGGCGCCGACCGCCTCGAGCGTGATGGCGGCAGCCTCGGGGGGGGAGCCGAGCACGCTTCTTCCCTTCTCCTCGAAGGTGAGCATGGCGATGACGGGAATCTCGGCGGAGATCTCGCGGATGGCGATGACCGCGGCGCGGATCTCCTTTATGTCGAGGAAGGTTTCCAGGGAGATGACGTCGCACCCGGCGTCGATGAGCGCCTGCGCCTGTTCCCGGAAGAGGTCAGCCGCCTCGTCGAAGCTCATGTCGCCGACCGGTTCCACGAAGCGGCCGGTGGGGCCGATGGAGCCGGCCACGTACGCCTTGTCCCCCGCCACCTCGCGGGCGATGCGGACCGCCTCGGCGTTGATGCGCGCCACCTGGTCCGAAAGATCGTAGTGCTCAAGCTTGGCGCGGGTCCCCCCGAAGGTGTTGGTGACGATGATGTCCGCGCCCGCCTCCAGGTAGGCCCGGTGCACGCCGGCCACCACCTCGGGCGCGGTGAGGTTCATCTCCTCGGGCGACTGCCCCGCCTTCAGGCCGCGCTCCTGCAGCATGGTACCCATGGCGCCGTCAAGGACCAGCACCCGCTCGCTCACCGCCTGCATAAAAGGCATTTTCATTTCGGTTCACCCCTATTGTTTTTGATCCGACGGATCGGTCCGATCGGACGGATCCGACCGATCATTTGTTTTGCTTCTCCAGCCCGAAATCCGCTACTATCGGCTGGCTCAGGTCGAGATGCCCCTTCAACTGTGCGATCGGCGCACCCTCCACCAGGAACTGCACCGCCTTCACCTGCGGGAAGTTCGCCACCACGGTGTCCACCACCGAATAGACGGCGGCCATCTCGGCGGAACTCCCGGAAGGAAGACCCTCCACCAGCTCGGGCCCGAAATCGACCTGCGCCACGTCCCCCTTCAACTGCACGCCGAGCACCCGCGTGTTGGACGGCAGCGTCGGGGCAAGGGTCCCCAGCGGACCACCCACCAGCTCGGTCACGACGCTCTCTATCGTCTCCTCGACCTGCTCGCCCACCTCCAGCTCGCGCCCCTCGCGCACCAGCCCTTCACCCTCCTGCGAGGCGAAGAAGAGCGACACCACGACGGTGCCGGGAGCCTGCTCGCTCTTTTGCGGCGGCTGCGCCACGCGCGTCGCCGTCTCGTACTTCCTGAAGACCAGCAGGCCGACTATGACTGCGAACACCAGGAAGGCGATCAGCAGGATCCCCTTGGCGTTGCTAGTACGTTTCTTCACCGTCCCCCCCATCCTGCAGTTCCTGCTCCAGGTTCACCTGGTAGACGTCTCCCAGCTCGCCGCCCAGAAAGCGGTTGCCGACCCTGATGAAACCGGCGGGAATGTCCGTAACAAAGTAGTGGTGGTTCCCTTTCTCCACGCTGGGGCGGAGCAGTTCCTGCTCCCCCAGTATGCGCGCCACGGTGAGCGCCGTCTGCTCCGCCGAATCGACCAGCGTCACCCCGTCCCCCATCGCCTCCGCGATCACCTGCTTCAGTATGGGATAGTGGGTGCAGCCGAGCACCAACGTGTCGACCCCCTGCAGCTTCAGCTCCTCCAGGTAGATCCGCGCCGTGAGCCTCGTCACCTCGTTGTCCACCCACCCCTCCTCGGCCAGTGGGACGAAGAGCGGACAGGCGCGGGAGACCACCTCGATCTCCGGGTTGATCCTCTTGATCGCCTTGGTGTAGGCGGAAGAGGCGATGGTCCCGGCGGTGCCGATCACCCCGACCTTGCCGCTGCTGGTCGCCTCGACGGCGGCCCGCGCTCCCGGCTCTATCACCCCCACGATCGGGATGTCGAACTCCTGCTGCAGCGCGGAGAGGGCCACGGCGGACGCGGTATTGCAGGCGACCACCAGGAGCTTTATGTCGCGGCCCAAAAGGTAGCGCGCGATCTGGCGCGAGTAGCGCACCACAGTTTCCGGGGACTTGGTGCCGTAGGGGACCCGGGCGGTATCGCCGAGATAGATGGTATCCTCCTGGGGGAGCACACGCACCACCTCCTTGAGGACGGTCAGCCCCCCCACTCCCGAATCGAATATGCCAATTGCTTTCCAGGCCAAGATCTTTTCTCCTGTAGATCGCCGGCGGCAACGCCGATGTATATAAAAATGGATGGCGGCTTGAATGCCGCTTCCCGTTTTCATTGGGGCGAAGAGCGCATGTTATTAAATATCAAGCGGGATTGTCAAGGCTTTGGCCCGGCGGGCGGCTCAGGCGGAGGCGAAGAGCATGACCAGCGGCGGCGCCAGGAACACGGCGGGCAGCAGGTTCCCCACCGGCAGCCTCTTCATTCCCAGGAGGTCGAGGGCGATCGCCACGATCAGCAGGCCTCCCACCGCGTTCATCTCCTGCACCACCGACGGCGTCAGGATCTGCTGCGCGAAGGAGGCCCCGAGGGTTATGGAACCCTGGTAGGCAAGGAGCGGCAGGGCGGAGAAGAGGACCCCGACCCCCAGGGTGGAGGCGAGGGCCACCGAGGCGATGCCGTCCAGGGCGGCCTTGGCGTACAGTATGTCGGGAGGGGATCCCAGGCCGTCCTGCAGCGCCCCCATGATGGCCATGGCGCCGACGCAGTAAAGGAGGCTCGCCGTCACGAACCCCTCCGCCACCTGCCCGCTCCCCTTGAAGCGGGAACCGATCCACTCCCCGAGCTGCTCCAGCCGCGCCTCGATCCGGAGCAGCTCCCCGACGACTCCGCCGCCGATGAGCGACCCGATGACGATCATCGGTTCCCGGCTCTTCAGGGCCAGCTGCACCCCGATCAGTAGCACCGCCAGCCCCAGCCCCGCCATCACGGTGCCCCGCACCCGGCTGGAGATGAGATGCCCGGCCTTCAGCCCCAGGAAACTTCCGGCAACGATCGCCGCCGCGTTTACCGCCGTACCTTGCATGATCATCGCGTGAAGATAAATACTCGGTACCGGAAAGGCAAGGGAAAAGAGGGGTGCGGGGGGAAGGGAAGCGGGCCGCTGTGTGGTACATTTTTATAACGCCATTCCATGTTGACAAAGTGGCTCGAAAATGCTTTTATATGCCGGCTTTTGAATCTCTTTAAACATTTAAAATTTAAAAAGAAAATTGGTTTTACCAAAACGTCTGGTCTGTTTTATTTTGATAAAAATTTTCACCCTCAATTTTCACTATCGGTAAAAAAATCACCCAAAAGGAGAAGCGATGGAAGCAAGGAAATTCAGGAAAGTGATGGCAGCAAACCGCGGGGAGATCGCGATAAGGATCTTCCGCGCCTGCACCGAGCTCGGGATCAGCACGGTCGCCATCTACTCGGAAGAGGACAAGCTTTCGCTGCACCGCTACAAGGCGGACGAGGCGTACCAGGTCGGCAAGGGAAAGGCGCCGATCGACGCCTACCTCGGCATAGACGAGATCATAGCCCTCGCCAAGAAGCGCGAGGTCGACGCCATCCACCCGGGGTACGGCTTCCTTGCCGAAAACGCCGAGTTCGCCGAGAAGTGCGAGCTGAACGGCATCGCCTTCATCGGACCGACCGCCGAGATGCAGCGCGCCATGGGCGACAAGGTGGCGGCCAGGAAGGTCGCCAAGGCGGCAGGGGTCGCCACCGTCCCCGGCACCGAGGAGCCTATCCTGCACGAGGAGGAGGCCCTCATCTTCGCCAAGAACCACGGCTACCCGATCATCATCAAGGCAGCCGCGGGGGGCGGCGGGCGCGGCATGCGCGTCGCCACCGACAAGAAGGAACTCCTGGAGGGGCTCCAGTCCGCCTCTTCCGAGGCGAAGGCCGCCTTCGGCGACGCCTCCGTGTTCCTGGAGCGCTACCTGAAGAACCCGAAGCACATCGAGGTGCAGGTGCTGGGCGACGCCTACGGCAACCTGGTGCATTTCTACGAGCGCGACTGCTCCATCCAGCGCCGCCACCAGAAGGTGGTCGAGTTCGCCCCCTCCATCGCCCTTCCGGGGGCCACCCGCCTCGCCCTTTGCACCGACGCGCTGAAGATCGCCAACCAGGTCGGCTACAGGAACGCGGGGACCGTCGAGTTCCTGCTCGACGAGGAGGGGCGCTACTACTTCATCGAGATGAACCCGCGCATCCAGGTCGAGCACACGGTCACCGAGATGATCACCGGCCGCAACCTGGTGCAGGCGCAGATCCTGATCGCCGAGGGTAAGAGGCTCTCCGACCCCGAGATCAACATCCCGAACCAGGGGTCGATCGAGATGCGCGGCTACGCCATCCAGTGCCGCATCACCACCGAGGACCCGACCAACAACTTCGCCCCGGACTTCGGGACCCTGACCACCTACCGTTCCTCGGCAGGCTGCGGCGTCCGCCTCGACGCGGGCAACGCCTTCACCGGCGCGATGATCACCCCGCACTACGACTCGCTGCTGGTCAAGGTCAGCTCCTGGGGGCTCACCTTCAGCGAGGCGGCGCACATCATGGACCGCTCGCTCCAGGAGTTCAGGGTGCGCGGCGTGAAGACCAACATCGGCTTCCTGGAGAACGTGATCACCCACCCGGTCTTCCTGGCCGGGGAGTGCAACACCTCCTTCATCGACCAGCACCCGGAACTCCTCGTCATCCCCGAGAAGAAGGACCGCGCCAACAAGGTGCTGCAGTTCCTGGGCGAGGTCATCGTGAACGGCTCCCCCGGCGTCGCCAAGCCGCTTCGTTCCGCGAGCCTCATCGAGGCGACCGTGCCGCAGATCGACCCCTTCGCCGAGAAGCCCAAGGGTACCCGCGACATCCTGCGCGAGCAGGGGGCGGAGGGGCTCTCCAAGTGGGTGCTGGAGCAAAAGCGCCTGCTCATCACCGACACCACCATGCGCGACGCGCACCAGTCGCTTTTGGCCACCCGCGTCAGGACCCACGACCTCCTGAAGGTCGCCGAGCCGACCTCGCACCTGGCCAGCGACCTCTTCTCCCTTGAGCTCTGGGGGGGCGCCACCTTCGACGTCACCATGCGCTTCCTGAAGGAAGACCCGTGGCAGAGGCTGCACGAGCTTTCCGAGGCGATCCCGAACCTCCTGTTCCAGATGCTTCTGCGCGGCTCCAACGCGGTCGGCTACACCAACTACCCGGACAACGTGGTGCAGCGCTTCGTGGCGCAGGCGGCCGAGAGCGGCGTCGACGTCTTCCGCGTCTTCGACTCCCTCAACTGGACCCGCGGCATGCAGGTGGCGATGGAGGCGGTGCAGAAGTCGGGCAAGATCTGCGAGGCCGCCATCTGCTACACCGGCGACATCTCCGATCCGACCCGCACCAAGTACCCGCTCTCCTACTACGTCTCCATGGCGAAGGAACTGGAGAAGATGGGCGCGCACATCCTGGCGATCAAGGACATGGCGGGGCTCCTGAAGCCTTACGCCGGCTACCAGCTGGTCAAGGCGCTCAAGGACGAGATCGGCATCCCGGTGCACCTGCACACCCACGACACCTCCGGCAACGGCGGGGCGCTGCTCCTCATGGCGGCGCAGGCCGGGGTCGACATCGTCGACGCGGCGCTCTCCTCCATCTCCGGGCTCACCTCGCAGCCGAACCTGAACGCCCTGGTGGCGACCCTCAAGGGGACCGAGCGCGACCCGCAGGTCAACGAGCGCGGCCTGCAGCAGCTCGCCAACTACTGGGAGACGGTGCGCGACTACTACACACCGTTCGAGAGCGGGCTCAAAAGCGGCACCGCCGAGGTGTACCACCACGAGATCCCGGGCGGGCAGTACTCCAACTACAAGCCGCAGGTGGCGGGCCTGGGCCTGATCGAGCGCTGGGAAGAGTGCAAGGAGATGTACCACAAGGTGAACGTCCTCTTCGGCGACGTGGTGAAAGTCACCCCGTCGTCCAAGGTCGTTGGCGACATGGCGATGTTCCTGGTGAAGAACAACCTGGAGCCCGAGGACGTCTTCAAGGGTGAGGACCTCGCCTTCCCCGAGTCGGTAGTCGGCTTCTTCAAGGGGATGATAGGCCAGCCGTACCAGGGGTTCCCCGAGGAGCTGCAGAAGATCATCCTCAAGGGGCAGGAGCCGATCACCTGCCGTCCGGGCGAACTCCTCGAGCCGACCGACTTCGTGAAGGAGCGCGCCGCGGTCGAGGCCAAGGTGGGGCACCCGGTGAACGACGAGGAGCTGCTTTCCTACATCCTCTACCCGAGCGTCTACACCGAGTTCGACGCCCACCGCCAGGAATACTCCGACGTCTCGGTCATCCCGACCCCGATCTTCTTCTACGGCCTTGAGCCGGGGCAGGAGACCTCCATCGAGATCCAGCCGGGGAAGGTGCTGATCATCAAGCTGAACGCCATCGGCAAGACCCAGCCCGACGGGACCAAGAAGATCTACTTCGAGTTGAATGGCAACGCGAGGAGCGTCATCGTGCGCGACCAGTCGGTGCAAAGCGACGAAGCGAGCCGCGAGAAGGCCGACAAGTCGAACCCCAAGCATGTCGGCGCGCCGATGCCGGGGAAGGTCCTCAAGCTGAACGTGAAGGCCGGCGACGCGGTCAAGGCCGGGGACATCCTCGCCGTCACCGAGGCGATGAAGATGGAGACCAACATCAAGGCGAAGGAAGACGGCACCGTCGCCGAGGTCCGCTGCAAGGAGGCGGGGAAGGTAGAGAAGGAAGAACTCCTCTTCGTCATGGCGTAGAGATCCGAAGCAGTGAAACACAAAAGGGGGAGCTGACGCTCCCCCTTTTTTTTTGTGCTCTGCCGGCGGGAGGCGTCTTATTGTTCCTACGTTCCAGCGTGGGAACGATGAGCCCAGCTATCACAAACTCCCCCTCCCCTTCAAGGGGAGGGACCGCTGGAGAGCGAATTCTTGGGCAGAGTCGAGACAGGAAGGTAAGCCAGGCCCGGATAGCAGTCGTTCCAGTTTGACTTGGCTCGGAAGAAATAATATAGTGCCGCTTGTTTAATAAAATCTTACTTATAGCTGATGATGAGCAAGGCAGCGTTGTCGACATAAGCCTGAATACAGACAACTGGGTATCAAGACCAACTTATCGCTTCGAATGTCCGTATGTCTGGCCTGACCCCATCAGCCGAAGTTATTCTCGAGCCTTCGACTACAAAGGAAATGACGAGAGAGGACTTGATACAACTGGCGCAGGATGGTGTGAAAGCACTGCTGCTTCTTCAGGGTAAAGGAACTGCTATTGTCTCGCGGGAGAACCCGCGCCGCTGCGCCTCATACACGTTGGTCGCTGGTGGCAAGCGCAATTGAGCAGCTTTGGTGCGGTCCGTGTCAGCAAAAGACCTCTTTCGTAATCCAAGCAGGGAGCATATGTCATGACAAAAAGCGGACTTGTACGGATGGCTGTTTTTGAAGGTAAGCACATCCGCAAAATACTGCACGAAGGCGAATGGTGGTTCTCCGTAATCGACGTTATCGAAGTATTGACCGGAAGTGACAGGCCACGCAAGTACTGGAGCGACCTCAAGAAAAAGCTTGTTTCGGAAGGTTATGTGGAAGTGTCCGACAAAATCGGACAGTTGAAAATGCTCGCTCCAGACGGCAAGATGCGTCTTACCGACTGCGCCAACACCGAGACAATGTTCCGCATCATCCAGTCCATCCCCTCTTCCAAGGTAGAGCCTCTGAAGCGCTGGCTTGCCAAGGTGGGTAAGGAACGAATCGACGAGATCGAAAACCCAGAACTTTCCATGGAGCGGATGAAGTCCCTCTATGAGAAGAAGGGCTACCCTAAGGATTGGATCGACAAGCGAATGCGGGGAATTGCCGTCCGGCAAGACCTGACAGACGAATGGCAGAATCGAGGTGCAAGGACAAGCCTCGAGTATGCGATTCTGACCAACGAACTCATGGAGGGAGCATTTGACCTGAAGGTGGAGGATTACAAGCAGGTCAAGGGATTAGAGCGGGAAAACCTGCGTGACCACATGACCGACATCGAGTTGATTCTGACCATGCTGGCCGAGGCAACGACTACCAAGCTTCACCTCGACCGTGATTCAAAGGGGTTCGAGCCACTGAAAAAAGATGCCCAGGAGGGCGGAGCCGTGGCTGGCAGCACGCGCAAAGATATTGAGAGACGTTCTGGCAAAGCAGTGGTGACAAGTGAAAATTACAAGGGGTTGACGGGGAAGGAAAGAAAGAAGGTCAAAACTGGCTAAGATAGGCCGGCCTATGGGGCGAGCGTGGAACTTCGGGAAGTCCCTGCGTGAATGTGTTTCTCTTGCAACCTATAAGAACGAACCGATCTAATTCACAATGCCCGGCATCGCGCCGCTTACCAAGAAGCTCACGAAGAGGAAGTCGCGGAAACGCGGGGTGGCTAGCCTTTCGGACATTGGGAAACGCGGGGTCAGAAACGCGGGGGCGATGGTGCCAGGCATTGATAAATTGGCAAAAGGTCCCCAACCAAGCGCGGCAGCGGTCACGCCGCTGCGCTCTCGGCGTTGGGCAAGGGAAAATATGATGGACCGCAAAAAGCAACTTGAAGACTTACTCAGATATCGAATGTCTCCGAAAGAACTTCGGGACATTCTGGCGGATTTTCCCTGGGACTCTGATGAAGAGCTTGTCCTGCTAGAGCGGCAGCATGTTACGGCTGTTTTGAAGCGATATCTTCGAGGAGAGATTTCAAGCAAAGAAGTTGAGGACTGGGCAAACGTCATAGAGTGCCGGGAAGACATTGGTTACGAGGAGATAGCCGATGTCGTTCACCTTCTGGCCAACCCTGCCATTACAGAAGAACTTACCGAGACAATTGCCACTCAGCTCATCGCAGAGTTAGAGGAGCCTGATAATGGGTTGATCAAGGAAAGAAGAAAAGAAAAAATCGGTCAAATGGCACCCGAGCAGGACTATCGAGAAATAGTGCGGATCATCAAGACGGCTCTGAATGAGTGGGATCCTTATGATTTGATCCAAAGCGGAGCACCAGATGATGAATTTACTGAGGAAGCTATACAAATCGCAGCAAAGGTCAAGAAAACTGAATCACCGGCTGAACTTGCACAGGTTATTTCAGATATCTTTTCGAGAAACTTTGAGAGCGACCTGTTCCAAGTCGAGGCATGTTCGCAGGTTGCATCCAGAATATTTGGTGAACTCGAAGCTCTGCACCTCCTAAAATAGGTGATGACCCATGACGCCCCTCCCTGACGCTCTGCCGCTGGCGCCTTGCGACGTTATCCGAAAGGAATTGTCCATGAAGTACTCAAGATCTATCATTCTTGTTATTATGCTTATTTCTCTTACCTCGTTTACTAGTTGTTGTCGATGGTTTCCTATGGCTGATGATGCCATATTTACAGTAACTGGCTACGCCCCATCTGACCAAGACTGTTCCTTACATTTATTACTTGACAATAAGGATCTCTATAATCCCGAAACGATCAATGGTAAATTTGAGAAAACATACTATTTATCCTTCTGTACAGAGACATATACAATCGAAGTGATGTGCAATGGTAAATCAAAATACAAAGAAGATATAAAATTTCCATATAAAAAAACACAACAGCCCTACAGCTTGGGCGTCATCGCTCCCTAGTAAGTCGCTTTTCATAACGAACTTTGAAAATGGGGACTGGAGGACAGTGGTAAGTGTAAGTTGTTAGACCTGGAGGAAATAGCCCGACGCGGGCGCGACTGGAGTGAAAGCGGAATGGGGGCTGGCCTCCCGGGTTTTTGGCCAAATGGGGAGCGGGTATTGCTACAATTTTTTAATTTACATCTTATGCACGATATCGTATATTTCAAAGCTACGTTGCATTGATGCTCGATGCATGGTTGATATGTTTTGCGTGCCTGGAGGGCAGAAATGAAGCGGCAAGTGCTATCCCGCGCCAAAGGTTGGTTCATCATCCTACTGCTTACACTGACTCTGGTCGGTTGCGGCGGTGGAGGCGGTGCTACCAAGACTGATGATGGGCTCGCAAATTCGATTACGCATCCAAGGCAAGGCAGCGGCCGGCCAGGAACTGACTACGGCGCAGGTCTTGCCAAAATGTAGTGACAACAGTCTTCAGCAGATCTTTGATACGTGAATAGG